>JAABUJ010005480.1_pt1 | contig 12679 bp, 14 predicted proteins | sample 5559131 | NCBI WGS metagenome assembly JAABUJ01 (sample SAMN10711875, study PRJNA513366) | rock metagenome | isolation source: Antarctica rocks | place: Antarctica: Victoria Land, Mt New Zealand nord | collected 2016-01-07
GGTCATGGTCAAGAACACGCGCGGGTGGCGCGACAGGTAGCCATAGCGCAGGATCATCGCGGCTCTCTCCTCCCCTTTTCCTTTCACTATACCCGCTCAGGCTTTATTGCTAAGATGAACTAATGGCAGTCAGCACAAAAAGAAGGGATCCGGGGAGCTATAGTATAGCCCCCGGATCCCTGTGTCTGCGTGCTCCTAACCGGCGGGATAAATAAGAAATAAAGGATAAATAGGCTGCCGGTTCGGCGCAGGTACGATGCCCAACGGCATCGTATCTACGCCCATTATACGGAGGGTACATGAATCGCTCATGAACATTCCGCGATCCAGACGGTGCGCATGTGGATAAAGCACATCATGGGTCCGTGGTGGAAGATCCAGGCTATACGCCGCCGGCCAGCGTCACCGCGTAATCTTCAGGCAGATTGAATACGTCGCGGAAAACGAGCTCGATGAAGCCCGGCAGTTCTTCGATACGCGCGCGCGGCCAGTCCTGGTAAGGGTTTTCATCACCGCTGGATGGCACGCTAAAGCCGTAGCGGCGTAGGGCGCGCTGCTGCACCGGCGTCAGCGCGGTATCAGACGGCTGCGACGATACCTCCCACCACAGGGGACGCCCCTCGGCGCTGGCGATCTGCGTATAGGTCGTGGGGTCCCGCGGATCGGTCAGGATGATGTAGCCTTCCGACCCAAACGCCAGCTTATCAGGTAAGGCGTCGAGCGCGGCCAAGCTCTTCACGGCCTGAGAACTCTGGGCGCTGTCGTCGGTGAAAAGCTTGAGGGCATTGGCGAAAATCTGCGAACGCTCGTCGGATGTCACTGTTTATTCCTCCTATCTCGTACTCTTCCTAAGTGTACGAGATACGCGCCGCTCGTAGACCCCGACGCGGTCCAACATTGGGCGTCCACGAGGGCGCCCCTACAGCTTCGGCGCCCCCGACGAGAAGTTGTTGGCGATGAGTGAACTCGTGGCCGGCGCATGCGCGACCTGGCCGATCTCCTGTAGGGTTCGCGCCGAACCGCTCCATTGCGTGGGGTCGGCGTAGCCGAGGCCATGCGCGCGTGTCACGCTGTCGTGCCAGAAGGGGATGGCGCCTTGCAGCACGGCGTACTGGTCGGCAATGTCGGACCCGCGCAGCGGCGGCAGCCCCGTGGCCGTGCGCGCGATGGCGAACGCGGCCCGTGGGTCTTCGATCGTGGCGGCGAGGCCGCGCAAGGTGGCCTGGACGAACGCGCGGACCAGCGACGGATCGCGGGCGATCAACGCGCGCCCCACGATGACGCCGGCGCCGACCAGGTTCGTCATGGTCCCGATCTGCAGCGTGTCGATCTTGACACCGTGCCGCGCCAGGATGACCGGCCCGTTGTTGCTGTAGTCCACCGCCGCGTCGACCTGGCCGCTCTGGACGCTCACTGCTTGATTGTAGCCGATGCTTTTGATTGTCACGTCCCGATCCGGCCGCAGCCCCCCCAGGCGCAGCGCGACCAGCAGCGCGGCGTAGCTGGAGCCGTAGCGGCCGGGCACGCCGATCGTTTTGCCGCGCAGGTCGGAGACGCGGCGGATGTGCTTGCCGGCCAAGGCAAAGACGGCCACGGGCAGGCGCTGGTACATCGTCATCACATCGGTCACGGGGACGCCTTGCGCGCCGGCGGCGATCACGTCGGCGCCGTCGGCGATGGCGAAGTCGTCGCGTCCGGTCGCGGCCAACTCCAATAGATTGGGCGACGACCCGTAGAGGAAGTTGACCCGCAGGCCGGCCTGGCGGTAGTAGCCGTGCTGGCCGGCCACGTAAAACGGCGCGAACTGCACGTTGGGGATATAGCCCATGCCCAGCGTGATCGTGCGGAGCGCGCGCGGCGCTGGTGCGGGCCGCGCGGCCTGAATTTTGGCGGCGGCGAGCAGGGGCGTCACGGCCACGAGGGCCGCGAGGAGGATCGCGGGGATCAGGCGTCGCGCCATCGTAAAATAATCCTTTCAAGGAGCGTCACTAGACCAAACAGAGCAATACTGATGAGGATCAATGCGATGAGGGCCGCGTATTTGGGCGCCGCGACGTAGACGCTGCTGGCGGCGACGATCAAGTAGGCGAGGCCGCTATTGGCGCCGAGCCCCGCGATTTCGCTCACGACCGCTCCGGTGATCGACAAGGTCAGGCCGAGCTTGAGCCCGCTTAGGAGAACCGGCGCGGCCAGCGGGAGTTCGACCAGCGTGATTGTTTGCAGCCGCGACGCGCCGAAGACACGCGCCACGTCGTGGTAGTCACGCTCGACGCCGCGCAACCCGGTCACGATCGAGATCAGCAGCGGGAAGAAGACGATGACCGCGCAGATGATCGCTTTGGGTAGCAATCCGCCGCCCAGCAGCAACAGGATGATGGGCGCCACCGCCACGACTGGGACGGCCTGACTGGCGGCGATGATCGGCGCCGCCAACACCTCGAATGGGCGGACGTGGGCAATCACGTACCCGCCGAGTGCGGCGATGACCGCCGCGAGCGCGAAGCCGCTCAAGGCCTCTTGCAGCGTGACCGCCGCGTTGGTGGGCAACGTACCGTCGATCAACTCGATCCAGAACTCTTGCGCCACCTGCGCCGGCGATGGCAGGATGTAGCTGGCGACGAGGCCGGCCCGGCTCACCGCTTCCCACACCGCGTAGATGAGGCCCGCGAAGAGCAGCAGCGAGAACAGGGGCAACAAGACATGCGCGCGCGCCAACTCGCCATGGCCGTGCCGGGTCTGCTCAGGGTGGCGCCCCCCTCCCTCTGTCGATAGGTCGACGCGTGCTACGGCCGCGGCGCCTTTCGGCGGCCGGCGGCCTGTCCACCCATCGTAGCGCGCCCGTTGATGCATCATCCCGCTTCCTCCTCATCTGTCCGTGCCCGTATCGGGGGCTGTCAGACACAAAAATAAACCCCCCAGAACAAGCTTCTGGGGGTACGGAAACGGATGGGAGCAGTGACTGGCACGGTATATCCCTGTAGCGGCACACCATGCCAGACGATCCAGACGCGCTATAATGCGGTGCCTAGACAACCTTCTCCCATCCGGACTATACCGTCGGCCCTGGCGTCTCACCAGGTCTGCGACTAGTCTATACGGACGTGTCGCTCGCGGGCTCGGCCATGCGCGACGTTATCTATTGCGTGCGCTGACCATACCGCCGGTGGGGAATCACACCCCGCCCCGAAGGCTTCTATACCTCTCAGTATAGCACGGTCTATGCCGGTGTGCGGCGGCCTGCCTGCGACTGAAGTCGCAGGTTACATCGCCTCGGGAATCGCGGACGACAGGGGCTCCAGCATAGCCATGACACGCGGGAGTGTCATCGTGACGGTTGTGCCGCCGCCGACGGCGCTTTCCAGGGTGATGCGGCCGCCGTGTTGCTCGACGATGCCCCTGGCGCCGGCCAGCCCAATGCCCGTGCCATCGATACCCCGCGCGGTAGAGGCGCGATAGAAGCGCGTGAAGACGTGTGGCAACTCGTCCGCGGGGATGCCGACGCCACGATCGCGGACGACGATGCGCACCACATCGGTCCCGTTCCGCACCTCCACGCTAACCACCGCCGTCGCTGGACTGTACTTGACCGCGTTGTCGATAACATTCTGGAGCACGCGCGCCAGGCGCATGCGGTCGCCCTCAACCAGCGTCTCCGTGCCCGCGTCGACGACGACCGCCGCGCGCCCCCTGCTGGCGTCTCCGCCCACGAGGGCGGCCGCGGCGCGCGCCAATTCGCCCATGTCGAGCGTTTCCCGGTTCAGCGCGAGTTGGCGGCCCATCTGTAGGTGCGCGACATCGGTGATCTCGTCGACGACCGCGAGCATGTGCGCGGCGCTTTTGTGTAGCGTGCCTATCTGGGAGCGCAGGAACTCGTCACTCAATTCTTTGCCGCGGTCCAGCCGCATCTGCATGAGTTCGATGCGCCCTTTAATTGACGTGAGCGGCGTGCGCAGGTCGTGCGAGGCCGCGGTGAGGAAGTCGTCGCGCACGCGCAGCGCGTCCTCGACCTCTTTAAATAGGCGCGCGTTATCGACGGCCAGGGCAGCGCGGCGGCCCAACTCCTCGGCCAGCGGCAGGTCAGAAGGACCATAGCGCCGCGACGGGCGCGCTGACATGAATGACAGCACGCCGAGCACACGCCCACGCGCCACCAGCGGCACGCTCATATACGACACGCACCCCAACTCCCGCAGCAGACGCCGATGCTCGGCGTCGCGGGCGACATGTTCCAGGAAAGCGTCCTCGACGGTCGTGACGACATGCGGCTGGCCGCTGCGCAGCGCCTCGACATGGGGGCGCCCCCGCGTCGGGTCCGGCGGGTAGAGGCGCGCCAGCTCGCGCAATGCGTCGTCTTTGACGGGGTCGGCGTGTGCGGTGGCGAGACGATGCAGCGAGCCGTCTTCCGCGAGGAGGTCGACGACGCACCAGTCGGCGAGCTCCGGCGTCGCCAGGTGGGCCACGGTGGCGAGCGTCGTCGGGTAATCGAGCGATGACGCCAGCACACCGCTCGCCTCGGAGAGCAATTCCAAGCGTCGTTGGGCTAGCTCGGCCTGACCACGCGCTTCCTGTGCGCGCGTCAGGAGCCGCGACCGCTCCTCCGCTTCCACAGCCCACGCGACCGCGCGCCGTCTGACAAGCCCAGTGAGCCGCGCGAACGCCGCGACGGCCAGAACAACGACGATGAGGGTCATTAGCACGACGAACCAGGGGGCGTACCCGCCGCTCACCGTCGCGCCCGTCACATGGGACATGGCATTATTTTTAACTCCGCCTCGGCACGATATGTCCCGCCGTCGCGCGCGTTTTAATACAGGCGCGCATCCGGCGCGCACGCTTACGCCACCTGTTCGCCGCTCTACGGCGTAGGGACGCGCAACGCTCCCGTCGAAGCGGACCACGCCTATGCGGTTAGTTTACGCGGGACGGGGCGCTCCGCAAATAGGAAAGACAGGCTGGGTATCCAGGGGACTGACTACCTCGACAGCAGCGACAGCCCATGCTCGATCACGACATCTTGCCAGAGCGTTGGTGGGGTAGTCGGGCGCAGCCGCAGGCGGGCCACCAACACGGCGCCGTCCACGGTCAGACTCGCGCTCGTGAGGTCGACCAGGTTACGCCAGGGCGCGCCGTAGATGGCGAGTGATTCCCGCCGTAACCGCGCGCTCAACGTCGCGCTGTCGGACAGCGCGTCGGCGCGGCGCGTGTAGTCCAGCCCCAGCACGACGTAGCGCTCGCCGGGACGCGTCTCCTGGTAGGCCACCGCGTAGAGCCCGAATGGATGCAGGGGCGGCCCGGCGTGGCCCCCGGAGGGCTTCGGGAAGGGTGGGAGGGCGAAGGGCGGCGGCGCCACGTTCGCAGCCATATAGGCCGCCTGTACGCGGCCCAGCGCCGCCGCCAGCGTGACAAAGGCACCGTTCGTTCCAAGGGTCGCGGCCTTCTGGTCGAGGGCTTGCGCGACGCGCGCGACGCCGCACGGGCGCACCCCCGCGATGAGCCGGCGCGGGCCGGGCAGCAGGGCGTTCATCACCGCGTCATGCGCGTCCAGGTTGAGGAGGGACGGGCGTATGAACAGGGTACCGCTGCCGGCGACGGTGTTCGCGACGATGTAGGTGTCGGCGGCAAGGTCGCGCCTGATCAGCGCGGTGTCGATAGCGCCGGTAGCCACGGCCAGAGGATAATTGCCTCCTCCTTTAGGAGGGCAGAAATAACTGTCGCCGCTCCTGCTGTAGATGTCGCCGCCGAGCTGGAAAAGATCGTAGCCATAGCGCTGGCGCCATTGGCCAGTGGCGAGCGCGGCGACGCCTGTCTCGGCGCCTGGGCGTAGCGGCAGCATGGCCTGGAAGTATGCTCGAATCTCTGACGTGCTGGACGCGCTGATAGTCATCGTGCTGGTCAGCCCGTACGTGCTCTGCGCGAGCGCGTAATCGTTGTACCACACGCCGGCTGTGCGTACGGCCGGCGTGTCGGGCATGAGCGCCAGCGCCTCCGGCAAGGTAAGCTCCGCCGGCGGCGCGGCGCCGACGGGCGCCGACGCCCGCGCTGGCATGACCGATATGAGCGTCAGGACGGCCACTGCTAGGGCAAGCGGGAGGAACCGCGCTCGGTGACGCCTCGTGGGCCGTGTCGCCCATGCGCGTCCGCGCGCCTCAGGCGTCTCACCGGCAAGCCCTCTCCAGTCCCGCATCTCCACCTTCAACACACCTAATCACCTCTCCAGCGACTATACAGGATCTGGGCGATAGCCGGAACGGTGGTAGACTATGAATATATGGACGTCATTAAAATCTCTCCGCGCGGCTACTGCTATGGCGTCGTCGACGCGCTCAAGTTAGCCAAAACCGTGGCGCGGGACCCCAACACGCCGCGCCCGATCTACGTGCTGGGCCAGATCGTACACAACCAGCACGCCGTAGACAACCTCAATCAGTTTGGCATCGTCACGCTCGACGGCGGTGACCGCCTGAGCATCCTTGAGGATATTACCGCAGGCACGGTCATCTTCACCGCGCACGGCGTCTCCCCCCAGGTCAAGGCGCGCGCCCGCGTCAAGGGTCTCAACTGTATCGACGCGACGTGCCCCGACGTGACGCGCACGCACGACCTTGTCACCACGCTCGTGGCGCAGGGGTACGAGATCATCTACGTCGGCAAGCGCGGCCACCCTGAGCCGGAGGGCGTCATGGGCGAGGCGCCGGGGCATGTCCACCTCGTGGAGAGCCCCGAGGACGTTGAGGCGCTACAACTCGACGCGCCCAAGATCGCCGCGACCAACCAAACCACGCTCTCGCAGTGGGACACCGCGGCCACGTTAGAAGCGGTTAAGCGCAAGTATCCTCACTCCGAGGTCCACAACGAGATCTGCCTGGCCACACAGGTGCGCCAGGAGGCGGCGGTGACGCAGGGCCGTAACGCCGACGTGGTGCTTGTGGTAGGCGACAAGCGCAGCAACAACTCGAACCGCCTGGCGCAAGTAGTACAGGAGATCGCCGGACGTCCGGCTCACCTGATCGACTCCGTGCGCGACATACAGCCCGAGTGGCTGGCCGGCGTGAAGACGGTCGGCGTGACCGCCGGCTCCTCGACCCCCAGCGAATTGACCCGCGAGGTTATCCACTACGTCGAGGCGCTGCCGGCGTCGTAGCGCATCTTAGCCCCAACCATTCATCGAGCGGCGGGTTATTCTGATAGTGGCGCACAACGCTGGCGCCGGGCACCTTCCGCTACTACTCGTATCTAAACATCGCATGGGATGATGTGGAACTGAGGCGCTATAGTGATGCCCACGCGCGGCTGCGCCAGGCCACGGCGCACGGCGCCAACCCCATCATGATCAACTGGATCGCGGGGGAGATCCCCGCGCGCTAATGGCGGAGTGGCGAGTAACTAGTTCTCGCCACTCGCCACTCGTCACTCGTCACTCGTCAGGCTCGCTCGGCGCAGACAGTCTCGATGGGCTGGCGGGCGAGCGCCTCGCCAGCTATGATGAGCAGCCGGCCCAGCTGGACGCGCACCGGGCCCGCGCTCCGGCGGTTCAGTTGTCGCGCCTGCCGTTCGTGCGCGGCCTCCGCGCGCAACTCGCGCAGATGCTGCCCGGTCATCATCGCTTGGCAGTCGTCGTTGTACCAGTTGCTCATCGTCGTGCTCCTTTCCCACTGTAGGGCTCAGAGCGCACAGTCCCCCCTTCCCCCCACACTTATATGATACGACAGGGTATGTGACAACTGTATGTCAGTCTTTCTCGAAGAGCCTATGCTTGTGGCTGCGGGTTTCCGCTGGGAGTGCCAAATGATTGTATCAAAAGTCGCAACTGGCGGCCGCTTTGCGTATTGGGGAGTGCGACCTGCTCTATCGCGCCGACAAGGACCGCTGGAATCTGGCCGTCACGATTGATCTGCCCGACGTGCCGCTGTCGCCTGCTGTTGACGCTATCGGCGTCGATCAGGGCATTGTGAACGTGGCCGTGACCAGCGATGGTGAGATGTACGGCGGAGCAACGGTGCTGGGTGTGCGCCGCCGCTACTTTCATCTGCGTCAGAAGTTGCAGAAGAAGGGCGCCAAGAGCGCCCACCGTTTGCTCAAGCGGCGGGGCAAGAAAGAGCGAAGGTTTCAAGCCAACACCAGCCACACCATCACCAAGCAGATAGCCAACCATACCCGTGCTACGGGGCGCGGGGTTGCGTGCGAGGACCTCAAAGGCATTCGGTCGCGGACTGGACATGTTCGTAGGGCGCAGCGGCGTACGCACCATAGTTGGGCCTTCGGGCAGTTCACGGCTTATCTCGCCTATAAGTGTCAGGAGCGCGGCGTGCCGTTCGTGCTCGTTGATCCGCGCTATACGTCCCAAACGTGTAGCCGGTGCGGGCACTGCGCAAAGGCTAATCGCCAAACTCAATCCTCCTTTCTTTGCCAGTCGTGCGGGTTCGCTGCCCATGCCGACTGGAACGGCGCCGAGAATATCAGGGCGCAAGCCCTGGGCGTTCTCGGCGCGGGCACCCGTTCAGATGCCCGTACGCTTGGTGTGGCGCGGGGCGTCGCGTGCGAGCAAGCCCACGGTCTGTAGCCGTGGGTATCTGACGTGGTACCATGTTCCCATGCTTAAGACCGAACGCCTCGTCGCCATCACGCTGCTGTTGCAGGCGCGTGGGAAAATGACGGCCGAGCGGCTTGCCACGATCATGGACGTGTCGACGCGCACGATCTACCGCGACATGGACGCGCTCTCGCTGGCGCATGTGCCCGTGGCGATGGACTATGGGCCGGGCGGCGGCTACTACCTGCCCGAGGGCTACCGCCTCGACCCCACGATCTTCACCAGCGAGGAGGCCGTGGCCTTGGCGCTCGGCGGCTCCGTCGCCGGCGACTATCGCCTGTTCGAGAGCGGGGACGGGTTGCGCCGCGCCCTGGTCAAGCTCGAGGCCGCGCTGCCCGAGGAGTATCGCGCCGACGTGCGCGCGGCGCGCGAACGCATCCTCTTCGACACGACGGCCTGGCACCGCCGTCCGGCCACGACCGCGCACCTGGAGACGGTCCGCGCGGCCCTATGGGGCGCGCGCCAACTCGACATCCTGTATAGCCGCTCCAACGGGCCGGACGTGGGGTGGCGGCGCGTCGAGCCGCACGGCCTCGTCTGCAAGGCGGGCGTCTGGTATCTGGTGGGCTATTGCCATGTACGCCGTGATTTCCGCACCTTCCGCGTCGAGCGCATCGCGGAGGTCACGGTGCGTGAGGAGGCGGTGCGGCCGCGCCAGGGATTCGACCTACAGACCTACTGGGAAAAGGCCCGCCAGAGTTTTGAGGCGCAAACGAAGCCGTTCGCGCTGACGCTGCGCGTCAGCCCAGCCGCGCGCCGCGCCTTCGCGCACGCGGCGGTCGTGCGCGAGGAGGAGGATGGCAGCGCCGTGATCCGCGTCGACGTGGAGTCGTCCGCCGACGCCGTCGCCTACGCCCTCGCGCGCGGCGCCGGTGTCACCGTGCTCGACCCACCCGAGGTGCGCGACGCCGTCGCCGCGTCCGCCCGCGCCATCGCGGGACTGTACGCGGCGGCCCAAACGTAGCGGTATCCTATAGAGAGAAAGGCGTCGTTCGACCTCTACGTGGCGGCGTACACCATCTAATGGACAAGCCGCGACAGTGGAAAGGCGGTGTACCATGATTCAGCCGTGGCAGGGCGATCCGCGCTGGGATGACCTCGTCGACCGGCTTGCCGTCTACGACGTGCGGTACTTGACGGGCGGGAGCGCCTGGGACGCGCGTCCGTCACCATATAGCGTTCCCGGCGACGTGGATATCCAGGCGCTCATCCTGGATCTCACGCAGGCGCCGGCCGCGCGCCTGCGCAATGCGCTCGTCGCCCTGTTCTTTCGGCGGCCCGCGTGCGCGCCGCTGGCGCTCAGCGCCGGCGCCGCGCTGGGCGAAGAGGACCGTGCGCGCCTGGAACTGTTGACCCGCTACCTCGCGGCCGCGGCGTTGCGGCGCAAGTGGCGCTTCGTGCTATCTATCTACCTGCCGGGTCAGCCAACCATCGACGCGGCTCCCGTCGCGGCCCGACTCGGTGTGCCGTCGCCCGAAGAGGGGTACGGCCGTCCGTGTCTGCACGCGGCGGCCGAACTGTTGCGTCGAGGACAACCTTTCCCATACAACTACGAGAGCAGTTGGACGGCCGCGGCGGATCACATCCTCGAAGACGTGCGTGTCCAGGCTCGACAGGAGGAGCGTTATGGCGCGTGAACCCGTCACCCGCGCTCGCCTGGAGCAGTTCCTGCAACGGTTGGGCCGCGGCTTTCGGGGCAGCGGCCGGTTATATCTCGTCGGCGGCGCGCAGATGGTGCAGGCTGGCTTCCGCGCGCAGACGCAAGACGTCGACTATGTGGCGGAGCTTTTCACCTCCGACGACCAGGCATTCATCCGTGCCGTGCGCGAGTTGATCCGCGCCCTGAACATTAACGTCGAGCAAGCGGGACCGGGCGATTTCATCCCGCTGCCCCGCGGATGGGAGGGACGGAGCCGCTTCCTGGGGCGCTACGGCGACCTGGATGTTTTCGCCTTTGACCCGATTTCCACGGCGCTGAGCAAGATCGAGCGAGGGACCGATCAAGACATCGACGACGCTTTGGCCTTGTTGCGCACGGGCCGTATCACCGTTGCCGACCTCACCGCGGCGTTCGAGGAGATTGTGCCGCGCCTGGAAACCGAAGCGCTGTTGCGAGTGGACGAGGAGGATTTCCGCCGCAAGTTCAGCGCGTTTATGGCGCTGGCCGCGCGGGAGGAACCAGAGCCCAGTTGAGCAACGGCTAGTCACGCCATACGTAACAGTCGCCCTTGTGTCCCGCCAGCCTGATGGCCGTGGCCGCGCCCCCGGCGGCCAGGCGATCCAGTCCCGCGCGCAGGTCCGCCTCGGGCAGCTTCAGCGCTTTAGCCAGCGCGGCGGGCACGGCGTAGACGGCATGCGGCAGGTAGGCCGTCAACAGCAGGTCGAGCGCCTCCTCGCGCGTCATGGCCTCGGCCGCAGCGACGTGCCGCGGGTAGCGCTCGCGCACCAGGGCGTGGCGCATGTCCAGGTCGTCCTCGGAGAATACTTTCGCCAGCAGCAGGCGCGTGTCCAGCTCGTGTACGGCTTTTAGGTAGGCCGCGCGCCGCTCTTTGCCGGTCGGGAACCCGGCCCGCGCGCGCAACTCGCCGGTGCTGAGCACACCGCCCGCCTCCTCCAGCGCCCGCGCGACGCGGTAGGCGTCGCCGGAGATGTCGCCGGTGTCGTAGATCTCGTCGGGCATGCGCTCGTCCGCGCACAGACGCAGGACGGCGGGCAGCAGGTCCCAGTGGACCCAGGTGGGGCGACCGCGCACGATCGCTGTGTAGAAGGCGGCCTCGGCGCGGCCGAGCGCCCAGCGCCAACCGTAGACGTCGCCCGACGGGCTATCGTGCCCGGAGTCGGTCGCGGCGTCGGGGTCGCCCAAATAGGCGTGGAAGAGGTTCGGCAGTTCGGGTGAAGCCGGGTAGAGCGTGGCCACGCCGACGCGCGCGACGAACTGAGCCGCCGTCGCGGGGTCAGGGATACGCGTCGCGGGCGTCTGCCCCCAGTTCGCCAATCGTCGAGCATGCAAGGCCGGTTCGTCTATCTTTTGCATTGCCTCAGGCCCCTGTTGCCAGTTCGGTGTTAACCTTGAAGCTGCCGTAGCCTTCGTCGTTTTCGTCCCCCCAACTGACGGGGAAGCCCATGACAGCGCGGTAGAACCGGAAGCAGGCGCGGACAGCCGCGACCTCCAGCCGGACTTGAATCATGAACATGATGATCTCCTCCATGCAATGTAGTATACGACAAGATAGTCGACAGTAGAGTGTCAGTCTTTATGGGCCTGCTGGAATGCGTCGCGACATTCGGTGATGATGCGCACGGCCTCGGCGCGGCCTGACCAGCCGCACACCTCGGTCTCTTTGCCCTCCAGGTCCTTGTATGTGTTGAAGAAGTTCTCGATTTCGCGCATGCGGTGGGGCGGCAGATCTTGCAGTTCGCGTACATCGCCCATGCGGGGATCGCTCACCTCGACGGCCACGATCTTGTCGTCCTCTTTGCCCATGTCGCGCATGCGCATCACGCCGATGGGGCGCGCGTCGACGAGGCAGCCAGGGAAGACAGGCTCTTCGGCCAGCACCAGGACGTCGAGGGGGTCGCCGTCCGGCGCCAGCGTCTCGGGGATGAAACCGTAGTCGGTCGGGTAGTGGACCGAGGCGTAGAGGACGCGGTCGAGACGGATGCGGCCGCGTTTCTCATCGTACTCGTACTTATTACGACTGCCTACGGGGATTTCGATCAAGGTCTCGATCACCAGGTCGTTCGCATCCATCATTAATATTCCCCTTCTCCTTTACACTGGCTAAAGCCGCGTGATAGCCTGCGATAGACGCCCGTGCCGGCGCGTTCCGTGTAACGTGCGATACGTACAGTTTGCGTGCACGCATAAGCCATACCGAGGACCATTAATGCAGACCGACCGACCGGCGCGCCGCGTGCGCCCGCCCGTCCGCACTCGTCGCCCCGCGCCGCGCCTGCCCCGCGTGCGCCTGCCCCGGCGCGGGGCGCTAGCCTATGTCGCGATGATGGGGCCGGGTCTCATCACCGCCAGCGCCGGGAACGACGCCGGTGGGATCGCCACGTACGCGCAGGCCGGCGCCCTGTACGGAT
>JAABUJ010005481.1_pt1 | contig 12677 bp, 8 predicted proteins | sample 5559131 | NCBI WGS metagenome assembly JAABUJ01 (sample SAMN10711875, study PRJNA513366) | rock metagenome | isolation source: Antarctica rocks | place: Antarctica: Victoria Land, Mt New Zealand nord | collected 2016-01-07
GGGACGTCGGTGAGACGCTGGCCGCCGACGAGGTGACCAGTCGGATCATCGGCCCGGTTTTCCGGGCCATGTCAGCCGACGCAATCTGGCTGCGCATCCTGCCCGGCGCCCAGGTTTCAGGACCGGGAGTCGAGGCGTATCTTCCCGACACCGATCCGCGAATGAAGGCACCCCCCGCCTTGATCTCGATGGCCGGCGACCTGGCGACGGAGCTGTGGCAACGGCAGGGAACGCTTCGGCTGCCGGCCGGCGAGGAGCGGTCCCCGAGCGTGGTGAAATCGGAGACGTTCGCGGCGATTCTGGAAATGTCCGGTCGGGTCGGGATCAGCTCGATCGTCGTCGTTCCTCTTGGTGCCGGCGCCGAATGTGTCGGGTACCTCATTCTCGGGCGCGCCGCGACCAGTAAACCCTGGTCGGTTCCAGAGACCGACGCCCTCGGCCAGATGGGGCGCGACATCGGACGAGCGATCGTGCACGCACGGACGTTCGAGCGTGAACAGCAGGCCGTACAGAAGGTACTGGCCCTGGATCTGCAGAAGAGCGACTTCGTGTCCATGATCTCCCACGAACTCCGCACCCCCCTCACCTCGATCTCGGGCTATCTGGAACTGATCCGCGACGGCGATACCGGGGTGGTCCCACCGAAAGTCACCGAACTATTGGCCGTCGTCGAGCGCAACACCTTTCGGCTCCGCCAGCTCATCGACGATTTGCTGATCCTGTCCAACATCGAAAGCCGCACGTTGCGTTCCGAGCAGCTACCCGTCGATCTCCACCAGATCTGCCAGGAAGCCCGAACGGTCGCCGCTGCGCAGGCGGCTTCCCGTCAGATAGGCGTGACGTTCGAATCGCGGCCCGACCCGGTGACCGTCCGCGGCGACCGGGAACAGCTCGAACAGGTCATCAGCAACCTGCTGGACAACGCGGTGAAGTTCAGCCGCACCGGTGGCCGAGTCCAGCTACGACTCACCGCGGACGGGAACTCTGCGGTGGTGGTGTGTGCGGACGACGGCATCGGTATCCCGGCGGCCGAGAAGGATCAGCTGGGCACCCGATTCTTCCGGGCGTCCAACGCCACAGCCAAAGCAGTACAGGGAACGGGTCTCGGGCTGGCGATCGTTCGCCGGATCCTCGACCAGCACGGCGGCACCATCAATATCGAATCGGTGGAAGGAAACGGCACCACCGCCGAAGTTCGTATTCCGCTGGCCTCAACCCGATCAGGCACCCGCCCGCGATGATGCGGGCCGGTGGAAGCACCGCAGCTCGGTCGTCACGAACTCAAACGGAATGAGCCGCCGGCAGTGTGACCGTGAAGACGGAACCCTTGCCGACGACGCTTGTCACACAGAGCTTTCCGTTCTGGGCGGCGATCATCCGTTGAGCGATGGCCAGTCCGAGCCCGGAACCCTTGATGTCCGTTCGCATGACGCTGTCGGCGCGGTAGAAGCGGTCGAAGATGTTGTCGATGGCGCTCGGTTCGATGCCGATGCCGGTGTCCCGGACCGCGAGCTGCACGCTCTCGCCTCCGTCCGCGCAGCTGATGCCTATCGAGATCCGGCCGCCGGGCGGCGTGAACTTCAGGGCATTGCTGATGAGGTTGGTCAGGGACTGCTCCAGCCGTTGCGGGTCGGCGAGGGCAACGGGAGGCTCGACGTCAGGGTCGGGAACGGGATCGAAAGCCAGCGCCACATCGACGGCCGAAGCGGTGGCGGAAAAGGATGCCACCAAGGATTGGACGAGAGGCACCAGTGCGGTCGGTTCCGCACGCATCTTCGCCTGGTCCGCTTCATCCTGACCGAGAATCAGCAGGTCGTCGATCAGCCGGCTCAGCCGCTCTGCGTTGCGATACACGATGTCCAGAGTTCTACGGTCGTCCTCCGACAACAATTCATTGTCCAGGACTTCTTCGATGAAACCGAGGATGGAAGCGGTCGGCGTCTTCAGTTCATGGGACGCCGACGCGGCGAAGTTGTTCTGCATCACTACCGTCGCCTCGGCCACGTCTCGCGCTGCAACCATTGCCGCCCGCGCTGCGGTATCCGCCGTCACATCCGCGATCGTGCCAACCCGGCCAAGCCTTGCACCGTCCTCACTCACCAGCGGTTTGGCGGTGAGCTGGACGATTCGGACGGGCATGCCGGCCGGCTGATCGACCTCGAACCGGTGCGACCACGTCGAGTCGGAACCAGTGTTTTCTGGCGACTCTCCTGGATTCTGGGACCGGGTCTGCGGATTCATCACGAAGTCCAACGGTCGGCCGACCGCGTCCGCGAAGACAACGCCGGTGATCTCCGTCCAACTCGGATTGGTGTAGAGGTAATTGTCATCCGCATCCACGCGGAAGATTCCGATCGGAGCCGCTTCGGTAAGCAGCATGAGTTGATCTGACGACTCCTGCAATTGCCGCGTTCGCTCGGATAGCTGTTCCGCACGCAGGTACAGGTTTGCGAATACGGAGACTTTCGCCCGAAGTTCCGCGGGATTGATCGGACTCGTGATGAAATCGGCGGCGCCGAGGTCGTAGGCCTTGAGGCTCGTGGCCTCCGCTTTGTCCTGAGCCGTGATGAAGATGATCGGCGTGAGCTCGGACTGGACCCGCTGCCGGATGTACCCGGCCGTCTCGAAGCCGTCCATGATCGGCATCCGCACGTCCATCAAGATGACGGCGAAGTTCTCCCGGATCAGAGTGCGCAGGGCGTCGCCCCCGGATTCGGCTTCGACGACCCGATATCCCAGCGGTGACAGAATCGCTTTCACGGAAAGTCGCTTTCCAGCGTTGTCGTCCACCAGGAGAATGGGAACAGCCGAATTGTCGATCGCCCGGCGATCGGCACCCTGGGAGTCGACCGAGTGGATCTGACCTGTCATCACGCCGGCTTGTCGGCCACTGGCAGCCACTGCAGAAGCGCGGAATACAGCTGGGCTGAACTGAGGGGCTTGGGGACGTAACCGTCCGCTCCGGCATCGAGGCAGCGTTGACGTTCACCGTCGGCGAACTTGCTGGTGACTGCGATGATGGGGATGTACGGGATCAGGTCCGATCTGCGAATGGCGCGAATCGTTTCGTAGCCGTCCATGATGGGCATCATGATGTCGGTCAGCACGATGTCGAAATCGTTGTGCAGTTCCAGCATCTCGATCGCCTTGAAGCCGCTTTCGGCGTGCAGGACCGTCGCCTTGGACCGCTCCAGCAGTGCTGTCAGCGCGAAGATGTTGCGCATGTCGTCATCGATCACCAGCACTGTGATTCCGCGCAGGAAAGTGTTGACGTCGAAGTCGACCTGGTCAGGTCTGCGGTCCTGCCCGGGCGAATTGGTCGGAGCCGCTGCGTCTGCCTTGGCAGCCGGCTCGATCCGCCGACTCGGCAGCGCCGGCTGATCCGAAGGTGTCGACGGTGCGTCGGCGGGGAGGTACACGGTGAAGGTGCTGCCCTAGCCGATCTTGCTGGCTACGGTGATCTCACCGCCGAGGCGGGCGACCAGTTCACGGCTGATCGACAGGCCGAGGCCGGTGCCGCCGTAGAGGCGGGAGGTGGCGCCGTCACCCTGGGCGAATTCTTCGAAGATGCGGCTCTGCGCCGATTCCTCGATGCCGATGCCGGTGTCGGTGACCCAGAAGGCGACTACGGCGGCCGCCTCGGCGAGCGTGGCGATCGATCGGTTCCAGCCGCGGGCGGCGAGACCGACCTTGATGGAAATTGCACCCTGCGGGGTGAATTTGAAGGCGTTGGTGAGGAGATTCTTGATGACCTGGCGGAGCCGGTCGGGGTCGGTGACGATCTCTTCCGGACAGCCCGGGGCCACATCCATTGCGAAGCCGAGCCCCTTGGCCCGAGCAACAGGTTCGAACTCGCGGACCAGCGCACCGGCCAGCGGTCCGATGGGGGTGTTCACCGGGTTGACGGTGAAGGTGCCAGACTCGACCTTCGCCAGATCCAGGATGTCGTTGAGCAGGGTGAGCAGGTCGTTACCGGAGGACCGGATGACCGAGGCGTATTCGACCTGGGATTCGGTCATGTTGTTGTCGGGGTTGGCCTCGAGTTGCTCCGCCAGGATGAGCAGGCTGTTCAGCGGGGTGCGCAGTTCATGGGACATGTTGGCGATGAACTCTGATTTGTACTTGGAGGAAACCGCGAGTTTCCCGGCATTTTCTTCCAATTGAACGGCCTTTTCCTCGAGCAGCCGCGCAGATTCTTCGACTTCCCGGTTCTTCCGTTCCGCTTCGCTGTTCTGGGTGGCCAGGAGCCCGGCCTGCCGACCCAGATCCTCGTTGGATTCGCGGAGTTCTTCCTGCTGCGCGCGAAGCTCCTCGGCCAGCGACTGGGACTGCTTGAGCAGGTTGTCGGTGCGGGTGTCGGCCTCGATCGTGTTCAGAACCAGGCCGATGCTTTCGGTCAGCTGGTCCAGGAACGCCTGATGGATCAGGCTGAACGGAGAGAACGAGGCCAACTCGAAGACCGCGCGTACCGACCCTTCGAAAAGGACGGGAACGACGATGATGTTGAGCGGAGGCGACGAACCCAGACCGGAATTGATCCGGACGTAGTCGCCCGGAACCTGCGTGAGCAGGATCCGCTTCTTCTCCTTCGCGCACTGCCCGATCAGACCTTCACCGATCCGGAACGACGTGGACAGGTGCTTTCGCTCCTGATAGCCGTACCCGGCCTGCAGATGCAGCATCGGCTCGCCGGAGCCGGGGGTGTCGCTCATCGAATAGAACACGCCGTGCTGCGCCGAGACCAGCGGCGCCAACTCCGACAGGATCATGTTCGACACCGCGTCCAGATCCCGCTGACCTTGCAGCATCCGGCCGAACCGTTCCCAGTTCGTCTTCAACCAGTCCTGCTCGATGTTCTCCCGAGTCGTTTCCCGCAACGTGCGGATCATCTCGTTGAGCTTGTCCTTGAGCACCGCCATCTCGCCGCTCGCCTCGACACTCACCTGCCGTGTCAGATCGCCATCGGTCACCGCGGTCGCAACATCGGCAATGGCCCGGACCTGGTTGGTCAGGTTCGCCGCCAACTGGTTCACGTTGTCGGTGAGGTCCTTCCACACCCCACCGATCTCTTTCGACTGCGCCTGCCCACCCAGTTTTCCCTCGACGCCGACCTCACGAGCTACCCGGGTGACCTCACCGGCGAACGCGTTCAATTGATCGACCATCGCGTTGACGGTGTTCTTCAACTCCAGGAACTCACCCTTGACGTCGATCGAGATCTTCTTGGACAGATCACCGTTCGCCACCGCCGTGGTGACCTCGGCGATGTTCCGCACCTGCCCCGTCAGGTTGCCGGCCATCAGGTTCACGTTGTCCGTCAGGTCTTTCCAGACGCCGCCGACCTCGATGGTGACCGCTGCGGCCTGCCCGAGCTTGCCTTCCGTGCCGACCTCGCGGGCCACCCTGGTCACCTCGGAGATGAACCCGTTCAATTGATCGACCATCGCGTTGATGGTGTTCTTCAACTCCAGCATCTCGCCGCGGACCTCGATCGAAATCTTCTTCGAGAGGTCACCGCTGGCCACCGCGCCGATCACCCGCTGCATCTCCGTCGTCGGCCGGACCAGAGCATCGATCAACGAATTCAACGACTCCACCCCACCGGACCAACTGCGCGCCCAGCCACCCAGAATCAGCCGCTGCGACAACCGGCCCTGCTTGCCCACCACATCGCTGACCCGGGCCAGTTCCTCACCGAACGTCTGATCCGCGATGATCACCTCGTTCAGCGCATCCGCGACCTTCCCAGCGACACCCGTCCACCCCAAAGGCATTCGAGCGCTGAAATCACCCGAACGCACTTTGGCAAGCACATCCAGCAGCACGGTCAACTCGCCGGTGTCCTCGATCGCGGATCTTCCGTTCATCGCGATGTCTGTCATGTTCGGCTCCCGTAGCTGCGATACGTTCGAATTCCTACGCCCACAACGGCTTCACCAAATGGCCGCCGGCACCTGCTACGTCGCCGAGCCCGAAGCTCGACGGTTGCATTTCGTGAGCAGATTGTAACACAAAGTAGCCTTGCGCGGAAGGTTCAGGCCGCCCACATCGGGTCATCGTCCCCAGCGCCGCTGAACCAGCGCGAACCGTTCCGACCGCATGAAGGGCCGTTCGACGAATCGATAGCTCAGCGCCGCCATCCCTGCACCGAACGCCACGGCCAGAGCGAGGATCAGCGGTGGCTCGTAGACACCTGGCCGGACGAACAAGTCAAAACCAACGAAATTCCACAGATAGACGCTGTAGCTCGCCCTGCCCAGCAAGGTGAGCGGCTTCCAGCTCAGCCATTTGATCAAAAAATTGTCGGCCCGCAAACCCAACCAGATCAGGTAGATACCGGCGCAAACAGCAAGAGGAAGCCCAATCCATCTGAACACGATTCCGTATCTGACGGGAAGGAACATTGCGTACTCGGCAGACGCCGCAACGAGTAGCAACCCCATGCCCATCGCCACCCTGGGGCGCCGCAGCGGCGCGAAGCTCGTAGAATCGACGACCGACAATGCCAATGCGCCGCCTATCAACATCTCCGGGATACGGGCCAACGGCCCGAAGTAGAACGAGCTCGGGCTCTGGAACAGTGCGACCACGTACATTACACCCGCAATGACGGCTACCGCCGGCGCGGCGTGCTTCGCGTTGATGCCGACTCTTCTAGCTGCGAAAATAGCCAGTGGCCACAGCAGATAGAACATCCACTCGATGGACAGCGACCAGGTCATCTCGAACGGACTGGTGTGCCCGCCGGCTACGGAGAATGTTGAGCCCTGGACAAGGGCCAGAAATCCGGGGGCAAGCAGATCCGAAACGCGAGCGCGCCCGTTAGGAAGGAGTGCGTAGATAGTGATGGTTCCGAGAACCATGGCGAGAAGCGCGCGATACAGGCGCACGACTCGTCGCCAGAGAAAGGCCCGGTATTGCGCCGTCACCGACCTGCTTCGTGGCCGGCTGCGCCACAGCATGGTGGAGATGATGTACCCACTGAGCACGAAGAAGAGGTCGACCCCGATATATCCGCTCGTGGCGAAAGGAAATCGAGAGCCGATCCAATGGAATGCGATAACGCCGCCGATCGCCAGCCCTCGAATGCCGTCGAGATAACCCACCCTTTGCCGACGTTCGGAGGGGGGTCCAGTAGCAACGGCCGGCCGATTCCCACCTGCCCGCGACCCGCTGACGAGATCGACAGCCGACACCATCATCAACTCGTCGCATCCTTCACCGAAATGACCTCCGCCGCTGCCCGCGGCAGCCTTCGATTCTGGAGCCTGGGCAGCGCGGCCAGCATCGTGAACGTTCCCAACCACAGCACCGGCGAGGCGAGCACCATGCCGACGGGCAGCACCCAGCGCCGGTCGTAGTGCGCTCCCCACGCCACGAGCAGAACCGCCACGGGCAATCGATAGATCAGCGCCGGTAAGTCTGCAGAACCGAGGGGGTGGCTCGACTTGCTCCCCTGCGAAACCAGAAGGTGCGTCCACTGCACCCATAGGTGCGGCGCAAGCCCCCAGGACAAAAGCGCGATTGCGCCCACCACACCCAAACTCTTGGCCAGTGGACGCCATTCGCGTCGCACGGCGAACCACACCGGACCGAGACAGAGGGCTACTTTCGTCAGAGCAGCAAAAGCCCACACCGAACAATGCCGCAAACCTAGAACCGCGACCAGAGCGAGGAGAATGAAGATATTGCCCGCGCGTATCTCCGGAAGGGCTGCCAGCCACAGCGGTATTGCCCACCAGCGGAGGGGAACGAGTAGCCACGCCAAGACCAGACCCAGGAGCGTGGACCACAACACTGCAAACAGCGTCCATGATAGGACCGTCAGAAGACGCATGACCTGGGCGAACGCCGGCGAGTACAGGTACGCATCGGTCGTCATCGGTCCGGTCGTATACATCGCTCCGCGCTCGGCGAGCCAGTAAGCGTGCGAATCCCATCCCAATTGTCCCGGATGGTGGTCAGCGATCGCGGAGCCAACCGCAAAAATGACTCCGAGAAGTTTCGCGGTATCAGCGGCCAGGCGCCGCATGAGTGCGACGGGTGCCTGATGGAGGCGGTCACTCATTTCAGCAGGCCCATATTCACGGTCTCGTGCGCGGGGCGACGCCGGAGGAGCCTGGGCAGCGCGGCCAGCATCGTGAACGTTCCCATCCACAGCACTGGCGAGGCGAGCACCATGCCAACCGGCAACACCCAGCGCCGGTCGTAATGCGCTCCCCACATCACCAGGAGCACCGCCACCGGCAGTCGGTAGATCAGCGCCGGCCAGAACGACGCACCCAGCTTTTGGCCCGAATGGCCTCGCTGGACGACGAGGAATTGGATCCATTGAATCCACAGGTGTGGAACGAACATCCACGACAGCAGTGCAAGCCCGCCCACCACACCTAAGCTGATACCGAGTTCGCGCCATTCGCGCCGCACGGCGAACCACACCGGGCCAAGACAGAGCGTAATTTTCGTCAGGGCGGCGAAAGCCCACACCCACCTGTGCCGCAACCCCAGCACAGCGACGACCGCCAGCAGGATGAAGACGTTGCCGGAAACCACTTCGGGCAGGCCGACTACCCAAAGCGGTACTGCCCACCAACGGAGCGGGGCGAGCAGCCACGCCAGGACAAGGCCGACGAACACCGACCACACGACGACGAAGACGGGCCATGGCAGCAGCGTCAGAGGTCGAATTACCTGCGCGAACGCGGGTGAGTAGAGGTAAGCGTCGCGTGACATTACGTTGCCGGTGTACATGGTTCCACGCCAAGCCAGCCAGTAAGCGTGTGAGTCGGTTCCGAGAATGTTTTCGTGCCAACTGGCCGCTGAATACTCGAGCGCCACGATGATCCCGATGATCTTTGCGGTATCCACGGCCACGCGCCTGAACAGGCCGCGCGGGGTCGCTTCGACGGCCGGTTCGGCGCCGCGCAGGTCTGCCAAGGTCGTCGTCCCTTCTAGGTTTGAGACCGCTGCGGCGCTGCAGCTGTGGAGCATCCCGAGCCGAAGGGCGCTATCGCTCGGCCGTTCGATGCGCCGTGCTACTCTCACCGAGAGTACATGACTGATTACACAAAGATGATTTCGATGAGATAATTCGATCTTTCCATCAGCGGGAACGCATCCGCCCGGACCGACTTCGATCCGCCTCAATTCACACAGGCGAGGACCGACATGACAAGTGCGAACGTGGCTGTGAGCGCACACCGCTTGCGAATTTGGGCCTTCGTCCTACCTGGAACCATCGCCGTGGCAATGGCGTTGGGCGTTGGTGCGCCTACGTTTGACTGGCGTTTCGCCATCAGCGGCGCGCACTACCTTTTGAGTGGCCACCTCAGCGTCTATGCGGACATGCCACAGGTACAGATGGGCCCACTGTCCCTGCTAATGGCCGGCGTGCTGCCGGGGCCGGTCTACCTGGTCGCATTGTGCGCGCTGCTGCCGCTCATGCTGTGGATGATGACGCTGCCATATCCGTCGTCCAACCGTACGTACGGCCTGGCTCTGACCGGAGGGCTATTCCTGGCTTGGCCGTGGGCTGTTTTCGCGGTCCAGGGGCACGGCGACGATGCGCTGGTCATGGTGGGCGTGGTGGCCATGGTGCTGGGATGCAAGTCGCATCGCGAGGCATTGGTAATCGGCGGCTTCCTGGTCGCAATCGCGGGTAAACCGACAGCCATCCTCTTCCTGCCGTTGGCATTCGTGTTTTCCCGGCGCGCTGGAATAGTTGCTGCGTTGGGAGGGGCGATGCTGTGGGCACCGTTCGTGCTCGCCAACGTACCGGGATTCCTGGCGGCCGGCCGCGGCCAGGGCAAGATTTCCTCGTTCTCGGTGCCCGATCTGCTCGGCGGCGTGCCATATGGTGCGTTCCCCGCCTGGGTCCGTCCGGCTCAACTCATCGGCGGTGCTGCACTGTGCATCTTCCTTGCGCGCCGTTCTGGGCCGGCCGCCGCGGTGGCGGGTGTGTTCGCATTGCGGGTCCTGCTCGAGCCAGCGACGTGGAACTACTACTCGACCGCGGTGATCGCCGCGGCAATATTGCTCGATTTGAGTTCCCGCCGCCGAATGCCATGGGGGACAATTCTGGCCTTCGTGTCGTTCATCGTTGCGTTCAACACACCAGCCGGGATGGTGCCAGGCGTGATTCGGATTGTGTCACTGACCGGGGTGCTGATTCTGTCGTTCGCCCGCAGATCATCGCGCCCAATTCACGGAGCTGAGCCGATCCGACCAATCGACATGATTCAGCCGGCGAGCTCGAGTTCAATTACCCGAACCGAGCCGTAAACGCGAAGGGTTACTGGTCGATAGTTCATACATCGAGCCAGCTTTCGGTATTCCGCATCAAAATCCGGGCTCATGGTGCTGACGACCCACAGCGGTCCGTTGGGCTCGGCGAGGCCAGCACACGTTCGATCGTCGCAAGAGCTTTGCGCAAGGAATGCCGCCGCGGTTTCCGGAGTTCCCGGTACGAACACAGCACCGTATTGCCGTGCGTAGAAACGGGCGAGATATCCCTCGGCCGGCACCGCGGTAGTGATTCTCTGTCCGGGTCCGACCACCCGCATGGCCGCGCTCCAGGGATGCCGCTGCGTCCAGGGCGCATTCGTCAGTGACACGGTGACCACGAGACAGAAGACCACGCTCATGGCTGTCAAAAGTGTGGTCGTCACCAGGGTCAATCGCGCAGATCGGTCGAGGCACCCCCGAATACCCGCTCCGACCGCGATGGCAAATCCAGGAACCGCGAACACCAGGTATCGCTCGGAGAACAACGACGAGGCGAATTGGGCACCGAATGCCAACGTCACAACCGGAACCGCGAAGCTGAAGACGCCCAGCGCGGCGACCCGTCGGGTTCCCGTAGCCAGTCCGAGCGTGGCGACCCCGACGACGAGCAGCACCACGACCGCCTCGGTAGCCGTGGCGACCCTGGCGTAACCGGCCAGGACGTCGAGAACGCTGGTGACCAGAGCGCTGACCGACCGCGGTGCTACCGACAGCAGTTGGCCGTGCGACCCGCCGCCCGAGAGGAAGAACAATCCGATCGGGATGAGCAGAACCAGACCGGCCAGGAGACCGGCCACCCACTCCCGGATACGCGCACGGTAGAACATGACCAGCCACAACACCTGGCCCGCCACGACCAGGCCGGTGAGGAAGTGCGCGTAGAGCATGAAGCCGGAAAGACCCCCCCCAGCGGACGAACCGCACGGTTCCGCCGTCCCGAACAGCTACTTCCAACAGAAGAAAGGAGATCATCACCAGCAGCACGGACAATGCGTATGCTCGGCCGAAAACCATGTCCTGTTGGATCACCGGATTGGCCGCCGCCAGAACGAGCGACACGAAAGCTGGCCACGGACCGAAGTGTGCCCGCACAAAGCGGTGCAGCAGGATGAGCGCAGCAGTCATGAAGACCGTGCTGGTGAGGCGGAGCACGGCCGGGCCGGGCCGGTCGAAGGACCACATCAGCAGGGTGTGCAACGAGCCGTTGAGCTCTCTGGACCAGAGAACTTTTAGCAAGGCCCCTAGATGTAGTTGGGTTTCCGCGGAGGTATAACCCTCATCCAGTGTGAGATCGGAGCGACCATAGGCCATCCAGCTGCCGACGATCGCTACGACCAGCGCGATAGCAGACAAGACGTCGGCAAGAACGCTTCGGTCGGCAACCCGGTTCGGCGTTCTTGCTGTGATGGTCACGAGCCGCCGAATGTGGCCATCACCTGGATCGCAACCGGTCCCAACAGCACGACAAACAGCGCAGGCAAGATGCACAACATCAGTGGAAAGATCACTTTGACCGGAATTTGCATCGCCTTCTCCTCGGCCGCCTGACGCCGCTTGAGGCGCATCTCACTCGCCTGCGTTCGCAGCACATCCGCGACCGCGATGCCGTAGATGTCAGCCTGTATCACTGCGCGCAGGAATCGCCGGAGATCGGGGACATTTGTGCGATCTATCAGCGCCAAATACGCTTGTCTTCTGGACTGACCAATTTGCATGTCCTGCAGCGTGCGGGCGAGCTCAGCTGCCAGTGGACCCTTCCCGTTCTTCGCGGACCGCATCATCGCCGATTCGAAGCCGGAGCCAGCTTCTACCGCAATGGTCATTTGGTCAAGGGTGTCGGGCAGTTCGAGTCCCATCGCCACTTGACGCTTCTGACCTTGGCTCTTCAGCAACAAATTTGGCAGAAAATAGCACAGCGCGGTGACTGCCACAGCCAGAATCTTGCGGGTTGAGGACGGGCCGGCGCTGATGAACAGCAGACCGAGTGCGGCGGCTACGCACGGCAGTAGCACCTTGCCGAGCAATATCCTGTCCAGTGACCACGCCGCTGGGCGGCCGGCCAACGCGATCAATCGGTCGATCTTCGCGACGGTGCGCCGTGGAGCGACCTGCCGAGCCAGCCGAACGGCCGACTTTTCAACAGGACGACCTAGGGTGTCGTCCTGCTTGCCGAAGCCACTTGTCACGTTGGCCAGCACCGCGTCCCGGGTTCGGTCCCGGGGGGCGAGGATCAGCCAGCCTACACCCGCAAGCGCGCCGGCGATGGCTAAGTGGTCTCGCTCGATTGTTCGTCAGGGGTTGTCGAGGTAGAGGCCGCAGGCGGTATCCAAGGCGTCTTCGGGTGCGCCGGCGAGGACGCCGGTGGGTAAGACGGCGGGTTCGTAGCCGTCTTT
>JAABUJ010005482.1_pt1 | contig 12677 bp, 13 predicted proteins | sample 5559131 | NCBI WGS metagenome assembly JAABUJ01 (sample SAMN10711875, study PRJNA513366) | rock metagenome | isolation source: Antarctica rocks | place: Antarctica: Victoria Land, Mt New Zealand nord | collected 2016-01-07
TGCTGCTACAGCCCGTCTGGAAGTGCTGGACCGGCCGCTGCTCCACCTGTCAACAGCCGATCAGCCTCGACGCTCTCCCGCTACGCCGACCACCCAAACGCGAGTGACAACACCTACCAGAGCACTATTAACCACTTGAGTTCGTAGCGACCGGTCGCTTGCCCGCGAGCGCGGCGCAAGACAGCACCTGCCCTATTCCGTCAGACCCGGCCCGTTCGCCAGGTCCCAGAAGCTATCCAAACGAAGATGACAGAGCGGCGAGGCCTCCACCCCCGTCCATCATGACGGCTGACATTGCGCGTTCCTCCTTCTTCGTTGAAATCCCGATGCGCCATTGCCCCTTCGGACTACTCCGGAGGGATCGCGCGGAACGCTAGCGAGATGTCAATCCCCCGCCTGCGCTGGACCGCACTTGCGACGAAATAGTACAGGGCTCCAACCACAATGGTGCCCCCTATCACGTACACCGCCGTACTTACGTGCGCGATTCCCACCTGAGTGTGGAAATGAAGGCCAAGGTAGATCATGAACAGATTCCATCCAACCGTGACCGCTCCCGCAACGGGGAGCACAGGCACGCTACCCAACTTCCATTCGCCTCCGCTCCCGCGGTACTGCTCGCGCCGTCGACTGGGCATGAGGAGCGCAGCGAGACCGACTAACGTAAACGAAACATACGCCCACAAAAACGAGAACGCAATGACAGTCAGGAAGTTTGCCGAAAATGCCGCCCACGCCACTATCCCAACGCAAACTGTCGTCATCGCGGTGATCGCGACGACAGGCGTATGGTGCCGTTCGCTCACAATGGTAAACCTGCGAGGAATCAGGCCGTCGAACGCCCACGCAAACGGGGCACGGTATGTCATCGAGCTGTTCGCATACAACCACGGAAGAAATGCACATAGCAACGACAGACCGAGCAACCCGGCCACGAGATTTCCTGCGACAACGCCCACGAAGAAGTTTGGATACGCGGCTACGGGTACCGAATAGGAGCCCCCGGCGCTGGCGGTCAGAAAGTTGTAGCCGACCGTGTTGGTAAGGATAAGAATCGCCAATAGCAAGAGGACACCTTGGCTGAGCGCCGCACCGACCATCGACGTGAGTTGCCGACTGCGTCGTCCTGCGCCCTTCATTTCGCCCGACATGTAAACGCCCCACTGATACGCGGACGAGAAGCCGTACACAAGAACGATGGCGCCAATGGTATTCGCCGATGAGTAGCCGGCCACGCTCGGATATCTGAGCCCCGCCTTGGCGCCGGCCCGGATGGTGCTGTTGTATGTATTGGCGGTGTGTGTGAAGCTGCGCGAGAAGCTGTTGAGATGCGAAACAAAGCCCGCCCTAGAGGTGAACAACGCAATAAGGATCACCACGATCCCGCCGGCAAACGCAATCACGTAGAGGATGGTCATGATTCGGCCGGCGAAGCGCGTCCCGATCGCCGCCAGGACACCCGTGGCAATTACGGCCACGGACCCGATCGCGAAGGTCCACCCTTTCTCGAGGACGGTGTTCGCTGTATGAAGCCACCAACTGTTGCCGCTCAAGGCGCCGACCATCTGGAGCGTCGGTGCGAGCGCGAGTTTCACCCCCGCGTAGGCGACAAAGCCAGCGCCCGTGAGCCCAGCGCAGACAGCACAGGCGTTCGAAGCCAGGCCGACTGCGGGATGAATCACGCGAGAGACAAAGAGGTAATCGCCCCCGATCCGCGGCATGGCCGCGCTCATGAGTGAGTACGTGACCCACAGAAAGAGTCCCCCCAACAGAGCGAGCGGCAACGTGACGAGAAGGTTCGCCCCCGGGAAGGCCACCAGCACGCTGAACAGAGACAGGGCCATAACCGCCGCCAGCGGGGTTGCCGCTGAGGCGTTGTAGGTCAACATGTCTAGCAGAGGCAACTCGCGGACGAGGCCCGTAGCGTTACGCGCAAAGGGGGCTACGCCCGACGGTTTCTCCGGACTCGTGGCGCTGGGTGTGGCTTCCATGTTTGTCCCCTTCTCTAGTTGGCGGAACCGTGCCCTCGGCGCGGCCCTGGGCGATCGCAACGTGACAACGGACTAACCGACTTCTTCGACGTCTTCATACCATCGAATCCGTTCACCGACACGGGCCCGAACTTTCCATTTTCGGGTCTTCGGCTCTTTGTCGAGGCGTGAGCGAAGTACTTGGAGACGGCCTTGCAACAGAGCGCCGTTGGCGTCGGTCAGTCCCAGGTGCGCCAGACTGGCGGCGGCACGCTCGATACTCAAGGTCGCAGTCCGCCAGAGCCCCCAATCGGCCGCGCACAGGCCGGCTACGCGACCCAAGTTGATCGTGTTGGCGCCGTCGACGTCGCCCAAGTCGTGGTGGTAGAGCAAGGTCAGGATATCTCGCAGATCCTTGTCGTTGAGCTCCATGACCTGGAGTTTCGTCAGCATCAGTTCGGCGAGGGGTATGGTGTCCGGCTCCGCGACGATGCGGTCGCCCAACGGAATCTCGTGGCACATGGCGAAGGTGCCGATGAAGACGTCACATTGGCGCTGATTACCCCGATCGTGGTACATCAGCCTCCGGTGACCATTGAGGGCGTTGAACTGTTCGTCCGCCGCATATCCGGCGGTAACGAACAGGTTTGTGATTTCTCGGGCGGACGTTCTGTTCGGAACGATGAAGTCGATGTCCTTGCACACGCGAGGCAGCAGCGGCGCCACGCCGGCAGGTACTCGAAAGGCGACGGCCAAGCCTCCAAGGAGTCGGAAGGGAAGGGAGGCGGTTTGGGCCCCGTCGAGGAGCCTCCTCGCCTCGATAGTAATGTCGCTCAGCGGAGCGCTTCCGGGTGCGTGCTCCATATCTATCCCATAGAGAGGCTCATTCGAGGCGTGTACCGGTACCCAGGAAGCAGATGCTTCCGTGGACAATGTCCCAGCGGAGTAAGCGGCATTTCCCGATGGTAGTCGAACGTTCAATCGGTTTCAAGGGCGCGTCTGTGCTCTGCCTTAGCGAGCGCGGGTGGCTGCCAGGAAGGATCGAGCCGGAGCCAGGCTGCGGCGACGACGATTTCTGCGACGCCGGCGCCTTCCTCCCTGGGGCCGACCGAAGGAGGCGGCGGATGGTGCAAGATCGGAAGAGGGCCTCGCTGTGCACATGCGCGTCTGCACGTGGCCACAGGCGGTGCCGCCGGCACAAGCCTCGGCGCAACGGCCGCCCAATTGGTCGACGTCCCGTACCCCGTCGTGTCCAGCTGGTCGCGGGTTACGCGTCTAACCACTGACAAACTGGTGGCTAATGACCGAGTCCTTGCCCAGCACGACAATGACGCCGCTCAGAACTCCCTCGGTGTACGAGCTGCCCGGGTTGACACAGAGCGTGCGTCCGATGTGCGTGCCCCCGCCACTTTCGTGCACGTGACCGTGCAATCCAAGCAGCGGCTGCGACTCCTCGATGAATTCCCGGACCGCAATTGAGCCGACGGGAGTCATTACTACACCGGTCCCCGTGAGCTTCATTCCCAGCGCGTCATCCAGAAGCGGCGCATCGTCGAGTGATGAGCGGTATGGCGGCGCATGCAGAACCGCAATCAAGTTGGACGCGTCTCCGACGCCGGCGGTCATCCCATCGATCCGCTCGCGCAACTCCAGCTCGGCCAACTCGCGCTCGGTGTTCCATGGCGTCGGATTCGAGTAGCCGGTGGTGATCATCTCGTGGTCCTCATCCAAGCGCACCCGCTTTCCTTCAACGTACTCGACGACGTCTGAATCCTGGATCGGCCGATCGATCTCGAGATAGTCATCGTTTCCTGGAGCCATGAAACACCGGATCCCGCTCCCACGCAGCCGTGTCTCGGCCAACGCGATCCATTCTGCTACCGAGCCGCGAACTACGCGTCGAAAAACGACGTCCTGATATGAAGGGTCAGCCAGCTGCTCGAGCTCAGACTTATCCTCGATAACGTATGGGTAGTGTCCGAAGCCCCGGATGACCTCCCCGAGTGCGCTGACGCCTTCACGGTTCAGCCCCGTGTGGTCGGTGTCACCGTACCGGCAGCGATATCCGCTACTGCCCTCGCGCCAGATGGGGACGACCACCTTGCCCGTCATGTCCCCGCCGAGAACGAGATGCGAAACGTCATAAAGTTTGGCCGCATTGAGGAACTTTCGAAAGCACCGCTCGGAGCCGTGGACGTCGGTTGCGAAAAACAAGCGTGTCCCGCGCTGCCGCGGCTTGCGCACAAAGAAACCCATCTTCCTCTCTCCAATTCACTCGACTGGCGTATTGGCATCGCTGTTCTCGGACAGTAATGAACGCCCCAACCTGGCCGGAAAAGCATTCGGCCCGATATCGCATCTATGTTCCGCTCCAGACTTCGTAAGGTAACTCGACCTGCCGTGCGGGGCCAGATCGCTGCAATTGTTCATGGAGGACTGAGCAGCTGCGGAATGCTGCCGGCCACGTGCGGAAGCTACTCGAACGTTCAACCGGTGTCAAATCACACTGGGTGCGGTGCGCCGCACGTGCTCGTAAAGGGCTTCTGGGCGTAGTACCACTCACCTGTTCGAGCGACCACTGGGGCCTCACCATCCACCGATCCACCCAGTCAAGCCCCCCAGCGGCTCGCGGGTGGGGGGCTCGTTGCGACGCAAGAAGTCGAAATCACATCCCTCGTCGGCTTGGAGAATGATCGAGGAAGAGCTTGCCGTAGCCGTTGGTGTAGGCCGCTGTGCTAGGCCGCAGCTCGTGGAGACGTCGCTCGATCGTTGCTGAATCGACCTGGAGGTCGAGCCTCCTCGCGTCCAAATCAAGATCGATCGTGTCGCCGTCTTGGACGGCGGCAAGGGTGTCGCGCTCGTACGATTCGGGACAGACGTCGACCACGACCGTGCCGAACGCGGAGCCGCTCATGCGGGCGTCGAAGACCCGTATCATGTCGCTCACCCCTGGCGGAGTAGCTTCCGCGGGATAGGAAGCTGCCCCACTCCGGCATCCCGGGACCTCCCTTGGGCCCGGCATTGCGCAGAACCAGCACCGTGTCAGCGGTGACGTCCAGATCGGGGTCAACGATGCGCGCTGCAAGCTCTTGGGTTGAGTTGAACACCAGCGCTGGCCCTTGGTGACGGTCCAGAGCGCCCGATGTGGCGCAGCGTTGACAATCGCGCCACGCGGCGCCAAGCTCCCGAAGAGGACAGCTAATCCGCCGGTGGCCTTGAACGGCTCCTGCAGGGTTGCGATGACCGCGCGGCCCGGAGACGCGGCAATCCTGGCTCGATCGGCAACCCATGCCGGCTACGGTGTCGGCTTCCCCTTCGAGAGCGGGAGCATCTCGCGCATCAGGGCCGAAATCCCTCCGCCGTGAAAGAGCCGCTCGACGAGATGATCGCGGACGGGCGGACGTTCGCGAGCATCGGCACCTCACGAAGAAGAGCATCGATGTGTCCGAGGTCGAGCGACACCCGGCTCGTCCGGCGATCGCGACCAGGTGGATCACGGCGTTCGTGGAACCGCCGATGGCAGCCAGAACCTTGACCGCGTTGTCGAACGCCCTGGGGCTCAGGATCCGCGACGGGCGCAGATCCTCCCGGACGAACTCGACGGCGCGCCGGCCGGTCGTCTTGTCCATCGCGGCGGCGCGAATCTACTGCCGGGATAGACGCTGCTCCAGGGAGCATCATTCCGAGGGCTTCAGCGGTCGAGCTCATCGTCGATGCGGTGCCCATCTCAGGGCAGTGGCCGACTGAGGGCGTGCCGCAGCCTCAAGCTCTGCGAACTCGGCGGCGGTCTTCGCCCCGCCCGCACGTCCTCGGCGTAGTGCCATAGATCAGTTCCGGCCCCGAGCGCACGGCCGCCGAACATCGCCGGCTGCGACGGGCCCCCAGAAATCATGATCGTCGGTAGGTCGACGCTGATCGCGCCCATGAGCTGCGCGGGGATGGTCTTGTCGCAGCCCCCAGGAGGACCACGCCGTCGAGTGGATAGGCGCGCAGGCACTCCTCGACGTCCATAGCCATGAGGTTGCGGAACAGCATGGCTGTCGGCTTCATGAGGCTCTCGCCGAGCGAGATCGTCAGGAACTCGTGAGGTAGTCCTCCGGCTCGTAGGACACCCCGCTCAACTAACAGCCGCCGTCAGGACTCTGAAATACACGTTGCAGTTGACAAGCTCTGACCACGAGCTGCAGATGCCGACTACTGGAGGTCCCCGTACGGCTTCGTCTGACAGGCCCTGCGCACGCAGCGGCGCGCGGTGGATGAACGCGGGAAGATCGTCGCCATCCAGCCAGGCTGCCGAACGTAAGCGAGTTCCGTCGGACGAGGTCATACACTTACCTCCTGTGGTCTCGAGAGCGGGCCAGACCGTCGAGCAGTATTCACACACCCGGCGAGACAGCGACGCCAAGAGATGGCCGCAAACGGCTTTACACTCGCTCCTTCGTCTTAGGCCGCGGCTCCCCGGGATGACGCAACGGCATCACTGAGCCGATCGAATAGGCGATCGGCCTCGGCGCGCGTCTCGTGGTCAAGTCTGAAGCCAAGCGGCCCACGGGCACGGTCGCTCTTGAGAACCCCTTGGCGCACGAGAAGATGCTTCTCGATGGCGATGAAGGTGTCCAGACTGCCTTGCATGGAGATGAGGGAAGCAAGCGGACCACTGATCGCGTAGGCCGTTTCATCATCGTCCTCCGACAGCGCGCGCCACAACGCCACGAGCGCCCAACAAACGTCGACGGCCGGCATCGTGCCTACGACTCGTCGGCGGAAGCTGTCGACCAGGGCAATCCCGCCCGATCCTTCGAAGACTTGCGCCCGCCCGCCGGTGGCGTCTCGGAGGGCCGTGAGCCGCGGCCCGATCGGCTCGGCTTCAGGCTTAAACATGACCCGTGAGCCGAACCGCTCTAGTAGTGAGACCTGCACATCTATGCTCAAGGGCTGACCCACGTACCCCGAGGCGTCTTGCACGACCACAGGAAGTGGGGTAGCGAGGAGGAGCGCCTCGTAGTACCGAGCGGTCTCGTCTTCAAGAGCTCGAACCGACAGCGGGGGGACCGCCATCAGCGCCCTCGCCCCAAGTTCGTATGCTCGTACCGCCAGGGCGCACGCCACCACGGCGCTCTCGGCTCCAACGCTCACCACGACCGGTAGGCCACCCGCAGCCTGGATCGTCGTACGGCTGACAGCAACGCGCTCTTCGTCCGTGAGCCGGAGGTAGTCCGAAACCATCGCCACGGTGAGCCCGTCTACCCCCTGCTCCACCGCCCATGCAACCTCGTGCGCAAGCGCGCCGTGGTCGACCAGGTCATCACGGCCGTATGGCGTCTGAACAACCGGCAGCACACCCCGCAGCTGTTCGCTCATATCTGCTCCTTTCGGTGAGTTTCTGCCCCCACAACATTCAACCATTTGGGGATATCTAGTCAGAGCTGAAGTTCGGGGGCGGCGGTCTTGGACTCCTACCAGACCCGCGTCCGCGGTCATGCTTCCAAATACGGCGATCGGACTTCCTTGCCGAAGACGACCCCGCGCCTCGATCCTTCGGTGTTCTGCGGGCGGGTGAGCGAATCATCGGAACGTGAAAATCGCCTTTAGCGGATCGTCGCCGTCGGCGAGCGCGGTGAGCCAACCGGGTCCCTCGTAGAACCCGACCTCAGCGAGCCAGGCGAGGGGCGGCGGATTCTCGCTAAGAAGCTGCAGCGCGGTCGCGAAATGCTCCCGGGTATAGGCGTAGACGCGAATCGTCGCTCTTCCCCTCACGACGTCGGCGAGAGGTACTTCACCCGTCTCGGACCTGAGTCCGATGTGTGCGATTTCACCCCCGGGTCCGACGAGTGCAAGCGCATCGGAACGGGTCGCCGCGATTCCGACGGCCTCGACCACCAGGTCGGCGCCCAAGTCCGTCGGATGCCTCGAGGATCGCACCGTGAACCGATGCAGCTGAAGTACCGACCACACTGAAATGACGCCGAGCGCAATGCTCCGAGCTGCGTCGACATCATGCGCACTGACGAATCCCGCCCCCGGCGCATCTCGCTGCTTACCCGGTAAGCAAGCCGATCAGGCTTGCGCCGATCACAGCTACGACGAAGTTCGGTTTGAGCCCTACGGTGGAAAGCGCGTCGATCGGGGTGGCCAACGACTCGACGAGGATCCCTTGCTACGGCTCCATTGCGTCCGGAAGGGGACTCAGGACGTTTACATACTCGGCAAACCAACCTGGACGATCCAGGCCAAGCAGTCCGCGGCCCGGGCACAGGTTTGGCCGCCCCACCTGGCACAGCCTGGACTCGCCGCAGCCAATGAGAGGGTTGATCACGTACATAGTGCCCGGGCGGCGGCCTGCGAGTTCGTGCCCGAGCACTAGCGTCGGGACCCGCAAAGGCCGGTGCCCCCGGGTAGCCGTGCAGATCCGATCCGCAGGCCCCGGCTGCCAGCACCTCGAGGTCGATCTGCTCGTGCCGCGGCTCGAGCCGGGTCAGCATTTGCAGCGAGGACTCGTACGGCGCACTCGACGCGAGAGCTCGCAATGTTCCCAGCATCAGTTGAACGTTATATCAGATGCTTGCGTATGTAGCCGCGTGTCTGTCCGGCGTAGCTCAGTGCCTTGACAAACGTTTGTTGAACGATAAATGTTCCCGGGATCAGACTTCCGGCGCACCCGAGATCAGGAACATTGCGAGGAAAATCGACGTCTAGTCGAGTCAGGTGATGCCGCCCACAAAGGACCTGGTCGATTTCGACGCCTACCTGCGCGAGCGCAGCGCACAAGCTCGAGCAAAGCTTGCGGACGCGCTCGCGCCGACGCGACTGACCCTGAGGGAGGCCCGCGTCCATCGGGTGCTTATACCTATGGTCGGTATTTACACGCCGGGCTGGCAGGCGTTACCGGCCTGGTCCTGGGAGTTCGTGGAGCTGGTGACTAACGAGGGCCCGGTTGGTGTCGGCGAGTGGTCTGTGATGCTCGACGACGCTGCGCGTAACGCGATCGCCCGGGTACGCGAGGAACCAGATAAGAATCTGCTGTCCGCGGAGCTCGAGGTGCCTCTTGGCATGGCGTGGTGGGACCTGGTTGGCAAGACCCTCGGCAAACCCCTCCATCGGCTGTGGGCCGAGATTTTCGAGGTCGGCTTTGAACCGCCGACGAGGGTTCCGCTCGCCGCATATTCCTGGCCCCGGTTTCCCGACGCACGTGGCGAGGGTGCGGTTACATTCGAGACTTGGCCGGCGTTCGCGGCTACACAGGTGGCGGAAGGGTTCCGCACGCTCAAGCTGTCGATGACGAGCTACGAGCCCGATGACTACGTCTCTCTGGTCGCCCGCATCAGAGCTGCGATCCCACCCGAGATCGAGATCCGCGTCGACGCACACGGAACATGGAACGTGGTCGAGGCCCGACGCGTGATCCGCGCCCTTGAGCCGCATGGGGTCTCGTATATCGAACAGCCCATCGCGTCGCTGATCCCCCAGCGGTTCTATGCCGCCGCGTCAGTACCACCGCCGCGCTTAGCAGGGAGCTTCCAGCGCGAGTATTACTTCCGCAAGATGGAGGAGCTGCGGCGGCTGTCCAGCATCCCGCTGTCGTGTCACTGGTGGACGCCGCCGATCGTACAGCCACCGGAATCGTCGCGAGCTGCCGACGCCTGGGAGTTCGACTGGTACCTCATCGAACGCTACGACCCCGTCGACATCGCGGTCCCCGACATCGGCCTCGGGGTATTCGGCCTCTGGCGGCTGCTACAGATGGCGCGCTTCATGGGCCTGCAACTCCAAATCCACAGTAATGCCGAGCTCGGCATGCAGAGCCGGTTTCGGGCGGCAATGTTTGCGGCGCTGGGCTATTACCCTGAATCGGCGGGGCTCTACATGGGCACAATGCCCCGCCTATGCCTCGCGATGGACACCGAATACAACCAGGTCTCCGACGACATCTTGGACGGCGGAAAGCTGGATCTTACCGGCGGGCACTTGCAGCTATCCGATCAGCCCGGCCACGGCTGTGCTCTCGACCTCGACCGCGTAGCCAGCTATCTCTGGACCGACAACCGGGCGTCGGAGTTCCGCAACCAGGCAGATGCCCTCTATGCCAACTATGTGCTCGACCGGCCGCGTCGACGCACCATGTCGGGGTGGCCAAAGGAGCCTGGCCCCGAGCGCTTCGACCGACACGCCTATCCGTACGATCTGGGCGCGATACTCGGCAACACACGAGGGCAGGACATCGACGTCGAACTCAATACGTGAACCCCGACTTGAGGGCGGACGAGCTGTGATCGGCGCGGTGCCCGCCGGTACGGGATGACCATCCCTGTCAGCCAGCCGAAACGGACTGATCCTGTGACGCTGCCTCTTGACGGTAGTTGAACGTTCGACTAGCATCGAGCCCACTCGAGAGCGCGCACGACGACGGTCCGGGCCATCCACGAGTCAGGGAGACTTATCTAGACATGAAGGATAAGATCGCTGTTGTCACGGGGGCTGGAACCGGCATCGGCCGCGCGGTCGGCATAAGGCTCGCGGCCGAGGGAGCCCATGTCTTGTGCGCCGATGTCGACGCGCCGGCTCTCGAAGACGCGGTAGCGGAGATCCGCCGAGGAGGCGGTGCGGCGGACGGCCATCCCTGTGACGTATCAAAGCCGGCCGATGTAGAGCGTGTGATGGCCGCGGCCGAAGCTCTCGGCGGCCCGCACGCAGTGGTTGCCAACGCAGGCATTCAGCTTGAACAAACAGCAGAGGAGACCAACCCGGACGACTGGGATCGCGTTCTGGCTACGAACCTGAAGGGCGTCTATCTCTGCGTCCGCGCAGCTATCCCGCGTATGCGCAAGCTAGGCGGTGGCACGCTCGTCAATATGGCATCCGTCAACGGCTTTTGGGTCGAGCCGGCGCTCGCAGCCTACGCCGCCTCCAAAGGAGGCGTCATTAACTTGACGCGCTCTGTCGCCCTCGACTTCGGGAAGGACAACATCAGATGCAATTGCGTCTGTCCAGGCTATATCGACACCGGGATGGCCCAGCGCTACTTCGACCTACAGGAGGATCCGCCCGCCGCGCGCGAAGCGGCGGCCAAGCTGCATGCTCTGGGACGCATGGGCACGGCAGCCGAGGTCGCTGCCGTAGTCCTCTTCCTGTGCTCAGACGAGTCGTCCTTTTGCACGGGGCAACCGTTTATCGTCGACGGTGGCCTTTCGGCTGGCGGACTGTGACCACATAAATGCGAGTGACCCAACGGGAGGCGTGCACCAATGAGCACCATCACGCGAGCGGATGTTGAGAGTGTTGTCAAGACATTCGTCGAGCACTCCAACAGACAGGACCTTGAAGCGTGCGTGGCTCTCTATCATCCCGATGGTGACCTGCAGGATCCGCTTTTTCCCGATCCGGTGAAAGCCAGCCCCGACACCGTTCGCGAGGCACTCGAGTACTTCTGGACGGCGTTTCCGGACGCCACTTTTGTGGTCCACGACATGATCATCGATGGCGATAAGGTTGCGGTCGAGTGGACCTTGAGCGCGACCCATGCCGGGGTATATCTCGACGCGCCGCCCAGCGATAAGCGCTTCCAGGTACGCAATGTTGCCCTCTTCAGGGTGAAAGACGGAAGGTTCGTTCGCGATTTCAGCGTGTTTGACGCGACCGGTTTGCGGACGCTCGAGGCGCTCGCGCGTGAAACTGCAACCGGCCGGCAATGATCGAATACCGCTTAGCTCGTGAGCCCTGACGACGTAGAGATCGCGGTTGCGGCCCGTGCTTCCGTCGGTGAGGGACCGATTTGGGATGAGCGGGAGCAGGTGCTTACCTGGGTGGATATCTACGGACAGCGCCTGCACCGTTATTCCCAGGACGTCGGCGCAAGCGAGATCGCATCGTTTGATGCGCCGGTCGGGTTTGCAATTCCCCGCGAGGCGGGCGGATACGTGATCGGCCTAAGAATGGAGGTGGTGACGTTCGATCCGGCGACCGGTGACATGCGGCGGATAGCCCACCTACACGAAGAGGGGCCTCAAATGCGCCTGAACGACGGCAAATGCGACGACCGCGGTCGTCTCTGGGCGGGCACAATGGACGACCGCGGGCACGACAGCGCGGGCGCTCTGTACTGCGTCGAGACATCCAAATCAGCGCGCCCGGTGCTTGGGAATGTCACAGAATCAAACGGACTCGACTGGGACCCGGCTGGGGCGTTGTTGTACTACGTCGACACGCCGACCGGTCGTGTGGACGTACTGGACTTTGACGGCGTCACCGGGCGTGCTAGCAATCGCCGAACCCTCATACACATCGACAAGAGGCATGGATACCCGGATGGTTTGACCGTGGACGTGGAGGGTTACCTCTGGGTCGCGCTGTGGGGCGGCTCGTGCGTACGACGCTATACACCCTCCGGCCAACTCGATCGCTGCGTACACCTACCCGCCACGCAAGTCACCAGTTGCACGTTCGGAGGTCCCGACCTCGACGAGCTCTACATCACAACCGCGACGCACGGGATGACAGCAGCGCAGCTCGAAGCGGAGCCGGCTGCGGGCTCCCTGTTCCGCTATCGTCCAGGCGTGAAGGGGCAGCTGTCCCATCGGTACAGCGGCTAGCCCCATTTTCCGCATAGCGACGCGGTAGGGAGGCGGCTGTTTGCCACTGGTCGGGGCTGGGTTTGGGCGATGTTGCTGGCATCGTGGGCGTGATGTTGGCTGGCCGCGCTCTCTCACGAGC
>JAABUJ010005484.1_pt1 | contig 12672 bp, 11 predicted proteins | sample 5559131 | NCBI WGS metagenome assembly JAABUJ01 (sample SAMN10711875, study PRJNA513366) | rock metagenome | isolation source: Antarctica rocks | place: Antarctica: Victoria Land, Mt New Zealand nord | collected 2016-01-07
ACCACCATCGGCCTCCTGCGCGCCGCCGGCGCCACGAATATCGCCGCCGCCGGTCGCCACTATGCCGCCCAGCCCAGCGCTGCGCTTGCCCTCATCACCAATCCTCCGAGAACTAAATGACCCTGCCCCGTATGACCCCGTATGAAAGACCGCTCTCTCTGTCTGCTATACTTCATGATACGATATAAATAAATCACCATGAGCGGCGTGCCCCCCCTGGCGTCGCCTCGATCAGCGAAGGAGATGGGCAATGGCCCTCGACGATTATCTCGACTCCCAGGTGGCGGTCGCCGTGGCGGCGACGGCCGCCGTGTTCTCCCCACGGGTGCGGGGCGTGCTGCGGCAAGGTGCGGTCTACGGCGTGGCCGGCGTGCTCACGGCTGGCGACGCCCTCGGCGGGTTCGTCCGCAGCGTAGGACGTGGCGCCACCCGCGCGACGGCGACCGCTGCGGCCGAAGGCGCGGTTGGCGCCCCCCGCGCGACGGCCCAGGATGGCGCGGACGCGGCCCTGACGACGGAGCCGGACGCGCTGGACACGACGAGTGGCACGACGTCGGACGGCGATAACACGCCCCCACGGGTGCGAAAGACACCACGGGCGGCCGGCCATGAGTGAGTCTTCCGATACGATGGCGCCACGGCCGGCGACGGAGCGCGCCGCGGCCGCCGTTGACCAGGCCGGGGAGCGGGTCGGCCGCTGGGCCGCGGTGATCGGCCAGCGTCTGCGGGTGGTGACGGCGCGGGCGCGTGAGGAGGGCGAGGACATCCTGGCCGAGGCGCGGAGCATGAGCCGCCGCGCCGAACGTCCGTAACCCCGCCGACCGCCGCGCCCAATCCTGCCCCTCTTGACCCCTGCCCCCTGTCAATTATCCCGCGCGCCTCCCCCGCTCCCGTATCATGGGGACGGGGGCGCGCCGGCCGCGCGTCAGGAAGGAGAAAACGCCATGAGTGCGGCGAGCGCCACCGATCCCCGCCTGGTGCATGCGGTCCCCGGACGCATGCGCGTCCACGTCCCCGCCCTTGCGGATGACGACCTGCCGGCGGTCGCGGCCCGTCTCCGTCAGGTCGTGGGGGTGCGTGGCGTGGACGCCAACCCCCTCACCGCCAACATCCTGGTGCGCTTCGATCCGCACGCCACGGACAGCCAGGCTATCCTGGGGGCCGTGCGCGCCCTGGAGCGCGGGAACTCCCCTCGCGGGGGCTCCCCCGGTGAGGGCTCCAACGAGGGCACGCTGTCGCCGGCGGGACGGGAGGAGGGGCAGACCGCCCCCACCGCCCATCAGCGCGCGCCCCGCGTCCTGGCGTCCGGTCCTGGCCATCACAAGCGGGCGCGCATCGCCGTGCGCGGCCTGGACCGCGACCCCGCCGTGGCCCGCCGCGTGGTCGAGCGTCTGGAGCGGCGCCCCGGCGTCCACGCGCGCGCCAATCCCCTCACGGGCCGCGTGCTGGTCGAGTTCGACGACCATCAGACCGCCCTCCGTGACCTGCTCACCGATGTCGTCGCCGTGGAGCTGCCCGCCCTGCCCGACGAGGACACCCCGAGCCACCCGCTCGCCCCGGCGCCGCTGGTGCAGAGCGCGACGCGCACGACGGGGGCCGCGCTCGGGCTTACCCTCGTCGCCGCGCGGCAGGTCGCGGGGGTGCAGGTCTCCGCGCCCGGCGCGGCCCAGGCCGCCGGCATCCTGGGCATCCTACAAGGCTTCCCCCTCACGCGCAACGGGCTGCGTTCCCTCCTGGGGCGCGACCTCTCCGACCTGGTCTTCAGCGGGGCCAACATCGTCGCCCTGGCGCTCTCGGGCAGCCCGCTCGGTCTGGCCGTGACGGGGGCCGAGGCGCTGCGCCTGCTGACCGAGGTGGTGGCGCGCCGCCGCGCCTACACAGCCTATGAGGGGCGGCTGGACGACGCGGACGCGGCCGACGCGACGCCGGGCGCGACCGTCCGCCTGGAGGCGGGCCAGCGCGCGCCGCTCACGGCCCGCATCGTCGAGGGCAGCGGCACGGCCATTGAGCGCGACGGGCACGCCGTGCCGGCGACGCCGGGCGCGACGATCTCGGCGGGCGCCCGCGTCCAGGGCGGGCCGTTCGTGGTGGACCTGCGGGGCGACGACGCCTTCACGCCCCAGCCGCGCCCCGCGCCCCCGACGCCCGCGCTCGCTGACCGCTACCAGCAGGCCTTGGGGCCGCTCTCGCTGGCCTACGCCGCGGGCACGGCCCTGCTGACCCGCTCGCCCGCGCGCGCCTTCGAGGCGCTCTTGCTGGTCAACCCGCGCGCGGCCCTCGTCGGCGCCGAGGCGGCCAGCACCGGGGCGTCGGCGCGGGCGCTACGGGCGGGGGTGACGGTGGTGGGGACGCGCCCCGGCCGCCCGATCCGCCGCCCCGACGTCCTGCTGATCGATGGGGCGCGCGCGCTCACGGACGGGCTCGAGGTGACGGCCACGCTCCCGCTGACCGACGAGCACGAGATCGCGGACCTGCACGCCGTGGCCGCCGCCGTGGCGACGGCGGCGGGCTCGCCGTGGGGCGGGGCCTTCCGCGCGACGAGCGGGGAGCCGGGCGCCGACAGTTCCTTCGACGGGGCGACCGCGACGGCGCGCGTCGGGGCGACGCGCTATACGCTCGGCCCCCTGACGGACGCTGAGGCGGTCCCGGAGGCCGCCCGCCTGCGCGCGCGCGGCGCGGCCGTGCTGGCCTTGCGCACCGACGGGGAGGGCGATGGGCCGATGGGGCCACCGCTCACGCTCTTCGCGCTGCGGCCCCGGCTCGCCCCCGGCGCCCTCGACCTCGTGGCGACGTGCCGGCGCTACGGCGTCACGGTGGAACTGGTCGGCCAGGGAGACCGGACCACCACCGGAGCCGTCGCCCAGCGGGCGGGGATCGCGCTGGCCGACACGGGCGACGCGGTGGCGGCGCTCCGGGCGCGGCAGGCGACGGGGGCGCTCGTGGCCGTTCTCTCCGACAGCGCGCAATCGGCGGCGGCCTTCGCGGACAGCGACCTGGCCATCGGGCTCACCTCAGGGCGTAGCAATCGCTTCGCCGCCCGCGCCGACCTGCTCGCGCCCGATCTCGCCGCGGTCGCGGCCATCGTGGAAGCGGGGGCGCGCCGCGACGCGACCGCGCGCGACGCCGTGGGCCTCTCGGTCCTGGCCAACATCGCGGGCGCCGTCTTGGGCGTCCGCGGCGGGGCGGGCATTGAGCGCGCTTCCTATGCCGTCTACATCGCCACGCTGGGCGCGCTGACCGACGGGTGGGCACGGCTGCGCGGCGGGACGCGGCCACACGCGTCCACCGCGCGGCTGGTCGACCCGCGCCCGGAGCGTTGGGGCCGGCGGAGCGTGGCGGACACGCTCGCGGCCCTGCACACGACGGACGCGGGGCTGACCGCCGGTGAGGCGGCCGCGCGCCGGCGTGCCGCGCCCGCGCCGCCCCGGCGCCACGAGCTGCTGCGGGCCGTCCTCGACCAGTTGCGCTCCCCGCTCACCGGCATCCTCGCCGCCGGCGCCGCCCTCTCGTTCGTGCTGGGCTCGCCGCTGGACGTCGCGCTCATCGGGGCGACCGTCGGCGTCAACGTGGCGGTGGGGACCTGGCAGGAACAGCGCGCCGGGCAGGCTGCAGCGGCGCTGCACCAGCTCGGGGCCGCCACCGCGCGCGTGCGGCGCGACGGCCAGGCGGTGACCGTGCCGGCGACGGACGTGGTGCCGGGCGACATCCTGGAGTTGGCGTCGGGCGACACGGTTGCCGCCGACGCGCGCCTGATCGCGGCGCGGAACCTGGAGGTGGACGAGGCGGCCCTCACGGGTGAGTCGCTGCCCGTGCGCAAGGAGCCCGACGGCGGGGGCGACGCGCGCCATGTGGTGCTCGAAGGCAGCGACGTCACGGTGGGCACGGGCCGCGCCGTGGTGGTAGCGGTGGGGCGGGGGACGCGCCTGGGCGCGACCGCGGCCGCCCTGGCCCTCGATGAGACGGAGCAGAGCCCGCTGGGGCGGCGCCTGGGCCGGATGCTCGGACAGGTGCTGCCGCTGGCCGCGGCGGGCGGGGCCATCGTGGTGGCGTCGGGGCTGCTGCGCGGCCGACCGCTGCTGCCGCAGCTTGCCGTGGGGGCCAGCATCGCCATCGCCGCCGTGCCCGAGGGCCTGCCGCTGCTCGCGGGGGTCGGCCAGGCCGCGGTGGCTGGACGCCTGGCCGTGCGTGGCGCCCTGGTGCGGCGGCTGGGCTCCGTCGAGGCGCTGGGCCGCGTGGACGTGGCCTGCACCGACAAGACCGGCACCTTAACCGAGGGGAGGCTCGCCCTGACCGACGTGGCTGACCTCGACCATGACGCCCGCCTCGGCGTGGGGCCGAACGTGGAGGGGGACGCGGGGCCGGGCGCGTCCGCCACGGAGCCGCACGCGGCGGGGCTGCGCCGAGTGCTCCTCGCCGCCGGGCTCGCCAGCCCGCATCCCGACGCCGCCGACGCGTCCGCGCACCCGACCGACGTGGCCGTGGTCGCGGGGGCCGAGAGGGCGAGCCTGGGCGACGCCCTGCGCGCGGAGCGGACGGCGGTGGCCCCGTTCGACCCGGCGCGCGCCTTCCACGCCACGGTCGCCGCCGGGCGCCTCTCCGCCAAAGGGGCCACGGAGGCGCTGCTGCCCCGCTGCGCCCGCGTGCGCCGCGACGGCGCCGACCGGGCGCTCGACGAGGCGGGCCGCCAGGCGCTGCGCGAGCGCGCCGAGGAGCTGGCCGGGCGCGGCCTGCGCGTGCTCATGGTGGCCGAGGGCGACGCCCAGACGCCGGTCAACGATCCACACGGACTCGTGGCGCTCGGCTTCGTGGGCATCAGCGACCCGCTGCGGCCGGATGTCCCGGCGGCGGTGCGCCGCTGCCAGGAGGCGGGTATCCGCGTGCTCATGCTCACGGGCGACAGCCCGGCCACGGCGCGGGCCATCGCCGGCCAAGCCGGCCTGCTCGACGGGGGCGGCGACGTGCTCACGGGCGCCGACATCGCCGACCTGTACAACGGCGAGCTCGACGCGCGGCTGGAGGGGGTGGCGGTCCTCGCGCGGGTCACGCCGCTGGACAAGCTGCGCATCGTGGAGAGCCTGCAGCGTCATGGGCACGTCGTGGCCATGACGGGCGACGGCGTCAACGACGCGCCGGCGCTGCGCCTGGCCGACGTGGGCGTGGCGATGGGCCGCGGCGGGACTGAGGTGGCGCGCCAGGCCGCCGACGTGGTGCTTGCCGACGACGACTTCGCCACGTTGGTCGAGGCGCTCGTCGAGGGACGCAGCTTCTGGCGCAACATCCGGCGCGCCCTGGGCCTGCTCCTGGGCGGCAACCTGGGCGAGCTCGGGCTGGTGGTTGGGGCCAGCGTGCTGGGCCTGGCCTCGCCGCTCGTCACACGCCAGATCCTGGCCGTGAACCTGATCACCGACGCCTTGCCGGCCCTGGCCGTGGCCTTGCAGCGGCCGGCGGACCGCAACCTGGCGGGGCTAGCCCGCGAGGGCGAGGGCGCGCTCGACAAGCCGCTGCGCGACGACGTGCTGCGCCGCGGTGTGTCCACGGCCGCCCCCGCCCTGGCGGGCTACCTGCTCGCGCTGCCGGCGGGCCTGCCGCAGGCGCGCGCGGTCGCCTTCGCGGGCATCGTGGCGACCCAGTTGGCGCAGACGCTTGACGCGGGCCGGGCCGAGGGCGGGCTGACCCGGCCCGTCCTGGGCGCCGTGGCCGGCTCGGGAGGACTGCTCCTCGCCACCCTGACCGTGCCGGCGCTGCGCGAGGTGTTGCTGCTGGCCGCGCCGACGCCGCTGGGCTGGGTATTGATCGCTGTGGGCGCCCCGGCCGCCGTCCTGCTCAGCCGCACACTGGGCGGGTCCCGCGACGGGGCGCGACGGGGGCGGGTGACGCGGCCCGCGTTCCCGACGCTGCCGGCGCGGCCCGCCCCACCGGCGCGCCGCCTGCTCCCGGCGGCCGGGACGACGTAGCATGCCCCCATATGACTGGTAACGCCTGCGGGAACACGACTTTAGGCGCCTGATCCGGATATATCCAGGGTCGTTTCTCAAAAGATGCAGGGGGGTGACAGGTATGAGGCAAAGAGGCGCTGACGAGCTGTATTGTCAATAGACGGGGTTCACTGTGAGACGAAACTGTCCTTCCCGCAGGCGCTACCAGTCATGAGGACAAGTCCACCCCCCTGCGCCGCGCTGCCGCACCTGACGCATGCGTTGCCCGGCCGCATCCGCATCCATCTTCCGGCCTCGTTCGGTGAGGATGATCGGCGCCTCGAGGCGTGGATGCGCGCATGGCACGGTGTACGCCACGCGCGGGTCAACGCCCTCACGCGCAATGCCCTGATCCTCTTCGACCCGTCGCTAACGAGCGCGCGGGAGATCCTCGCGCATGTCAGGACGCCGGCCGGCGACGCCGTGGACCGCCCACACGGAGCCGGCGCGCCCGCCCCACCTCAGGAACCACACGGACGGGCCGGTCGCGTCCCCCACGGGACCGGGAAGACCACCGCGCCGTCGCGCCGCGGCGCAGTCGCCACGGTGGATGGGCCGGGGCGAGACGAGCGCGCCGCTGGCGCGGCGCTCCCCGCCGTTTCCTCCTCCGCGCCCGTCCGCGCGCGCCGTCCCGCGCCGTCGATCCGGCTGGCCGCGGCCCTGCCACGCCTCGTGTGGGCGCGGGTGGGACGCCTCGCGGACGGGTTCGCCGCCGGCGTCACGGGCGGCGCCCGCGCGCGGCGGGATACCGCTGGCCGTCCCGCAGCCGGCGGGCGGGCCGCGCCGGACGGATCCCCTCGCTGGACCATCTCCGCCGGCGGCTGCCTGACGTGCGCCCCCGCGGAGGAGGGTTTGCTCTCCCGTCAGCCGACCGATGGCGCCGTGGCGCATCTTTGGTCATCCTAGCGCCGGCACGCGTATTCAACGGATCATTGTCCGTGAGAATGGTAGGCTTCTTGTGGACGCGGTTAGAAGGAGGTAGCATAATCTATTAGCTTGCAACGATTATGCCCGTAAGGCATCACGTAGAAGATGCTTTACGAGCATCTACAATTGAGATTTATTCGCCATTGATGGAGCAGACCATGCCTAAACTGTTATGCAACTGCGGGGACGTTATTGACCTTTCTAAGATTCCTGTGGAGGGAGAGTACTCTTTTGTTGAAGCCAAACAGTGGGATGAGATCGTTCATCATTTAGTGCAGATAGTCAGAGTAGCTGATATTACGGATCAGGAATTTCTGAGAGAACGGATCAGTGATACGCTTGCCGGCTTTGGCAGCTACTTCTACAAATGTCCCCATTGTGATGAGTTAATCGTATTTTGGCAGGGGTCGGAAAAGGGGCAGGCCTATCGACTATTGGATGATAACGTGATGCGAGCATCGGAATAAGGATAGCGGCCGACCAAGGACGTTGCTGGTTAAATAAATCGTTCCTAATGCATCCATGATATCGGTGCCAGCAGCAGCACGCCATAGAGTCAGCGTATCCTGAAAAACTGCTCGACCGTTGCAATGAGCGCGAGCCAGACGACGAGCATCACCGCCGTCTCTGGCACCGACACGCTGACCTACAACGCGCAGAATCGGCTGACCTCCGACTGCGGGCCGCAAGTGATCGCGCACTCCCCCGACCACTGCTACCACTGGACCTACGACGGCACCGGCAACATCAGCACGACTACGGTGGACGCGGGCAGCCCCGTCACCTACACCTATACCTACAACCCCCAGACCAACGAACTGACCACGCTCTACGCGCCGGCCTACGCCAACACCACGACCTACTACGGCTACGACGGCAACGGCAACACCACCGCCATCACCTCCCCGGTTTCGGGCTCCTTGACCGCGCCGGGAGCCATCAACACGCACCTGGGCTACAACGCGGCGGGACAGGTCAACGCCATCATGCTCAAGGATGGGTCCAGCGTCACCATCACGTACAACGCGGCCGGGCAGCGCGCCAGCTACAGCGCGCTGTCCGCGACGGGGCAGACGCTCTACAGCGCCCAGTTCAGCTATAGCGGCGGGGCGTTGAGCCAGGCCAGCGTGGTCAGCGCCACCGCAGGCGGCTCCGTCAGCTACACCGACAGCTACCTGTACGGCGGGGACAGGCAGCCCATTGAGTTCACCCGCGTCCAGAACGGGACCACGAACTACTACTGGTACGAGTACGACGGGCGCGGCGACGTCGTCTCCGTGACGGATAGCGCCGGCAACGTGGTGGACAGCTACGAGTATGACCAATGGGGCGAGGAACTCACGGATACGAGCCACGAGGCGGTCCCGCAGCGGCTGCGCGCGGGGGCTCTGTGGTTCGACGCGGAGATGCAGGTGCAGTGGCTCTGGGACGGCGGCACGAACCGCTACTACGACCCCGAACTGGAGCGCTACCTCCAGCCCGACGCGCCCGGTGGAAGCTATGTGTTCGCCAAGGATGACCCCGGTGATGTGGGCGTCCTGCCCGGAGCAGGTGGCGTCGGCGGGCTCGGCGACAGCTTCGGAACCGGGGCGAGTGTGATCGGGGCGAGCCCCTCCTTCGAGGGCAACGAGGAGTGCGGCGTCACCCCTGGCGTGGGCTACGCCACGCCCTCCTGCGGCGGCGCCAACGATGTCGGCGGTCCACCGCCGGAGGGGGACGCCAACGCCGGCGGTGGACCTGTCGAGGAAACAAGGGCGGAAGATCCATTGGCCAGCTGGCGCCCAGGGGAACCATTGCCGGAGGCCGAACGCGCCCAAATAGATCCGAGAAAGTTTAGGGACTTCGAGATGAATCCAAACAATCCGGCATGGTTCATTTTGCGCCTGGAAATGTGTTGACAGTTCGCGCGAGGTGGATCGGAAATTCGCGCGTGGCAGCCACCCGAGCCGCGCCTGAACTGTCAACATGTATCTGAACCATGCCAACAATCCAGGTAATAAGGGAAGATGGGTGGGCTATGCTAGACTTGGCTATCAGGTAAGGAGCGCGGTTGGTCGTGCGGTCGCAACCCGCAATGTCATCAGACAGATCCGACTAGAGCTGTCCAGGCTGCCGGCGATCCAAGGTAAAAACCTTTACGGGCCTCGTTTAGAGGTCAACGTACCGATCCGCAGTCTCAACGGACGATCGGGAACATTACAGACCGTGTGGCAGTATGATACCGGCAGCACAACTCCACGTTTGATCACCAACATCCTCAAGGTTAATCGCTACAGATAACATGGAGGCGCATCTTAGTGAAGGCGCAAGTTTACGATGAGATCGAGACACTGATGGATGTGCAAAGCGAATTTCGCAACCGTATCATACCCAAAGGGACACATGGGACGGTTGTGGAGCGTTACGAGTATCCGCGTGAAGGGTATGCGGTAGACTTGGCCCTGCCTGATGATACCCAACTGGATACTGGTTTCGACTTCGAGAATGTTGTGCTCTTCCCTGACCAATTCGTAGTTGTACCAACGGCGCGCCGGTCCTGAGCGCGACGCATCAGGACCAGACCACCTATCGCTACGACGCGGCGGGCAACGCGGTCGAAACGGTCGTGTGATCGCTAGGCGAAATCCCGCCATTCGATACGATCACTGACGGCCACGCTGGGGCACCATTTCCGATGCCCATGTCGTAGTCCTTGCTCCCCTGAAAAAAGTCCCCGGCGTTACGCTGCCGGTGCCTTCGGGGTGAGCGTGACATCATAGCCAAGCGCCTTGAGTTGAGCGCGGGCACGCTGCTGCGTGCGGATGCGGCGACGCTCATCGAGGTAGACCAGCTCCTGCTCCTGGTACGTCGTGTCGTGGCTCAGGAGATGGTGGGCGATGCGCAGGATGGTGTGGCCAACCGCGACGGCGGCCTTCTTCTTGCCGCAGCGAATCACCAAGCGCCGATACTGGCCCCGCAGATACGTCCGCCCCGGCTTCTTGGTGCGGGCCGCTGCGTGCGCCGCCTCCGTCAGGGCGCGGCGCAGCGCCTTGTTCCCCTCCCGCCGCTTGCCGCTCTTGCGCTTGCCCGCGCTCTCATGCACACCGGGGCACATCCCGGCCCACGAGGCGAGGTGGCCCGCGCTCGGGAACCGGCCCATATCCAAGCCCATCTCCGCCGCCAGGATCTCGGCCGTGCGGCGCCCCACCCCCGGGATCGTCTCCAGCCGCAGGAGCGTGGCCTCGAAGGGACGCAGGCGCGCCGCGATGTCCGCGCTCAACCGCTCGATCTGCTCGTCGAGTAGGTCGATGTGCTCCAGGTGCAGCGCGATCAGCATCCGGTGGTGATCGCTCATGCGCCCCCGCAGCGCCTGCTCCAGCGCCTCGTGCTTGCGCCGCAGCTTGCCGCGCGCCAAGTCGGCCATCGCCGCAGCGTCGGCCTCGCCGCCGATGAGCGCCGCCAGGATGTCACGCCCCGACGTGCCCATGAGGTCGGTCGCGACGCCGGCGAGCTTGATGTTGGCGTCCTCGCGCACCTTCTGGATGCGGTTGACCGCCGCCGAGCGCTCGTCGATCAGGCTCGTGCGCGTGCGGGTCAAGTCGCGCAACTCGCGCTGCGCGCGGCTGGGGATGAAGCTCGCGCGCAAGAGCCCGTGCTGCAACAAGTCGGCGATCCACGCGGCGTCGCGCGCGTCGGTCTTGCGGCCGGGCACGGCGTGCATGTGCGCCGCATTGACCACCAGGAGCTCGTAGTGCCCCTCCAACACGTGATAAATCGGTTGCCAATACACGTCCCCCATGATGTTGCACATGGGACACCACTGAGATGGGTGAGGGCGGTGAGGGAGTAGGACTGATGCGGAAGACGACACGCACCTGCTCCTCATCAACCTCCACGCGATTCACCAGCGCGCGTATAATCTCGCGGCGCGTGTCCCACGCGGCCTGCGCTAATCCGTCGCGCACGCGCGCCGCGAAGGTCTCCAGGCGACTCAAGAGGACGCGGATCTCCTCGTCTTCCTGGGCCAGCGCCGTGATCTCCTCCGCCTGCTGCTCAAGATGATGGAGACGGTCCCGTAACTGGCCGATGCGTGGCTCGAATTCCTGCTTGTCGATGAGCCCGTCGGCATACCCGTCGATCAGGCGCGCGATGCCCCGGCGGACCTTCGCGATCTGCGCGTCCACGCGACGCCGTTCGTCGGGGTCCTGCGTCGGATGCAGACGCTGGCGATACTCCTGCTCCACCCGCTCCGGCTCTTCAAGCACCCGGCAGACTTCCTGCCAGACCGCCTGATCGAGCCGGTCCATCCGCACCTCTTTATTGTAGCAAAGGCGGGACCCGCCGAAGCGGGAGGCATCCGAGCCGCTGCACCGATAGTAGGCGTTGCGCGCGTCATTCGTGCGCCCGCAATAGGCATAGCCACAGTGGGCGCAGACGAGTAATCCCTGCAACAGATAGCGGCTCCCCTTGGCTGGGATGTGCGCCCGACGCTGGTTCTCGCGCAGTTGGTTCCCGACGGCGGCAAACAAATCCTCATCCACCAACGCGGGGACAGGGATACAAATCCACTCCTCCGGCGGCATCTCGCGCAGCGTGTAGCCCCGCCGAGAAAATGGTGGCCGTCCGCGTGGGGCGCGCAGGCGTGGCTGCAACGGAGCCTTGCGCGTGCGGCCGAAGGCGGCGTGGCCCCTGTACGCCGGGTTGCGCAACATATCCCAAATCGTCTTGTGGTCCCACACCGGCTTGCCCGTCCGTGTCCGCACGCCCGTGGCTTGCAGGCGCCGGCAGACCTCGCTGATGGTGCAGCGCTCGTGGCCAACCCAGGCGAAGACCTGCCGCACCACGCGGGCCTCCTCCAGGAGGATCTCGAACCGGGCGCTATCCCCACCCTCGTCAGCGCGGACGTAGCGATAGCCATAGGGGGCCTGGCCCAGCACGCTGACCCGGCCACTTTGGGCCGCGAAGCGTTTGCCGCGGCGACTGCGCTCCAGGAACTTGGCGCGCTCATACTCGGCGATCATCCCTTGCACTTGGAGTAACAAGTGGCCTTCGGGACTGCCGTCGGTGGCGTGATTGAGGAATGTGACCTCGATCCCGGCGCGCAAGAGTTCTTCTAAGAGCACGGCTTGGTGCGCGTAGTTGCGCGCGAGCCGATCGGGGCAGTGGACATAGAGCCGATCGATCCCACCCGCCGCCGCTGCATCGCGCAATTGCTCCAAGGCGGGCCGTACTAAGGTGGCGCCGCTGTAGCCCTCATCGATGAAGCGGAGTACCGAGGCATCCGCGTACCCCTCCGCCGTGATGCGGGCCTCGAGGTCGGCGAGCTGGCTAGCGATAGTGCCGGCCTCCGCTTGCTGGTCAGAGGAGACCCGCGCGTACAGCGCGACCTGCATCTCGGTCATGAGACCCTCCCTTCCGCCTTCTGCTCATCCTGACGCTCCGTGGTGTCCGCGTGCCGCTCACGGTGCCGCTGCCTGCGGTAGGGCTGCGACAAGAGCGTGGCGTACGCGCCGCGGAGCGTGTCGTGCGCCGCGCGTGTCGGCTCATAGACCACGGTGACCTCCAACGGAGCCACCGTGCGATGGGATTGATGAGACATGGGTTCCTCCTATACCCGATGCACCGGTGCCTGCGGACATCTTGCCTCATACCGCGGAGTGCTTTGGGGTGCGTCAGTGCCCCCTATCAGGGCATGGCCTTGTCCGGATTGTCGCCGTCGACGGGACGTGCCGTTGCCCACCATTTCAGCCCCCCCCCAGATCGTCACGCTGGTATTTGGAAATACCAGCGT
>JAABUJ010005485.1_pt1 | contig 12670 bp, 14 predicted proteins | sample 5559131 | NCBI WGS metagenome assembly JAABUJ01 (sample SAMN10711875, study PRJNA513366) | rock metagenome | isolation source: Antarctica rocks | place: Antarctica: Victoria Land, Mt New Zealand nord | collected 2016-01-07
ACTATCGATTGAGATGTGGACGAAAATTAGGAGTGGAGATTGTTGGGCAAGCTGACGGGCTCGGGGTTTTTTAGGATCGACGACATCAACAAATCCTGCCTGGAACAGTTCCGCGCCCATTGGGAATGTCTGGATAACAACAATCAGCAGATGTGGCATTGCAGGCCGCAGGAGTGGAAGCTGAATGGATGTGTGTTTGATAAGCTGGTATAGCCCCTGGAACCTACGTACGAAGAAAAAATTGCTGATCTCCTTATTAGGGCATGAGAAAGGAGATTCCTGGCACACCGAACGGGGAGACACCGGTGCATCTACGAAAAAAGCAGATCTATTCGCAAAACTTCATACATCCCAGAGAGGAGCCGCGATAGTTGTCGGTTTGGGGTGGCTGCGAGTGTATATAGCTGGTTTAAGGTAAACTTGAAATGGGTCTTTGCTATGTCAATGTTTTGAATCGCAACTATCTACCGCTGTGTTTAAAGGTGCTGCATGCACCACGCAAAGCTCCGCTCCCTTGGAATGACTAATGCATGCCTGGTGATTGGTAGCGCCGTGTCCTTCAGTCCCCGTGATGCAACTGATATCCTTCGGGGTAAATGCTCGTGAGGTAAAATAATGTGCTGGATGCCGCTTTTAATACATCGTAACAGAAGTGAAAACCTTCCTCTTCGATTGGGTTTTGTAGGCCATGTCTCTCCTATATGACCAGCACCGAGCCAGCTCTAGTGTTTGCTTATCTCGGAGGTTGCCTCTGAGAACATACCATGCAGACTTCGTGGTTCCACTTCGAGCTAGTGAAAGATCTATCATGCGCAGGTATGGTTTGTTGAGCCAACTGGGCTCGTCTCTTATAGCCGGTTTCAGAGAATGAAAAGACTTTACTTCACCGTTGAGATCCTCATCTCTGGCCGGTGAGGCTCTTGAGATCACGTGCCTGTTTTGCCAAGCTGGGGATTCTCTTCAGAGCCAAGTCTCGGGGATCAATCTCGGCAATCCGCATGTACTGGCTTTCCAAACGCTGCTGGAGGACGTCTAAGATACGAGGCGAGACTTCGCGAATCTCCGGGTCCTGCGATAGTGTCAGCTTAGAGTTCCCCTCTTTGATAAATGTGGAAAGTGTTACCCTAGGGTCGATGTTTGCAAGAACGGTCTCTAGCCAGGCTAGACGCTCCATGATATGGGTATCTAGATCGCCAGTGACGGCAGCACCGACAGAAATCGTAACCAAGGGCGAGAGATGCTGCAGAAAACCAGGGTTGCATCGAACGAGGAAGTTGTTGAAAATGTAGCCTTGCTGGGGGCCAGATTGCAGCCACTGGAAACATTAACATTACCATAGTTGGGTGAGGATTAAGTTGGGCACACCTGGATAATGGCATCCTCGTAACGTTGATCATCCATCATGTTTGATATTGCATTGAGCTCTGCTTGTTCGGGTGTCAATCTTGTCTCAGCCGAACTGGTAGACCCTTGTGAAGCCTCTTGATGCTGTCTCGAGGTCTCTCTGATGAGGTTAGCTTGCCGCTCTTGCGCTGCCTGAACCTGTAGTTTGAGGATCTCCGGCTGAAACTCCGATTGGGCAGCTGCCATGGTATTAACGGTCTCCGAAAGACCTCGGACAGCCACAGTCAGATCATCGATCTTGGCGCTGTCATTCTGTCGTTGTAGCTCAGCTTGACGAAGCTGTTCCCGAACACGGGTCTCAGTCTCAATACTGGTCTTTTGGGCAACGTTGACGGCCAGGCTCTTGAAGGAGGGTGCAATAGTATTGTGCAAGGCAGACAGAAACTCCTTCTCCACATGGCCTGCAATCTTACTATTGACCTGATCTGATAGCACACGAAGAACCTCTGGATTCTGTAGTGACCGGCTAACAGCTTCAGGCAAAGCTAGCTTGAGGAGTGCCGGAAGAGCATGGTGCAGGTTCTGGGTCAAAGCTTCGGAGAGCCTACTATCTAGCGCTGTCGATAGAACGTCCGCTATAGCTGGTATGACGGACTGCTTGATGTTGGTTTGGATGATACGATTCAAGGCCTTGTCGACATTATCGGTCAGGGAACTAGAGACCAGACGGAGCATGGCGTCTTGCTTCGCGGAGCCGGCAGCATCCTGCACACGTCGATCATCGTCAATGCGACGGTACAAGCTGCCCAATTCTCGACTCAACACTTTATTAAACGCTGCGGAGACCCCAGTCTCGATCTTTTTGAGCTCTTTGTCAAGAAAGTCGCCCGAGATGCCCAAGCTGATTGAGTCACCGTTTGCTATTGGCAGTGGTTGACGACTTGCTTCAGGACTTGCGGAGCGTTGGGCTGCACTCGTTTGAACATTAGAGACGGGAGGCGCCGGGTGAGGCGTCTCGCCCGATGTAGATTGAGGTTCAGCCGCAGCAGCACGCTTCTTCTTCTTCTTCTCGCTTCGAGTCTCGGGAGGTCCGTTAGGTGTTGCCTCTAGGGCTGGCTGATCTAGTGCTGGGGAAGTAGAAGCAGGCGCCTCGGCCGGCTCTGGCTGCGCCTCACGAGTTATGGCCGTGGGTGCAAAAGCGCTCTTGCTGATTTCACTCTTCGTATTCCTCGCTTTCGGCGTTACCTGTGAGGCTGTCGAGGTCACGTTATCAGCGTTCGCAGGGGTTGCGTCGCCAGAGGAGCTGGCTTGGGCCTGCCGAAGATCTTTAACTACTATATAGCCATCCTCCTCGGCCTTCACAGGATGAAGAACTTTGCTTTCCTGCGACCAGCCAAGGTCCTCTTTTCTGATGTTCAGGCATGTCACGCCCCTAGAGTGCATCACATACAATTCGAACAGCATGGAGTCGTCTTCATCCTGTGCCCTCGTAGGCTCGCCATTGGACGGCAACAAATCCATACTCCGTAGCTGTCCTTTACTTGCAAAGGAGTATTCCCGGATCCCGCTCATGATAGCAGTGACATCCGTTCTCGGTAAGCTTGGATCGTTCTTGGACAATTTGTATGCGAACTGAGCCTGTGACATTGCAGGGAGGCTATACTTCGGTGCCGACACATGAATGAAATAAACGGAGTTGCGAGTCGGATGACCTAACACCAAAATGCCCGTAGGTGGGTGATAGACGATGCTGCAGATGGCATCGGATTCCTGCTCATGGGGGAAATTCAATTCTTGTACAATCTTACCAAGTTGCAAGTCGCAAAGCTGCAGAGTGTGATTTTGCTTCATGCCGATGAGGACGTATCGTTGAGCTATGCCTTTCTGATAAGCTCGTGGCCTGTCGAGTAAGAGCACGGATGTAGGCCATGATTTCTCTGAGCCACGGGTCGTGGGCAGGCTCATCAATGGGTTCTTGATCTCCACAGGCGCCAGTATGGAAACTGTGGCGTTGCTCTCGTTGGTCAACTCTCTAATGTCCCAAATCTTGAGTTTTCCAAGCTTGTCCAGGGTCGTGATAGTAGTGTCATCTTCACTGAAGACGAAGTCCTTCCCCGCCTTGCCTGTGCTGATCTTCAGAGACCGCTCTTGAAAGTATCTCTCTGTGTCCAAGATCTGTTCGTCATCATGATCAAGGCATTCAGACGTACGCGCATGCTGAGGAAATACGACATTGATGTATTTACCGCGGCCAATTGCGAAAAATTCAGGATGGCGACTACTCTTCTTTGCACGAGTCTTCAGCTGGCCTGTTGAAGAGGCGTCGACGGTCTGAGCTGGCGAGGGCGGAATTATCAGACCTTCTTTCTCCATCGCCTCAGCCTCGAAGGGTAGGCCTTCGGGTTTAGCGATAGTAGCCCAGTACACAGAACCGCTGATGCCTGTAGCGATGACTGTTTGGGTACTACGTAGCGGACTCTGTGTATGTGCTGTTGATATGCAGACATTGAAAACACGGTCGCGATTGCTCCGGAAAATCTGTTGATCTGCTCCGTCGTCTTGCCGAATTACCCTGACACCGCCAGGCTTTGCTATGCCATATACAATGAGGTCATTGGTCGCTGTTGCAAGAGTACGGTCAATCTGATCGAATTCCTTTTTGAAGCGTGCAACATCGACGATGGAATCCTCACGGATATCCAGGCTAGGAAGATCTTTCTTGGTGATATCGATCGAAACGAAAGGTCGCATCGGCAATTGATAAACAGGCACAATGTGTTTGCCCTTTGCGCGAAAACGTGACTCTGCGCTACTGGCATCTTCCCCGTTGTTGGCGGCCGGTTCACCAGCTGCGTCATCTATAATCATCTTTACCGCCTCAGCCACGGGCGTGGTGAGCTCTTCTTCCAAAAGTCCGTTATTCTCTTCCTTTTCCAGCTCTTGCTTAACTTCGACAGCTATCTCATGTGCATTTTCGGCCATGGCCTCGACTGTCTCCTCTTGTGCACGCTCGAGCTCTTCCTTCTTCAGCTCTGCATCTTTCTCCTTCTCCTCAGCATTGGCAAGAGCTCTCTCCACTTCTCGGTCGACCTGGCCACCCACTTCGTTAAGAGCTGCGGCGATAGTCTCTGGATTGTTGGTAGGCGCTCCAATACCTATCAATGCCTCGATCTTCGTGCGGTCGTCGTTTGATGTGCCAGGCGCCGGCGACTCGATGCTTTGTAGGACTTCATCGCCAGAGGTTGTAAGCTTCTTCCTCGATGCAGAGTTTACAGGTCTAGGCGATGACTCCTGAATCTTGCGCTTGTTGCCATCCCCTGCGCTTACTTTGGACTTCGCATTGAGTGGCGACGAGGCAGAGAGCTGCTCGAAAGGGTTGACGTATGTAAATATACCGTCCTTCTTTGGGGTCGGTTCAAGCTTTGGGATGTCTTCCGGCTCGAAAGGTGTCGCCTGTTCATCGCTGCTACCGAAAACGCGTATTGGTGATTCCTTGCGACCAGATGCCGTACCAGGTGATTTATTCAAGGTGGCTTCGGCCATGCCCTGGGCCAGCGATCCGACATCTGCCTCGTCTGAACGTGACTTGGACGGGGTTGATCCCATTTCGCCGGACGGTGCACTTGAACGATTGAGGAGGTTCAGAAGGAAGTCTTGGTGATTCGCAGGTGTGGTTGGTTTCGGTGTACTCTCACGTGGAGCCGGAGATGTAGTCGTATGCTGTTTGCCCTTGAGGGAAGCAACGAGGTCTGAGGCTGAAATGCCACGACCGTGTATGCTATGAGTGCTTGGTGTAGCTGACATGTCTCCATAGCTTGGTCGCGTTGCCGCTGAGGTGGTCTGCTGAGGAATTGTCTGCGGCCTTGAGCGAGCCAAGGATTGCTGAGATTGCTGCTGAGGCTGCAGTGTGGATGAAGGAGTACTGAACTTCAAAAGGTTCAGTAGATTGGCAGTGCGATCTATGTTTGCAGGCTCTTCGGCAGAATTCGACTTCATGACGCTCTCATTAGTAAGGAAAGACTGATCATTCGAACGTGCGTTAATTTTAGGTGACGCAAAGTCTGAACGACGAGGTTCAGTGATGAAGGACTGAGGTGGTTGTGAGGTGAGAGAGCTGGGCGGGTCGGCTGGCTGATGCTGCAGGTTATCTGAGGCTTGAACCGGGGGAACTGTGTTGACGTCTGTACGCTGACTGGCATGGCTATTTCGACTCATACTCGGGCGCAAGCTGGCGAACAAGTCTTGGAGGTTCGCAGCTGGGTCGCCGCCGCTGCTCGCCATGGTTGAAGGGCGTTGGTGAAGTTTTGAAGTCAATGATGGAGGCAGGAATAAAAACTTAGGTGAAGCACCTAAGGTGAAGTACCGGGCGGGTGGTCGTAAATCTTAGATGTAACCATCCGGCTAGCGTGAGATCTAAGCCTTGGAAATTAAACGGATTAGGATCGGGCATCAACAGCTATGTTGGAGGCTAAAGTAGACAGGCATGCCGATCCTGCTTCTCACTTGCGTGTCGCTGGTAATAATAATACTACAACGATTACAGTCCACTGCCAAGATGGCATTGGTAAGTGCGGCAGATCAGGAACACGTTAATCCGTCGCCACACATGGCATCATTTGACAACCAGAGTACTTTAGTGTACTTCCAGGGGATGCAAATGGTCGATGCCATGGTCAGATCGAAGAATCGCATGAAATACCCTGGCTTCAACCTCGGCAGCTCGGAGCTGTGACGCGGGCTAGCCGCGCCTTGGCCTTCCTCACAGATCCGTAATTGAATCACAACGGCTCGCAATAAATCCACTGGAAGATCTCCATCAATCAAGTCACCACCCGAACATCTCCTTTCGCTCAAACTGTACAGTCTTTTGGCTGCGAGTACTGGCATTCGGAACATAGTGGCTCCACGGGCTGAAGTGAAATCCAAAATCTTTGCCGACCGTCAGCAGTAAAGCATCTACAACGAGCGATGAAATAGCCACCACCACCTCCAACTCCAGCACGATGTTTTGCCTGCGCAGCTGGCTCCCTTTACTCTTCATTCCGACCAATGCCTCGCCTTTGTGGGTTCCTTCTCCCTTCTCCGCTCCCCTCTTCACCCTCCGACTGCCCGCTTGCTTCCCCAAAACTATCCGCTGACACCATTTTTATCACACAGGTTCGTCCTCACCTTCTTCACTCTAACCTACTTTCTCAACCGCCCCTGTATCTACTGCTCCTTTCTCCTCTTCGTCCTCTTCCTCAGTTCCTGCTCTTGGTCCTCCTGCTGGATCGACCTCTCGTCTCCGTCTTCCTTCTTCACGCCGCGTCACCTATCGAGCCCTTTGCCAAACCCCCTAGCCGCTTCCTCTGTTGGAGGTGGCGCAAGTCACGACGTTACTTGCGGAGATGGCGACATAGGAGATTTCCTCGGCAGTGTGGTAAATGAAACAGCGCAGGCACTGGGCAGTGCAGCGATGGAAGAGGTCAAAAGATGGATCCCTGGAACCGGGAACAGTGGAGAGACTGAATGGACCGGGATGGGGTTAGAATGGCTGCGGAGCTGGATGGGGGGCCGGGAGTGGAGGCTGCCTTGTCTGGATGTGTACGTCAGGCTTTAAATACATCGAGGTCACTACTCCAGGAGAATGCGATCTCAGGGAGTAAGGCTTTGGACAGGTGGATGGGTGTTGTACGATACTCCGGCGGCAGGGCTTGCATGGACGCATGGAGTGGATCCGAGGCGCGGCGTTGCCGATTTTTACTTTGGCGACAGGGAAGCATAGCGTCGGCGTTTGCAACAGAGCATCCTGCTCACTCGACAAGGCTCAGTCGGCCGTCTCATCTTCTATTGATACTTCCACCTCTTAGGTATTGCACACTCTTCATCCCTTTTCTTCACTACTCATATTCTTCCCCTGTCTCCACGACTTAGGGAGTGCATCGACCCTTCAGACAGCAACTCATACTTCATTTGCTTGGGCCAACTTATCTGAACTCTTCGGATCCAAGTAGTTGATTGTAGGGCAATAGTCTCCCATACCCAAGAGGCAGCCAAATCAATCTCGGATACCCAGCGGCCCAACGCAATCACGCATTGGCTTTTGACACACCATTAGCAATGTACAACAAACGCTACCATTTCTATTATATCTCCCTTGCACGGTCACCTCTATTGACGTTTATTGTCGATCACCTCCTGCCTTAGTTGTGAGGCCACCTACGCGTCGTTTTGTTTCATCGTCGAGAGACACGGGACCACCTTCATCAAACATAATGCGAACAGCGATGCAGGCATCCATGTGGTGGTCCATCGGGGACGCTACATCAATTCTGGTAGAGATTACTAGTCACGCCATGTATCTTCCCTGATCGCATTGATGGCAGGCAATACATGATTGCGTTGGCCCGCTGGGTAAATCCAAGATGACTTTAGCTGCTTCTTGGGTACGGGAGACGATTGCCGTTGATTGTGAGATTGTATGACTAGAGGTTTGCAGCCCAGCGTTCATGCCAAGACTATGGCTTGGCAGGTTCCCCGCGACGATATAAAGTAGCCGCCAAGTGGACATTGCATTATGAGATGCAATGCTGATCGTGAGGTCGAGTAGCCTCTCAAGAATTTTCTACGCCTCCCGAACATCTCAGCCTGTCACAAAGTGGTCCAGATCAGTATTCCCCGCAAGGAACATAGCCAGGAAAATTCCGTCTTGCTTGACACATCAATATCATATAGTTCAGGGAGGGAGTAGACCTTGCCCTTTGCTGGATCATTCGAGAAGTGCTATACCGAGGGCGGACATCTATACTCCAGGAAGAGGAGGAAGAGAGAATTGTGTGTTGACTCGCAATTATTCAAGTACAATGGCCGCCGTAGATCGAGAAGTTCTACCAAATACGTATGAACGCTCCTTGCATAGCATATCTCTTTTGTTGGTGCTGAACGGTTGGCAGGGTAAAACCAAGTAACTACGAGCTCTCCCTTTCCAATCTCGAACTCGGTGGTGCTTTTACCTTCCAAGGCACAGTCAAGATCACCCTCAATATCACCTCCAAAGTCACAGAGATCCTCCTCAACGCCCATCAACTCAAGATTAATAGCGCATCCATCTCCGCAAATGGCCTTCCACCACAGAACTCATCCGAGATTCTGTACGATGAGAAAGTTCAACGAGTCTCGTTGCGCTTCTCCGAGGCCATCGACGCCACTGATGGCGCTATTCTGGACATTCAGTACAGCGGTATCATGAACAATGACATGGCCGGCTTCTATCGCTCCCGCTACGTCTCTGAAGTCGAACCTGCACCGTCTGTTCCCAAGATAGGCGAGTTTCATTTTATGTTTTCGACGCAATTCGAATCCTGCGATGCGCGGCGCGCATTTGCTTGTTTTGATGAACCTAATCTGAAAGCGACTTTTGATGTTAGCATTGAGATCCCGGATGATCTGGTGGCACTGAGTAACATGCCCGAGAAAGACACCAGGAAAGGAAGTGAGGGAAGGAAGGTTGTGAGCTTTGAACGGACGCCAGTAATGAGCACGTACTTGCTGGCGTGGGCTTTCGGCGATTTCGAGTATGTAGAGGGTCAGACGAAGAGGGCTTATGCTGGGAAGCAGTTGCCCGTTAGGGTTTACACGACAAGAGGTCTGAAGGAGCAAGGGAGATTTGCGTTGGAGAACGCTGAGAAGGTGGTGGATTACTTCTCGGAGGTAGGGTCTTCCTTATCACAGCTTGAAGGATAATTGCTGAACGTTCGACTGCAGGTATTCCACATCGACTATCCACTGCCAAAGGCTGATCTCCTCGCGGTCCATGAATTTGTAAGTCTCTTGAACGACTTTCTTCTCGAACACGCTTCCACGCTTTCACGCTTTAGGGCGTGCTTCATGCCATCATATGTACCAGTGCTTTCATTCTCATACTTATGCTAATAATACGTGCTAGTCTCACGGTGCTATGGAAAATTGGGGTTTAGTCACCTACCGTACGACCGCTGTTCTCTTTGACGAGAAGCACTCCGACGCCAAATATAGTGTCCGAGTTGCGTACGTCGTGGCCCATGGTAAGTCTCCCCTCTATCTTCATGCATTGCTCTGACGATGTTTAGAATTGGCACACCAATGGTTTGGCAACCTCGTGACTATGGATTGGTGGAGCGAACTCTGGCTCAACGAAGGCTTCGCGACCTGGGTTGGGTGGCTAGCCGTTGACCACCTTCATCCCGATTACCAGGTCTGGACGCAATTTGTGACGGAAGCTATGCAGACAGCGCAGCAGCTGGATTCATTGAGGTCGAGCCATCCGATTGAGGTTCCTGTAAAGGATGCGTTAGAAATTGAGCAAATCTTTGACGCTATTAGCTATCTGAAGGGAAGCTCCGTGATCAGGATGCTAAGTAACCACTTAAGTGTGGAAGTCTTCCTCAAGGGTGTCTCGGAATATTTGAAAACCCATGCTTACGGTACGTAAACGAATCTTTGTCATCGGCCACTTGCTTCAATCTTTCTATCGATAAAACAGCAACCTGCTGGTTCTATGTCTGACCAGCATTCTACTCGCCTCGCTTGGAGCTTTTGGAAAAGCCCTCTTCATAGAGTATGGCTGATGCTTGACAGGTAACGCAACAACAAATGATCTTTGGGCCGCTCTCAGTAAAGCCTCTGGCAAAGATGTGAATACCTTCATGGACCCCTGGATTCGCAAGATCGGCTTCCCCGTTCTTACAGTCGCAGAAGAACCTGGACAAATCGGCGTCCGCCAGTCTCGTTTCCTCTCCACTGGCGACGTCAAGACCGCCGAAGACGATACCCTGTGGTGGGTACCTCTCGGCCTGAAACCCGATCCCAAAGATACTGGTGCAGCTCCGAGAGCATTGACCGCGAAAGAGGAAACGTTGAGAGATGTCGATGAGAGTTTTTACAAGCTCAACACCGAGCAAACAGGCTTTTACCGCACCAACTACCCGCCTGCGAGATTGGCTAAGCTGGGACAATCAAAGGAGAAGTTGAGCAACGAGGATAAGATTGGCCTCATTGCCGATGCGGCTGCTCTGGCCGTTTCGGGCGAGGGCACGACAGCTGCTTTGTTGAACTTCGTAGAGAACTTCAAGGATGAGACTAGCTATGCGTAGGTTATACATTTGATCTTATCTGCCCCTTTTTGTATCCCCTTTCTACCCTAATTGGATGTCAAAGCAATGCTGACCTGCCATAGCGTATGGTCGCAACTCATCGCCTCGGTTTCAACCGCGCGCTCCGTCTTCGCCTCCAACGACGCCATCTCCACAGGCCTCAAAACATTCACCCTCCGCCTCGTCGAGTCCGCCACCGAGAAGATAGGCTGGGAATTCAAACCCGACGAGGACTTCCTAACCGGGCAGCTCCGCTCCCTCCTCATCGGCGCCGCCGGAATGGCAGGACACAAACCGTAAGCCTCCCTTCCCCAAGCCCCCTTCCCTTCCTCATGCATCTATCGCTGACCTCTCCCCCAGAACCATCACCACCGCCCAAAGCCAATTCCAAGAATACCTCACCGGCACCCGCACCGCCATCCACCCCTCCCTCCGCCTCCCCATCTTCCGCATCGCCATCACCGAAGGCGGCGAACCCGCCTACGCAGCCCTAAAACACGAATACAGCACCACGACCTCGATCGACGGCCGCGAAATCTGCCTGCAAGCCATGGGCCGCGTGCAAACCCCCTCTCTCGCAACCGACTTCCTGAACTTCCAGTTCTCCGACAAGGTCGCTGTTCAGGATCTCCATACGGGCTCGATAGCGCTGGCGGCGAATGCGAAGACGAGGGATACGCTGTGGGAGTATATCAAGGGCCATTGGGAGGCGGTGAGGGGCAAGATGGCGGGCAATAAGGTGGTTATGGATCGGTATTTTAAGAGCACGTTGGGGAAGTTTGCGAGTTGGGAGATGGAGAGGGAGGTTGAGGCGTTTTTTGGGGGGAAGGATACGAAGGGGTTTGATCGCGGGCTGGTGCAGGTGGCGGATTCGATTAGGGGGAATGCGAAGTATAGGGAGAGGGAGGAGAGGGTCGTTGAGGAGTGGTTGCGGGCGCATGAGTATCTGTGATGGGAGCAAGGAATGGAAGGGTTGATGGCACCGACGTATTCAAAGAGCAAAAGATATTCGAATAGCATATTAACAACACACTGGTTCGAACCATCGAGCTTAGCCAATTCGATCACAAGAGCACGATCCACGCTGCGGTTCCTCTTGCTTCTTCAGAACGTTACTTCCTATCAATATCGTCCAACATCGCCACGCTCATCACGTATCAGCCGGAGGGTGAGAGGGATGAGAGAAGGGAACGGTCAGGGAATCAGACCGGAGTGGGAGCAAGGGGGGGTCGAAACACCTCATAGTGCGCAATGGACATATTTCCTTTATCAAAGCTAGGTAAGTAACCCGTATACCTTCCCCAAACAGCAGACCTAACTGTCGGTATTTAACGAGGTGATGGTTTACCGAGTTGGCGACTTGATAGCCTTAGTGAATTTTATCTTGCGGTAACAGGAGGAGTTTTCAGCGTGGGCTAAGAACCCATGAATTCCTGTTGGGGCGATAGAGATGAGGTGTGCTACTATGGGTAAATTGTGCTCGACGACACATACGAGAAGACATCAGCCCTCAAAACTACAAGTACGCCAATAGATAGCCCGACAGTCCTCAAAGACGCAGGCCGCCATCTTCGCCTTGAGGCCTCGTCGCATGACAGGGCTGACTAGATCGTGCCCATAGCGAGCGCGTCTGAGTACCCCACTCTATCAAAGGTGATGTGCTACATAGACTATGGAGGTGTTTGCTCGTGGTGGAGGTTCAAAAACAGCAGACCTAACGTAAACGTGAATATCCTGGTCTTCAGTATAGCGAGAGCGAGTGGGCGACGGTGGTGTGGATACCTAAGTCTTTCCGATCAGTCAACACCAATCCCTAAACACTCAATCCTCCCCAACAGCGACGCTGTATCAGTGTTAGGGCTGATAAGGTACAGATCTTGATCGTCCATCCATACTGGGCCATGGAGGTAGGCGCAAGACACTCCATACCAAAGGTGAGTCAGCAACTGACGCACAGCACACCCGTTCCCACCCATCCCTTCCCTCCTCCACCATCCTCTCCTCCGCCTCACGCCCGCTCCACACTGCAATAACATGTACGACCCCTTCCACCAAAAGTAACCAACAGGCGAAGATGGGCCGTGTTCTATACACGTAGTTGCATCTCGAACGTATACCCACGTCAACATTGCTTCGCGTAATGGGACTTCTGTGGAGTGGCGTTGGCTTTCAGGACTTGGCCCCCGACTCTAGGGTTGCAGATCGGTCGTGCGTGT
>JAABUJ010005486.1_pt1 | contig 12668 bp, 17 predicted proteins | sample 5559131 | NCBI WGS metagenome assembly JAABUJ01 (sample SAMN10711875, study PRJNA513366) | rock metagenome | isolation source: Antarctica rocks | place: Antarctica: Victoria Land, Mt New Zealand nord | collected 2016-01-07
CCGTCTTTCCAGCCAGCATCTGCTTTAGAAGATGGTATCCGCCGGCGGGTCAGAGGAAGGCCATGAGGCAGATATGTTGAGAGCCAGAACGGATACCTCAAGGCAGTATAACCATAAAGATATGTTGTCTATCGGTACGCGTCGAAGACGCGCTCCAACGGGTCGGACACATCCAACTGACCCCTGAGCTTCGAGCTCGGCCAAAAGATCGATGACCGACCCCGCTCCGCTATCCCAAGAGATCGGACCGTATCATAGGCGACCTTCACGGTGAAGCCTGCATCATCAGGGTGATCGCATCGGGGTAGCATGTCAGTGGAGAACTCGACGTGAACGTTCTTGGAATCGACGTGGGGAAAAGCGATCTTCACGCAGCGTTATTGCAAGGAGACCGGTCCGCTTCGAAGAGTGTCCCAAATTCCCAAGCAGGGATCGCGCAACTTCAAACGTGGTTGAAGAACCGTAAAGCTGAGCGCCCGCATGTGTGTATGGAAGCTACCGGTGGCTGGAGCGAGCAAGTCGCGATCTCGCTAAGCGAGGCTGGACATGTCGTCAGTATCGTTAATCCGGCGCGGATCAAGGCGTTCGCTCAGAGCGAAATGGTGCGAACGAAAACGGACCGCATTGACGCGGCCCTCATCGCTCGCTTCTGCCGTCTTCATCAGCCAGAACCGTGGACGCCTCCTGCTCCGGAAGTCCGTATTCTTCAAGGCCTTGTGCGTCGCCAGCACAGCTTAATCGAGATGCGAGTCGAGGAAGAAAACCGACGCGCGGCTCCGATGGTATCAGTTGCGGTAATGGCGTCGATCGAGGCCACAATCGAGCACCTAGCGCGCGAACTTGCACGCGTCGATCGTGAAATCGAGCAACTTTTCGATGACTACCCAACGCTGCGCCGGCAACGCGAGCTACTTATCTCGATTCCTGGCATTGGCGAGAGCACCGCGGCTCGCATCCTCGGCGAGATGCCCAACATTGCAGAATTCCGAGATGTTAAAGCGGTTGCCGCGTATGCCGGATTATCGCCCCGTCATTACCAGTCCGGCACGATCGAACGCCGCAGTAAATTGGCAAAGACCGGAAACGCTCACTTGCGCTGTGCGCTCTATTTCCCCGCCATCTCAGCGATACGGTACAACCCACTAATGCGTGCGTTCGCGAAACGCTTAAGCGCTCGCGGAAAGAGCAAGATGACCATCGTTGCTGCCGCGATGCGCAAGCTCCTCACCCTTGCCTACGGCGTTCTCAAATCGGAACGCGCCTTTGATCCCCTCTACGGAAACGCTTGACAAGTAACACCGTATCTTTTGGGATGATTCTTCAACCTAGGCGCGAAGCGGCTTTGCGTATCCCGAAAGTCCGTCCCGAAACGTAAAGCTGGAATTCCGCTCGACGAGCTGATGGCCGCGCACGCCGCCGGCGACGATCGGCTCGAGACGCTCGTGGGCCGCTACAGTGGCTCGGTGGTTCCGGCGTCGGCGCTGGGTGCGAAGCCCCGCCAAGGGGCCGAACCCGACCAAAAAAGACTCGAAGAAAGCCCCAGGAGCGCGTTTAGCCGGGCTGGACGACTCCCAGGTCATCCCGATTGCCGAACCGCGCCTAATTGGTTACGCGCGCTTCTCCACGGACGAGCAGACAACGGCGCTACAGCTCGACGCGCTGCGCGCGGTCGGATGCGCCGCGATCCACGAAGATTCCGCCTCCGGGGCGTCACGATCGCGCCCGGGTCTCAGCCGCGCGATTGAAGATCTCCGCGCCGGCGACACACTGGTCGTCTGGCGACTCGACCGCCTCGGACGCTCGCTGCGCGACCTGCTCGATATTTCCGAAATGTTACGGGACCGCGACGTCGCGCTGCGATCGCTGACGGATCATATCGACACGGGAACCGCCGCCGGTCGAATGCTGTACGCCGTGCTCGGCGCCGTCGCGCAATTCGAGCGCGACGTGTTGCGCGAACGCACGGTTGCCGGCATGCGTGCGGCGAAAAAGCGCGGCGAGCACATCGGTCGCCCCCCGGCGCTTACGCTGGCGCAGGTGCGCGAAGCGAAGCGAATGCTCCATCGCGGTGAAAGTTCCAACCACGTCGCACGCGTTTTACGCTGCGGTCGACGCTGTACCGCGCAATCGCTAGCCGTTGATATCACGCCTTAGCCAGGGCGCTGCTCGGATGGTATACCGTCTGGAGCCGCGGTCGTGTGATATGGATTCTCGCCGGGCTCATATATTTCGTTACAGCTGCCGTTCAGCACTTCGTACGCGGGATTCGGCCAACAGGGTCCGTGAACTGCATCGAATACGATGAGCCCCTGGGGGTCGTCGCATCCACCCACGCGATGCGTAACGTGGCTGAACCGACGTAGTGACCGATGCGTTTAACAAGCGTTGCCTCTTCTGCCGTCAATGCAGGAAAGCTGCGTTTCCCAATGTCGCTAACGCTATAGCTCTGCGGCGGCGGTTTCGGATCTGCAGTCGTACCCGGAGGGACGTTCCCGAGGCAGCCGATTCCATATCTCGACCTGGTTCGAACATACGGATATACATTGTACCCTCCGCAATCAGGCATCGCGCACGTGATATTGGGCGCGAGAGGAACGCCATTCGGTGCGACGCGTACAGCGGCGTTGTGCTGGTGGGAGCAAGCCACGCCGAAAACCACGGCGATACCCCAGACTGCAAATCGTGGCCGCCTCCGAGCAGCGATTTTGTGCGTAGTCGCACTCGCCGTTTCTTGAGCCATTATACGAGTTGTGAGAGGCGATCGCGAGCGAAACTTGCCATAGCGGCGGGGTCGTCATGCAGCAACACGGCAATTTCCACCCCATCCAGCTTTTCCTCGGGTGCGCCGTATGGCGGCTTGCGCACCGTGACAACACCTCGCTCTGCGCTCAACCACCGCAGCAACACCCCCTTGCCGTCAACTGTACCGACGGTTTCCAGAATGGTGTTGCCGTTCTCGAATGTGTGAAATCGGAAAGTCCATTTTCCGCCGTCGGCCTTGAGCGCGACCCAGAAGAGCCGAGACCATTCGTTGTCGTCCATCAATCCTTCAGATGGGGGCGCCGTCGTGACGGCATCATGCGGCTCCTCAACGTCTGCCGGCGCGGCAACATCTGGATATGTCAAGGCTTTAGCGGCAGCGATCGCATGCATAGGAATGTGGCTTAACACGATGTTGAGAGCTTTTGTTTCGGGTGACGGGTCGGCTTGAGGCACCGCGCGCGCAAACACCGGATAGCACGGTCCCCCAACATTCTTTAGAATCTCTCCAACGACGCCGTCGATTTTGAATGCATCAGCGCGCAAGCCCGTAATATCATCCTGATAGTACGCGATCCTAATGGCGTTTAAGCAGGGTCGCACCTTAGGGATGAGCTCAGTGATGGCAATCTTGTCAGGTAGCGCTTTGATCTCTCGCAACACCTGCGGGCCCCACACGTCACTATCGCGTAGCAGCCGTTCCTTCTTCAGCAAGATACGAAGCGGCATTGGCCCGCATTCGGCGTCTTCTGAACGCTCCCAGGAGTCAATTGGCAGGCCAAGATGCTGGACGAAATTTCTAAAACGGTACAGAAAGCGATATGCAAAAACCCCATCGTACTGTTCACTGAGAGCCGCCTTAAACCGCGCAAATCTGTCGCCGCTCGCTCCGTGAAGACGTTTCATCGCCGTTTCAGAATGATCTACGAACATCCGGAGCGCGCTAAGGTAGTTCAAGATTAGCCGCGCGACGTTCGTGATCATCGTCTCGACCGACACGTAGCTCGTTGTGTATTGGCGAAAATTCGCATCGTACTCCTTGAGAGCGGACTCAAGGTCGTGAAAATTCAGCTCCGTGATAAGGAAAAGGTTCTGATCAGTGGAGAACTTCAAAAGCCGCGACACGCTCCTGCCGATTTCACGAGCTTCTTCTTCGCCTAGCTCGCGAATGAAATGAATGGGAGCCACATTGTCTTTCTGTTCGAGAAGCGCGGCGAGTGAATAGCCGCTCAAGTCGGGCATTAAGGAACCTACTTTCCGGTACGACGTTAGCTTTCCAAGGAATCAAGGTGCTCTAAGTACCGGGCAAATTGCCGTCGATTGAACTCCCTGGATCGATTGTAGTATTTTGGGCCGCTCATCGGCTCCAACCGATGTCTGGCTCGCCGCGTTCAACACCGCGGCGACGTTCGTGTCGCAACTCCCGCTCTTGGGCACGTGTGCGTTCCCGCTCGACCACGACCTCGCGCTGCCGCTCCTGCAACTCTGGATTGTTGACACGCATCCCAAACTCGACGGCAATACCGAGTGCGCGCTCCTTGAAGTCGAGGTCGCCGTGCAGCGTCACGGTATCTCCCCACTTCGCCCGCGCGAGTTCGAGCCCAGCGGCGAGGCTCGCGTCGTTCGTGTCTTTGAAGGCGATCTCGGGACCACGATCGCGAAACGCTTCACTGCCGTCGCTGCGCCACCGGTAACTGACCTCGCCATTGCGCTCAACGCGCGCCTCGACGTCGCGCAGATCCCGCAGGAACCGCGGCTCGTAGTCGCCGACGCCCCGTAGCGCAAAGTACGGACTCTCAACCTCACGCTCGGGCGCACGCTCCCGCCGCTGCTCACGGTAACGCAGACCGCGCAACGCCGAGATGGCCGCCTCATCGCCGGCGAGCGCGCGCTCCGTCACGAACTCGCGCCACGCTTGCCGCTGCTCGAGCTGCAAATCGCGCTTGAGTTCGGTGCGTTCCCCCACGATCGCGTCCCGTAAATCCGAACGCTCTTGCGCCGCCCGAAACGCCGCCAGCGACGTCGCGATCTGCGGCGCTAGCCCCGTCTCACGCAGCTCGCGCCGGTATTCGGTCTTCCGCGCGGTGATCTCGGCGTAGCGGGCGCGCTCGGATTCCCGCTGCGCATTCCACGCCGCCCGTCGCTCGTCGCCGCGCGACCGCTCGGCACGAAACTCCGCATAAAGGCGCTCACGCTCGAGACGCCGCTCCTCACGCCGATCGGCGCGCCGCTCCGGGTCGCGCTTGTAATCGCGCGCCGGCTCGCGCTCGTCCTTTTCGCGGGCCGGTTCCGTGTGCGCTCGACCGCGACTGGAGACATCGCGCTCGACGCGTTGCTCGTCGAAGGCACGCCGCCGGCGCAGCTCTTCGTCGCGCTCGCGCTCCACCGCCGACGTCATTGCAGCAGCGTCTTCGATTGCATGCGCCGGCGACTCACGGGTCACCTCGGGAACACGTTCGGCGACCTGACGCTCCGCCGACCGAAACGCCGGCACACGATCATTGAGCGGCCCAACACGTCGCTCGAGCTGCTCACGGCTCAGAAAGCGTGCAACCTGTGACGCCTTGGCGACGAGGTGCGGATCGTCGTGGTGGACGACGACGAGACCTGAGCCCTTGCGCTGCAGCTCGAGACCGTAGTCCGCAAGCGTACGCTGCACGTCGTCGATACTGACACCGTCGCGCGCCAAGACTTCTTTGAGCGCCGGCGCCGCTTCGCGCACCCATTCGGTGAACGGCCGGTCTCCCGACCACGACTGCAGATCACGAGCCTTCTGCTGCACGGGCGCCGGTTCGTCGAGCCCGCGGCGGCCGTGCGTTTGTTCCTTGAACGCGAGCACGACCTCGGGCGCGCGCCCCTCGGTCTCGCGAACGACAGCCGGCCCGCGATCGTGGGACCACCCCTGCTCAAGCTCGATCTCGCGCATCGCCCGATCGAGCTTGAGGTAATCCCGAAAGGGCGAGACGGCCCGGTACGTCTCGGGGTCGACGCGGTTGACCGCGAGATGCAGATGCGCGTTCGCCGTGTCGCCGTGGACCGCCATCACGTACTGATGCGACTCCATCCCAAGCGCCCCGAGCGCATGCCGCCCCGCCGCAAACGCCTGCTCCGGCGTCGGATGCTCGTGCTCGTGCCAGGAGACGACGAGATGGTAATCCGCCGGCGCGCGCAGCCGCCGGCACTGCGCAGCGACGGCTTCCATTTCAACCGCCGCGGTCCGTAGCGACGCGACCCCTTGCGTCTCGATCGCAATCGCTTTCGCAGTCACCTCACCCGTCGTGGGGTCCACGGTGTCTTCGCGACCGACGTAGCGCACGAGCTCGTCGAACTCGCGGCCCTTCGGCCGATCGAGACGGTTCTCGGCCGTCACGTAGTCGACGAGACCGCCGAACGTGCGGCCGCCGGCTTTCGCCGGGATAACCTTCGCGATCAACGGCGCATGCCGCCGTCCGCGATGCGCTCGATCGCGTCGGTGATCGCGACGAGCACCTTTGCGTACTCGCTCGACCCGACGCCGTTGCCCTCGGTGAACAGATGCTTCTGCAAACCACCTAGGCGCCGCAATTCCGCGACGACTTGCGAGCCGGCCGCAAGCTCGCGACCGAGCGCGGCGTCGCGCACGTAGGCGGTCACTGGAAGGTCCGCCGCCGACGCTTTCTTCGCGACGCGTTCCCATTCGGCGTCCGAAAAACGGACGGCAACCTGGTGTTGCCGTGCACGCGTTTCCGTCCCCCGCCGTGCGTTCATTGCCGTTCTTTCGGGGTGTCGGGGCGCAGCCCTGACCGTGCAAAGCACGCATCACGGGTCAGTGAGAAGCGCCGCGCCGAACGGACCCCTCTTAGCGCCGCAGCGCATTGGTTTCGCGCGGGTAGCGAAACCCTACCCTGTGAAATCATATCGACAACCTCCAGCACGTACAGTATGACACGGCCAGCCGACGATCGCAAGACTGTGGTATGATCGCGGTTGAATTCGCTTGCCGACGAGGTGTTTCCATGCCCAAGACGATCGAACCCCAGCGCATCGAGGCAGCGAAAGTACGCCTTCGACAGCTTCCCGAAAAACCAAAGGTGCCTAGGGCGCTTCCGTTGTCGCAGGCGATTCGCGAAATAAAAGCCGAGGTTCAAGTCGCCCTCAAACGAGGCTATACGTTCGATGAAATCGCTCAGTCGCTCAAAGAAGATGGAATCGATATCGGGACGCCGACGCTCAAGAGTTACGTGTACCGGGGAACGAAACGGCGAACGAACGGAACCAAACCCAAACCAAAGACGGTTATCGCGAGCGAACCGAAAAAGGAACGGACCGGCGTGAAGGCCGTGGAGATGCCCGCAGAACTGTGAGCGTCCACTTCTTCCACGGCGACAAAGGCGGCGTCGGCAAATCGTTTATCGCCCAGTCGTTCGTCGATTGGCTGGTGACGCGGAACATCACGCCGCTGGTCGTCGATAGCGACATGCGAAACCCGGACCTTGCGCGCATGTTCTCCGACGTCGCGGTGACGGTCGATCTACGACAACACGAAGGGTGGCTGGAGTTGCTCTCGCAGCTGCATGAGAGCGATCGCAAACAAGTTGTCGTCTCTCTGCCGGCGGGCATCGGCGCGGAGGTGACGGCCGAGCTGCCGGCGTTCTTTGCGGGTTTACGTGAACTCAAGCGCGAGGCCACGCTGTTGTGGATCCTCGCGCGGACTCCCGACTCGATCAACCTGCTGCGGCCGGCGACGGCGGCCTTCGACGGCCACGCCCGGGCGATGGTGGCGCTCAAAAATCTCTTCTTCGGCGATCCAGAGAAATTCGGGCGCTGGAACGAATCGAAAACGCGAACGGCCTTCGAGGACGTCGGCGGCGTCGTCGTCGAGTTTCCTGAGCTGCTCGATCGGCTCGCCGATCAGACGTCGACGGCCAATCCCCCGGCGGCGTTTTCGGCGAAGGTCAACGGTTTGCGCTTCGGCGATCGTGCCGAACTGCGCCGCTGGCTCGACAAGGTCGCTATGCTCTGGGACGGGCTCGCCGAGAAGCTCGGAGTGCCCGTGACGGGGGGCCCGTGACCTTCGAGGAGGCGTTCCGCGAAATCAACGGCCGCGCCCCGAGCGTCGAGGAGACAAAACGAGCGCTTGCGATCCGACGGGTCGTCAAAGACGCCGACCTCGATCCGGTCGAGCTCTTCTTCCTCGCCGACGCCAACGCTGCGGCTGAACGCGCGAAGATTCCGGCCGCGATCGTCGCCGGCGTCGACCAGGGCGTCGCGAAGATTCAAAAGGCGATTCCCGATGCAGACGACCTCGCCACACGGATCGCGGTCGTCGGCGCGCTGCAAAAGACGCTCGCGGCCCTCGTCGGCTACACGACGCCAATCGCCGCGCTGGCCGTCATCATGGCGATCGCAATCACGGTCAGTGCGTGGCGATGGGGCTACGGCGACGGCTGGAATGCCGCGAGTTATCGCCGGCTCATCGGTTATGACGCGTACGCCTGCCGAGCGCTCGCAAACCTCCGACACGCTGCGGCCGTGCAGCACCGGGTCAACGCGGTGACGTTCGTTTCGCAAGAGATGTCCGCACGCGGATGTCGGTGATGGCTTGGAGCAGTAAGCGATGTTCGTCCAGATGCCGGTATCGGGATTGCTGTCGACCTCAGCCGGTGAAGCGGCCTTACACATCCTCCATACGACGGCGCCGGTCGCGGCGCGGAAGTTGCATCTTGTGGGCGCAGGGCCCCGCGCTCGCAACGCGCCGATCCCTTCGCAGCGAGCGAAGCGGCCCTTGCGATGCTTCCGGCGTGGCCGTTCGCGGCGATCGCGCTCGGAGCGCTGATCATGACGATCGCGGTCGCGACGACGAAACAGGGCCGCGCATCCGGCGAATTTCGTCACGCTCGCCGGCAGCGCTCGCGCGACCCCGCAAGGGCCGCAATTCTTTCACGCGAGGCTCCTACCAGCCGCAAGGGCGGCTGCGCTTTCCTCTTGCGGCCGGCCGCCGCGCGCTGAGCACAGCGGCAGCTACGCGGGGGGTCTCGTTGCTTTGCAAAAGACGCTGCAAAAACAGGCAGAAATTTGCCGATACGCTGAACATGCGCCACGGCGGGATAAGGTCGTGTCCTAGGCGTCAAGTCGGTCGAAGCCGACTTGGCGACGCACCCAGGCGGTCTCGCCTCGTCTCGTGTCTTAGGAACGTTCCAGGTGCTCCGTAGGTTTAGTCCGCGCTCGCGCACGTTGTTCACGATCCTGCTCGCCGCAGCACTTCCGCTCGTGTCTGAGCACGTGCTCGGCCCCCTCACGTTCAATCACACGAACTCGATGCCGCTTGGTTTTTACTGGCGAACCGCAGTCCCAATTAGCGGCCCCCACCGTGGCGATCTCGTCATCGCCTGTGCGCCAACCGCATTCGCGCGCTTCGGACACGAAAAGGGATTTCTCGACGTTGGCCGCTGCGACGGCGCATCGACGTTGCTGAAGAAGGTCGTCGCAGTCGCCGGCGATCGCGTGCATCTCGATGCGCGGGGCGTCAGAGTCAACGGGCGGTTTCTCCTCGGGTCGCGGCCGGCTCCAGTCGACGGCGCCGGCGAGGTGATGCCGCACGTGTCTTATGGCGATTACGTCCTGAGCGCACGCGACGTGTGGCTGGCAAGTCCGAAATCTAAGAGCTTCGACTCCCGATACTTCGGACCGGTCTCGTCCGTCATCGCGATCGCACGCCCGGTGCTCGTCGAGGAACGGGGCTTCCCGAGAACCGCTAGCGGCTACGCTCGGGGCCGCGGCTTGGGCCGCGCGGCTCGATCGCGATTTCACCGCCGATGCGGGCCTTGACACGGACCCCAACCTTGACGCTGCGCGGGAATTCGCGTTGCTCAAGCACCGCGAAAGAACGTGGCCCGGTTGCCAGTGCGACATAGCGATCGGACACGGCGACGACGCGGCCGCTCACGATCGCGCCAGCGCGCGCGCGCTGCTCTTGGATCGCGCTCGTGAGAATCGTCGTCTTGGCGGCACGCATCGCGGCGCGCGCCTGCTCAACGAAAGCACGTCGTTCATCGCTCGGCGGCACGATCGCGCTGCTGACGACGGCCGCAAGTCCGGATGAATCGCCGCGAGTAAAGCTCAGTTCCGACGTGTGGTACATCATCTCGCGCGTGACGCGAGACCAGTCGAGGGAGTGGCCTACGCGCTCGCCGAGCTCGCGGATGAACTCTTGCTGCGTGCGGCCGTTCCCTTCGCGAAACGGATGCACGGCGTTGATCTCACCGAGATAGTATCCGGCGCTTATCGCGAAGGCATCGACATCGAGACCGCGCAGATAGTGTTCCCTCCGCAGCTTGCCGAACAGGTCGTCGAGCGCCGGTTCGATATATTGCGAGAAGGCGAAGAACGGTGAACCGGGCTTTGCGATATCGGCGCGTTCGCGAAATTTCCCGGCCCACGCGTACACGTCTTGAAAGATGTGCTTGTGAATCGCTTGCAAGTGCGCCCGATCGAAGTTGCCAACGATCGGGCGCTCTTGGAGTTCTTCGAGCCGAAGGAACGTCTCACGGGTCTCGAAGCGTCGCAGTTCCTGAGGATCTCGGATGTTGCGCAGGTTACGAAGGGTCGATGTCCCAGGATAAACGTATGGGTCCTCGGCCATGCCCGGCGTTTAATGCAGCTCGCGAATAGCCTGCGCCATCTTCGCGCGCGGGAGGTCCCCCGCAATGTACCGGTCGACGATCGCGCGTGCCTCAGCGTCGAGTTCGAGACCTTCGATGCGCAGCGAACCGAGCGCACTTTCGACGTAGCGGCGACGCCGTTCGACATCGGCCGAGACAGTCAGGTCATTGGTCATATCCACCACCTACTTATTCGAGAAACGCGCGAAAAGTCCGCGCGCTCGAGCGTGCCGTGCTCGAAGACTTTGACGCTACCGATTGACGTTCGATGCTCCCGCGAGTTCCCGATAACGTTAGAGAGCCTCCACGACGCCAAGCCGGACGCGCTCGTAGTGCGGTCGCGACATCGAGCATCGCGGTTGTCTGCCGGCTTCGTACGCCCACGCCATTCGCAACGTCCCACACCGCGTCCCTGATGCCGTCTACACGGAAACACTGTCAACAGTGCGGGTAGCCACATCAGCGCATCTCTCCGCCGTCGACTGTCATGAGCGTGGGCACGGCGTTGACGCCGTAACGGATCTTGGTTTCTGCAAACACGCGGTTTGCGATGCGCCTAAGGCGCTCGGGCCCGAGGTCGCCGGCAACCTCGGCAAGCGCAACGGGAACCGCGGCTTCCATTGCGCGGAGTAGGTGGTCAAAAGAGAGTTCTCGGACGACCACCGCCACCCGATGTGCATCGACGGCGGCACGACCTGATTCGTTTTCCATGCTTATAGTGGAGCACGATGGTATGGCCCCGACGTGACCGACATGTATCGGGATGTCGCCGGCCCCGGGTCGCCTCCGAGGCCGGCGAACGTTTTTAGCGCGGCCGCGGGACTGACCGCCGCCTTCACAAGCTTGTAGCCGACGCCGTGCACGGTCTCGATGAGTGACGCCGCGGTTCCGAGCGCGACACGTACCCGACGAACGTAGACGTCCACAGTGCGCGCGTCGTCGACAGCTTGCGGGTCGGGCCACGCCGCCTCGAGCAACTGCTCGCGCGTCAACACACGTCCGAGGTTCTGCGCAAGGGCCGCAAGCAACGCGAACTCGCGGGTCTTGAGTTTGATTGTGATGCCCTCGACGGCGACCTCATGGCCAGGTAGGTTCACGGACAGCGTGCCGGTCGCGATCTGCGGCTCGTCGGAGTGCAAGCGTTCCGCCGCATCGAGGCGCCCGAGGACCTCCTGCACAAGAGCGCGCGCGAAGTCGGCAAGCTCGACCTTGGTCATCGTGACGACAACGCGTTCAGTGGCTAATTCCACAGGTGCGTACCTCCGATAAGCACCGGTGAGCAAAGCCCCACCGGGTACTTGCCGGCACACAGCGTCGGGGGGAGTGCGCAAGGGCGCGCATAGCGCGTCGCGTAGCGATCGCAGACCCTTGCGCGCGGAGGGCCCGATGCGTAACATGCCGCACCCGGTGGACCTCGCTCTCTCGATGCCCCGATGCGACAAAATGTTACGCCGGATCGATCGCGTGATTGAGCGCCCACTTCGCCTCGGCGATTGCGCGCGCGCCCTCGCGGCAGGTGGCGCACTCGACGGCATCCCGATCGCAAACGGACCGATGCGCATCACGTGCCGAACGGCGAATCGCAAGCGTATACGCGTGACGCACGAAGTTTGGCGGACATGCGTCTTTGCACAGCGTGCGGCCCCGGCACGTCGCCGGGCCCGTTTGCTGCTTCATGCGGCGGCAACCGCGTCGTCGAGACCGGCCGCGTCGACGACCGCTCCTTCTTCCGCCGTGTCGTCGTACTCCCCATCGACAGACGGTGCGACGCGAATTCCAAAATCCTCGCCGCAGCTTGCGCAGGCGCCACGGCTCGGCTCGTCGTCATACGGTTCGATCTCGCTGTGCAAGCACACCTCGCCGGCACTCGGCACGGCGTTCTTCGCGCCAAGCGGATCGTCGACGACCTCGTAACCGGCGAGCGCGGAGTCGTCGTGGCCCTTCGGCCCGATGGCGCCGCCGTTCCAACCGACGTAGTCGGCTTGTTGCACCGGCGCGAATAACTCAAGTGCGCGCTCCGTCGCGAGATGGGCACTGATCGACCCGTTATCTGGAATAAACCCACCTCTCCAAACGCGGTAGGGACGTCCGTTTCCGGACGCCCCCCGCACAGATCCGAGCGGGCGCAATTCACGCACTCGGCTCCCACCTTGGGTGTTTGACGGCGAATCGCTGATAGGGCCAAGGATGTGAAACGCGCGGCATCGGCAGCCATTGTTGGGCTAGCCACAGCGTCGTCTCCCAGGTCACGTAACCGCGTTGGCTGCG
>JAABUJ010005487.1_pt1 | contig 12668 bp, 15 predicted proteins | sample 5559131 | NCBI WGS metagenome assembly JAABUJ01 (sample SAMN10711875, study PRJNA513366) | rock metagenome | isolation source: Antarctica rocks | place: Antarctica: Victoria Land, Mt New Zealand nord | collected 2016-01-07
CGATGGGCGGCACGTATAGGCGATACTTGATCGGGCTCGCGATTCTACTACTCGTCGTGGTAGCCGCCTTTTCCGGCTGGATCCCGCGCATCGTGATAGCGTGCGGCCACGTCCTGACGCTCTACTTCGCCGCCTGGCTGCTGCAATTCTTCTTCACCCCCGTCGTCGATACCCTGTCGCGCCGCAGTCTCCCGCGCGTGTTATCGGTTTCGCTCGTCTACCTACTCCTGGGGGTAGGCCTATCCCTCTTCCTAATATGCGACGGTCCCAAGCGTCATCTCGCAGGGACAGCGTCTTACGGCCCAACTCGCGAACCCACACACCTACGGCGTCATCTCGCGCGCGACCCAGACGCTCGAAACCATCGCCGAGAAACGCTTCCACGTGCCACACAACAGGGTCCAGCAATTCACTGAGAACTACAGCGTCAGGCTGCAGGCGGGCGCCGTGACAGCCGGCCGGCAGTTACAGGACATCATCAACAGCCGCCTCACTCCCACGGCGATCGGCGCCAGCGCCACGACCGCGCTCACCTTCCTCAATGGGCTCAATACGTTTTTCCTGAACGTACTGATCGTCTTGATCCTGGCGTTCTACATGATGCTCGACGGCCACAAGCTCGTCCGCGAGGCCTTGGCCTATTTCCCCGCCGCAGCGGACGACGTGATGGAGAGCGTCCACCAAATCATCAACCGTAAATTCGGCGGCTACATGCGCAGCCAGGTCATCCTGGCGCTGAGCTACGGCCTCCTGACCTACATCATCTCGGTGGGCTTCGCCCTCCGCTACTCCGTTCTTATCTCGATCGTCGCGGCGGTGGCGATGCTCGTCCCATTCATAGGGGCGTTCGTGGCGGTCGCCCCCCGCTCGTCGCCTTCGTCCTCGTGCATGTGGCCGACCCCTCGTTCCCTATGGCAGGGTTCCTGCTACTCTTCTTATTCCTGGGCGCCGCGCAACACGTCGTCATCAATCTGTTGGCCCCGCGCGTCATGAGTAGTGCCCTGGGGATGCACCCGTTGCTTGTCATGCTCGGTTTGTTACTGGGAGCCGAGTTGGGTGGGCTCTGGGGGGCTATCTTCGGCGTCCCGGTGTTGGGCGTGCTCCTAGATGTGGGAGATCTCGCCTACCGGCGCGTGGCGAGTCCGCGCCACGTACGCCTGCGTCCGGTCGACGCCCGCAATCGTCGGACAGGGCTAGCCCCAAGTTCGGCCCCATCCATAGCGCCGACTCGCCCTCAGGACGCCCCGCAGCGTCGGCGCGAGGGCAAAGTGTAGCGCCGCGCCTGACGCGCGGCGTCGGGTCTCGCCACGCGGACGCCCTATCCATATTTATATCGCTTGACGATATGATCGCTAGGCACTATAAATAGTATAAGGAAATACATACGACGCGATCAGCGGAGGGGGGTCCATGATAACAGCCAAAGAGGGCGCGGACGTCTTCTCGACGCTTCTAGACGAACGCGGACGCATCCGCGAGCGATTGACGCTCCATACAGAGCAGATGGCGCGCGGGACGGATGGATTGCTCGCGGAAGCGCGGAGCCATGCCCTGTCCACTCCGGGCAAGTTGCTGCGCCCCCTGCTGCTGCTGGAGGCATGTCGAGCCGCCGGCGGCGACCCGGATGTCGCCTTTCCTGCGGCGGCCGGAACAGAGTATGGCCACGTCGCGAGCCTGGTCCACGACGACATCATCGACGGCGATCTTGAGCGCTGCGGGCAAGACACAGTACACGTTAAATACAATCTCGCGGCGGCCATCCTCACCGGCGATCTCTTGATCTTCGAGACTTTTCTCAGCTATACGTACTGCCACGAACGCGGCGTCACGGCCGGGGCCGGCCCGTCCGTAGCAATGGAACGGTGGTGTCCGTTAAGGGGTCAATGATCGTCCGCAATCGGCCTCACGATGTCCGGCTACGCTGTCGCCGCCAGGCCCGCAACTCCGCATCCGTCGTGGCATCGGACTGCGCGGCGTACCGCAGGGTCGTCTGGAGATTCTTGTGTCCCAGCCTCTTGCGAATGGTGGCCAAGCTTACGCCATCGTTGACCAGCTCGGTCGCGTGCGCATGCCGGAGTTGGTGCAGTGTGCAGGCCACGCCGGCGCGTTCACAATAGCGTTGCCAGCGCTCCTGGACCGATTGATAACGCAGTGGTCCCCCACGACCATTCTTCGCAGCGCGAAACAACGGACCGTGCTTGTAGCCCATGCGCGTGAGGTAGAGGCGCAGCTCCCGGACGACGCGCATGTCGTCGAGCAACACCGTGCGGCGCTGATTCCCTTTGCCCAGCACACCCATATGTTCATCGTCGGGTGTCAGGTCGAGATCCTCGACCTAGAGGGCTAACGCCTCACCGACGCGCAATCCTGTCTCAACGATCAAGCGAAACAACAGACGGTCGCGTGGCTCCTCTTTGGGGATCACCGCCAGGAGCGCCTCGATCTGCGGACGCTTGAGGCCACGGATGGTGGGTGGGTCCGGGCGCACGCGTTCGACGCGGGCCATGGGGAGGGTATCGATGAACTCCTGACGATAGGCCCAGCCCAGGAAACTGGCCAGGGCGGCCTGTGTGCGGGCGCGACTGGCGGGCCTCAGATGCGCCCGTGTCGCGCAGAACGCCCGAAGAACATCGGCCGTGATGTCACGGACCAGCCCCCTATAAAAGGAGGCGAACCGTGCCAGGTCGGTGGTATAAGCCCGCCGCGTATGGATAGAGCGATTGCTGTGCGCGAGGTCGGCCAGAAAGGCGTCGATGAGGGCGTCGACTGCGCAATCCTGGGCCTGCGGATGGGCGATGATCATGGACTGCTCCTGGATTCCTGCGATAACAATAGGGATCGTGGGACCCTGCGAGAGGCTTGCCCGCCGTCGTGGCACGCCCGATTCCTGTGGTAAGGATACTTCTCACAGGCTTGCACCGGGTGAGGGGAAGGGGATGACGTGCCCGTTGACTTTCTCACAGCGGAACAGGAGCGCCACGACGGGCGTTTCGCGGGCCTGCTCAGTCCGGCCGATGTGGCGCGCTATTTCCATCTGGACGACCGCGATCGCGCCCTCATCGCGGTCCGTGGGGGCGACGCCCAACGTCTGGGGTTCGGTGTGCAGATTGCCACGGTGCGCTACCTTGGCGTGTTTCTGAGTGATGCCACGGCGGTTCCCGCCACGGCCGTCGCCGCCGTCGCCGCCGTCGCCGCCGTCGCCGCCGTCGCCGCCGTCGCCGCCGTCGCCGCGCACCTGGGCATCGCCGATCCGGCCTGCCTGTCGTCCTACGCAGAGCGGCCCAATACCCCGCGCGACCACGCCGGCGAGATCCAACGGGCCTACGGGTACCGGGACGCCTGGGAGCCCTCCGCAGCGTTCCAACTGACGCGCTGGCTCTATGCCCGTGCCTGGGTCAGCGCCGCGCGGTTGGGCGCCCTCTTCGATCTGGCGGTGACCTGGCTGGTGGAGCGCAAGATTCTGCTCCCGGGCCGGTCGCGCCTCACCCGTCTGATTGCCCAGGTGCGGGAGCGGGCGAACCGCCGCTTCTGGCGCCGCCGTGCCGGGCTCCTGACACCGGAGCAGCGCGACCGTCTGGAGCAGGTGGTCATCCGACCGACGGGGGAGCATCAGACCCGGCTGGATCGCTTACGCCGCGGACCGACGCGGCCTACCGCTGCGGCGCTGGTCGCGGCCTTGCACCGGCTGCGCGAGGTGCGAGTCCTCGGTGTGGGGGCTCTGGATGTGCGCCATCTGCCGCCGGGGCGCCTGCTGCATTTGGCGCGCTAGGCCCAGGCTGTACGCGCTCAGGCCATCGCGCGGATGCCGGAGGAACGCCGGCACGCCACGCTGCTGGCCTTTGCCATCCATCTGGAAGTGACGGCCCAGGATGAGGCCCGCGACGTGCTGACCCAGCTCGTTAAAGAACTGTTTCGGCGGGCCACGCAGCGCGCCACAACGCAGCGCCTGCGCACGCTGGGCGATCTGGATACCGCGGCCCTGCGGCTGCGTGAAGCGTGTGCGCTTCTGCTCGATCCGGCCTACCCCGACCACGCGGTGCGCGGTGCGGGCCACCGCCTTCGCCCGCGTCTCGCAGGAGGCCCTGCTGGACGCGACGGCAACGGTGGCTGCGCTGACACGCCCACCCGATGACCCGCACTATCGCGATCTGCGCACGCACTACACCACGATCCGCCGCTTCCTGCCGGCGCTGCTGCGCACCATCACCGTCGTGGGTAGCGGCACTGGCCGGCCCGTGGTGGAGGCGCTGGTCTTCCTGGCGCGGGTAGAAACGGGCGACGAGCCCGATATGGTCGATGCGCCACTGGAATGTGTCAGCCCCGCGTGGCGGCGCGAGGTGGTCCAACCCGGCTACCAGATCGACCGCCGGGCCTACACCTTCTGCGTGTTAGAGGCCCTGGCGGCCGGATGGCGGCGGCACGATATCTTCGTCACGCCAAGCGAACGCTGGGCCGACCAACGCACCAAGCTGCTGAGCGGCGCGGTCTGGGAGGCGCTGCGCCCGCAAGTCTGCCGCAGCCTGGGCCGCTCCGCTGACCCCGTCCTGGAGGTGCGCACCCTGCAGAGTCAGCTGGATGTCGCCTACCGGCGCACCGCCGAGAATCTGGCCGACAACGCGGCCCTGCGGATTGAACGTGTGGACGGTCACGACCATCTGGTCTTGACACCACTGGAGCGCCTGGAGGACCCTCCAAGCTTGCGCGCCCTCCGCGCCGCGGTGGCGGGCTCCTTGCCTCAGGCAGATCTGGCGGAGGTGGTGCGGGAGGTCCACGCCCGCACGCACTTCGCCGACGCCTTTACCCATGTCAGTGCGGCCCAGGCCCGCGTGGCCGACCTGGCCGTCAGCATCTGTGCTGTCCTGGTCGCCGAAGCGTGCAACATCGGCCTAGAACCGCTCATCCGGGCCGACGTGCCGGCCCGGACACAGGGCCGCCTGGAGGGGATCCAACAAAACGACATCCGCGCCGAGACGCTGGCCGCAGCCAATGCCCGTATCGTCGACTATCATGCCCGGTTGGCGCTGGCCCAGGCCTGGGGCGGCGGAGAGGTTGCCTCGGCCGATGGACTGCGTTTTGTCGTTCCCGTCCGTTCGCTGCACAGCGACGCGGCGCCGCTGTATTTCGGAACCCGGCGCGGCGCGACCTACGACAACTTTGTCAGCAATCAGTTTAGTGGCTTCTACGGGGTGGTCGCCCCCGGCGCCGTGCGCGACGCTCCCTCCATTCTGGCAGGCTTGCTTGAGCAACAGACCAGCCTGCGGCCGACGGTGATGATCGCTGATACCGGCGCCTACACCGATGCGATGTTTGCCCTCTTCTACCTCTTGGGCTACCAGTTCAGTCCCCGGCTGGCCGACGTGGCTGGTGCCCGGTACTGGCGCATGGATCACGCGGCCGACGACGGCCCCCTCAATGACGTGGCCCGCCACCACAGCGACACCGCTCTCAGCGCTGAGAACTGGGGCGACGTACTCCGTGTGGCTGGATCACTCCACCTGGGCGTTATCGGGGCAGTGGAGTACGTGCGCTCGTTGCAAGGCCGTGGGCGCAGCGCCACCGTTGCCCGCGCCCTGACAGAGTTGGGCCAGGCGGTCAAAACCGTCTACCTGCTCTCCTATGTCGACGACAGCGCCCACCGGCGCTTGGTGCTCACGCAAATGAACCGGCAAGAGAGCCAGCACAGTCTGGCCCGCGTGGTCTTCCCTGGGCAACGGGGCGAGTTACACCAGGCGTATCGTGCCGGGCAGGAAGATCAACTCAACGCCTTGGGGTTGATCCTCAACGTACTCATCGTGTTCACCACGGAATACGAAGGCTTAGCGCTGGACTGCTTGCGCGCCCACAGCGCAGAGGTCCGGCCCGAGGATGTCGCACGCCTTTCTCCGCTGGTGCATCGGCACCTCAATGTGCCTGGGCGACATCACTTCACCTTGGCGGAGCCGCTGCGCCACGGCGCCTTCCGGCCCCTACGCGACCTCGACGATGTGCCGTCGTTGAACCAAGAGCCGAATCCTTAACGGACGTCACCGTTCCATTGCTACGGACGGGCCCGGTGCGGCGTCGCCGTGAGCCCCAAGAGGTAGCGCGCCTTAAACTGCCCGATCACCGCGGCCATCTGCAGGGCGGGGCAATGGTGCGCCTCGTCGACAATGACATGCCCGACATCCAGGAGCACCGGCGGGATCGCACGCGCCAGCGTCTGCACGAGCGCCACGGTGAGCCGCTCGCCGACGCGGCATTCACCGTCGCCGACGAAGCCGACCTCGTCGGCCGACAGCCCCAGAACCATCCCGGCGCGCTCGACGGCCTGGCGCGCCAGCTCCCTGGTGTGCGTGATCCAGAGGGCCGGCTGCCGGCGGCGCGCTACCGCGACCAGGCCCATCACCGTCTTGCCCGAACCGGCCGGGGGCTCCAAAACACCTACGCGGCGCCGCAGCGTCTCGGCGACGGCATGCTCCTGCACGGTACTGAGGGTGACCCGCTCGTCGAAGTGGACGGGGGCGGCGAGGTGCGTCTCGTCACACCACGCCGGCGCGAGGTTAAGGGCCACGCACTCGCGATAGACCATCTCGGCCGCGCCGCGCGGGATGACCAGCGCCCCGTCGTGGCGGACATCATAGTACCGCAAGGATGCCGCGAGATCCCCCGTCGAGCGCCCGTGGCGCTCGGCTTCGGTGTAGGCCGGGTTGGCCAGCGTCAAGCGGTTGCGGAGGGCAGCGTGGAGAGCCAGTGGAGAGCCTCCCTCGACGACGAGGTCGCGGCCGATCGTGAGCGTGACGGCGTATGTCGCCTCGGTGTTAGCTACCATCATGCACCCCCTGCTCGGTCGCGGCATTGTTGGGTATGTGCAGCGGCGCCGCGCTAAAGGGTTTCTCTAAGCACGGCCCACATGTCCAGCCACGAGGAGTCAGTGTCCCGCATCCTCCGCTGCAGGGCTTCATAGCGTCATGCTCGTTAGCACTATTGACCAGAGAGATCTCACCGGATACCACATTGCGGTATTCATGCTCAACACGTACCGTAGTACCCGCATTGCGGTATTGCCTCTGATCCTGGGTGTTCACGGGGTCAGGGTCGTCATACGTCAATGTGGTATCACGGTCAATGTAGTATCACGGTCAATGTCCTCGACCACGACGCCCGGGACGATGACCTCGCCCGTCTCACGATGGGTATACAAGCCGGCGCCATGATCAACGAGCGTCTGAGCGGCGAGCACTGCATCAACATCGCTCGATACCATGCCACACTTGAGGCAGACGTGTGCGCTCGGCTTCAGATCTGCGCTGTAGCAGCGCGGGCAGCGTGGGCGCTCACGGTGGGCCTTGGCGCGAACCGCTGCCTCGCGTGCCGCATCCCGATCCATACGCTGACCGGGTAGAGATCCGGCGTCCTGATAGCGAAAGCTTTTGATGGTGATTGTCTTCTCGACAGGTCGGCCTTCGTCATCCGCAAGTGTGACAACCTTCGGCACTTCCACGGTCTCGCGCACGTAGGCTCCGAGGTTGATAAGATCGCCCAGGTTCTTGGTGACCGTGTTGAGTTTGGTCGGCCGGAGTGTCCCGTCTTTCTGTTTGCTCACCTGACTCCCGAGATCGTGCGCGATCGCCGCGGCGTAGACGGTCACAGGTTCCGATTGGTTTGCGCGGCCGCCGACGGGGAGACGCGCGGACAACGCGATCGCGGTCAGCTTCTGTCCATCGTTCATGGCGGCGTCGCGCACAATGGCCAACGTGCGGTTATAGCGCGCCCGGAGCGTGGCCGTGCTGGCGGTCTGCGTCAGCATCCACGCGAGGATGCGCGGATCGACGCTGACGAGCTCGTCGTCGTCCCGTGTGGGTGCGAAGACGCCACCTGTGCTGGGGGCCGGAAGAGTGTAGATGTCATAGGCGATGGTGTGGCCAGCCATGAGCAAGTCGTCAGGACCTTTGCCCTGCGTGTGCGGCCAACGGCCAATCTTGACGTGATACCCTAAGCGCGCGAGCGCCGCAGCGAGTGCCTGGCGGTTGCGCTCGGTCTCCGCCTGCTTGCGTGTCGTCTCCACATCGGCGGAGTCAACGGCATCGAGCAGGACGACCGCGACCTCCGCGTCCTCCGCGTCACGCAGCTCCTCGGCGACGGCGACGGCGCCGCGGTGGTTGCCCTGTCCTGCCAGGGCGACGGCGACGGCGCCGCGCGTGTGCGCCAGGTAGTTCGCGGTCTTTTCGCCCTCACAAAAGTAGATGCGGTGGTCGCGCAGCTCCGGAGGGCGAGCGACATGCGCCGGCGCGCCTGAACTAGGTCCACCGCTCTTGGTGCTGGAGAGCCAGAAGTACGCCTTGTCGCCGTTCTCGAGCGCGGCGCGCACCCGGCATGCAGTGATGCGGCCGGTAAGGTCGCGGACGGCGATGAGTAGACCCGCGCCACGCCAGCGCAGATGGCCACTGCCTACGTCGACGACGCCGGGGATCGTGCGCAGCGTGTCGGCACCGAACTCACCCACCAGGGTAGTCATCAACGCGCCCTGGGCATCCTGGCGTGGCAGTGTGCCGTAGTTGCCGACGATTATCGCGTCGGTATGACCGGACTTCGTCGAAAGATAGTACTGGTCGGCAAGCGAGGGTGGGCACAGCGCGATCAGGCGTGAGTAGACTGCATGCTTGGCGTCGCCGTCCGCGCTCTCAACCGTCGCTAGTGGACCAGGTTCAAGACGCTGTACCGGAAACCGTAGAGGAGTTTCGTGACTCGGTGGGTAGAGCCAGCCACCCTGGCGTTTATCCCACTGGGGTCCTCCGTTGTCGACGCGCATGCAATGGATTGTTCCGTCGGATGCGACTTCACACCATGAATCGTGTCCGCATATGGCGCAGGGTTTGTTTCGGGTAACAGATGTCCAGGCGCGGCCGCGCGCTGCGGCGATGGGGTGGTCGTGAGTGGAGACGCTCATTGCGCACCTCGTCGCGACCCGTGAAGGAAAGGGAACATGCCCCATTGCAGCCCAAAATAGGGTACAATAGGGACGACTGGGATGTGCATTATTTCGTCCTCGGTCTCAGGTTGGGGGCTTTTGGTCGGGCCACCTAATCGGTTAAGACAGCGCCATGTGTTTGCAGCACGTGGCGCTGTCGCTTTTTATGGCGGCGCGTTAGTGCTGCTGGCCTTGTCGTCGTCGATCGACTCGAGTGCGCGCAGACGGACAAGCGCGGCCATGGACAGGCCAGCTCTGTCAGCCGCTGTCTTGAGTCGCGTCTGCTCGTCGCTGGTCAGCCGAACGTTCAGGTTGTAGTCCCGAACCTTGCCAGGTTCTGTTTTAGGGCGACCTGTGCGGTTTCCATCGGCCTTTTGTGTGCTAGACATCGGTGCATCCTTGGCATACAACGCTCTGTCGTGAGCTCTGCGTGCAGAGTAGCACCTTTTACGCTAGCTGTAAAGTGGCGAGAAAAGAGCACAAAAAAACCGCTATTCCTCTGGGTAGAGGCAGCGGTGTGGTGGTGGAGGTTATGGGATGCGGCGGGAAGCTAGGCGGGGACGGCTTCGCGGGTCAGAGCCGTCTGCTCCAACGGTGGCTCCAGCAATTTGACCTGTCGAAGGTAAGGGGCCAAATCATTAAATCCGGCCGGTACTGCCTCGCTCCAGAGCAGATCGAGGTGCTCCGGCGTCACTGGAATGCTGAGAGTGTATGTGCGCTTGGGTAGTGGTGATACACGCCGCCCGCGACGCGAGCGGGTTTCATTGATGTTATCCATGTCGGCGACCCCTCCAGGCGACTCTGGGCGCAAAAAAACCGCCAGAACGTAATCGTTCGGCGGTTGTGTGCCCCTGCGCATACGAAAAAGAGTGCGTAAAAAGGGCACAGTACCCTACGGACTCAAAAGTGGCGGGAATGCGCAAGGGCCTCGGCTGGCTTATCCCGCTCAGTGCCGACGGGGGCGTGATAGCTACTACCGCGCTCACCCCAAACTATCAATGTGCTTCCTTAAGCATATCGGATGGGATATGCGGGGAGCAAGAACTTATCCACCTACTGCCTGTCGTCCTAATACGCATCATCGCGCGCAATGTTGGCGTAAGCACGTGCGGCGACCTCCCTCGCCCGCTCGAACGCGGGTTGTCTCGCGATCGTTTCGCGCAGGATGTCATCTAAGCGGCTAGGCGTTGTAAGTTTGCAGGTTTACCATGGGCGTGCTGAAGGAGGTGGGCTTTGCAGGCGAGGGCGTCGTCAACCGCGTGCTTGAGGTCGGCCACCTGCGCGAAGCTGCGGATGGGGATGTGATGCTGCTTCACGTCGTTCCAGATCGGCTCGATGCCCGACTGCTCTGGACAGTACCGCGCCAGGTAAACCAGCGTGACGTTGGCCGCAGCCAAGAGAGGCTGGGCCGCGACGACGGTCTGGCTGGTGTGAACAGAGTAATTATCCAGCGCGATCACCAAGGGACGCGCCCGCGTCCACGTGGGCGGGGCGTCCGTAGGGCGTCCGGCCACCTGCCAGAAGAAGGCGACCAGGCGCTCTGCGTCGATCGGGCCGACCTCGTTGATCGTCAGCCCATGGGCAGCGGCCTGCTCCTCCGGTGTCGTGCGGGGCTTCTTGGCACGGCTCGTGGGCAGCACGGCCCACCTGCGATAGGCGAACCGGCCCGCGTCGGGGCCGTGCGTAAAGTAGGCGCCCACGGCATTCACCCGCCGCCCTTGCGGGGCGTGATAGGGCACACGGAGCCGCTGGCCTTGCGGAAACCACGTGTACGTCGTCGGCAACGTCAAGGCGAAGCCGGCTTCGTCCAGATGACACAGATCGATCAGGGCCGCATCGCCTTTTTTTCGAGGGCATCGAGCACCGCTTGGCGCTCCATGACCTCGGCAGGGTCCTGCTTGTGACGTAGGGTGCGGCTGGTGCGCTGCCAGGAGATCCGCGCCCGCCGCAGGTGGCGGCGCAGACGGTCGGCGCTCAGGCGGACGCCATGGTGCTCCGCGATCCAGTCGGCGAGCTGGGCCGCCGTCCAGGTGCGTGCGCCGTGCGCCACCTCTGCCCGAACCGCCTCAAGCATGGGTGCAGTCAGCGCCGACACCTTGCCGCCCCGTGGTTTGTTGGGTAGGGCCTCAAACCCACCCGCAAGGAAGGCTTTGATCCAGGCGCGCACGGTTTGCTCATGCTGGCCGAGGTGCCGCGCGATGCGCGGCACGCTCCAGCCCGCATCCGACAGCCGCACCATCTCCAGACGATCGCGGGTGCTGGGGGCGAGGCTCCTCTGGCGGGTGCGCTCGCGCAGCGCGCAGCGTTGCTCCTCAGTCAAGGTAATTCGGTACATGCCCCACAGCATACCGAATCCTACGAGTTTTGACTACCTACCTACTTAGCGAGGTAACGGGATGACGAAAGCACTTGGACGGTACATCGTCGCCCACACGGCGATCTGTCACGGAAAGCCCACCTTTATAGGAACGCGTATCCTCGTCGCTGATGTCCTGGAACAGGTCGCTAACGGCACGGCATGGGAGGTTATCGTCGACGATTGGCGCGGCGCCGTCAGTAAAGATGCCATTGCCGAAGCCGTACGCTTGGCACGGGAAGCCCGGTTGATTCACGAGCCCACGCTCGTCGCGGGATGAATCTCCTCGACGAGAATATCCCCGAGCATCAGCGGCAACTCCTGCTCTCCCCCTCCGTGCCTCCGTGGCGCATAATTCAGGCTGGGCGTCGGCGGGGACAGAAAGGCGGCGACGTTGAGCTTCTGCCAGGCCAGCAAGTCGTCGTGCACCAGCAGCGCCACTTTCGTCCTATCTGATGAATCGACATCGAGCAAAGTACAGAGCCAACACGTGAGCAGGATGACACGCAGGGACGCGTCAGGGCGCCGACAACGGAGCAAGATCCGAGAAGTTTTAGTAGAACATGCGTGCTATGCGGTATGCTGATCGCCTTCCGCATCCTGCAGGGCCTTGGCGGCGGCTGCGTGCTGCCGGTAGCGATGGCCTACACCTATCGCATCAGCCCGCCGGATAAGGTGGGCGCCGTGATGGGTATGATGGGTATCCCGATACTGTTCGCGCCCGCTATCGGCCCCGTCCTGGCCGGTTGGCTCGTGCAGTACGCCTCGTGGCGCTGGATTTTCCTGATCAACCTGCCGATCGGCATCGCCGGACTGGCGATCGGCGCCATGGGCCTTCCGGGCGTCGCGCGACAGGCCGTCGCCGCGCTGGACCGCCGGGGAGCCATCCTGGGTCCGCTCGCGTTCGCGGCGCTGTCCTATGGCGTGAGCACGGGCAGCGCGAGTTGGACGGCGGCGAATACCATCGCCGGGCTCGCCATCGGCGCCGTGGCCCTCGCGGCCTTCGTCGTTGTCGAGTTGCGCGCGCAGAATCCGTTGCTCGAACTGCGCGTCTTCACGTCGATCGACTTCAGCCTCGCCATCGTGGCGCAGTGGGTCGGGCAGATCGCGCTGTTCGGGTCGCTCTTCCTGGTCCCACTCTTCTTGCAGCAGGTACACGGTTTCGGCGCGTTCGAAACGGGCGTGACCATCTTGCCCCAGGCCCTCGCGGCGGCCGTCTTCATGCCCATCGGCGGGATGCTCTTCGACCGCATCGGCGCCCGCCCGCTGGTGTTGAGCGGCCTCGGCTTCGTCGCGGCCGCGACGTATCTGCTGGCGCGGGTGAGTGTGAGTACACCAGCCACCAGTCTCATCGTGCCGCTGGCG
>JAABUJ010005489.1_pt1 | contig 12665 bp, 10 predicted proteins | sample 5559131 | NCBI WGS metagenome assembly JAABUJ01 (sample SAMN10711875, study PRJNA513366) | rock metagenome | isolation source: Antarctica rocks | place: Antarctica: Victoria Land, Mt New Zealand nord | collected 2016-01-07
GGATGTGAATCTGTATGCGAGTGATCGGAATAGCATGTTTTCTTGTGACGCGGGCGTTGGGGGTTGGGATGGGAGGGTGAGGTGAGGGTGCGGGTGGCGAGTTTGAGCCAGACGGTTGTGTTGCGTGCGGGGGTGGAGGGGCTGCGGTTGGTGGATGGGGAGGGGAGGTGGGTTTGTGCAGGAGGGGTGGTGCGAGTGGATGGGTGGGGGGAGGGGGTTGGTGGGGAGTTCGTTACAGGATGGGATGGTTAGGGTGGGGAGGGGGCTGTACGGTGTTGCGTGTGGTTATGAGACTACACATTTTAGCGTGGGTGCTGTGTTTTTGTGTTGGTTGTGTCAAAGAAGTTTTCTGGGGTGGGCCGGCGGGCGGCAATCGCTAGCGTTCCCTCAAGCCCTGACGACTTTCACCATATAGAGTACCTAGAAGAGACTACCACCATCAACAAAAGTGGCCGAAATCCCAGCGACGCCTATTACAGGAAAATCAAGATTGCCGAACGCCGGCCCTGACATTGACACACCCTCAGCGTGATGGTTTTCATGACGGCGTATGCTGCAACTGCTTTACATATGTACTTTGTACCGTGTCGTGCCACGCATACGGCCTGGCTCCAAGGAAGTGTCAAGTGAGGTACTGTAGGTGTTGACGAAGAAGCTCCGGTTGAAGAGAAGAGATGATCGGGTTACGGCTACGTATGACGTAGATGCACATAGAAGCGATATGACAGGGCATTTCCTCGGTAACAAACCTCAAAAGGCGTCAAAGCAACGCGAGCAACGGATACAACGGATGGCACCGGCATTGACCATTGACCATTGATTGCATATGTTCATAGATACCTCCGCCACGAATCTATTTACAATACACTCATGACGTGAATTGAACGCCCTCCCTCCCTCGCTCCCTCCCTCCTTCCACCAAATGGGCTCAAGCTTCCGTCCAAATGTTGTCCGACATGGCTGTACTGTAAAACCCCAGTAACCGCTTCCAGGCCCAGCGCTAGCCTCCCGGAGTAGCCGAGCAGCGTCGACACCAGAAGCGAAAGCGAGCAAAAAAGGAAAGGACGCCGAGTTAGATGCCAAAGTAAGAAGCAAAAGTAAACCTCCTGGAAATCTCATCTAGCATGGAAGCCAGTGGAATAAGGCCAACCGACCAAGAAAACACCGGGAAAATGCAGGTGCAAAGAAGCGCTAAAAAAGCTAGGCAAAGACAGTTGGGGAGAGATCTATGAGTATTTGTAAAAAAGGAGCATCATCGACTGGGCCGGATGAGGTTGCGACGAAATTTCGTGGTGACAGGTGTACTACCTCAGGTAGTGGGGTAGTTGGATTGTGCCAAAGACGGCCACTGCGGGATCTGATGCATTTGCGGCCATGCCTCGTGATGCATATACGGCACCACCCCCGTCTTCCGCTCGGTTTTGCCCAGAGGCTGGTAGTGCATCTGATCGTAACCGATGTGCTTAGCTTGGTTGTGCATTGAGGCGGACGGTGGCGGGAACAAGAGTGCGTTGACGTTGCGGACCGGTTTGTACGGCGAATTCCGCATGAGGAAGACGGACGGGGAAACGTGATTCTGTGATTGTGATGACTGCTGGAATCCAGCCGAGGATGGGGAAGAGCTTGCCGAAATGATCGGAAAGGGGCTCTGCCGTTGTATCTGGTTGGCATTACCGTACGGAGAGGCCGTGTTTGCGTGCGAGTGGAGTGACGGGGGTCCGACGGATGATGGCACCACACTGGCCTGGGGCCAGTTGTTTAGACCGGGGAAGACCATAGACATGGCTCGTCCGCCCGGGGGCGGAAGATGAGCGGAATATTGGCCGGCGTAATTGTTCGTCGAGTGATTCGTGGTGATGGATAGATTCGGTATGGGAAGCCGTGGTAAATTTGGAGTGATACCTTGGACGGTCCCCGGAGTTACTGTGGTCGACGAGCACACCGAGGGTGCGGTGGACCTTGTCACCCTCTTCGCAGGCGGCTCCGAGGTGTGATCCTCGTAGACCCGCTTCCTCGCTGCTGGTCTCAGGTCGATCTCAGGCATCATCCCGGATGTTGAAGGTATCGATGGCGCCGGGTAGGGGGAAAAGGATATACTCGGAGGGTAGCCTATGTGGTTGAGAGGGTAAGTATTGAAGAAGGGTGGCGAAGCGTTGGTCGAGGTGGGCGGTGACGGTAAGGTTGGCGAGAGGTTGAGGCTTGGCGTTGGTGGCCCCAGAGCCCTCGGGAACACTTCCAGAGGAGTCCTCGAAGCCTTTTCGAAGTAATCCCAGAACCTTCCGAGTTTGACGTGCCACTGCCTCCACTCCGTATCTGTGGTGAACAGACTGTATCTCATGTTACTCAGGAATTCCACCTCCATGATATGGATCTCCTGCACGGAGATGCCTGACACCTCAGCCCACGTCTTGTTGGTGTACGTGTTATCGTCAAGAACTGTGCACTGTCAGTCAGTGGTTCGAATCGGATGTCGTTGATTAGGATAACACGCACATTTGTTGCCTAGCATCAACGCTACCGTCAACAACCTGAACTCACTCCCAGGCTTTCCCTTCACCGTCGGGTTGAGCTTCTTCAACCGGTATACGAACAGCAAGGCCAGCAAGATGACGTTTTGGGTGACCTGAGTCGTGGAAAGGATGGTAGTGACCCATTTCCGGAATCCCATCGAAGGCAAAGCGTCAGGGACCAGTGGGGTTGTGGGGACAGGAATCGACCTCGACTCCTCGACCCGATGCAAGGTAAAGGATGACTCGAACCAGAACAGACATGTGATCTATCGTATCCGTCAGTCAACTCCCTCGTACCAGCCATGGAATCCGGATGTGCTACCTGAGCGGCGAATTCCGCCAGACTGCCCTTGCTGTCGTTGATGGATGACGGAATCTGGAGATAGGAGACGATCGAGTTGTTGCTGCATGAGCTCTTCCTTCGCTGCAATGGCTCGGGCGGTGCCGAGAGGTCCTTTCGACCGGTTGGGCTTTGCAGACCACCGTGAGCCTTTTCGACGGTTCGACTCGTACCGGTAAAGCTGGCGGGCGGGAGAGTTCCGAAGCCTGCACTGTTGGAAGAGCTGTGAGGCTTGGGGAAGTAGCCGTTGCTCGGGACGGGACATGCGTAAGGCAATGGCCGCGGAGGGTTCAAGTTCGCTCCGGTCATCTCCTCTGGCGGTGTGTGTAGGCCGTCTCGGGGCGGTGCGGTCGAAAGGCTTCGGTCAGGTAATCGTACCGAACTGGAAGTGTGATTGCCGTATTCCTGCCGTTCCTGATGAGATCGGTAGATTGGGGGTTTGTAGGGCTGATGTGCGAGAGGTAGCAGGAAATCCGGTGGTTGGTTCGCCGTGAGTGTCGGATGCATCTGGAAGACGCGCTCAAGGTCGAGCATGGATGGCGAACGATGGATGGTGTCAGTTGAACCGAGGTGAATGACAGCGGCGTCTCCGGAGTGACAGATTCCCTTCCCGGCATGAAAAGGAAGTCAGGTGGTGGGAAAGAAGAAGGCAGTGTTGGGTATTGAATACTCGCTGTCGTAGCATGGCTCTCATAAAGAGCTCATTGCAAACGCCGCGAGGCTAGCTCTGTCAAGTGTTTGTCGGTAGGATGGGAAGGTTGCAAAGGGAGAGAGTGTCAAGTTGTCGGGTAAAGGGCCGTAGTTGCTTTTGTTCCTGCTGAAAGCTGATGTTTGTCCGTCGTATTGATAGGGATGGCTCGGCGAGGGAGGTGACGAAACGGCCTAGAGCAGTAGCTGCTGATGATCTGGTAAAGTCAAGTAGGCAGTGAAGCAGGTAGTCTCCCGACTCAATAATGAGTGACCGTGTTATGTCCGGAAAGTTATTATCGACGACTGTGATTGCCTTCCTGATTGTTGATTGATTGAATAATAAGTTAACGAACAGGTTCAATAGCCAAAGTTGGATCAAGGAGGTGAGTGAACGAATTGAAGACAGGAGACGAAACAGTCAAGGGACCATGTCATGTCCCTTTCGAGCCAGTAGGATGATGCCGGCGGGTTTAGTTCCACAGACTGATGGAGTTGGGCCTGGATCGATTGACCAAGTGATTATGATTGTCTCTGGTGTGGTTTCTGGCCAGGTGGAGGGTGAAGGGCCCAAGGGTTGGGGATTGATACCGGCGCGGTTCGAGGGATGCATCATTGGAGTTTAGAAGGATGTACCTGGTAGGTACCTTTTAAAGATGACAAGGGTGCATCTCATAGGGTTTTGAAATTGATAGTAATAAGTAAGTTAAGGTAAGGAAGGTACTGTACAGAGTAAGGTATGTAAGTGGTAAAGAGTCAGATCGTTTTGTTCCGTTCAGTTCAGTTCAGTTCCAACTCCAACTCCAACTCAGACTTACCTAGACTCAGACTCAGCAGGGTAAGGTAAATTATCAGTGAGGGTATCAGATCCAATAATAGCTAATGAAAACAGGGATACCTTATGTTAGGGGGAATTTTAATCTGGAATGAATGATAGGCTAGGTCAAATTAAGTTAGTTATCTTTAGTGGCTTAGTGTAGCTAGATCAGAATGTACAAATTGCGGCAAGAATGGTTCACAGTACTAATCTGCTGTCCTGAGTGTTTGCTACTGTAGTACAGAGTAAGCGGTGACGAGTGAAGAGACAGGAATGATATGCTAAGGTACCTAGGGGCAAGAGGCTTTCTTTGCATGTGGTGTCAGTATTTGTGAAGGGATTCAAGGAGGAGAGGAGGAGTGATGCGGAGAAGGACGAATGCGCCTGTCCCCTTTTAGTTTAGATTAAGGTCAGGTCGGTTCTGGGTCAGTGGTGTGTTGTAATCTAAGGTAAATTACGGTATTTATTGAAGGGCTTCTTTGTAGTATGTACACTCTTCCCTATATGGTTAGATTACCATAGTCGCGATGAAGTTTCTCCAAATTCTTGTAAGCCCCGTGCATACCGGTCATTCCTCAATCCTCATTAATATTCCCGGCGAGAACCTTGCAGACACCTTGATGTGGTGGGCGTGCGTGTACCTAGGGTGATCGGGTATGCGCCGAGGAGGACTTTTTTATTACCTTTGATTTGGTGGAAGAGAGACATCCAGCATCTGGACTAAGTAATATTATTGAAAAAAGACCAAATGATCTTGAATGTAAATCTAATAGTCTATTTATTGCTGTCTAACCGTCTTGTTATTTTGATTAATGGTGGCTTAAACCGTAAGGTACTCGTAGGACTGGGATAGGAGTTAAGGTACATGTACGCAGTCAAATCTTGAACAGCTATTCTATTGCAGGTAAGATAGGGTATGGTAAGATATCAGGATCACAGTCACATATGCGCCTCTTCATTTATCGAGTTGGAGTTGCCTCAAAAATTCATCAAGGGATGACTAGGAATTTGTTGCCGTTTGATATATCTATGAGAGGCTGTTGAAGGGCATTGGATATATGATAATATAAAAACAAGCATGAATGTTATAATAACAAATGATAATCACATCATCATCTCATCATCTGTCAGGGCTAGTAGGCAGTAGTAAGTGGTAGTAGTGGTGGGTTTGTTTGCCTGTCGATGCTTTTTCGAGTGAAGTGACTGTGGTCGTTGGCGCTTTGATCGGCCAGTGGAGATGATTGATGATTGGATCAGGCTCTGTATGTATATTGGTTGGTAAGGTAAGCGGTAGCGGTTCAGCGGCATATCTACTTCGTACAGATTGATGTACCTAGTCCGTATGCACGGCTGTTACTACTGACTGTAAGTGTAGTGAAGTTGTCGATCTGACCAACTGGTAAGAGTAGTAAGGAGGTACAGCAGTGAAAGGACATGTGGGTGGAGGCGGAGGAGGCAGAGCTTCATCCTAGTGTATTACCAGTATTGATGACTGGTCCACGCAACACCAGGACATCGGCTTTGCCTTTGCCTCTTGAAAGGGATACCTGTAGTGTAAGTTACTTCGTACATACGTGGTAAGAAAGTTCCGGTCTTTCACTAGCACAGGAGTGGATCGTTGCGGGCTGAAGCATTTGATATTATTGGTGACCGTCGAAGAGGAAGCCGGCTGCAGCAAAGCAATAGTAATTGTACCAGAAAAATAAACCAGACATCGGGAGCGAATTGATTCAGTTTGCGCAAGGCTCCCAGCTTCATGATGTGATGTACGTATACGGAGTACAGTATGTGACGCCCTGTAAGCATCGTGATACATGTATCACGTCCCACCGCCTCAACCCTTTCTTCTTTTCCTTTTCCGCCTCTTGCCGGAACGGAACATCAAACTGCAGCCAACAGCGACCTTGTTTCGTTCACTCGCACGCGACGCCGTGCAGGAGCAATTAATGTGCCATGTGAAGGTGACAGGTTGACATTGAAGGAAAGGATGATGATGATATGAGAAGGAGCCAGCTCTTGCTTTTTCCTCCTTCACCGGTTGTGATCGGTGTTGATCGTGAAAGCTGTCCATTCTAGGCAGTCATGGGGTGAGGGAGGGAGGGGGAACGGAACTGCCAGTGGATGTGGATGTCGATATGCTGGCTGCTGCTGCTGCTACTAGAGAGACAAAGCAGGCGAGACAGCGCAGCGCGGCGCGGCGCGGTCATGCTGCAGTGGGGCCAAAGCGCCAAAGCCGAAGGTGGAAATGATGGGTTGGGTACGTAAGTAGGCTTGGGTTGGGTGGATTTGACTTGACCTGACTGCAACGCACATCGCGAGTCGCGACCAAGCAGGAGCCCGTCCACGCCGCCCATTCAGAAGCCGGTGACACGAAATGAATTTACTACTAAAGTAGTGGATACAAGTATTCTGCCCGGCCCATGTACACCTGATGCGGTATTGATGTCATTGCCAGCCATCGGGCGAGCAGGAGTCGAGCGAGGCACAGTAGCGGTTGGCGAGCATCGATTATGATTAGCAGCTGGCGATGGAGAGACGACACAGCACCCAGCTCAGCCATGGTGAACTTCCTAGCAGCGGAGTCAGGGCTTCATCATGAATAATTACGGAGACACCGCTCACAGCCGTGGGCCGCGTTTGGGTTTGTTCTGGATTCTGATCCGCGTTTGATGCATCCTAGTGTTGCAGGACATGTCCATACGGCAGTAGTGCAGTCTTGTAACTTGACATACAAATATCTTGAGTGACCTGACTGGTATGGTATGTATCACCATCTTCCGGATTCTGAATGATTAAATCTCGGTGAAATTCGACTTCGGGTCTATGGAAATCTATAGAAAATGTTGGTATGGGTAAGGTACAAATACTCTGTAGCTTAGGGTTGGATTAGTTATCTTCTCAATCACATGAAGCCAACACAGGCACGATACTCTGGCTTAGGTAGAAGTTCTGTAAGTAGAATTCCGTTTACATCCTCTAGGTACGAGATCCTAACTTCGGTAAGTTATAGTCGTGTGCGTAAAGAGGAGCATCTGGGCGGACTTGGATTGGTCAGGATTTCGATAAATAATGCTATGCTTGAACCTTCCTGCGGTGCACAATCAAAGAGTCCGTCTGCTCATCAGACTAATACCGTAACGCTACAAATAATTATTATTGTGGCGGAAACCTCGCGCAAGCTAAAATGAGAGCAATCAGAGCAATAGAATTCACCGAGTCGCCACCTATTCGCAGGTTGCGTTAGTTACGCTTCTGATCCATGGCACAACTCAGACAGCTGACCACGACGGGGGGGAAGGAAACCTCATCCTCCTCATCCTTGAAATACAAACTCTGCGGATGGGTTATTGCGGCTTGGTAGTCAGATGGGTCCGAGGCGTTAGCTCGGATCAAGGCAAAAGCATGCATCTTGATAAGTTATGTGTCGGGAAAGGAAAACCGTGGCCTTTGTCGATGAGGGACCACGATCGTATGGTCAAACAGTCTCCAGGCGTTGATAAAGTTCGACAGTAACAGGTTGTCGTGCCTGACGTCCTTCACCTTCTCGTTATCACCGTATTCTCTTATTTCCGGTAGTGCTGGATCCCAGCTGAGCCACCGAGCCGTCACAGACTTGCGCGGTGATAGAGTACCTAAGTTACCGTACTGTACCCAGACAGACGATGCAAGCAGCTTACTCGTCCTCCTACACACAAGGCTTGAGTGGCATGGCATGAATCGACAAGCATGGTGTCTAGGTACTATTTCAGGGATGAGCAGACCAACGCCCGCCCTGAGGGTTGCGATATGCAGTTTGCAAGATGCTGCGGCTTTTGAATAGCAGGCCGCTCGATGGCCGCAGTCGTATAACTGTACGAAGTATCCTATGACACAGGCTGTAGCGCCTAACCGGGGTACTTTGTCCTATCCGAGAAGACAAGACACCTAGTCCGATGAAAGTCGTACTCTCCGTACAGAAGGCTTTAACCACAACGTATACGAGTACCCCTGCTCCTCGTTTTTGCGGCATCCTGCCTCGGAGCCTTGTCTTCCAACAGCGTTACCGTCGCCCGGAGCTGCTTGATGGATGAAGCCTGGAGAGCCCATCCACATCCACATCCGCGGCTCGTGGTCGTACTGTACTTTGTTGGACACGGGAGAGGAGTAAACGTACACGAGTCCTAACCAAGGGGACGATTCCTCCTTTTTAGACTTTGTGTTTTCTCAGCCGACGCCCGGTATTCGCAACGCTCCCCCAGCGAAGTGGACAGATAGGTTTATGGTGGACGAATCATAGCATGTGAATAACCGATCAAACGACACGATCAATGCCAGATTCCGATCTATTATGACTTTACGACAATAATCTCTACAGTCTCGATACTTTTCAAACGTTCAAGGTTTCCTTGTGATGATCGTGTTTGCCCTGTTCAAGAATTGGGCGCATGCTTGTTACGAGACAAACACCGACGACCGGCATCGATGCCCGTAGAAAAGGAAAAGAAGAAGAATCTTACCTCACATGCGTTGAACTCGCTCCTGGGCCTGAACGAAAATCCGCCTTGGGGGAACAAGAGAAGGCTGTATAAGATCGTATGCACGAGGAGTCCGATGCTCTGCAACATTGGTGGTCTCATCAGTCTATCAGGCTCAGCTTCTTTGCCCAGGTACTCCGCTGCAGTTTCTGATAAAATCCAATAAGGCTTACTCTGGGAGCTCTAGACAGCCTCCGCGGTTAGCGATCCAGTGTTGTTCACTTCGTACCAAGCTCTCTGGGAATGGGTAAGCCATGTCTCACTGGAGGATGTCGGAAGGAGTGATTGTGGAACGGCAAACATCGAGACGATCTACTTCCAGCAGCTGCACTAAGGAGATCTTGCAAATATGCGGACCTCTCCCTTTCAGGGCAAGGGTAAGACGACGATGAAGGAATCACACATGTATCCGGTTACACGAATGCCAACAATCGAGCACTGAGATGTTGTCAGACTTTGCCCTGGCAACTCTCGACCAGGCAACCGCCGAGATGAATGTACCGATTACTCGAAGTCTAAGCAGTCACACGGCGTCAGAGATGAGGCCACTTCAATACATGTATATGTATATTCAAGTCCTTCGTAGTGCGCTTGCGACTCTGACTTTCCGTTGCCCTGCTTACCCTACCCCGGTTTTGCTTTGTCCTACTCACCATTATTGAGGTACTTCCAGAGTAGACACCTACCCTACTGATACTGTATGAGATATCGCATGCACAGTCATACCTCCGAATTATATCAAACCATAGCCTACTGTACACGTCATCTTATCCACGAACACCTTGCCTACCTCAACCCGAAGCACAGTGTATTTCATACCAACCTGATGCACCATCGAACTATCATTTCTTTGCTCCTTCCGGTCATGCCGAACAGTAACAGACGACATCTGATCGACGACCCTGATTGAAGAAAACATCCGCGGATACCCCCGCTCAAGGAATCCTTCGATTATGTCCATTATCACCATTATTGCCCTTTCCTCCCTCATCGTTGACCTCGAGGCTACATCAAGTGCATAGAAGCGCCGACACCCAAATGAGATGCAACCCTCTTATCGATACCGCCTGGTGACAGGATTCCAGGCCTCTCAAACGGCGCCTTGCAACGGCCTCCACAACCCTTGATGGCATCGAGATCCATCTCCGAAGCGGTGGCTTTGCTTACTCGCTCCTTCCCCCGAGAGACCCGATCTAGAGCTGCTGGACTACGGTGCCGTGTGATACCTTCACGATGCTAGACTGAGTCTGCCTTTGTGTTGGGCAAATGGATACACCGCCCCCCCGTTGTGGTTGTTGCCCCTCTAAGATCTATCGCCATGTGCATTGGACGGGCTTCGGAATATAAACCGTGCATGAGGACTCGCATGATGATCACGCTCTCCAGGAGCATAGTTGCAGAACAAGATGGAATATTCTCTTCCGGGGATCACGGCGACATAGATATCGGAGACTTGCAGACACAGCTGCTGGAGCTTCCGGGTGTGCAGCTCCGCTCGTCTTACGGACGCACCGTGCTCTACTTGGTCGCCCATGGATTCGCTGGCGTATCGACTATCGCGGTGATGTACCGCCTAGCATATTTCTCAATGCTCCAGTCACTGCTTTCCCAGGTGTCGAATTGATCTGCTGCATGAATGATGCTTCTTGTGTTTCGCTGACCGCTTGTCTCAGAAGACATCTTCTCCTTTTTTCTTCTTCCTTCACTTCCATTACTAGGGAGCTGCTTATATTCTCTTGCGGAAGCTTCGGAAACCCGTTGGTCTCGTACTGCTGGACTCAAGCATAGTGAGTCTCCCCAGAGAGTCGCCCACGTCCCGACCAGCGGGGGACCATACGATGCCCCACGATGTTACGACAGTCGTACTTTCCGGAACGTGCCTCTCATGGTTGCAAAGCCTCCAGATACGATGGCCTTCTACAATGATGTGTCACGGTTTATTTCAGTCTTCGATTTCATTTTCTAGCCGGCGTGACTGATTCTGGCCTAGACTACATCTACCCAGACGACCAGGCGGAAAGGATGCGTTCTAACCTTGTGCTCGACCTCGAGAGAGTTATAGAATGCCAGCCTTTCACGGGCACCATACATCATTGGCTGGCTCCTGACATGGCCGAAATGGCCGCTATAGCGGGTGGTGTACTGCCGTTCGGAGCAAGGGACCGGCCTTTTCTACTCTTATAGCCTCTACAAACAGCGGACAAGCTTTTCTCCTGGCAAAGATATCCGGACATCCCTGCCTAACAGGCGCGACAGTCTCTTCGGGGTGGGAAGGAATATCCACCCAGTCGCTGTATGACCACAACCTCTTGCCATTAGCGGAGAAGCGGAGAAAGGAGAAGGAGAACCTGCGAGCTTGCTCCAGGAGTTAATCCAAGATGCCGAAGTTTTTCAGACGATACAGGTAAGTACTACAACCGCAAGACTTGCAGGAAACCCTAGCACTGTGTGTGGCCAGGAACAATGAGCAGTACGGCCATTTGGTCATGCCATACTCCATGAGTGCGACACAACTACCTCAACCGGTGTGGGAACTGATCCATCGCACCTTGCGCAAGACGTCTATTAACCCTACCTACTTATAAGCGGACAAGCAAAAGGAGCAAAAAGCAAAAACATACAACAGCGGGTATTCGCTGGTCGTCACCGACCCAACTACTAATCCGCCGATCTAAGGCTTATGTATGGCAGAGCGGACGGGATGCCCAGTGTTTCTTAGTCTGTGGTCGTATGTGAAAGAACAGCGGAGTAGCTTGGTATGTATTGGTGCCGGCAGGGATTCTACAAGTTGGAGGGCCGAAAGAAAGGCAGTCTTAACTCTACCCATCGTTCGCATCGATTCTCTCCGCTTCTCCTTTCCTCTCAACCCTCCGTCCCGCACCTCTGGCTCTAGGGTTTGCGGGCAAGTCTGCACTCGGAGCTGAGGGGCGAGTGTAGACCCTGTCTCAGTTCGTTCGCCGTGCATCGTGAGGATGTGGTCGAGAAGCCATCAACGTTTCAGCTGTGTCCGGGAAAGGGTCGCATTAACTGGTTCAGCGAGTGAGCACCAGGGATTTCAGGCTTATATATATTCAAACTACCTCTGAGTATCACTGTATAGCTCGATGCAGGATGGGGATGCAGCTCGTCAACGATGATACTTGCGCCAGATCCGGTGGAACCTCTCCATGCAGTCTTATCCTGGAGGGTAGACCTACCTTGGTTTCTTGACCTCAACCCTGCTTTCTACAGCACCTCAGTACCAACAGCCACTGCCAACCCCGCTAGCCATTCCTACCTCCCTCCCTCAGTGAAACAATAACCTCGAAAGCTACAATCTGTCTGTCTCCTCACTAACCGCCTATACTCCGCCAGTAGATAGCCACACGCATCTCAAGGCTAAAATCCCTTGCTGACCTCAACCGTCGCGCTTTCATTCCATCAACACCTGTCCGTACACACAAGCAACAACCCCAACGAGATTTCATCCCTCCCACCATTCTACAAACCCATATCCGCCACCAGCCTGCCTCCGCCCACAAGTCACTCAACCAACAACACGCCGTCCCCACAGCCCGGCAAATCCCACCTCCCTCCTATACCCTCATCCTAGTACTCATCCCCCCTTCGAACTATCACACACCCCCACTCACCGCATCACCAACCCTCCCAACCAAGCTACCCGACCCAACCCTACCGGACCCTACCCAACCCAACCCCCCCCCCCCCCCATGCCCCCCCCCCCCCCCCCACCCCCCCCCCCCCACCCCCCCCCCCCCCCCCCCCCCCCCCCCCAAACCAACACCCCCCCCCCCAAA
>JAABUJ010005490.1_pt1 | contig 12664 bp, 15 predicted proteins | sample 5559131 | NCBI WGS metagenome assembly JAABUJ01 (sample SAMN10711875, study PRJNA513366) | rock metagenome | isolation source: Antarctica rocks | place: Antarctica: Victoria Land, Mt New Zealand nord | collected 2016-01-07
GGGGGGGGGGGGGGGGCGGGGGGGGGGGGCGGCGGGGGGCGGGGGCGGGGGGTCCGGGGGGGGGGGGGGGGGGCAAGGAGGCGAGTGTAGGTTAGGTAGAGGAGGAGGAGGGCGAGGAGGAGGTTTAGGGGGGTGAGGAGGGGGGTGCTGGTGGGGAGGAGCTGGGAGGTCTCTGGTGGGGTTTGGTTAGTGGCGGGTTGGGTGGGTAGGGTTGGGTTGGGTTGTGGGCAACTTACGGTCTGCCATTGTCTTGCGTGTCCGGGTGTCTGGAATGTAGATCTACTGCGGGCGATTGGGATCGGTGGGTGCTGCGATATGTATCGCCGTCAAGGTGCACTACGGCTACATACTGTACAAGTTCACATGGTAAGACGGGATCGGAGAAACTTCGCCTCCGTTTCACGGTCCCACCACGTTACAATTTGGCTTTAATGGCTTGCAATAGCGGTGGATCAAATCCTTATCTACCTATCTCTGCTGGATGCTCGTATACATGTTTACTCACAGTAGCAGAGCTGTGAGCCGTCTTACTGAACAAAAAACAGTAAGAGATCTCATTTGTTGCTCAGTTAATTGCTTGGCCGAAACGCGTGATTCTGAAACCCAACGCAAACGAGTGGCGGCTCAAATCGAAAATTAGAAACACTCCCGCCTCCAGGCTTCGGCACCTTCCACGTCCCACAGAATTGTTCGAGATCCTGAAATAACAGCGGGATCCAAGCATCCGATTGGGCACCGGGGAGCTTCTTCAAGCTGTTCGGTCTCCTGGATCTTGGTGCCAACATTGACTGGTTGCGGCCCATCCTCACTGCAAATAACAACAACCCAAAGCCAACAAACCTCCAACACAACATCACCCTGCGGCACCAAGATAACAGACAGCCGCGCAACCTTAGTGTTGGGCGCTTCTTGCGCAGTTATCGTTCAATGCTGTGAGGGTATAAGCATACTGGTGCTTGCAGCTTTCATTCTCTTGAAGTATTTCGTACGCCTCACCGTGTTGCAGTGAATAGCATCTCCAAACATTTCTGTGCGGCCAACTCAGCTGAAGTCCCACTAACTCACTCTATTTGATAGACAATAACTCTTGTGAATGCGAAATGGACAAAGTGTGGAAACGCATCCCTCAACTGAACCGTCAGCGAGAAAACACAATAGGCAATCCTACACTTATCGAAACAACCTTCGACGAAAAAGCGTTGGGTGCCATGGCACACGTTACCGATCTGAACAATGGCGACTTCAGTATCAGTTCACGACCGGCGTTCGGTAGAAAGGACACTGGTAATATACTGAAGGGGTTACCTCAAGTCCCGTTGTAAGTGAACCCTCCGCGCACGAGTTATCCGAGTAATATCTCAGAACTCGGAGTACTTACAACTTTTTGTCTTACTGTGTTCTAGTAAATCTCTCGAATCTCTGCATGTCTCCTTATCGCGGCCAAGTTCAGATATGCCGATGGCTGCCCCCTCATATCCCCCTTCGCCTACACCAGTCCAACAGAACCACCCAGGATATACCGACTTTCGTGCAGCTTCTTCACCCCAATCCGATATCTCCCCACCAGACTCACCGGCAGGTTACTATGGACATCGACACATGGATGGCAGTCCAGACATTTCTCCTGTTGATGGATCTCCGATATCATCACAATATCAGTTACCCTTGCGGTCGAAATACAATAGTAATATCCCATTACCACTTAAAACACACAGCGGAGCTAAGGGTTTTCTTTCCCAATGGGGTAGGGGTAGCAAGGAGGGCTCTAGTCCATCTGAACGAGATTCAATCCAAACAAGATGGGATGACTTTTCTGGAGAGCCGACGACAAGTGAACATGGAAAGCCAGCACAAGCAACTCCTAGTAATGCTCCTTTCAGCGCTCCTCTTGATGGGCGGCTGGCCGATCCTGGATTTGGGGTTCATACCTCAATCAGTGGTGGATCTCTCAACAGCCATGCAGCCGTACAAAATGCCTCGGGAGCGAGTAGGAACTTTTCAGGCGGTTTATTGGGGTCGAGGGAAGCATGGAAAGGAGCAAGTGGAAGGTCTGCTCTTGTGAGCCCTATAATCGATAAACTTCGTCCAGCCTCGAAGGCTATCCCGTTACCAGCAAGGCGTCCCCGACCGGCAAGCCCAGTACGAAACGAACAACCAGCTCAGTTCACACCGAGTCCCATGTCTGGCAGAGCCGATCAGTCCCAAGGTCTATTTGATGCGTCTACTTACGACGGGATTATCAAACCCATTGTACCACTCAAAGCTGGAAGAAACAGTCCGCCAAGGAGCCTCGTAACCAAAGTCACAGAGCAAACCGACAGGCCATATCCAAGCCCAGCTGTGAGTGAGGCAAGATCTCCAGCTGCTTGGAGTGTCAGCAGTGAGAGCGTCAGGAACAAGCCATTACCTACGCCGACAGAATCCACACCCAGCAAGTACGGACACAGGGAAACAGATGAGAGCAATGAGAGGGAGTTCCTCACCGCTATGAACGATATGAACTTGTCGAATGAGCCAGGCAGCCGCTTTAGTGCGACAACTTACGCTACAACTACCTACGAGAGCCCTCCAGACACTCCTCGCATGGACTCCGAGACACCAATGCCTAGCCCGCTTTCTCCTCTAATGAACCGTAAGCGGCCTTTGCTAGGTGAAAGTGTTTCCTCAGCCAAGTCGACTACCCGAAAACCCACTCCGTCAGAGCGTGGCTCATCGCCGAGGCTCGACTCTTCACGCTTCTCCAAAACGCTTCCGCAGTCGCCTGCTGAAAAGGAGTCGGTTGATCGCATTTCTAGCTTGCTGGCCAGCGTGGACAATCTCCACCGTCGGCGCCTCAACCTGCAGACCGTCATCCATGAGCTGACACAGGTAGTTCAGCCCAGCACGGCGGCATATGATATGGCTTCCAGGGCTGAAATCAAGAAAACCGTGAAAGCGTTGGAGGCAGAGCTCGCAGGCGTCATCAAGGATGAGCACGAAACCGGGATGAAGCTACATCGAGCATACAAGAAGCGAGACAAGGAAGACATTTGGGAGCCTACGGGACTGTGGGTTAGACGGGTTACAGGTTAAGGCGACATATTTGCATATAGACCTTTCTACATACATCAAGAGTGTGCATCTGTTTTCACATAGAGCTTTCTTCGCTACGTTTTAGCGTCCTGCGACGGCGGCGGGAGGACGTGCTGGGATTTCTTATGGTTGACATTGTTAAGGGAAATTGTGATATCCAAGAGGGATCGGGTCTTTGGTCCTGACGTTCGCAATACCTTTGTAAGATACATAGCGGCAGGAAGGCGATCATCAGAAAAGACTCTAGAGTTGCGACTTTCATGTGCTAATAGCAGTCAAACTCTCGACGACGTTTAATTCGTAAGGCTCGATTTCTAAAGGGTACCTACGCAGTAACATCTCGAGCCCTAACACGAGACTCCAATCCCACTGCGCCCCGTAACCTACACATCCCCCCTGTTTTTCATTTCTTCCCGGACTTCTTGATCCCCTGCTGGCCCGCATTCAACGGCCCCTTGCCCTTTGCCTTCTCCGCCATCTCCTTGTTCGCCTTGGCGTCTACGCATCTCTGTCCGTCAGCTTCCTTCCGTAGAGTCCCGTTGCGGGATCACAGTCCGACTACGGCCCAAGTGCGCAAGCTATATCTTGAATAAAAGCACGCACCAGCTTTCTGCTTCTCCCTGTACGCTAGCTCTTCTTCGTCGAGTTCTTTCTTCTCTTTCTTCGGTGCCTTGAGAGGTTTGGCTTTGCCTCCTGTGAGCGGAGAGGTTAGTTTTTGGGTTGGAGGACTGGGAAGAGGAGTGGAGGTGACCTTCTCTGCTGTTGCCACCCATTACGGCGGGGAGGAAGCGTGGAACTTGAGTAAGAGGATTCTGTGGTCGGAGAGCAAGGTGAGCGCTGTCTTTTGATAATTTCTGGAGGGTTTTGGAGACGGTGGCCTAATGCGGTTAGCGTAGAGCGGGACCTCGTTAACTTTATTGCGGACCTTATCACAATCACGACGACATTAATTGCAACGTTCGGGCAACGTTTGGGGGTGGCATAGTCTGTGCCGGTACCGAACACTGATCGATAAGCTGCTTGGGTCGTGTCATCATCACAAAGGGTTTGGAGATTGTGGAGGGAGAGATATCACCGGTTGGGCTTCTCGATTAAGCCACACCACTTTTGACGCATCAGTGGCTAATCAGTATTCTCAACCTTCCAAGCTAGGAGGTCTTGTTTGTCTCTCGAGAGGAGAGAGAAGCACCGAGATGCGCTCCCGGTCACCGTCCACGCCCTCTGAGGGCGAGATAGTCGAATCAGATTCAGAGAAGGCAACTACGTCGCTGCCTTCGGTTAATGGCACCAACGTTGACCGTCATTCCAGAATTCATGTCTCAGTCTCCAAGTCCCCTGAGCCCGCCGATTCTCCGCCCCGTCGATATCAATCTCGCACTCGGTCCCGGTCTCCATATCGTGAACCGAGAAGGGAGAAGCGCCGCTTTGCGGACGATCACCATAGCGATCGCGGCCAATCAGACCCTCGACGCTTCAAGGTTCACTATGAAGAGACGCTTCCGAGTAGCAGGGACCGATCTCGGGTCTCTTACGCCGATCTAGATAAGGGGAAGTCCGGAGATCTTTCTCTACGCTATGATGATCGGGATACGGCAAGTCGCTATCGTGATAAACGACAGAAGACACGAAGTAAATCTCCGCCACGCCCCTCTCGAAGACAGGATCACAATGGGCGATCTGGTCGGGATGATAGGGAGGGTTACCGTAGCAGGTATGGACAGAAGGATCGGGACTCCAAAGGGTATAGAGAAAGCAGCAGCAGGCTGTTGAGCAACCAGTCAGTGAGCGATCGGGGACACAACCCAGTTGCCGCTGAGTCATCAAAACGAGAGGCTGAAACTCGACACATCCAGTCAAAACAGAGCGTGCGCATGTCGGAGTCGGATCAGCAGGCAGATAAGTAAGTCCTTTATCCGTGACCGGCAAATTCATACTGATCCATGCTTGCCAGGTCTCTGGAAGATGCTGGTATTGCAGGGTCTAGGGCCGGTGGTATCAACGTGTCAACCGATACACACCCCGTAGACGAAGCTACCCTTATTGAAGAGCGTCGTAAAAGACGCGAAGCCATCAAAGCTAAGTATAGAGGCTCAGCTACGCCATTACTCGTTCAAGCTCTGCAGCTGGGAATTGAATCAGCCCCTTCCTCCCCGAGAGCGGAAACGTCTGGCACGACTACTGCTAGAAGATCTGGTTCGTAATCTTATGTGCACTCCCAAGTTATTTGCTCACCATCATTAGAATCTCCGAAAGCCTCCCCTCCATCGACGCCCAGAGGGGACTCAGGCTTAGAGTCGACAGCCTTCGAAGTGACAAATGATAAAGATCTCGCCAATGCGAACGTTAACATGGAACAGAAGACGGCGGAGGATGAAGCATCAGCAGCTGACTATGATCCTACGATGGATATGCAGGAAGATAGGATGCGAGAAGATCGAAGGCATCAAGGAGAGGAGCTGTCAACTAGCGCATACAACGAAACGAACCCAACCTCCCAGGTTGTGCTGCTCCCAGTTGCCACCGAAGAGCCCAAATCTCCCAAGCCAAGGGACGAATTCGACATGTTTGCGGATGAAGATGAAGATGACATGTTTGCGCCACAGTCGAATGGTGCAGAAGGTGCAGAGAAACATAGTATCTCGAAAGCAGTGCCTTTGCCTCAACCAAAGGCTCTCGACATGGACATGCTTGACAATTGGGATGATCCGGAAGGATATTACATCGTCAGGCTAGGTGAACTAATCGATGGTCGGTACCACGTCCAATCGAATCTCGGTAGAGGCATGTTCTCGGGTGTGGTACGAGCGATGGACTCTGTCACAAAGAAACTTGTGGCCATCAAAATCATCCGAAGTAACGACACTATGTAAGCGGCTTCGGTAGACTGTGGTTTGCAACGAGCCACTAACGCTAATATAGGAAGAAAGCCGGGATGAAAGAGATCGAAATCTTACAGAAATTGGCCCAAGCTGACCCGGAGGACAAGAAGCATATGATCCGGCTAGAGAGGTATTTCGAACACAAGGGCCATCTATGTATGGTATTCGAAAATTTGAGGTTAGTTGGGACAGCTATAGACTGCGGAGCATTGCTGATGGCGCTCAGTATCAACCTGCGCGAAGTTTTGAAGAAATTCGGTCGTGACGTTGGCATCAACCTAAGAGCTGTTCGAGCTTACGCCCAGCAAATGTTTTTAGGATTGAGCCTGTTGCGGAAATGCAACGTACTGCATGCGGATTTGAAGCCAGACAACGTCCTGGTACGTCAAACCTGGCAGTGAATCGTTCTACGATTGTATTGATCTGGTACAGGTGAACGACTCGCGCAATTTGTTGAAGATTTGTGATCTTGGATCAGCTTCTGATGCTTCTGACAACGAAATCACTCCGTATCTGGTCAGTAGATTCTACCGAGCACCAGAGATCAGTAAGTCTGAACATTTTGCGTCCTATTTCGGCGTTCACTAAGAGGTCCACAGTCCTGGGTATGCCTTATGATTTCGCTATCGACACATGGTCAATTGGCTGCACGCTCTTCGAACTATATACGGGCAAGATCCTCTTCACCGGCCGAACCAACAACCAAATGCTCCGCTCCATCATGGAATGCAGAGGCAAATTCAGCCACAAGATCCTCCGCAAGGCACAGTTTGCCGGGCTCCATTTCGACGACTTGCTGAATTTCCGGAGCGTCGAGAAAGACAAGCTGACCGCAAAAGATGTCATTCGCATCCTCAGCTTCACCAAACCGACTCGAGACTTGAAGACGAGGCTGGTCTCGAATACCAAGGGGATGAATGATGTGGACATGAAGGAGTTGAATTTGTTTGCGGATCTGCTCGACCGCTGCCTCAATCTCAATCCGGAGAAGAGATGTACGCCGGCGGAGGCGTTGAAGCATCCTTTTATTTTGCGTATGAAATCTTGATGGGCTGTATGTTGCTTGTTCTCTGTGATGGGAGCCTGGAGCTGTATGCTTTGTGGTGGGAGGATATGGTCATTCTATCTAGACGCTTGAGTCTGCTGAAATCCGTGAGCTTAATAATACATCGACCTTTGACTCCCCTAATTTAAGACCCTATCCTTACGTGCCCCCAAAGGAACTACTTGCGCAACTTTAACATCATTCGCAACCTAGGTAGGGACTTTCGACGTTGGACATTCGTTGCCCTAGCTGTAAGGCTGAATAAGGGGTTGTAAGTGTAGTCAATGCTATGGTCAGACATCTCCGACTCCATTCAACGGCCCAATGGTCGAGGAGAAGCCCCATAAGTACGAGCGAGTCGACACCCTCCCCATCCCGACTTACGAAGAGGCTACGTCTTCGCGCCCCAGCTCAGCACATTTCAACACTGCATCGGAGGAGATCGCGCAAGATGCAGAACGGCAAGGGCTTCTCGGGCAATCACCGCGGGATGGAGGTTCAAGACAGGACACCAGATATAGCGGATACGAGCCCCCAACCGTGGAGTCAGCGCGCACCAGTCGGGACTTTCTGTCCGCGTCAGAGGGCGGGTCATCTCGAGCATCCGAGGAAGGGCTACGGAGAGAAATAATAGAGTTGACGTTGGAGGACCCGGCGGCGGTCGAGGGACGCTCGCATATCAGCCATAGCTTGTCGAAACGGATCACGAGCCTCACAAATACCCTGTCCTCAATACACCTGCCTTTTCGGCGGTGGGCTGCGTCCGTCGCCTTCATACGGGACCGATTACCTCGACCGGACCTTCGGAGTAAGGGCAGCTGGGTCGTGGTCGGTCGCATCTTCGGCGGGTTTTTTCTCGTGGCGGTGGTGTATGTATTGCTGGCGTCAAACATCCTCACCATGTCTCAGAGCGGGCAGATGGGACAGTCGTACGATCCGGAGTCGGTGAGGATATTTGTACAGAGTCATGTGAATGCGACGAGCATACGAGAAGATTTGAGGCACCTCACGGCGTACGACCACGTCGCGGGCACGAAAGGTAGTTATTTCCTGGCGCGATGGATGGAACGTTTGTTCGAGGTGGCACAACTCGAAGACGTTGCGTTGGAGCGATTCGACGTATATCTAAACTATCCGACGGCGGGTGGACGGCGGGTGGCGATTGTAGAACCCCCGGAGATGGCCTGGGAAGCGAGGATAGAGGAGGAAGCTGCCTACGAGGATCCTCCGCGGCCACAGACCCTCGTCTTTCATGGCTACTCGCGAGCCGGAAACGTTACCGGACCGTTGATATACGCCAATTACGGTGCTCGAGAGGACTTCAAGAGGCTCGAGGACGGCGGCATTAGTATGAAGGGAGCAATTGCTCTGGTCCGTTACTACGGGACACAGGGCGACAGGGCATTGAAGGTCAAGGCTGCGGAACTCGCAGGTGCTGTGGGGTGCATCATCTACAGCGACCCTGCCGACGACGGTTTTGGTAAGGGCGAACCGTGGCCTGATGGGCGCTTCATGCCAGCAGATGGAGTGCAGAGGGGAACTGTTGGCCTGACGAGCTGGATTGTCGGGGATGTCCTGTCACCAGGATTTGCTTCCTTACCAGAAGAGCGCAAGAGGATATCCAAAGACGATAACCCAGGCTTGAACAACATTCCAAGCATCCCACTAGCTTGGAGGGATGCTCAAAGGCTTCTTCAAGCACTCAAAGGACACGGTGAGAAGTCTCCAAACGAGTGGGTTGGGGCAGTGCCAGACGTGGACTGGTGGACGGGGGATCAGACCTCACCTGTCGTACATTTGATGAATGAGCAGGACGAGGTTGAGAAGCGGCCCATTTACAATGTTATTGGTAAGATTACGGGTTTGGAGGTAGGTCACGGCTGTAGAAGACTCATGTCGTAAACCTCAGCTAACATGCTCACCATTTAGCAACCGGAGAAGTCAATCATCGTCGGCAACCATCACGACGCATGGTGCTTCGGAGCTTCCGACCCCGGTAGTGGTACAGCTGTAATGCTCGAAGTCATCCGTATCTTCGGCGAGCTGCGAAAGCTCGGTTGGCGACCACTCCGCACCATCGAATTCGGTTTATGGGACGGGGAGGAATACAACCTCATCGGCTCCACCGAGCACGTCGAAGCTCGAATCGACGAACTCCGCCGAAACGGGTACGCCTACCTGAATGTCGACGTCGCAGTCACGGGAAACGACTTCGAAGCCGCCGGGTGTCCGATCTACGAACGAGCTCTGCTCAGAGTACTCGGTCGGGTGACCGACCCCGTCAAACAGCAAACCCTCCGCTCAATCTGGGAGGACCGGGCCAGCAAGATGCAAGGCCTAGGCGCCGGGAGCGATTACGTAGCCTTCCAAGACATCGCGGGAATCTCGAGTCTCGATTTCGGATTCCAGGGTCCTCCGTTCCCGTACCACAGCTGCTACGACAACTTCGAATGGATGACGAAATTCGGGGATCCCGGCTTGGAATACCACGCACTCATGGCCCAGATATGGGCGCTTCTCATCCTCGAAATGGCCGACACGCCCGTCCTGCCCTTTGACATGGAAGCGTACGCCACGGCCGTCAAGGGCTACGTCGTCGACCTCGAGGAGTACGTCGAGGCGAAGAGCACGTCGGTTGAGCAGGACTCGAAACTGGACTTGAGGCCGTTGCACGAGGCCGCAGACGCGTTCGTCGACAACGCGGCGAGGTTTCACGACTGGGATCGCACTTGGTCCGAGAACGTGGAGGGGACTGGCGGCTTCGAAAGTAACGTCATGGCGATTAAGCGCATGAGCCATAACACGCGCATGGCGAATTTCGAGACGCATCTGCTCGATCTGGACGTTGGTGGTGGGGTCAGTATCCGTTTCTTCTCTTTGTCTCCTCTCCCCAGCCACCCTATCCGTCCAGATCCCCAGGTTTTCTTTCCCCTGCCCCCTTCTACCCAAACACACCCGTCCTCCCCACCATCGCCCCGAACAACCGACTCAAACCATCACCCGACGCTCCTTCATACATCGTCGTGCCGACTGACGTCCACAAACAGCTCCCAAACCGCACCCAATACAAACACGTCATTTTCGCGCCCCAGGCCTGGGCCGGCTACGACGCCGCTTACTTCCCCGGCATCCGCGACGCCGTCGACGACGGCAATTGGATGCTCGCGAGGGACCAGGTCGAGAAGATTGCGGGCATCTTGGAGAGGGCGGCTAGGAAGTTGAATAATTGAGCCGCCGAGAAGATCGAGGACGAGGGATAAGGGGACGAGGCATGGATGGATGGATGAATATAATTGTCGCTGGATTGTGATATGGCTGTGGGGTATTGCTACTGGATGAGCTTTGAACGAAATGTGGGTTTGGTACCGGGTGCATAGGCGATGGTGTTCGGAAAAGACGAGGGCAACGACTCCCTTCAGGCAGGCAAGGGGGTGTACTGTAGGTTGAGGCGGAAAGGACAAGCGTGTCGAAGCCGAGGAACGTCGGGGAGAAGGGTTTTTAGCGCGGCATGTCAGGGCTTTGCAGCGTACAGTGCCCGGTCACGTACAGTAAACGAGTGCATTCAATCTATCAGTCCCCAGGCCTATTTGGGCATGGTGCGGGTGATGGAAAGTCGTGTGTTGCCTTTGCGTTTCCGTCGTTGTCAGAGTCCGTGGGTAGGGACGAGCACTCCTCGTGCGGCTCCACCGCCCCACCGTACGGCTCGTGTTGCGGGGGCGCGGATGGGGAGGGGAAAGTTGAAGGGAAAGGGGCGGTACGTCCCGTACGCGCAGCTTTATCTTCCCAAATCCCTGAGGGTCGTCGCTGCTTTCGGCGCTGATGATAACGTGCTGCTCCTCGTTTGCACCCACATCCACCGGCTCGTTCCCCTCGTGCCCGGCCGTGCTGCCGCGCCGCCGGGGATTTTCGAAGAGGTAGTGGCGCGAGAGGACGTCGTGCGGGGCGCCGAGCTCGGTGAGGAAGATGGAGAGGTTGAAGGCGTCCAGCAAAAAATATTGGTGGATGGGTGGGGGCATTAGCTGGGTCAATACTTGAAAGCGGGGCGTTGTGCGGCTTCAGTGGCATAGTGTTTTCGAATCTTCGCCTGTGCTCCGCTCTTCCCTTTCGCCCTCTGCTACTCTTCCCTTCACGTTACCCCCTCCCCCGCCTGCCTCCACTTCCCACTCGGTAACCTTGACCCTCTCATCCAGAAGAAAGACACAGGAAAACTCAGAACCCCGCTCGCCACCAACTACCACACCCTTGGGCCCCTTTCTCCTTTTCCGTCACCTTCCCTTCACCTTGCCCCCGTCCTTTCTCCTTCGCGCGCTCGCTGTCCTCCCGCAGCTTCGGCAGCACGAGGGGTCGCACGGCGGCCAGCGCGGGCCCGCGTCGGCCGGGCTGACGAGGTAGATGCGACCTTCGAGGACCGGGTGTGCCGTCAGGCGGAGGTAGTGGCGGAGGGAGGCCGTCGCTTCTGCGCGGGTGTGCGTGCGGGGCGTGCACGTGTGGTTTTGGGGTGAGGAGGGGTGGCGGGGGCGTTGGGGCGGAGATGAAAGGGAGAAAAGGGTACACGGATAACGACAGTTTGAGAAATGAGTACTGTTAGTCCCAGTGTCCTGGTGACTTGCTTGTACCTCGGCGCTAGGAATCTTTGTCAACTATCAAGTGATGCGTCCTACTGATTCTATTCTCATTGACTTCCAATGCGTGGGAACGCCCTTACAGTCAGGCGACGCCTGGCGAATATTAGTCAAGGAAGGAGTTTCTCGGTCCAGAGCACATCGGTGATCTGGCTGGAAGGAGAGCTTATTGCGTGTAGTTCAGACGGCTGGGCGGCAGGCATGTCCACGTCAAGCCCGTTCGTTGGTGGGAAGATATGCCAACAAGAGTCGCAATCACTCATCCGCCTACAAGACGGGTTCCTTGTTTGGCTTGCCCACTTCCAACGCCAGTGGCCGCATGACTCTTAGTTCAACCAGGGGTGAGCTCGGAGGCAGAGACGTCAAAATTTGCTGGCTAGGGTTAGCTGTCCCATAGTGACCTATACATGGGTACAAACCTCGTCGGTTCTATGTACCTACAGTAGAGACTAGAGAGGTACGGTACACAAGCAGTATAGAACAACCAGGCTGTCGCCCAAACACGGTAACTTCCATCAATCATTGATCAATAAATGGTAGGCTTGAGCGCTGGGTTTTCGGGATGCCGGAAGTGTAGCCAGTCGGGGATACCGTGCATTGCATCAAGAAAAATCTTGCTTGCAGCTCAAATCAAGAATAAGATTGATTGATTTCCCTACTCGACCCACATTGGTTCTTTGATATTCAAATTCTCAAAGAACTAGAAGTCGCTATGTTGGTCATGCGAGTAATAATATCTTAGGCACTCGTTTACAACTGATGCCTTCCACAACACTTGCTTAGTCAGGGCTTAGCCTTAAGAGGAAATATATGGTTTCATTTGGCGTGACTGTGTAATTACTCATAAAATGAATTCTGACCTGTGTGACCTATAGGCAACCTGCGCACCCAGTCTATATATTATTATTATGATTCTTGGAACCTCTCGCGACTCTTGATACAGATATTACGACCCCGCACCGACTTTTATTCAAATATACCGTCCTGCGAATAGCCTGGATAGCCGCATGGCGCCCGGCCGCACCAGAACAATCGACATGAAGCAA
>JAABUJ010005492.1_pt1 | contig 12663 bp, 12 predicted proteins | sample 5559131 | NCBI WGS metagenome assembly JAABUJ01 (sample SAMN10711875, study PRJNA513366) | rock metagenome | isolation source: Antarctica rocks | place: Antarctica: Victoria Land, Mt New Zealand nord | collected 2016-01-07
TGAACTATGCCGATTCTAACCCCAAATGCGTTTTTGACGCTCCCTAAACCGCTGAAGTTGCTTGTGCCGATCCATGCACCACGCCATGAAGGCGCGCATCCTGCTAAAGACGGACATTTCCGATGCCGGTGATGGATGGACCGACGGCCGGATCGCGGAGGCGCTGGACACCAGCCCCGACACGATACTTCGGACACGCCAGCGGCTCGTAGAGGAAGGCCTGGATGCGGCCCTGACGCACAAATATTCGCCTGCCTCGGTTCGGCCGCGTATTTTCGACGGGGCTGCCGAAGCGAAGCTGATTGCGCTGGCTTGTGGCGAGCCGCCGAAGGGGCGGGCGCGCTGGACCCTCGAACTGCTGGAAGAGCATGTCGTGGAACTGAAGATCGTCGAGCGTGCAAGTGACAACACGATCGGGCGGACGCTTAAAAAAACGCGCTCAAGCCCCACCTGCAAGAACAATGGGTCATCCCTCCGCACGCCACCGCTGCTTTCGTAGCGGCTATGGAAGACGTGCTCGAAGTCTACCAACGGCCGCATGACCCGGCCCGCCCGGTGATGTGCCTGGACGAGACGTCGAAGCAACTGATCGCCGAGACGCGCGTGCCGATTGCGGCGAAGCCGGGCTAGCCCGCCAGGGTCGACTATGAATACGAACGTAACGGGACGGCGAACCTGTTCATGATGTTCGCGCCGCTGGAGGGATGGCGGCGCGTCAAGGTCACCGACCGCCATACCGCCGCCGATTACGCCCAAGTCCTCAGGGAGTTGTCGGACACGCACTTTCCTGACGCCGCCAAGATCATTCTGGTTCAAGACAATCTCAGCACGCACAAGCCAGCGTCGCTTTACGAGGCCTTCCCGCCCGCGGAGGCCCGCCGCCTGGCAGAGCGGTTCGAGTGGCACTACACGCCCAAGCATGGAAGCTGGCTGGACATGGCCGAATGCGAACTCAGCGTGCTGTCAAGGCAATGCCTGAACCGGCGCATTCCCGACAAGCCGACGCTGACTGAAGAGGTCGCCGCGTGGCAGCAAAGCCGCAACAAGAGGCACGCCAAGGCTGATTGGCATTTCACCAACGCAGACGCCCGCATTAAACTAAAGCGGCTTTACCCCGCAATGTGAATGACTTGGGGTACTAGTGCAGCGGGGTACGCCGGTGGACCATCTGCTGCTTGACCCAGAACACCGCCGCCCCGGCGACCAGGATGAAGGCGACGTCGAGGCCAAGCCGTTCCAGCGCCTGCATCGCGAACGCGTGCTGGCCTGCCGCAACGGAGATGCCGAACGCCGCAGCGGCGTCGATCATGCGCATCGCGATCAGCGCGCCGGCAATGACGCTGCGGCGGTAGGCTGCCTGGATCACGATGCCGGCCAAGGCGCCGCAAAATGAGATCAGCAGGTCCGGCGCGGACGGGTGGGCCAGGTGCTCCGCGGCAGGACCGGCGAAGAAGTCGTCAGGCTTGATCGCGCCGCCCGCCCATAAGGCAAGGAACGCCGCCGCGGCTCCGGCGGCCAGCACGGCATAGCCGGCCAGGCTGGACAGGAGACCAAGCTTCGCGACCTCCAAGCGGCGTAACACCAGCCCGAGCGGAATTTTGGCGATCGGCTCGAAGCCGGGTGCGATCACCGCTGCGGCAATCGTGGCGACGCTCTGCAGAACGGGATCGTGCGAGACGAGGCCCGCGGCGGCGATGGCGCCGCCGAGTGTCATAAGAGCGAGGAAGTTGGGAGAGACCCGCCCTTGGTGGCGCATCCCGGTCTCCATCTCCTCCCATAGGGCCTCGTCCACATCGCGGTCGATCGCCGATTGGTGCTCGGGATCGGACAGGCTCGCGAGCTCAGCAGTCGCGACCGAGAACGGGCCGCCATGCCGCGCCGCCGCGTCCGCCACGGCGCGCATCACGGCATCGGTGCCACGATTGAGGGCGTGCACGACGACCACGTCGCATCCTGCAGGCTGCACGGACGCGCCGCGCTGGCGGGCGACGCCCACGACGTGCTCGATGTCCTGCAACGCCGCTATCAGCACGTCCGCTGCTTCGGGCAGGACAGTGATCTCGATCGTCCTATGCATCGGGGCCGCGCCGTCCGGAGGACAACAGACCGACCGGGATGTCATCGTCCAGGTGGCGCGTGTGTTGCCTGCACCGCATCAAGACGCCACGACGCTGTTGCAGCGTGTGTCGGATGCCGTCGCCGTCGTGTCCGCCAGCAGCCGGGTGCCCTTGGCGAGCAGGTCAAGCTGGCCGTGGAGGCTGAGCAGCCGCGCTCCTGCCGCGAGCAGGTCGAGACGGCCGACGCGGCTGAACGGCAAGCTGATCGCCAGCACGCCGTCGAGCTGCACGCTGCCGTGCACCCGATACTCTACCCCGCCCGAGCGCACCACGTCCCATAGCTGCGGACCCAGGTTGCGCACCGTCGTGTCTACTGTGAACGGAACCAGCACCGAAGACAGCGGCGGCAAGCGCACCGGCGCCTCGCTCGTGCTCTCCGCCAACGGTGCATTTGCGACCTCCAACGCCACCGTGACCCTGCGAAAGGAGAGCTCCGTGGAGTTGGGATTGCTGACGCAAAGCGTCACTCCGAGCGCTTGGTCGAGCAGGCCCAGGCTGCGCAACTCGACGGCGGCCACTTCGACCTTCGGCGGCGTGGCGGTGGCCAGCGCGCATCCGGCAGCAAGCAACGCAAGTGCGGCAGTCATGTATCTCACAAGGATGCTCCATCCAGGCGGGCGAAAAGCGATCACGCGAGGCAAGCAGGCTGGCTGGTCTCCGGCTGATCGCGATGCGACCCGGTCGGCCACATGCATGCGGACTCCGATTTCCTTGACGACCCGGACGTCCTTGCCAACCACGACCTCCTCGTTCGTGGCACTCGCCTCCAGAGTGCGTCGTTGGAACGCCGCGACGTCGGCGGCGATGGCCGCGCGGTCTTGTTCCAATCATTGCCGATCTCTGGTACCTGCTTCAAAGTCGCGCCAGACAGCCTCTGCCGACCTGAGCCAGGTCAATCCCACGCTCGCGCATCCAGCCATGGATGAGCGCAAGCCGCTACAGGGATGCTGGCGCGGCCAGCCCAAGCTGATGCACGCCGTTTCCACCGCAGCGCTGCACGTCCTGCCATGGCCCGTTCGCTTTTCATCTCAGCACGATCTCGACGCGCCGGTTCTGCGGCTCCCGCACGCCATCGGCGGCCCGTACGAGGGGCCGGCTCTCGCCGAAGCCCTGAACCGTGATGGCTTGGCGCGGCACGCCCAGGCGCACGAGTTCGGACGCTACGTTCTGAGCGCGGCGGATCGAGAGCCCCTGGTTATAGTGCGGCGTGCCCGAGGCGTCGGTATGCCCGGCAACCTCGATCCGCGTGACTTGAACCCGGCTTGTGGCCTGCGCCGCCTCAGCGACAACTTGGCGCGCCCGCTCGGTGAGGTCGGCACGGTCCCAATCGAAGAACACGAGGTAGGTGCGCGATGGCACCGACGGCGCCGCTGGCGCGGGCGCCTCGGCCAGGAACAGCGGCGGAACGGGCTGGTTGAAGGCATAGCGGATGCCCAGCAACGCCGAATGATTGAAGTTCCCGCTATCGAAGGTGCGGCGCTGGATCACGGGCCCATCGCTTCCGCCTAGTCTGAGGTCAGCTCCGACCCTGGGTTGCAGCGTGCCCAGGAACCGGTACTCTGCAGTCAGGCTCAGTCCGCGCACGCCAAGCCAAGTGAGCGGGACCGCGACGCCTGCGACCCCCTGTGCCGCGAACTGGCCATCGGTGTCATTCAGGGTCACGGACAGTCCTGCCGCGCTTGCCCTCAGTCGGTCGTATTGGGTCCAGACGTAACCGGCGCCCACGCCCAGATAGGGTTGCACGAAGCTCGGCCCGATGCCGAAGAAGCTGGGGTCGAAGTCGTAGAACAGGTTCGCCATCACGCCGTAGCTGCGGGCGGTGCCGCCGGTCTGCGTCGGCAGGCCGAGGAAGCGTACTTTGCCGACATCGTTCTGCCGGTAGTTCCCTTCGATCTCGGCGCGCAAGCCGTTGCCGAAGCCCCATCCCAGGCTGGCCACGCCGACAAAGCCAACATCAAACGAGATCTTGGCCGTGCGGCCAAGCCCCTGGCTCGCAGCAACGGCATCCGATGCCGTCTGCGCCCGCTGCGCCACGGCCTGCGCCGCCGCTGCCTGCGCCGTTGCTTGCGTCGCCGTGGCCTGCGCCGCTGCCGCAACCTGCTGCGCTGCTGCCCGCGCTGCCGGCGCAAGAAGGAGGTTGGCCGCAACTGCCTGCGCGGCCCCAGCCCGGGCCGTCGCCTGCGCCGCCAAGGCCTGGGTCGCTGCCGCCGCTTGCCTCGCCGTCGCGGCGGCGTTCTGGACCGCGGCTGGGTTAGGTGCGCCGAACGCACGAGCCACGAGGTTGGCCGGGTTCTCGCCGACCACGTCGCCCTCCGCGCCGACAAGCCAGTTCGCCCCGGCGCCGGCACCGATGTAGAAGCCGCTTACCGGCTGGGCTGCAGCCTCAAAACCGAGCGGCAGGGTCACACCTGCGACGGCAAGCGTCGTTCTCCAGAATGCCATGCGTGCTTCCCCCGTATGGCGAAAACGTATGTCAAAGGTCTGCAGGCCGATACCGTTGCAATGGGCCGGTGCGATTTCACTCGTCCTTCTGTGACAGACTTGCCACAAAGAAGGCGGTAAAAAGACGAGTGCCCGCCCTGCGACAGCGGACCTGAGCAAGACCTTATCGTATTGATGAAGTCGTGCTGACGATCGCGGGCCAGAAACACTGGCTCTGGCGCGCTGTGGACCAGGACGGCCTGGTGCTCGACATCCTCGTCCAAAGCCGGCGTGACAAGGACGCCGCTCTCCGCCTGCTGCGCAAGCTGCTCAAGAAGCAGTGCCGCCCACCCCGTGCCATGGTCACGGACAAGCTGGCAAATTTCGGTGCTGCGAAAAGGGAGGCCATGCCCGGCGTCGAACATCGGCAGCGCGAAGGGCTCAACAACAGGGCGGAGAACTTGCACCAGCCGACACGGCGCCGGGAGCGGCAGATGGAGCGCTTCAAGTCAGCCCGGCACCCCCGGCGCTTCCTCCCCAATCCCACCTGCTGCCGTGGGTTGGTCTCGTCCACATCGGCGAGGTCGCTGGCCAGCCAGCGATCTACCAGCTTTGCCATGCCTTCGCCCCGCTTGCCCTGCGCGACCAGCGCGGCGGCGTCCTTCAGACGCGGCAGGGCGTTGGCGACGGCGACCGGCATCCCGCACAAGTTGAGGAACGCGAAATCGTTCTCGGCATCGCCGACCGCCACCACGTTGCGTGGCGATACCTCCAGCTCGGCAAGTGCTGCGCGCAGGCCGCTTTGCTTGTTGACGCCGGCGGGCAGCACTATGACGGTCCTCTTGTTGAAGATGATCTGCAGCTCCAGTCCCATCTCGCGGATGGCGGCCAAGACCTGCGCCTCGTTCGGCTCCCAGCTTGCGACGATGACCCGGCCCGCCGACGGCGGAGACATCCCGGCCTGCCGCAGCCGTCCGGCGAACTCCGCCGGCGGCGGGGCAGCGAGGGTGCGCTCGGCTTTTGTCGCCAGCCAGTAAAGCACTGCCCCGTTTTCCGCGACGACCAGGTCGAACAGATTCAGGCGAGGCATGACCCGGATCAGGTCGTCCAGCTCGCGGCCTATCACCAGGACCAGTTTGCGGCTGGCACCCCGCAACCGATCCAGGGCAGCCAGGGTCGGCTCGTCCACCTCCCCATGGCGTGCGATGGTTCCATCGTAATCGGTGGCAAGTGCGACGTAGTGCATGGGCACTGTTAGCTGGGCAGCGGCATCCGCGCCCGCGACAGTTCCGTGGCATTCGACATCCTGTATGCCTCCTGTGCACGCATGCATATGGGTGTGATCGGGATCGCCACCTGGCCGAGATGCTCGCCATGGTGTCCGATCGCGGGCTGGCCGCACAAGAGGCAGCCTGGGCTGCGACAATCCCACGGTTGGAGGTCGCCGCCCATGCTGGAAGCTCAAGCACAACGCTCGGCCGAGATGCGGCCCTTCCCGTGCGCAGCCGGGCTATCGCTCGGTAGCCAGGCCTGCCTGGCGCTCGCTGCCGAACTCGGTGCAGGCGCTGACCGCCGATGGGGTGTTTGAAGCACGTGGCAGTGGAAGGCGAACATCGTTTACTGATCACACGAGTCGTCCTGATCGCGACCGCGTTCGCGGGACAGGAACCGTTCCCGGCCAGGTTCGTTGAAGCATTCTGCGAGGTTAGCAGCGGAAAAACGCGAAATCCAAGACGGGGAAGCAGGATGTCGCGCGCTTGGAGTCGCACCCTGAAACAGCGCACCTAAGACCGAAGCGCGTGAGGAATGTAGGACGTGGTTCTCTGACCGGCTCCACGCCACTTGGTCTGACTGCGGACCGGCGGTCAGACCAGGCAGGATGCGAAACAACCGATGGAAACGGAATAAGAGAGCTGCAAGGTTGTCTTCTCACGCGGACCTGAGAAGAAGCAGCTGCTGGCCATAGCCCGCATGACTTCAGCGTTTCCTTACGGCTGCCTCACCAAGGATACTGACAATGAGCACCGCTGACACTTTGCCCAATGCGCGCCCGGCCGTGGCACCCGTGCCGGTGCCGAAAGATCCCGAGCTGCGCCGGTTGGCGAACTGCATCAGCTTCCTCGCCGCCGACGCGGTGGAGCGCGCGAAATCCGGCCATCCCGGCATGCCGATGGGCATGGCTGACGTCGCGACCGTGCTCTACCGCGACTTCATGAAGTTCGACGCCGCCGACCCGTACTGGATCGACCGCGACCGCTTCCTGCTGTCCAACGGCCACGGCTCGATGCTGCTTTACGCGCTCCTTTATCTGACGGGGGTGGAGGACATGACGCTTGAGGAGATCAAGCGCTTCCGCCAGGTCGGCAGCAAGACGCCGGGGCACCCGGAGTACAAGCATTCCGACGGGATCGAGACCTCGACCGGCCCGCTCGGCCAAGGCATCGGCAACGCGGTCGGCTTGGCGCTCGGCGAGAGCATCCTGTCGGCGGAGTTCGGGCCGGAACTGGTGAACCACTACACTTACGTGTTCGCCGGCGACGGCTGCCTGATGGAAGGCATCAGCCATGAGGCCATCTCGCTCGCCGGGCACCTCAAGCTGGGTAAGCTGATCCTGTTCTTCGACAACAATGCCGTCTCCATCGACGGCGCGACCTCGCTGGCCGTGTCGGACGACCAGTCTGCGCGCTTCCGCGCCTGCGGCTGGCACGTGCAGGAGATCGACGGGCACGACACGGATCAGATCCGCGACGCGATCGCGGCCGCCCGGGAGGCCTCAGACCGTCCGTCGATGATCGCCTGCCGCACGGTGATCGGCCTCGGGATGCCGACCCGGGCCGGCACGTCCAAGGCGCACAGCGACGCGCCCGGCGAAGAGGAGATCAAAGGTGCCCGGGAACGGCTCGATTGGCCCTACCCGCCGTTCGAGATCCCGCCCGAGCTGCTCCAGGCATGGCGGGCCATCGGCACCCAGGGGCAGGCGGATCACGAAGCCTGGGCCGGCCGCCTCGATGCGGCGTCGAAGGGGAAGCGTCAGGACCTGGAGCGTCGGATGCGGGGCGAGCTGCCGCCCGGCTGGCGCGAGGCGCTGCACGCCGTCAAGGCCGGTTTTGCCGGCGGCAAGCCGATTGCGACCCGCGCGGCGAGCGGGCAGGTGCTGGACAAGCTGGCTGAGGCGATCCCGGAGCTGCTTGGCGGCTCGGCCGACCTGACGCCGTCCAACAACACGAAGGCGAAAGGGCAGAAGGACATCACCCCGGACGACCATGCCGGGTCCTACGTCCGTTACAGCGTGCGCGAGCACGCCATGGCCGCGGCCATGAACGGCCTCGCGCTGCACGGCGGCCTCCTCCCGTATGGCGGCACCTTCATGACCTTCAGCGACTATTGCCGCCCGTCCATCCGGTTGGCGGCGATGATGCAGGTGCGCACGATTTTCGTCATGACGCACGATTCGATCGGCGTGGGCGAGGACGGGCCGACGCACCAGCCGGTCGAGCACGTGGCGGCGTTGCGGGCGATCCCGGACCTCGCGGTCTATCGCCCGGCCGATGCGGTCGAGACGGCGGAATGCTGGGAATGCATCCTCGACGCCGACCGGCAGGCGGCCGTGCTGGCCCTGTCGCGTCAGCCACTGCCGCTGCTGCGGGCCGACGCGGGGCCGGAGAACCGGACGGCCCGCCGCGCCTATGTGCTGCACGAGGCGAACGGAGGCCAGCGTGCGTTCACCATCCTCGCCACCGGGTCGGAGGTGCAGTTGGCGGTCGAGGCGCGGCGCGCGCTGCAGACCGAGGGCATCCCGACTGCGGTGGTGTCGATGCCGTGCTGGCTGCTGTTCGAGCAGCAGGATGAGGCCTATCGCGACCAGGTCCTGGGCACGGCGCCCTGCGTCGCGGTGGAGGCGCAGGTGCCCATGGGGTGGGACCGGTATATCGGCCGCAAGGGCCGATTTATCGGCATGACCACGTTCGGCATGTCGGGCAAGATCGCCGAGGTGTACGAACACTTCGGCATCACGGCGAAGGGGGTAACGGATGCCGGTCGTTCGGCGGTGCGTGGCTAGCGATGCCGGGCGCCTTGAGCCTCGTTTGGGGCTCAGCAAAACAGTCGGTCACTTACAACAACCGGTTGGCCGAGATCCCGCGTTGTTGGCCCGGCACCCTTGGTGCCCGGCAGGATAGGAGACGACATGCGGGTGATCGTGATCGGCGCTGGCGTGCTCGGGGCCAGCGCCGCCTTTCATGCAGCCTTGGCCGGCGCGCAGGTCGTGCTGGTCGACCAGGCGCATGATGGCCGCGCCACGGCCGCCGGGGCTGGGATCGTCTGCCCCTGGCTGTCAGGGTCCACCGATGCAGAATGGTATCGCATCGCGAGCGCGGGCGCCCGCTACCTTCCCACCCTGGTGCAGCAACTCGCCGGGTTCGGCGAACGTGACCTGGGCTACCGCCGCGTTGGGGCGCTCTCGGTGGCCTCAAACGAGAGGGACCTTGACGGGATCGAGGCGCTGGCGCGTGCGCGCCGAGCCGGAGCGCCGGACGCGGGCGACGTCTCGCGGCTAGACTCACGGCAGGCACAAGCGTTGTTTCCGCCATTGCATCCGGAGCTCAAGGCGGTGCACGTGTCCGGAGGTGCCCGGGTGGACGGGCGGCTTCTCGCCGCCGCGCTGTGCCGCGCGATGGAGCGTCAAGGCGGGACCCGGCGGCGGGGAGCGGCGACGCTGCTGGCCCGTGGCGGGCGCGTGACCGGGGCGTGCGTCGGCGGCGAGGCCATCGAGGCGGACGCGGTCATTCTCGCGGCAGGGGCCTGGGCGCCGGCGCTGCTGGTGCTGCTGGGACTGACCCTCGTCGTCGAGCCGCAGCGCGGCCAGATCACCCATTTGCGGCTGGACGGTGTGGAAACGGGGAGCTGGCCGGTCGTGCTGCCGCCGGGCAGCCACTACCTGATCGCCTTCGAGGGCGGCCGTGTGGTCGCGGGCGCCACGCGTGAGCGGGGGACGGGGTTCGATTGCCGGGTCACCGCCGCGGGCCAGGCAGAGGTGCTCAACCAGGCGCTCGCGGTCGCACCCGGCCTTGGGCAAGCCACTCTGGTCGAGACACGGGTCGGCTTCCGCCCGCTCGGCCCGGACGCTAGGCCATTGCTTGGTACGGCGGCAGGGCTGGAAGGGCTGGTGATCGGCAACGGCATGGGTCCGTCCGGCCTGACGATCGGCCCCTTTGCCGGGCGCTTGCTGGCCCAGGCCGCGTTGGGACAGCCGCCCGACCTGCCCCTTGAGCCCTATGATCCGTTCAGGCCCCACACCGGCGCGTCCGCCTCCGACGCCGACGCGATCCGGTGATCATGCCGCGGCGGCCGATTCCGGCCACGCCCCCAAGCGTCCGGCCGGAGCTGGCCAGACTATGCGGCATCCTTCTCGGGGAGACCCTCGCGCATGTCCCTCAGCAGCTTCGCCGATTGCTGCATGCCTGCACGCTCACCGGCATCCAGATCGAGTTCGATCACCCGCTCCACCCCGTTTTTCCCCACCACGCACGGCGTGCCGAGATAGACGCCCTCGATCCCGTACTCGCCCTGCAGCAGGGTGGAGACGGCGAGGACCGCGTGCTCGTTGCGCAGCACCGCCTCGCAGATGCGCTGCACGCACAGCCCGATGGCATAGGCTGTGTGCCCCTTCCGCTTCACCACCTCCGGCGCGGCACGCCGCACCCGGTCCAGCAGCTCGTCATAGTCTGGAAGCGCCTGCGCCCCGGGGAAGCGGTCCAGCTTCACCCCGGCGACGCGGGCGGCGCTCCAGACCGCGATCTCCGAATCGCCGTGCTCGCCGATGATATAGGCGTCCACGGCCCGCGGCTCGATCCCGAACTCTTCCGCAAGCAGCCCTCGCAACCGCGCCGTGTCGACGAGCGTGCCGGTCCCGATCACCTGGCCCGCCGGCAGGCCGGCCTCCTCCTGCGCGACCTGCGCCAGGATGTCCACCGGGTTGGACGCCACGATGAGGACGCCGGCAAACCCCTCGGCCTTGAGCCTGCCCACGATGTCGCGGACGATGCCGACGTTCTTGGACAGCAGATCGAGCCGGGACATGTCCGGGCTGCTGGTCGCCTGGCCCGCGGTGACGACGACGACCGAGCTCCTCGCGGCCTCGGCATAGTCGCCGTTGATGATCTTGATTGGCGACTTCATCGGCACAGCAACGGCGTGCTCCAGATCCATCACCTCGCCTTCGGTCGCCTCCGCATCGCGGCCGACCAGGACGAGCTCGCGCACGAAGCTGCTCTGGATCAGGGCATAGGCGCTGGCCATCCCGACGCGGCCGCAGCCGATGATGCAGATACGGTTCTCATGGGTGGCGGACGCCGACGTGCCTGCACCTTGCGAAGTCCCGGCCTGGCCAGAAGTGTTCATGGTTGGAATAACAGTCCGTTGGTCCCAGCCAAGACGCCGGAACGATTAAGCTCAATTCAGCAAGGGTCGGACCGCGCTCCCATATGGGAGCCCTGTTGCGGCGGCGGATGCCTATTCCAGCTTGCGCGGCTTGCCGGCTTCGTCGAGCGCCACGTAGGTGAACACGCCCTCGGTGACCTTCTGCGGGTCGCTGCCGGTGCGGTCGCGCGCCCAGGTCTCGATCCGCACCGCGACCGACGTGTCGCCCGTCTCCGTCAGCGAGCAGTAGCAGCTCACCTCGTCGCCGACCGAGACGGGGTGGAGGAAGCGCATCGCCTCGATGCTGACCGTCGCCACCCGTCCGCCAGCCCGCTGCGCCGCAAAGGTGCCGCCTGCCAAGTCCATCTGCGCCAGCGTTCACCCGCCGAAGATCGCGCCGCTGGCGTTGGTGTCGCGCGGCATGGCGATGGTGCGGAGGTGCGGGCCGCCTGGGACGTCGGGCACGTGGTCGGGCATCGCTTCTCTCCATCGGGCTCTATACAACGAGACAACGGTCGATAGGTTTTGAGGACAATCGCCGGCATCTACATTCCGCCTACGCGGCATAGTCCCGCGCGCCAGAGTTTCAAAATTGCAGCATATTTGATATTGGACGCCGGTTGGGTATCATCATTAAGTGCAGCAACCCGCGTGAACAGGGCCAATATCACCTTTAGCTGCAGCGTGACACCGGTGCTCGACATTGCCCCAGCGATCGAACTTGCAGAACACGGGGCCATCTTGCACTCGGAGGCGGTCAGCCAAGTTTCCAGGGCGCGTATGGGGCAAGTTTCCTTCCGGTCGCCCTTCGGAATGCCGATCTCGCGCCCTTCGCCCTCCTGGTCGCCCTTGGCGCGAGGGATGAGCAGGCGAACGCCCTCGTGCACGAAGGTCAGGTGCTCCCGTTGAACGGTGGCCAGCTCGGCCCGCCGCAGGGCACCGGCGAAGCCGAGCAGGATCAGCGTCCGGTCACGTAATCCCGTAAGGCCATGGTCGCAGGTGGCGACCATCCGCCGGATGTCGGCCGTGCCGATCGCCGCCGATTTGCGGGCAGGGGTGCCGTGGACGCGGAACATGCCGCGCAGCGTGGCGCGGATGATCGGGTGGCCGGAGATCCAGTCCCGGCCGGCGTAGCGGTGCGCCTGGCCGATACCGAGCAGTCGGCGCCGGATCGTGGCCCGACTGTGCGTCTCGGCTATAGAGGCGAGATAGGCCGCCACAGTCTGCGGCTCAGCCGGGAGGGGAGGGAGCCCGGCCTCTCGGCATCATGCCGCGAAGTGCGCCCAGTCGGCGCGGTAGGCACGCTGCGTGGCCTCGGAGAGCGACTGGCGGGCATATTCCGCTGCGACTTGCAGCGCCGCCGAGGCGATAGAGACGAGGTCGGACAAGGGCTTCCCCCAGAGCCCAAGCATATCAGGGCATTTCGTAACAGCCCAGGTCATCTCGTTGGAGGGGGCATTGACAGGTCACGACTGAGTACGAGTCAACGTGTCATGGCACCGCCCGATGACACAGGCTCCGGAGACGACGTATCGGCCGCGATTGGCATTGAAGCGGCCATGGCGGCATTGCAGGCTGAGATTGCATTGCTTCGTTCCGAGAATGCGGCGCTAAGGGGGCGGCTGGCGGAATTGGAGCGCCGCCTCGGGCTGAACAGCAGCAACAGCGGCAAGCCACCGTCCAGCGACGGGCTGAAGAAGCCGCCACG
>JAABUJ010005493.1_pt1 | contig 12662 bp, 7 predicted proteins | sample 5559131 | NCBI WGS metagenome assembly JAABUJ01 (sample SAMN10711875, study PRJNA513366) | rock metagenome | isolation source: Antarctica rocks | place: Antarctica: Victoria Land, Mt New Zealand nord | collected 2016-01-07
AAGCGGGATGAGATAAGCGGGATTTCGGAGGGGTTGGGGGTTAGATTCGGATCGTATAATTGGGGGAGCTTGGGAGGGCGGTGTTGGGGGATGGGTTGACAGAGGGGGGTTACCCGGATGCGGCGTGTAGACCTAGGCCTCGCGAGCCGCCGGTGACAACGGCGACTTTGCCTTCGAGCGAGAAGATGTTTTGGAAGTCGCTGAGTTGGGTTTGCGCTTGGGCTGACATGGTGGGCGAGGGTGCTGTGTGTGTCTGTGGGCGAGATGCCGGCGAGTGGAGGGTGGGAGGGTGATGATGCTGTGCGGATTCAATGGAATGAAGAGGCTTGTGAGGCAAAGTAGACAGATTCGTTTTCGTCTGATGGGTCTGACAACGAGGAGATACAAGCTGTGGGGTTAGGTGGTTCACGGTAGCCTTGGTGCCGAGGTTCGGCTGTGGTGGAACGATAGGCCGACGTCAGCTTTTCTTTGTCAGCGTTTCGAGGGTTACGTAAGGTAGGGCAGACAGGCAGAACTCCGTACATAGAACTATACACAAAGGAATCATGATCCAGCCCTTTGTTGCCACTATTTCTCATTGCGTTGTCTTACTCAAGGAAAACGGCCAATCAAGCAATTGTTCGTACGATATTGCCGACAATTGATTGCACCAATTGGACACAACGGCAAACATCTTCGAATCAATCAAGTCACTGGTCTAACTAGATTACCTGATAAGCTCACCATATATCCTCGATACCCCGAGGAGGCGTTTTATATGTATAAGATGCAACCCAAAACTCACCCCCCAGGACTCCCTCGCAATGCAAATGCTCGGCCGCAAATCTCCCACCCGTAAATGCAACACAGTTTACAGAACAACCTGCCCGAGACTCGTAAACGAAAAGGATAGTGATCCCTAAAAAGAAGAACGGAGGAATCTAGCGCCTCCCTCTCGCCGTCCTCTTCGCGGCTCTAGGCCGACCCGCCTCCCCATCACCCTCACCTTCCCCTCCCCCTTCACTCTCCTCAACCCTCCCCTTCCGCTTCGCCCCCCCAGGCTTCTGCTGATTCGCATGCATGCGCGTCTTCGCCCTCTCTTCACTCTCCACCTCCAAATTGCCCAAATGCACGGTATAATTGCTCGCCTTCTCGCCCCTCTCGCGAATCTTCCTCAACCGATGCGGGCCATCCTCCTCGATCTTCGCCAGGCAGAGGTTATGCGTCAGCGTTCCCTCGTGGCGCCATCCTTCCCGGCGCGGATAGCCCGGCGGCCTTGCCCCCGTCTCGCACGCGGCGATGAACCGCTGCGCGACGTTCTCCAGCGCCGCGGATTGGCCGAGGCGCATGCGGTTGCGCGCGCCGGGCTCGCGGGGCAGCTCGCGGTTCTCGACGAGGACGTGGAGGCGGGCGCAGATGGCGGGGAGGTCGAGGTGTTTCTCGAGGCAGTAGAGGTGGACGTAGCCGGCGTTGAGCTGGGGGTCGGTCGTGGCGGGGGCGCGGTGGGATTGCTCGTCGAAGGCGACGCGGTATTGGCCCTGGTTGATGCAGTTGTGCTTGCCGTAGCAGGCGGCGAAGCGGCAGCGCGAGGAGGTGTAGGTCGGGTAGCGGCGGGCGGAGTCGGCGGGGTTCTTTTGGATGCGGATGCGCAGGCCGCTGTGTTTGGGGTCGTGGTTGCCGTCTGGGCCGTGGTGCAGCGGGTGCTGGAAGAGGTAGCGGTTGAGTTGGTCGGCCGTGTAGGTCTTGCCCGCTTCGAGCTCGCCGGATGTGGTGTAGGTGAAGTCTTGCCAGCTTGCCGGTGCGCAGGCCAGCGCGGTGTAGTGGTCTTCTGGTCTGTAGTCAGCGATCTTCGCGGCGCGGGTGTTCTTGCCTTTGGTGGTGTTGGTCTTGATCCATGGCTTCTCCCGATCCACGCCCCAGCCAGGCCGTTTGATGAGCTCAAGTCCGGGTTTGACTGGGGCATTGTCTCTGCGTGGAGTCTTCTCCCGCCTCGGCGACTGTTCAGCGGAGGAGAGTGCAAGGTCTTCCGGATCGCTGCAATCATTGCCTGTCGGTGAGTGGCAGTCTAACGGCGGTAGAGGCGTGTAAAGTCGCCCTGGATTTGGGATTCGGCTGCCATAGAGGAGGAAGGAAGGATCGACCATCAACGCGGTGGCCTGCGTCGGTGGGACGTCGAAAGGTATCTGTCCATTGTTAGTCTTGTCAAGCGCGGTGGCATCAATGGGTGTTTGACCCGCGTCAACCGTCTCAAGGGCGGGAAAGTCATAAAGATTGGGGATGTCATCAAGATTGGGAAGATCGTCGAGGTTGGGAAGATCATCAAGATTGGGGATATTGTCGAAATTTGGGATATCGTCGAGATTGGGAATATCAATTAGTGCTGGCCAATCGATAGGAGGCTGTGATGGGGTTTGCCTCGATCGTGCCAGCGGGTATGGGTCTGTCAATGGTGGCATGTCTGGCGATGGGTAATTGTTGCCTCCCGCAGGTTCTTCGAAGAGCTCTTCCAGAAGAGTGTTCGTGGTCGGTGACTGTGGTGGGTCAAGGGTCGGAAAAAATTGATCGATCTCTGGTGATGCCAGCAGAGGGATGCTTTCCAGTTCGCAGGTCAGATGATCGCCCTCCCATCCTGCCGCAATGTCCTGCATTGTGGAAGCAGTCATGGCTGCGGGCTTGCTTCGGCAATCAGGGGTCATTTTTCGATAGGTCTATGATGATGGTTCGAAACCGACATATCGGCTGAAAGCGCTTTCATGGTGTTACTTAAGTGGACGTCACCACAAAGAAATCCCTCCACTGGATTGTCCATCATAGTAACAAAGGAGTGATAGCTTTTGTTTAGCTCTTTATTCAAATGAACAATAGCAATATAGAAGCCAGAACCTTCTTTGTGTTGAGAAGCAGGAAGATTGGGAAGAGAAAGGACGATAGCGGAAAGACATGCCAATTTGAGGTTTAGGGAGTTGATCAGGAAAAACATCTGACCTAAAAAACGGGTTGGTTCACGAATTGAATCGAACGCCCATCTCTTGCATGCTTGAAGTACAGAATGAAGCATGAATGCTTGGATTCGGTCGTGACGGCAACAATCGCCATCCTATGAGGAATGCCGCAAGTATGACACGCTGGACTTCTAGTCGTGGAGGTAACTTGATAATCTAATCATTGCGTTACCTCTCCACATTACACCAAAGAGGCGCGTTACGACTTTTAGGTGGACTTCGAGTAGCATAGATAGTGCGAATGAGAGCAACATGAGAGACCCTTGGGAGATCCACGTTGGCATACAGAAAGACTTGGAGCGAGGAAATATTGAACGATGAGCTTGGCCAACCTCGAAGCTCGTCCATCGGGTATGATCATGGTAAGTAGATCGAACGAATGAAGAGGGAAGGTACGTAGAAGATCCGGAGCAATAAACATGGGGTATTGCTTAAAAACAATACATAGAGAAGAATAGGCCTCCCGACGACAGGCCTGAAGAGGCTGTACAACCTCATTTGTAACGAGGAAGAGAAAGGACGACTTTGCATCATGAAGCGCCAAGGATATCGCGCTAGACACAGGAATGTGCTCCAACGGTCCACGAAGAGTTGTGTATATGATATGCTTGCGAGGGAGACGACTCGTTCGACGAGAGCATCCAGGGAGTGTGTGAAGACTGTCCATTCCTAAGATAAGCGTGGCATATTCGAGGTAGCCGTGGTGGGGTGTAGGCTTGCGGTTCGACGACATCGTCTTTGACGGTATGTGGAGGTAAGCTTGAAGATACCTAAGGTACTTGTCAGAAGATACCCACAGAACGAAAGCGTGAAGGGATGGTGGCAACAGCGGCAAGGTATCGATCAGAAGGTCTCCAAGATAGAGATATCCACATATATGTTCAGAACAGGTCTGTGATAATTGTCATGGGTTTCATCATATAGGGTTTGTCCTCAATAAGAAGGAACTGGGTATAAAAGGGGACACTGGGGACAGACGGTGATCTTGACTTACTGCGAACTAATCATGCCTCATGCGTAGAAAAAAAAGGCTACACGCGAAGGTCGTATATGGATCAACCATCGAGTCTTGACGACTTCGTGGTCCAATCTTCTCGCGTGTGAGAAACCGAAGTTCCATGATGGCACGAAAAAGCTGGACGAGCAACGCTTACATAATCTAACGCTAGGCCTAAGTGCCACATGCTTACCACGAGGGTGTGATGTGAGAGTGTGAGGGTGTGGGAACAAATCCCCATGACCTATCAGTCTCTGGACTTGCCTTTGACAACACCCTCATCTGTTAGGGTTGGTAAGGTTGGTATCCATGTCGTATCTGAACAGTGCACCACACGCCATTACTCATTTATTTTCATTGGAGTAACCAGTCTTACGCGTCTCTGCAGTGGCCTTGATTTCTGATGACTGTTCCCCGCTATCATCACGGTGGCGCTCTTCCAGTGCCTTCTCCTGCCTTCTCGTCGTACATCCCTTTGCTTTCGTTATCAGATTCTTATTCGTGGCTTTAGCACTCAAGGTCTACGTACTCGGGTTCTGCCTGTTTCTTGATGTATATAATGTGGCCTCGGTGTCCCATGCCAGATCCATCATTACATTCTCCGCAGATACTACTTCGTTAGCAACCCAGCAGCTCCGCAGATTCCAGCTCAATAAACTCAGAATAAGACTCACGAACAACACCTACCATTATGCCTTCCATCCGCTACTACAATCAGACTGCCCCTTTTTGGGACTTCGTCGCCAATCTTGAATCAAATGGGAACCATCCCCTCTTCACCGCCTATAACCCCGAGAATCAGCAAGGCCGGACTACTGGGGGTCCTCACTCTGCAAGTCCACCGGGTTATGAAAGTTCGCCACCTCCACCACCAGCACAACCAGAAAATTCAGACTCCGCCGGTGGCGCTGTCCCTCCGCCTCCGCCGCCGCCGCCGCCGCCGCCGCCGCCGCCGGCAGGTTTCCATTCTCCAGAACCACCCCACCACCCATTCGGTCGTCATGGCGTCCCAGGCTGCGGCTTCGGCCACCATCGTGGAGGTCCTCGACGTGGGGGCTGGGGCGGTCACCGTGGCCGCGGCGGATTCCCCTTTGGTGGTCCCCAGTCGTTCGATCTGAATTCGATCGCACAGTTCTTTCAGCAGCAATTCGGCATCGACCCAGAGGCTACTGAAGAGGAGAAGGATGGCAAGGACGGTGGCAAAGACTTCACTCCGTCGGCCGACGTCTTCGATACTGAGGACGGATATGTCGTTCACGTTGCGCTCCCAGGAGCGAAGAAAGAAGATGTTGGCGTCAATTGGGACGCCGACAAGAGCGAACTGAGCATTGCTGGGGTCATTTACCGACCGGGTGATGAGGACTTTTTGAAGACGCTCGCTATGGCGGAGCGAAAGGTGGGTGTCTTTGAAAGGAAGATCAGGTTGGGAAGCCGGGCTAGTCCAGCGCAAGTGGATGCCGATAGCATTTCCGCCAAGATGGAGGATGGTGTCCTCATCGTTACTATCCCGAAAATCGACAGGGAGTATGTGGAGATCAAGAAGGTGGACATCGAATAGGGACTGGTTTGGATGTTGTAAAGCAGTTTGGACAAGAGCATTTTTCTCCAATGTATTCCATAGGTATAATCTGAAGAAAGCAAGTCAAAATAATTATTAGTAGTCCTTGAAGATTCTGTGCTCCACTGTACCCTAGCTGTCATCCCACGTAATGTATATCTGCATCGCCGTAGAACTGACAGCGGTTTGTCGCCACGTACGGCCCATACCTTATGCAAGCCACACCTTAAACGAAACTCAAAAGACGATGCCTTTCCCCCTCGCCCAACGAAGCCATCAGGTACCGTTTCGGGCGTCTGCAGCTAGGTTCTCGGACGAGGCTCTGATTTTTATACTGTCTGGGTATTGATACACATACACCCTGTTGCCGATATTGGTCCTTCGCTCATTGACGTACCACGGTACTGAGAACACCTTATGCGCCGGCGTTGCTTACTATGGCGACGGACAATCCTGAGCTTCAAGCGAAGCTGCAGGAGCTTGACCATGAACTCGAGGTGTGCGAACAATAATGCCCTCTGTTCCGCATGAGATGACCGCTCTGCAATTATATTCTAGACCCAAGTTCAACCTTTGCTAACCGTTCGTTGACAGGAGGGTGACATAACTCAAAAAGGGTGCGAGCGAATCTTGCCCGACTTCCAACACCGCGATTCTGTCCAAAATCCGTTCTGGACCCGGTCTGAAGGAAAAGCCAGGCTGTGATTGCTGACGTGTATATATATCAAGATACCAGAAGCGGCGGACACTCATTCTCTCAGAATATCTCAGCCCATCTCAGGCCCAAGAAGCACATGCGGGCCTACGCCTTCATTCCCCAGATTACGGCACGCGTATCTCAAACGATGGCTCACGTTCAGCTTCGCTAGCAGCACTCAATTCCCGGTCACACTCCCCTCAAAACGTGTCTCATTCGCGGCAAAGCTCGACCCCAACATATGTAGAAAACATGGGCGACGGGAGGAGCAATCAGGATCGCAAAGTGCCTGTACCGGTGCAGGGTCCGGTTAGCAGGTTCCAGGACAGAGAGCTTAGGGTGCGGAACTCAAGCCAGAGATTATCGTCCAACATTCAGGATTTTGATGATCCGCCAAGGTACGACGATTCGGAACAATTGATTAGGAGCAGGGATGCGTCAAGAGCAGCCACCATGATGAGCTCCGACTACGCTTTCAACCCTGCGCACGAAGTAGGATACAGCGACCATCAAGTGGGGGACTACGGGTCGCAGAATGGAATTCAGACGAGGCAATCAACCATGTTGGACTCACAGCAAGTGTACTTTTCGGACTTTGCGGGGCAACAGAGTGACGACAACAGGAATAGCTACGGTGGAGGACCACATCGGTATTCTACTGATGCTTTCTCGCCCACCGCGGCTATGGCACCACCAATGCTGAACTCCAACGATCTTCCTTCACCAGCAACAGCCAGTCATCAGCTTCCCTTGGAACCTCGCGACGTTCCTTTCGCTGTATATGATCCCCACAATGGAAACATCCCCATGTCGAAGTTTGACAACATCGCAACAGTACTGCGACATCGAGCTCGGACGACGCCGAAGCAGCCCGCCTACTGGGTACTGGATCAGAGAGGAAAGGAAACCTCGTCGATCACATGGGAAAAACTTACAACTAGGGCAGAGAAGGTAGCACAGGTGATACGGGACAAGAGCAGTCTATACCGAGGCGATCGAGTTGCTTTGATCTACAGGGACTCAGAGATTATCGAGTTCGTAGTTGCTATAATGGGCTGTTTCATCGCAGGCGTGGTGTCAGTACCAATCAACGATCTTGAGGATTATCAGAGACTCAATGTTGTTCTCACTTCAACCCAAGCTCACCTGGCCCTTACTACCGAGAATAACCTGAAGAATTTCCAGCGGGATATCACAGCACAGAAGCTAAATTGGCCTCGAGGAGTAGAGTGGTGGAAAACGAACGAATTCGGGAGCTATCACCCGAAGAAAAAGGACGAAGTTCCTCCACTGGTTGTACCGGATCTTGCCTACATAGAGTTTTCCCGGGCGCCAACCGGAGATCTCAGAGGAGTCGTCATGAGCCATCGAACAATCATGCACCAGATGGCTTGCCTGAGTGCTATCATCGCAACAGTCCCCACAGATGGAAACGACACGTTCTCCACAGGCTTGCGCGATAAGCAAGGCCGCCTCATGGCTGGCAGAAGCGCAGGGGAGATCATGCTGAGCTATTTAGACCCACGACAGAGCATCGGCATGATTCTCGGCGTCCTTTTGACCGTATACGGCGGCCACACGACTGTCTGGATGGAAGCTCGAGCCGTAGAGACTCCCGGACTCTATGCAAACATCATCACTAAGTACAAGGCTACGCTCATGGCTGCCGACTACCCTGGTCTCAAGCGCGCAGCATACAATTACCAAGCAGACCCGATGACGACACGGAACCTCAAAAAGAACTTTGAGCCTAACTTCTCGAGCGTAAAACTATGCATGATTGATACCCTGACAGTGGATAGCGAGTTCCATGAAATCCTAGCAGATCGTTGGCTGAGGCCAATGCGCAACCCAAGAGCGAGAGAACTCGTTGCGCCTATGCTGTGCTTGCCCGAGCACGGTGGAATGGTTATCAGCATGCGAGATTGGCTTGGAGGCGAAGAGCGTATGGGCTGTCCTCTGAAACTTGAACAGGACAATGATCTCCCTTCGGAGAAGAAGAGCGAAAAAGTTGCCACTGCCCAGAACGGGTACAGCAGCTTGATTGGGGGAGGCGGTGCTCAACCCACAGATCAGAAGGCGAGAACGGAATTGAGTGAGGTTCTCATTGACAAAGAATCGCTGAAAACCAACGAAGTTGTTGTCGTTGCAATTGGAGAAGAGGCAAGAAAGAAAGCGGAGAATGAACCGGGGAGTGTACGAGTAGGAGCCTTCGGTTATCCCATACCGGATGCCACACTGGCCATTGTAGATCCGGAAACCAGTCTTCTCTGTACGCCGAATGTCATTGGAGAAATTTGGGTGGATTCACCGTCCCTTTCTGGTGGGTTCTGGGCACTACCGAAGCACACAGAGACTATATTTCACGCACGGCCATACAAGTTTCAGGAGGGTAACCCCACTCCAATGGCTGTCGATCCTGAATTCCTACGTACAGGCCTACTAGGCTGTATCATTGAAGGCAAGGTCTTTGTGCTTGGTCTCTATGAGGATCGTTTGCGACAGAAAGTGGAATGGGTGGAACATGGCACAGATCTCGCAGAGTACAGGTATTTCTTCGTCCAACATCTGATTGTCAGCATCATGAAAAACGTGCCGAAAATATACGACTGCTCAGCTTTTGATGTCTATGTCAACGACGAGCACTTACCTATAGTCTTACTGGAATCGATTGCCGCATCAACTGCACCGTCAACTTCAGGCGGCCCTCCACGGCAGCTTGATACCGCCTTACTCGACTCGCTTTCAGAGCGGTGCATGGAGGTCTTATACCAGGAGCATCACGTCCGAGTATACTGTGTGATGATCACCGCTCCGAATACGCTTCCGAGGGTCACAAAGAACGGTAGGCGGGAGATTGGCAATATGTTGTGTCGAAGGGAATTCGACAATGGCTCTTTGCCATGTGTGCATGTTAAATTCGGCGTCGAGCGAGCAGTACTAAATCTTCCTGTCGGTGTCGACCCTGTTGGTGGGATCTGGTCACCCGTATCAACATCGGCCCGACAAGAAATCCTGATGATGCAAGACAAACAATACTCTGGCGTGGACTATCGGGAGGTTGTCATTGACGATCGCACTTCCACACCCCTGAACAACTTCTCCAGCATCGTCGACTTGCTACAATGGCGAGTTGCGAGACAAGCGGACGAACTCTCTTATTGTACAATTGATGGGCGGGGCAGGGAGGGCAAGGGCGTCACTTGGAGAAAATTCGATTCGAAAGTCGCAGCTGTCGCGATGTACCTTCGAAATAAGGCAAAAGTACGAGCCGGAGATCATCTTATTCTAATGTATACGCACTCGGAAGACTTCGTCTATGCTTGTCATGCTTGCTTCTGTCTGGGCGCTGTAGCCATCCCGATGGCTCCACTCGATCAGAATCGTATGCATGAAGATGCCCCGGCGCTGCTTCATATGATTGCAGACTTCCAGGTCAAGGCCATCTTGGTCAACGCGGATGTTGACCACGTGCTGAAGCTGAAGATTGTGTCCCAGCACATGAAGCAGTCTGCTCAGGTGCTCAAGGTCCAGATACCAAGCACTTTCAATACTGCCAAACCGCCAAAGCAGTCTGCTGGGTGCAGAGACCTCGGATTCACAATGAAGCCCGCCTGGGTACAGCCAGGCTACCCGGTTCTAGTTTGGACCTATTGGACTCCGGATCAACGGAGAATAGCTGTTCAACTGGGGCATGACACCATTATGGGCACCTGTAAAGTGCAAAAGGAAACCTGTCAAATGACAAGTTCGAGGCCTATCCTTGGCTGTGTCAGGAGCACCAGCGGTCTAGGCTTTGTGCATACCTGCCTCATGGGAGTCTTTGTTGGTAAGCCAACGTGGCAACAGCAGACCTAAGATGCTCGCTGATTATATCCAGGTGCGCCGACGTATCTGGTCTCCCCGGTAGACTTTGCCGCCAATCCGATGTCATTGTTCTTGACTCTGGCAAGATACAAGATCAAAGACACGTATGCCACGAGCCAAATGCTGGATCATGCTATGAACACAATGCCTGGGAAAGGCTTCCATCTCCATGAGCTTAAGAACATGATGATTGCTACGGAAGGAAGACCGCGTGTTGACGTTTGTGAGTATTGACTCGTATGGCGACAACGAGTGCAAAGACTGATTCGTCTACCTCTAGTCCAGAAAGTGCGCCTGCACTTCGCCGCCACTGGTCTTGACCGCACTGCCATCAATACGATTTATTCCCACGTTCTCAATCCGATGATCGCCTCCCGCTCATACATGTGCATCGAACCCGTCGAACTCTGGCTTGATACCCGTGCTCTTCGTCGAGGGCTGGTCTACCCTGTCGATCCAGATACAGATCCCTCCGCCCTCTTAGTCCAAGATTCTGGGATGGTTCCCGTCAGCACTCAGATAGCCATCGTGAACCCGGAAACCTGCAGACTTTGCCACGTTGGAGAGTATGGCGAGATTTGGGTTCAATCTGAGGCTTGCGTAAGCAGCTTCTACGGCTCCAGAGACATTTTCGATGTCGAGCGGTTCAATGGTCGGACGGTTGACGGTGACCCACACGTAAAGTTCGTCAGGACCGGAGATCTGGGGTTTTTACATACTGTTGTTAGACCGATTGGGCCAAATGGGCAACCGGTCGAGATGCAAATACTTTTTGTTCTCGGCGGAATTGGAGAGACTTTTGAAGTTAATGGGTTAAGTCACTTCCCAATGGATATTGAGTATTCCGTCGAAAAGTGTCACCGGAACATTGTGCCTGGAGGATGGTGAGTTGCGCTCCCTTTCTGTACAGGCCACCAGTGTCTTACTGATGCGCCCAATATTCAGTGCGGTCTTTCAGGCGGGAGGTCTCGTTGTCGGGCTGGTAGAGGTAATGCGCAAAGCCTATCTCGCCTCGATCGTGCCCGTAATCGTCAACGCCATCCTCAACGAGCATCAATTAGTCATTGACATCGTCGCCTTCGTCTCGAAAGGAGACTTTCCCCGCTCTCGCCTCGGCGAGAAGCAAAGAGGCAAGATCCTAGCATCATGGGTCACGCGAAAGATGCGTACTATAGCACAGTTCGGAATCAGAGACCCGGATGGGGCGGACTCACAGATCACCGAAGTGGCCGAGCCACGAAGTGGTATCGGAAGCGTACGCAACGGAAGCCTGATGGGCGGACAGAGTATCTCAAGGACTGTCGAAAGCCCACCAGCAACGACCGAGCGACAGCTCAGGCCCATGCCGCAAGACGAAAAGCCATACGCCCAGCTGCCGACGGGAATCTCGGAGATGCCAGCAGACTACGCCAACTCGATCCAAGAATCACCGCCCATACCGACCGACGACGGAGACGCTTACCAGGACGACGGCACCCCGACCGACGAAAGGAGCACCCACTTCGAGCTCGCCGACCATCACGCCATGTCCCCTGCAGACACGCCAACACAATACTACGACCACAGCACCCTAGAACCCCAACCTTACAACCAGCCAGTCGCATCCGAACCCTACGTGCACAATAAGAACAGCAACCACTACTCCCCACCCTCCTACTCGCGCTACGACGACACCCCGATCCTCGCCCTCCCCTCCGTCACCGGCCACGACAGTCTGATGCCCGAACCCGCTCTCTGGAACCTACCTTCGAGCCAACAACAACAGCCGCCGCCGCGCCACGCCGTGAACGCTACTGGAGGTCTTCGCGTGGCGAATGCGAGCAGCGACGACGAGCACGAGGAGGAGTGGCCGCAGGAGGCTATCATGCATATGAACCTTGCTAGCGGGGGGAGGCGGCTGAGCGGCTCGAGAGAGGAGGGCAGGTATGATGGGAGCGGGTACGGGGGCGCTATATGAGCTGGCTGAGTGGATGGGTGTGTGGGTGGCGGGGTTCCGCGAGCGAGGTTGAAGTAGCATCTATCGATCTATCCGGGCAGGAGCGGAGCGGAAGGGGGGGAGTGTCCCACTTGTTGTTGGATTTGGGTACGAGAATCTGTGGCTGGCGATGTGTGGGATGACAAGCTCTATTCGGCGATGTTTTGTATGTGGGATGGAATGGGGTGTTTTTGGTGCTTTTAGCGGATGTACAATCATGATGGGATGACTAATTGATTGTAGAATAAGGTAGGATGGGAAGGGGCCTGGCCCGGCGAGGGGGCTTTGATCCCTGGGGAAATTGTATATATTTGCCGTCAGACCATGTACTGGGGTGCGGACCATGCCACCCTCAAAGCAGACAAGACTGCTAGTAGGGGTTCACGAGGGTGGGCTCTGCCTCGTGAAAATGCTGAGGTGGTGTATACACGCCGAGGACTATGGACTATCGCTTCTTCCCCCTACTCTTCTGCACCTTCGCGCCCTTCACAGCCTTACCACCTACCCCCTTATCCTTACCCTTCCCACCCCTCTCCCCCTTCCCCTTCCCATCCCCCTTCCCCTTCTTCCAAACCTTCCCCTCCTCC
>JAABUJ010005495.1_pt1 | contig 12654 bp, 13 predicted proteins | sample 5559131 | NCBI WGS metagenome assembly JAABUJ01 (sample SAMN10711875, study PRJNA513366) | rock metagenome | isolation source: Antarctica rocks | place: Antarctica: Victoria Land, Mt New Zealand nord | collected 2016-01-07
GCCTGTCCAAGCCCGAGATCATCCGCTGCCTCAAGCGCTACGTCGCCCGCGAGCTCTACAACGCCCTCCAACCCGTGAAGCAGTCAGAAGATCTTGCTCCCACGCCTTGACACTCCATAGGAGCATCAGTGAGACGACGCAGTCAGGTTGGGCAGAGCCAGTCGTCGTCGGCGCGCACTTCGTCATCGCTGGTGAGTGGCCGCCCAGCCCCGCAGCCGCATCCGAGATGGAGCGCCTAACGGCATCTGGACGCTGCAGCAGCCCGAGGTTGCTGTCCGTGCCTGGGCCGACCTTCTGCGCCCCCACGGCCGGGTCATCGTCATCGACGGGCTCTGGAAACCCGTCTCCGTCGCCGGCCGGCTCCTCGCCGCAGCCGGCCACCTGCTGGGACAGCTCCGCGGCGGCCCGCACCACGATGATCACTCCTACCCGGCCGCGGCGTACGGCCAGCTCCCCCTGCGGAACCTGACAAGCCTCGAACCGGCCCGCAACGTGTTCCTGCGCGCCGGGCTCACCGGCGTCCTCGCCGAGGAACTCACCTGGATCGACAACCTCGAACGCAGCCTCATGTCCCTGGACCAGCGGCTGCGCAACCACTGGCGCCCCTCCTGCTCGAAGGCAGCCGCCCCGCCTGAACAATGCCGGCGATCCGTACCGGACGGAAAAGCGGTCTGCCGCATCACGACCGGTCTGTCGATCTGCTGACCGCACACTCCCCCCTTCGAGGCGCTGGTTCGGCGCGATCAGGCACCCAGGGCACCCGAGGCAGGGGCCTACTCTGGGTCGGGTGGAGCTCGACGCGACAGCGACGGGCTGGCGCCTGCTGCGGGCCGCCGGCTTCGTGCTGACTGCTGCCGTGCTCGGCGTGGCGGGCCATCTGCAGGTCTCAGGGACGTCACTCTCACCCTGGGTGCTGGCGGCCGTGTCGCTGCCGGCCGCGTTCGTCGGCTGGCGGCTGTCGGCAGGTGAGCCCGGCACCGGCACGCTAGCCGGCTGTGTCCTGGGGGTGCAGCTCGGCCTGCACCTGGTCCTCGTGCTGGCCGCGCCTGCCGCCATGTCACCCGCTGCTGCGGCGGGAATGGCCGGCATGCACTCGATGGCCGGGGCGAGTTCGATGGGCGGGATGGGCCTGGGCCCGATGGCCGCGGCGCACCTGTGCTGTGCGGTGCTGGCCGCATGGTGGATCCGGCGAGGCGAGCGCGCGCTGTTCACGACGGTGCGTGCCGGTGTCGCCGTTCGCCGGCTCGCGGCCCCCTCCTGGTCCCGTCTCGACGCCCAGCCGGCCGTAACGGCGGCCGGCGAGGGCATCCGGCCGGTGCCATCGACCGGGCAGCCGTGGCTGCACTCACTGGTCAGCGTCGTGTGCAGCGTGAAGCGTCGGGGCCCGCCGGCGGCGCTAGCCGTCTGAGCTGCGGGTCGGTGCTATGGACATCGACCCGCCACTGAGCGCACCCGCCTGACCCTCGGCCGCTTCAACCCCGGGGGGCGGGTGGCTCCTGTCCCCCTTTTTGGAGCCTGATGAGCTCGTACGCCCCGAACCGTCTCCGCTCCTCACCTGGTGGTGTGCGGGCCGGTGCGCTCGCCTTGCTGGGTGCGGTGGCCGCCGGCGCGCTGGTGGTATCGGGCCACGCCCGGCCCGCCGACTGGGCCCGCTGGCCGCAGCAGCCCGAGCCGTTGGCGCCGCTACGCGGATGGCGCTTCGCAACCGCCTGGCAGCTCGACGCCCCGGCTGTCCTGCTCGTGGCCGTGCTGGCGGCCGGATATGTGCGCGCGACCCGCAGGGTGGCCCGCGCACATCCTCACCGGCGGTGGCCCCAGCGGCACACCGCCGCATTTTTCGCCGGGCTGGCTGTCGCGGTCGTTGCCACCTGCAGCAGCGTCGGTGTCTATGACATGACCCTGTTCAGCGTCCACATGACCCAGCACCTGATGCTGATCATGGTGGCGCCGCCGCTGCTCGCCGCTGGCCGGCCGATCACCCTGCTGCTGCACTCGGTGCGCAACCCCTGGCACCGCCGGTGGATCCGGGTGCTGCGCTCGCCGGCAGCCGCCGTCCTGCTCTCGCCCCCGGTGGCGCTGGTCGGCTACACGGTGACCATCGTGGCGACCCACCTGTCGGGGCTGATGGACCGGGTGATGAACAACGTCTGGCTCGGCCAGGGCGAGTACCTGCTCTACCTGGCCGCGGGCTACCTGTTCTTCGTCCTGGTATTCGGCGACGAACCGATCCGCTGGCGGCTGTCGATCCCGGGCCGGCTGATGCTCGTCGTCGTGGCGATGGCGGTCGACACCTTCGTCGGGCTGGTGCTGCTGCAGACCGTCCATCCGATCGCGATGATGGCCCATCCCGGCTGGGGCGCGGCTGCCCTTTCCGACACCCGCACCGGCGGGGCGATCATGTGGTTCTTCGGTGACGCTCTGATGGTCGTGCTCATCGTGGTGCTGTTCCGCGTCTGGGTGCGCCGACCCGAGTACGCCCGCCGGCAAAGCGGCAGCTGGCTCGAACGAGCCCGGCTCGCGACCTTCGAGGGCCACACTGCCAGCCGCCCCTCGGTCGGGCACGACGACCTGCTCCCCGCCGGACCGCGGCGAGGAGGCGGCCGGGCAGCCTTCGACGACGACGAGGCACGCCGGCTCGCGTACAACGACTGGCTGGCTTGCCTCAACGGCTCGCCCGATGCGCAGCGCACCCCCTCGGCGGCTGCACAGAACACGCCGGCGACGTCGAAGGAGCTCTGATGAGCGACATCCACGCTGGCAACGCCTGGCCCACGCGGCCGAACCGCACCGGCGCCGCCCTCGCCCGAGGACCGGCGCGTGAGCAGGCCCGCGACGCGGCTGCGGGTTGTCCGTTTCGCCGCCGGCTGCAGATCGGGCTCGGCCTGCTCTGGCTGCTCGACGCCGCCCTGCAGTTCCAGCCCTACATGTACACCAGGGACCCCGAACGAGGTCATCGCCCCGACCGGGCAGGGAAGCCCCGGCTGGGTCGAGCATCCGGTGACCTGGGCCGCGAACCTGATGGCCGGCCATCTCGCCGTCCTGAACACCCTGTTCGCCCTGACCCAACTCGCCATCGCCGTCGGGCTGCTGGTCCGCCGCACCGTCCGGCCGGCGCTGCTGGCCTCGGTCGTCTGGTCGCTTGCGGTGTGGTGGCTCGGCGAGGGACTCGGCGGGATGCTCGCCGGGGCCGTCTCCCCGCTCAAGGGGGCCCCCGGGGCAGTGCTGATCTACCTGCTGATAGCCGTGCTGGTGTGGCCCTCCCGCGGCGTCGACGCCCGACGGCCCTCCGTCGCGACCGCAAGCCCGCTCGACCCGATCGGGGCGCGCCTGGTCTGGCTGGCGCTCTGGGCCGTGCTCGCCCTCGAGGCGCTGCTGCCAGGTGACCGCTCGCCGTCGGCGCTGCACGACCAGGTCGCCGGCAACGCCGACGGCGAGCCGGGCTGGGTCAAGGGCATCGACAGCTGGGCCGCCGGGCTGCTCGACCGCCGCGGCACCGAGGTGTCCATCGTCCTGGCCGTGCTGCTCGCCGTCGTCGCCGTCGCCATCTTCACCCGGCGGGCAGTCAAGCCGGTGCTGGTGCTCGCCGGGCTGCTCAGCCTGGCGATCTGGGTCGTCGGTGAGAACTTCGGCGCCCTCGCGACCGGGCAGGCCACCGACCCCAACACCGGCCTCGTACTGGCCCTGCTCGCCGCCACCTTCTGGCCGGTCGCAGCAGCCGAACAGGGCCGGCAGTCCGCGGCTGACCACCGTGTCGAGGCCGCCGGCACACTCCAGGAGAGCGGAGCCGCATGATGCTGAGCAGGAACGGGGTGAGGGCCGGGCGCGCGGGGCCACCGCTGATGCTGGTGGCAGCGGGCTGCGCGGGCCTGCTGCTCGCCGGATGCGGCAGCAGCGCCACCGCACCTGCCGCCCCTTCGATGGCGCCGGCGGCGACCGGCCACGGGGCGGCCGGCGCCATCCGGGTAGCCGGTGCCTATATCCCCCAGCAGGCCTCCCCCGACGTCGCCGCCGCCTACCTCAACATCATCAACACCGGTGACACCACCGACGCCCTCACCACCGTGACCAGCCCAGCTGCGCCCACCGTGTCCATGCACCACGACATCACGACCGGCGACGGGGAGGCGATGGTCCCGCTCGCCACCCTCGCCGTCCCCGCCCACAGCAGCGCCCACTTCACCGTCGGGCACCGGCACCTGATGCTGATGAACCCGCCACACCTGCTCAGGCAGGGACAGACCGTCATGCTCTCGCTGCACTTCGCCCGAGCGGGCGAGCTCACCATGGCCGTTCCAGTCGTCGGCTTCACCGCACCGGCAACGGCACGCGCCAGCGCCTGACGCAGCGACCATGCAGGACGGACACGTGCCGTATGAGGAACCTCTATCGGGAGCACCGCAGGTGAGCAGGGGTGCGCCGACGATCTTGTCCGCTAGACCCGTCCGGTTTGGAGTCCCGCTCGCCGGGCGTCATGCGGCGCATGATCACAGACCGTCCCACTTCCTAGGAAGTGGAACACCCCGCCGCCCGTCCGCCGGGGGCTGTGGGGGAGCGGCGCGTCGCGTCCCACAGGTCAGTGCCACAGCCGGGTGCCGGAAGTCGCGTACGGCCAGGACTAGCGGTACGGTGCTCGGCGTGGAGCTGGGCTACGCGCGGGTCTCGACCGCGAAGCAGGACCTCGACCGCCAGATCGACGCACTGACCACCGCCGGGATCCCGACCGAGCGGATCTATCTGGACAAGAAGTCCGGCGCCACTACCGACCGGCCCGGGCTGTCAACCCTGCTCGACTACGCCCGGTCCGGTGACGTGATCGTGGTGCACACCCTGGACCGGCTGGGCCGCACCGTGCGGGACACCCTCAACCTGATCCACGAGCTCGCCGAGCGCGGTGTCGGGGTCCGCAACCTAGCCGACCCGATCCGGGTCGACTCGAGCAACCCGGCCGATCCGATGGCGCAGCTCGCCGTCGTGCTGCTCGCCCTGTTCGGGCAGATGGAACGCACCTAACCCTCGAGCTGCGCCACGTAGCTCTACCGTCAGCGCCGCTTCCTGGCCCAGCTCCGGGTTACCCAGATCGATCACGGTGGCCAGGTAAAGCCAACCCTCGCCGGTCTTGAGGTAGGTGATGTCGCCGACGAGCCGCTCACCCGGCCTGTCGGAGGTGAAGTCCCGGTCGAGGAGGTCCGGACGGCGCCAGACCTGGCCGCCGGCAATGGTGGTGACCTTGTAAGCCCGGGGCTGGCAGGCCTTCAACCCCTGCTCACGCATCAACTCCGCGACGAGCCCGACGCTGCACGCCGTGCCATCCCGGTTCAGCGCCGCCGCGACCCGCCGACAGCCGTAGGTACCGCGCGCGGCGTGAAACACGCTCGCCACCTGCTCACCAAGCCGGCGGCGGCGCAGCTCGGTCGGGGTGGATGCCGCGTCGCGCCAGTGGTAGAACGACGACCGCGCAACCGTCAGCATCCGGCACATCCAGACAATGGGATAGTTCGCCTTCTCCGCCTCGATCAACGCGCAGCGTTAGTGCTTCGAGTCGAATGCCTGTGTCCTCGGGGGAGGTGCCTAGTCGGTGGGCGAGCGCTCGCCCTGGTGTTCGGGCTGCTGCGCCGCGAGGGCACCGCCCGCGCCGCCGGCTGGGCCGCGGCGGTGGCCCCCCAGGCGCGGCGGCGCTGGTCGCTCTTAGAGATCCATTTCTTGGCAGTATCTAACGCCCGATCATGTAAACGACCTGGACCAGAACCAGCAGCCCAACCCGATCAAGAAGCCGGACAAGCCTTGACGATCACCTGGTCGGTGGACCCGGGCTCAGCCAGCAGGTTTGTCGGGGCCGGTGCTCGTCCCCCGAGTGCTGGCCGGGACCTCGCTGCGGAGGACGACGGCTCCTCCGGTCCTCGCTCATCCCGAGGCCGCGGAGGCCTGACCGAGGTAGCCCTCGTCGGGGGCCTTGCGTTTGCGAGGCATCTTGGTCACGAACGGTAGGGCCAGCGAGAGCAGCGCGATGATGGCGATGACGGTGTACGCGGACGTGTAGTTCTTCGTGTCGCCGATGAGCTTGGCGGCGATCTGCGGCCCGACGACTCCACCGATGCTCCATGCGACGATCATCGCGCCGTAGATGGCTCCGGCGTGCCGGACACCGAAGTAGTCGCCCGCGGTGGCGGGCATCGTTCCGAAGCCGCCGCCGTAACAGGTGTAGATGAGCGCGCCGAGGACGAAGAACAGGCCACTGCCGTGCGCGTGCGGGAGCAGCAAGAAGCACACGCCCTGGATCGCCAGCATCGCGGTGAACGCGGGCATCCGACCGATGCGGTCCGACACGGCGGCGAGCAGGACACGGCCGGCACCGTTGAAGACCGCCCAGACGCCGACGATGTTCGCGGCGGCGATCTTGCTGTATCCGGCGATGTCGGTCGCGCTGGCGGCGGCCTGCGAGATGAGCGCGATGCCGGCGGTGGTGTTCAAAGCGAGGATGGCGGTGAGCAGGTACCACTGGCGGGTCCGCAGGGCCTCGCCCTGGGTGTAGTCGCGTCCGCTGTCGACGACGCGGCCGGTCGTGGCGGGCACGAAGCCGGGGACGGTGTAGCCCTTGGGCGGGTCGCGGAAGAACGCCGCGCCGATCACCGACAAGATCAGGTAGGCGATCCCCAGTGGCAGGAACGCCCGGGTCGGGACATCCTTGTTCGAGTCGATCAGGCGCTGGGCGATGGGCGAGGTGACGACCGCGCCGAACCCGAAGCCGCCGACCGCCAGGCCGGTGATCAGCCCGCGCTTGTCGGGGAACCACTTCTGCAGCATCGCGATCGGGACGATGTAGGCGACGCCGAGGCCGAAGCCGCCGATGACACCGTAGGTGGCGATCAGCAGAGGCAGCTGGGAGTGGCTGTGCGCCAGCGACGCCAAGATGGCGCCCACGCCGTAGATGACGCCGCCGACGAGGGCCACGATGCGGGGGCCCTTGCGGTCCTGGATCCGGCCGCCGACGTAGGTGCCGACGAAGATCATCCCAATCGTGACTTCGAACGGCAACGCCGCCTCAACCTTGCTCAGGTGGAACGCCGGCGAAGCTTGCAGAGCCTTGGAGAACACGCTCCAGGCGTAGACCGCGCCGATGGAGAACTGCAGCAGCAGGGCCGCCGCCACCAGGGCCCACCGGATGCTCCCGGCACGTCCCTCCGCGGCGGAACCTTTTCCATGCATCGCAACGCTCATCTGGGCTCCCGCTCTCCGTCCTCGGCAGGGCTTGCTGCAGGGATGTGCCACGGCCGTGGCCGTCCGAAGACACCTTCCCTCGACGTTCCCCCTCGAGCGCCTTCGGCTGGCCGAGGCCACCTCGTGCTTTCCCGCGACACGAACCTAGCCGAGTCTCCGGTGCGGCGTGGTGCTGCTGACCGCGATGATCGGGTCGGCCGGTCTGGACGTGACCGGCGACGGGCTGGCCCTTGACCGCTGCCGGCCGAGGGGTGAGAGTGCACCGTGGCAATGGATCCCGCCGAGCCGCCCAGCAGCGACTGAACCGCCCAGCACGGGCTGATGGTTCTCCTCGAGCAGAGGGAGGCCGCGTGGACGCCGACGCCGAGCGACGCTCCCTGGTCGACCTCGAGCGGCATCTGCGGCGCGAGGACCCCCAGCTGGCCCGCAGGCTGGCGGTACTGCGCCTGACCGCGGCCGGCCCGGGCCCGAGCTGGCCGGCACTCGCCGGCAGCCTTGTCCTCCTGCTCGGCAACGCCGGAGTGTTTCTGCTCGCACAGCGCTGGCAGAGCCGGTGGCTGCTGGCCCTGACCGTGTTGATCTTCCCGGCCGTGCTGCTGCCGGTCGCCCGCAGCGCCAGACGCCGCGCTCGATATCGCGCGAGCACACTGTGCCCCGGGCAGCGATGTCGCGGCGCTTCGCCGCCGCCGGGATCGGGTTATCGGCCCAGGGTGACGTGCAACACGAGGGTGACCAGCGTTGCAGGTGCGGGCCGCCCGAAGGTTGTATGACGAGCGGGAGCACACCGTGGAGCAGATGGGCAGCATCTTTCGGGGTCAGCCGCACTCTATATACCGGGCGTTGCGCGACAAGCCAGGTCAGGCGAAGGCGGCCGGTAGCGGTGGGGGAGCGGGCCGGCGACGTTCGACGTCGACAGCTGGTCAGCAGGGGCCGTCGCGACCGGGCCGGGGGAGCGGCTGGTGACCGTTCTGGTCACCCTGGCGGTGCCGGCGGAGGCTGACGTGGGCAGCGCGAGCCCAGTGCGCCGCCCCCAGGGGGTTCAGTGCGGGTGGCCGCGGGAGTGGAGGCGTCGCCCGGCTGGTGGTCCGGTGATGACCGGCTCGCCACTATGGGCGCGGTCGACGGCGTTCGCTGCCGTGCTAGTCCGGTTGCGGGTGGGGCTGGCGAGTGGGGTGTAGACCCTGTTCGCGGGCGTCGAGCAGCGGGGGCAGGGCAGGGGTCGGCTGGCGTCCTCGGCGCTGCGGCGATGGTCGAAGGGGCCGCAGTGTTGGCAGCGGTACTCGTACAGCGGCATAGGCGTCCCTACTCTGTCGATCGGAAGCGAACCGCCAGGGCCACCGTCCGGGTGGTCCTGGCGGTTCCGGTGTTACTCGGCGATCTGCTCCCGGCCGCCGGCTTCGTCGGGCAGGATGTTGCGGTCGAAGATTGACAGCGGGATGCTCAGTGACACCGCGCTGTTGGGGATGTCGACCACCCCGCCGAGCCGCCCGTCGATGGGGGCGGCGCCCAGGAACAGGTAGGCCTGCTCGAAGTTCCATCCCATGGCGGGCATCAGGTAGTTGATGGCGTTGAGGCAGGCCTGTCGGTACGCGACGGTGGCGTTCATGTAGTAGTTGCGCCCGTCCTCCACGCTGATTCCCTCGAAGGTGAGGAACTCGGAGTAGTTGGGTCCGACCCGGCCGGGCTTGAAGAACGGCATGTTGGTCTTGTAACGGTCCATGCCGCCTTTGACCAGGTCGAAGTGCAGGTCGATAAAGCCCGGCATCTCGATGGCTCCGCAGAAGGTGATCTCACCGTCGCCCTGGGCGAAGTGCAGGTCCCCGATGGAAAACAGCCCCCCAGGCACGAATACCGGCAGGTACACGCGGCTGCCGACGCCGAGGTCTTTGATGTCGACGTTGCCGCCGTGCTCGCGGGGTGGGATGGTGCGGCACGCCTCCGCAGCGGCTTTGTCGAAGCCGCTGCCGGTGAGCGTGCCGAGCAGGGCGTCGTTGGCCAGCGGGGGCAGGGCTAGTGCCGGCACCTGCGGCGCGCCGGGGACGTCACCTTCGTGGGCGGGCTGGTCGCCGGTGACCCGGTCGGGGTTCTGGTCGATCAGTGCCTGCTCGCGCCGGTTCCATTCGGCGAGCAGGTCGGCCGAGGGGGCGCAGCCGAACAGGCCGGGGTGGGAGTTGCCGATGAACCGGACGCCGGGGATGTTGCGGGAGCTGGTCCAGATGCCGTCGAAGTCCCAGATTGCCTTCGACGCCTGCGGCGAGTAGTCGGTGAGGAAGCCGCCGCCGTTCTCCTTGGCGAAGATGCCGGTGTAGCCCCACTCCTGTTCCTGGAACGGCCCCATGTCGACGATGTCGACGACCAGCAGGTCGCCGGGTTCGGCTCCCTCGATGGCGAACGGCCCGCTGAGCATGTGGCAGGGGTCGATGTTCATGTCGCGGATGTCATCGGCGCTGTCGTCGTTTTTGACCTGGTTGTCGGTCCAGTCCTTGCACTCGATGCGGTAGGAGCCGCCCGGCCGGATCGTTGCGGCCGGTGGGATGTCGGGGTGCCACCTGTTGTGCCCGGGCACCCTCTGGTGGCGCATCGACACGTTCATGTCTCGGTTGATCTCGAAAATGACCTCGGGCATCGAACTCTCTCCTTGCGGTAGCAGTGCAATCACGTAACGGAAGCGAAGGGTCAGGTAGCTACCAGGTGGGCAGCCCGGACGACCGGCTAGAAGCTCGACCGCGGCACGCCGGGTCCGCGCTGGACCTGGACCGGTCCGGCCGCCGACGGGCGAACGTCGAAGTCGAAGATGGCCGTCGGGATGTAGACGGTCGCGCACGCGTTGGGGATGTCCACCACACCGGACAGCCGTCCCTCGATCGGAGGGGCGGGGCTGCCGTGGTCGGCGTAGAACAAGGTCGGGTCGGTGTCGAGGGTGACGCCGTTGGCGGTGAACAGTTGTGCCTCGACTTCGAACAGTCGGTACAGCTGGGCTGCCTGCTTGGCGCGGCCGAGGGACTGCAGGTACTCACCGGCTTCGATGACGTACTGCGGCTGGGGGACGTCGCGCACCACCCGGGCGTAGTCGCGGACCGCGGCGTCGACCTGTCCCAGGGCTGCCTCGGCGCGGGCCTTGCCTTGGAGCAGCAGCGAGTAGCTGGGGTCGGCGGCCAGGCCGGCGTTGTTGAAGCGCAGCGAGGCCGCCGGGTCGCCCCGGTTGAAGGCGAGCTCGCCGAGGTAGTACTGGGCGAAGGCGGTGTCGGCGGGGGAGTTCGCGGCGTCCAGGGCGCGGCGCATGGCGGCTTCGGCATGGGCGATGTCGCCGCGTAGTTCGTAGACGTACTCGGCGCGGGTGAATGCCGGGACCCCGGGGTGGAGCTGGTTGAGCCGCTGCGCGGCGGCGAACGCTTCGCTGTAGCGGCCGAGCTGGGTGTCGGCGTCGTCCAGCGCCCCGTAGAGCACCGTGTTGTAGGCGTCGAAGGCAAGTCCCCGCATTGCCCAGGTGCGGGCGGCAGCGAAGTCGTGCTCGGCGGCTTTGAGGGCGGCCATCCCCGCGAAACCCAGCACGTTGCTGGTGCTGTTGAGGGCAAGCGAACGGGCCAGGACCCCGACCGCCTTGGGGTAGTAGGCCGGGTTGACCGTTACCTTGGCCTGGTCGACATAGTCCAGCCCCAGCAGTGCCCAGGCGTCCGCGTCGTTCGGGTGCTCCCGCAGCGAACTCTGCTGCAACGCGATGTCGGCCGCGACCGGGTCCGCCGGGCGGCTGCCTGTGCTGGTACCGCTACCGGCTGGCGCGGTGACCGCCGGCGAGGCTAAGGCTCCCGCCGCCCCTTGCTGGCTGCTGTGGCTGCTGCGGCTGCAGCTGGCGCCGACGAGGGCGACCAGCACCGCCGTCAGCCCGGAGACAACCACAACGAGAGGCCTCCCGCGCCGCGATCGATGGTGCTACGGCTTGGCGGGCGGCCGCTGCTGGACCGGTGTTAGAACCGGACGCGGCGGCTTCGTGGCTCACCTGTGAGATGAGAGCACCTCCTCGTCGGTGGCTCGCCCTACCGGCGACAGCTACCGGGCCGCGGCGGTCGCTAGGGTCGAGCGCTCTGTACGCGTCGGGATCTTTGATGGGTGAACGCGCGGTGCGGGGTGAACGGTGCCCGCCGGCCTCAGCGGGCTTCGGCGGTGTCCGGACCGCCGCCTGCTGATGCCGGTCATGTGGCGGGCTGCTGTTTGGCGTAGACGACGTAGTTGCCCAGGTAGTGCCCGGTGGCGCGGTTGAAGTCCCCGGTGCAGGTGATCAGCCGCAGTTCGGCGTCGGGGTTGGGGGCGTAGACCTGCTGGGCCGGGAAGCTGTCCTTGGGGTACTGCGCCGCCCGGTAGACGACGAAGCGGATGCTGGTGCCGTCGGCGCGGCGGACCAGGACCGGGTCGCCAGTGTGCAGCTCGCGCAGCTTGAAAAAGACCGCCGGCCCGTTGGTGGAGTCGACGTGGCCGACGATCACGGCCGGTTGGCCGACGTCTCCAGGTGCCGGGCCTTGGCTGTACCAGCCGGCCTGGGCGTAGTCGGTCGGGACCTGCAGCGACCCGTCGCCGTTCAGCCGCAGGCCGACCAGGCTGGAGCGGACGGCGATCGCCGGCACGGCGACCTCGACCGGCGGCACATGCTCCGACAGCGGCACCAGATGTCCTGCGGTGGTGGCAGGTGCGAACGCGCTCGGCGCCTGGGCGGCAGCTACCCGGTCACCGGTGGGGTTGGGGGCGACCAGCGAGGAGTGCGGCCGCAGCAGCAGCCCAGCAGCGAGCACGCCGACCAGGACCCCGGCGACGACCAGCACCACCGCGCGGACGGCTCCGCGGTGTCTTCGGCTGCTGCCCGGCACCTCCGGCTCGTTGGTGGCCGGCTCTTGCACTGCGTCGGACACGACATTTCTCCCGGTGGATCATGGGTATGACGAGGTGAGCTCAGGACGCCGAACGGGCGGGTGGCCAGCGGGCCACCCGCCCGTTCGGGACGTACCAGCTGGCGTCAGGCGTTGGCGCCTGCGCGCCCGCGCCGCACGCTGCGGACACCGGCGCCGAGCAGCACCGCCCCGAACAGCCCCGCCCCGATGGGGGCAAGCGGGGCACTGCCCGAGGACTGCCGAGCCGCGCCGCCGGCACCGGTGGCGACACCGCCGCTGGGCATCGCCATGCCGGCAGCGTTAGACGTGCCGAGGTTGACCGACTTCGCGTTCGGCAGCGCCACGTACGGGAAGCTCGAGCCAGGAGCGCTCGCCGGGTTGTTAACCCCGTCACCCGCAGCCAGTGCCGGCACGATCATCCCGGTCTGGGCGGCACCTTCGAGGGCCTGCAGCTCGATGTCGACAACATCGTCGCTGAGCCGCCGGCCGTTCGGGAAGCCCTGCAGGTCCTTGGCGAGGACCCCGAGCCGGTTCGGGCTGGCCGTCACCGGGACGGCCG
>JAABUJ010005496.1_pt1 | contig 12654 bp, 12 predicted proteins | sample 5559131 | NCBI WGS metagenome assembly JAABUJ01 (sample SAMN10711875, study PRJNA513366) | rock metagenome | isolation source: Antarctica rocks | place: Antarctica: Victoria Land, Mt New Zealand nord | collected 2016-01-07
CAGTTGTCCGTGTCCTCAACAGCCATCTCACGCAGCTTCAGCAGATTGACCAGGGTGCGGCTGCGCTACAGCTGAAAGTAACTGCCGCGCAGAAGGCAAGCCAGGGTCTAGGTGCCACTAGCGGTTACAATAGGCCAAGCAGCGATGCTGCTGATGGATTCTATCGATCATACATGGGCAGGAGGTGATGTACGACTAGCGTTAGACATTTAGAGAATACCATTGACGATACCCGATTGTGATGGATCTGAACAAGCACAATAAATTATCAGAATTGTCACGTTGCAATATTTGAGTGGAGTTTTGTGAGGCTGTTGTCGTGCACTCTTCAAGCGTCTCCAAAATCAGACGCATAGAACATCAAGAGGGGATGTCACTGTATGATGTAGGATACAAGAAGTCGCAGAAGCTCGTAACTTGGTAACGTCAATTAGAACATTAATGTCACCTTGCTCGTACCCAAGATATGAGTCTACTATTAGAGATTTGGAGGCGCCAACATTCTATGATATAACCCCACGGCGTTCAAAGGTGACTTCTCATCCCAACTCCTTCCCTCAAGTCTCCAACTCACGCGTCGCACGTATGATGTGCTTCATATCCTGTTTCATAGCCGTTAAATGGACTACACCACCGTAAACAAGGGCTGTCATGCTAATTAGCAGTGATTCGCACCCGAAGATCTGGATACGGCGTGATCGTACCGGTGTATATTTGGGCCACCGACGCCCCAGCCTTGATTACCTCCATCGCCTGCTCGCCCGTCGTTATGCCCCCGGAGCAGAAGACTGTCTTGGGGGTGAGTATGATTGGCTGTGCAGAAGTTTGAGGGGGGGGATGATTGTTCTAGGTGATGCGGAGGGGATAAGCTGGACGTTGTATCTGATCCTGGCGCGGATAGTGGGCTTCTGGCCAGGGCGCTTGTTGAGGACGACTTGATCGGCTCGTCTGAAGCCTCTTTCATATCGTGGCGCTCTGCTTCCCGATGCTGCAATTGCGTTTGCTGCGACTCGTCGTGCTCGTGCAGAGGATAATCTAACATTCGACGATATTTTTTCACAAGGCTTAAAGTACGTGGATAAAGCTGAGGACCGGAGTAGCCGCCTCGCTCTTCCATGGCAGCAGTCTCATCCTTTGACAAGCTTATTCCCTCAGGAAGAGGACTCGGTTTGGACAAAGTCGTGTTTCCGACGACAACGCCATCGACGCCGGATGTCCCATACAGCAGCGCAGATGCTAGCGACCACTTCTTCTGAATCCTGGTCAGGGCTCACTTTGACCATAACCGCTGGCCTAGAATTCCTATCTACCGACGAAGCGACATGGACAACACTGGTGAGAATCTTTGTTAGAGGGTCAATCTTCTGTAATTCTCTATGGCCGGAAGCATTCGGGCAGGAAACGTTGATTACAATGATATCTGCATATCTTGCAAGCACACTCGTCGCCTTGACATAATCCTGTGTAATCGCTTCTATATCGTTGTCTGATGTAAAGTCATTCTTCGCTACCTGGACGGCTAAAAGCTTGCCTTTTACTAACGAGCCTGGGGGAACACCGGCATTACCATCTAGAACGAATCTTTCGGCATCCTCGTCAGATCCATAGCCTTGCGCATAGGCGAATCTACGGACTCTATATCGCAGTCGAGCAGCCACAAGCTCGGAGCCGTGGGATTTGAGACCGTACCGGTTTTTCATTCCTTGCTGAGAGACAATGCGAAATACTCGAGGTTTAGAATTGCCGCTCTGCCTCCTTGGGGTGACTCCACCGATTTCGAGGATTGCAGGTCTGTCGTAGCATTCGAAGTTAGCTAAAGATGCCGCGAAAGCAAACAAATATAGTGGGACTGAGTCTAGATATCTAACAGGTCGGCAATTTCATAGTGCATTACCAAAACATTTTTCGGAGCCAACAGTACTTATTTTGCAAGAAGAGAAGAGGAAAGACATATCTAGAGAACAGGTCTCGGAGCTCTTTGCATAGCGTGAAAATGGTAATAGCAATACCGAGATGTAGTAACCCCAGTGCTAGAAGTTGAATTGGAATTTCCCCATGCTTGTCCAAACCACTCGAGATACCTAGAGGATTCACCAATTTAATGCCGAACACTTCTGTCTCAAGTTCCTTCGCATCCTGACCTCTATCCCTAGGATTGAGGCCAAGGCGGCTAAGTTCCTTGAGAACTCGAACGCCAGCCTTATGAGCATCCTCTGCATTGGGCCATATCGTTCGAATCAGAGGTACTGCAAGCCATCGGTGAATGCCCGCGCGCGTATCAGTAATTTCGATATATCCAATAAAAGTTCCCAGGAAAACCGCAGAGGCAATGAACACGTTCTTGATCTGAGATGATCTCCTGAGTGGCGCAGCTGTTGTGTAAGGACGAAGACCAGATGAAGTAGCCTTGACGCAGCACCGAGGTAATTTTGAAGGGCACTTCACAGATCGTCGTTGAAGTTGAATCCGGAATTTTGGTACGCAGAGTCTTTCTGTGCCGTGCATCTCTACGATTGTGTATACCTTCGAAAGAGTACTAGATAGCAGCCGGTGATCTTCTGATAAAATATAATCGCGACGGCATATCATGGTTCCTTGTAACGCTGAGTCTATTCGTTGTACCTTCAGGTGCGATCTGGACTCGCTTAGCTGTGACACGGCTTCGGCAGTACCTTCATCCGGCTGAAGCGTCCTGCATTTGCCCAGACCACTTGTCAAACGCGACAGTGCCAGATTCCAGTCCCAGGATTTTACCGCAGCTGAAGAATCGAAATCGCAACCTCTGCTCCGTCTAGCTGAGCGCGCAATGTTGATTCCGTCATCGAAGCATCCAGCTACGCCACCAAACACTTCGCCTGCTATATTTTCGTCCTCACATATCAACCAGCTTCCCTTGCGTTCAGCTACGTCGCTTTCGTACCATACAACGCTCACCACTCTTCGTCCTTCGTCTTCAAGTATTGGAGGGAGTGAAAAAGGTGGGACTGGTATTCCGGACAAGAGGCCCATCTTCGCAAACGGTGGCATTTAGGAAAAGAGCAAAGCTGAGTCTGAAATCAAGACAGGGAAAGCAAGCTTTCGAAGCTCTGAAAGCAGGGGCAAGCGAAATTAACAAAAAAAAACATGAGAGACCAAATGAGGGCGGGGGAACAGCAGGTAAGAGAGGCAAACGGACAAGCCAAGATATTTCGATATTCAAGCCTTGTGAAAGTATGGTTGGCGGTACTACTCGGTACATAGCAAACTATCGCTAAGATCGGATTAGCGAAATGTATGATAAGAAAACCACGCAATGTAAGCTAATCCTCACCTGCCGGGTCTTGTTCCTTGTGGTCCAAATAGTAGTAGGAGTTCGGCGTCCCAGATAGGGTAAGCGACTCGTACATGACTTGGGTCTTTATTGATGAAGATGCCTATAACGTGTCTGTCGAGAAAACTTATCTAAAAGGGTTTTCTCGCAACCCAGCTCCAAGCAAGATGAGTGAACTATTGTTGACTCGTGCACTAGCATCTGCCGTTTCATAAGTTCGGTAGTGGAAATATGCTTGCCACGTACAGAGCACGGTGTCGACTTTTGCTGATCTCGATTACCTTGATGAAAGTCCCTGTAATGTTTCATTCCACCGGCTTCGTGTAGAAAGGTTAGATCACTTCTGGCTTCGAGGCAAGGCAAGCGAACTCTCGTCGACTCGTGCGAAAGTAAGCAAGTTTTCAGACTCCAATCATCAGAAAGCTGCTTATGATATGTAGGGCACGATAGTGACTTCTGTGCGAGCAGATCAAAGAGAGGTTCATGAGTATATAGGAGGAAAGTAAGATAACAAGGGAACCACGAACCTTCATCAGCTTCCTGGTCCCTTTCTTCTCCTTCCTCGTTCTGACTAGGCCCATCTTGATCTGTCCTCGTAGGATCTGTATCAGGTTCCGGCATAGTCTTGCGGGGGCATGATTAGGGTCGTAGTGTGCAGGTGATGATTGTTTAGGGGACAAAGAAACAGTTTACTGCAGATCTTCTGTAGAGGGTGTCAGAAGCTCCTGGCGGAGTTCTGCAGCTTTAAGATAAGCGTTGGAGATAAGTTAGGCATTTCGAGGAGCGGGCGAAGACTTTGAATGCCTTTAACGTCATCGTTGGAAATAGGGTAACACGTTGATAGTACAACCGGCGCCTTAGTTCAGTACATCAAGCACAAAGCTTCCTTACACCCCTTTGTCCCCTGAGATGCCCACCAGGCACACCACCTATGCTACTTCTTCGGTTCATCGCTCACATCCTTCAACGTCTCGTCTCTACAGGCACCGTCAGCATGCCCGGTATAAAAACCGCTCAGGTCCACGAGACATACACATGCTTGTCCAAGGAATCCACTTGCTTGCGGTGTTCCTTGAGTCTCTCCCTTATCGCTTCAAGCCTGGAGATACTTCAGTATGCTGTTATGGGTGATGTATCGCCTGGTATATGGCCTGGACAGGACCTACTTCTCCTTCTCCTTTTGCTGCATGTACATTGCTTCCTGTGCATGTTCACGCTTGATGAAGGCATCACTAGCCCAAACATGTTAGCAGCACTTCTAGAGGGCGAGACGATTGACGGCTGAATACGTACGATGAAGCAGCTCCACCAGATCGTGGAGAGCCAGCGTCGCCCTCGGCGTGTAGGACGGCGGTGTAGGATAATGTGCGAGTCGCTTTGATGGGGCTCCATAAAGCTGGCTTAATGCTCTGGAATAGGGTTTGACGGATCATCATGGACTACAAGTTGTGGTAAATGGATGATCTTGGGTAACTGCAAGTCTGATGTTGGACGGAGCTCGAATCGTAATGAGATGACATCAGGAGGACTACGTTAAGGGAGGACTTATGGAGCTAACACAATGACGATGGCATGATTTGCTTCCCACGTCTACATTATCGATATACTAGACGTTAATCACCTGTAGACTCATCGTGTTTTACAGAGATACGGGAGCGGAGCATTGGGTTAGGTATGCTCTCGACCTTCTGAGGAGTTCGACAGTCTTTGATCTAAATGCTCCACGACTGAGTCAAGAAATCGAAACCTCGAGCAACACACCGAACACTGTAAATACCATATTGGAGAAATTTTTGGCTCGTTCACTAGTAGCAAGTCCAATGAAGTAGGATTGAAGTACTGACGTTGCTCGCTGAAACACATGCTGATGGATGAGGCTGATTCCAAGGCGCCCTAAAGCGGAATAGCGTTTTATTGGTCGGTCTTCATGTTTTGGGCAACATCGAGACGACACGCTCGCCCTACTGTTCAAGTAAATACTAAAACATCTTCCTCCTAAACGAAAACGCACTGTCCCTCAACAAACCCATCAGATTGATACTTGAAGCTGGATACATTGCTCGAACATCACTCCTTCAACAGCAGGTAAGCACTCAGGTATCTTTTTCACCGAGGTGCTGGCGTGGCTCGTATGCTTTGTGCAGGAGTAATTTGGACAACACACGGATCTCAGGGTTAGCCGGCACTACACAGTCATTCACGCTGTCTGCAATTAAATGTGGCAGTGTGGGACTTTTCTGCCAGGGCATCACACAACCACAAATCATGGACGGACCCCCATTCATCACCTTTGTCACCCGCCAGCCAGGAGCCCCAACGAATTATTTCGGGAGGCCTAGACGAGGCACATGGGAGCTGACTGAGGTAGATACAGAACCGAAATCACCGACAAAAATGGCATACGAAAACCATGTCTACCTGGCCAAGCTGGCCGAGCAGGCTGAGCGCTACGAAGGTACCCAACATCAATCGCGTCTTGCTGAAAGCTCAGCTAACGGCATTTTGCAGAGATGGTGGAAGAGATGAAGAACGTCGCTGCTGCAGATCAGGAGCTGTCCGTCGAAGAGCGCAACCTCCTGTCCGTCGCCTATAAGAACGTCATTGGCGCGCGACGTGCCTCGTGGAGAATCGTCACCTCGATCGAGCAAAAAGAGGAGTCCAAGGGCAATGAGTCTCAGGTCGGGCTTATCAAGGAATACCGTCAGAAGATCGAGGCCGAGCTAGCCAAGATCTGCATGGATATCTTGGAGGTTCTCGACGAGCATTTGATCAAGTCTGCTGCGAGCGGCGAATCGAAGGTTTTCTACCACAAGATGTACGCGATCTGATCTTTGCTACGTCGTCTAGGATTGCTAGGCAGCTGACTGGCTTGTTCTACACAGGAAGGGCGATTATCACCGCTACCTTGCCGAATTCGCTCTGGGCGATAAGCGTAAAGAGTCCGCCGATAAGTCATTGGAGGCATACAAGGCAGCAACCGAGGTCGCGACCACCGAGCTCGCGCCTACTCACCCCATCCGTCTTGGTCTGGCCCTAAACTTTTCGGTCTTTTACTACGAGATCCTCAACTCCCCTGACCAGGCCTGCCATCTTGCCAAGCAAGCTTTTGATGATGCCATTGCTGGTTAGTGCCTCTGAAACCCTTTGAAGTACCTTGCTGAACCCTATCGTAGAATTGGATACCCTGAGTGAAGAATCATACAAGGACTCCACCTTGATAATGCAGCTCCTCCGAGACAACTTGGTAGGTGTAGTCAAGATATCACCCACATAAATCTGCTAATCGCAATGTAGACTCTCTGGACCTCATCGGAAGCCGAGCCTACTGCTAGCGGCGACAGCGGCGCGGCCACTAGGGAGACGAAGGACGAGAGCGACGCACCTGCGGCTCCCGAGCCGGAGAAAGCTGCTGAGTAAAACCTTTCCTCGTTTAAAGAAGCACTCAGCGGTGATGCTCCTTCGCAAGAGATGATAGACTAGAAAGCAGCCTTCGAGATAGATTACCCAACTTCATGCATGTCTTGTGGGTCCTTTACAGCTTGTTCTTCGAGCATGGCGATGGGGATCTCTAGGTCTGAGTGGTCTTAGCAATCGATATCATGCGTCATGCTAAGGTAGTACACAAGCGCTTATTTACCTAGGGGCTCTCGTGGTTACAGCCTTGCAACGAATCCTAAGTGCATCTGCGTATTGATGCTTTTTCTGTGCAGTCGTAGAAAAGACGATGATTTATGCCAGCTCTACAATTTCGTACAGTACCTCCGCACGGCGGTGACCTAAAGTACACTTATCCACAGTACACGGCATTAGTAGGATACTCTTTTTTCACACTCCAAGTACCCTATCTTATCATTCCTTACTCTTTTCGCTGTGAGCAAAAGAGATGGGACCTGCTGTTAGCTTGTAACAAGCACCTCGGCTCTTGGTCTCCATCAAACTTCCCTTGCCTCAAGAGCTGGCTTTTCAACAAGATTGTATTTCGTGTATACGTTAATATGCCGTGAGGGCTATTCCATGCGCTGGTGAAGACTCGTGCACCCATTCCATGGCGTTCTCATCCCCTTGACAAGGGATGACCCGATCACAACGAACCGAGCGACCAGTGAACAGACACAGCCAGAATGACAGCTTCGCTAAAGATATCAACTACCCAGCAAGAACAGCAGTGGCAAGACCTTCAATACGATTGATGAGATCCTGAGAGGCGCGACTGCACCATGAGGAACTCGAAGAAGCAACAGAATGATGAACATTCGCCACCACAACCATAAAGCTTGTCTACTCAACAACAGCAAGCCACAAACCTTGCTTACCCTCCTCGCCAAAGCAACTCCCTCATCATCTCACCTCCTGGCAACCAAATGTCCCCGAAAAAGCAAGCGCCTATTACTTTCACATCTGCCCTGAATTACGTGGACAAGGTCAAGGTATGACATCCAACCACAATAAGCACGATTCGTGGTATTAACCCCCTCTTCAGAAACGATTCGCCGCACAGCCAGAAATCTACAAGTCCTTCCTGGCAATCCTGCAGGAATACGAGCGAGACTCGATACCCCTCCTGGACGTCTACGCGCAGGTCACGCAGCTTCTCAGCACGGCCCCTGATCTCGTGGAAGACTTCCAGCAATTCCTTCCAGAGCCGGCGGCTGCTCAAGCGAAATTGCCGGTCCTCTTTAACACTCTGTGTCATATCTCCTCCGTCCGTCCGGTACTCGAATCGAAATAAATCGTCCCTTTACGAATATGCCTCCTCGAACCACCACCCTCTCCATCCACTGGCCTGAACCCAGCGCCGTCCTCAGAAACACCGCCAGCCACCTCGCGTCCGCCGTCGCCACTGCAGTCGCAATCCGAATGTTACCCCAGTGGGTTGCCAATCCCGGTTTGCCCCAAGGCTTTACATTCCGGGGCATTGTCGGCATGGGCTTGACGTTGGGGGGTCTCTACAATGCATTCACCAGTGTGATCGACGGTGCGGAGATATGCCATCGTCGGGGGTCTGCTAAGGATCGACATAGGTTGGCGAGATGGGGTTGGTTTGGGGGCGTCGGATTGGTTGTTCTAGGGGTTGGCACTTTGTTACCGCTCCTTTTGGATGTGTGATCTATAACGAGGAAGCTTGGTGGGGTGGTTTTTCGCTAACACATCTGACGGTGTGTTCTCCCCACAATATCATATTCTACTCTCGTCTTCGAAAGGCTTGCCCTTCCTTCGTTACCATGCTATCCATCTCAACCTCTCTCGCAATTCTCCCCCTTCGCAGCTGATATCTCACGATGCTTTACCTTACGCCCTTCACCACCGCACATCTGAGAAGAGACTTGCCTAGTCCCTATCACTACCCCCAGCGCATTCATCCCACTATGGTATCTTTGCATACAGCCGAACCTCCAATCAGAACAGCAACCGGGCGTACTACTCTCCACTGAGTACTTCCACGGTAATATACAACGGTGCTGTGTAAACACTTCTATGATCCAAGACTGGCTTGGCTTCCGGTAAGAGATACCTACTAGCCTTCACATAAGTCCGAGACAAGCTTCTTGGATGGTCTTGAACGCTGTTTCTGCTTGATATTCGAGGCTCAGGCAGGATTGCGTGGAGTGTTCAAGGGGGAGGTATGGAGCTCGAAAGCATAGCGTGAGAATTGAAGATTTAAAGGTTGTGAATGGGTTTAGGTGGATGGGGTCTGATTTAGCAATTTATATTATCTGTGTGTAGATGTTGCAGTGATAAGCTTTTGCTGGTTGAGTACATGTAGTTGGGAATGACGGTGGGCTTCTGGATAGGGGAATGCGAGCATGGGTTGTGTGAGACTAGTTGCACAGGAAATGGAGTAGCAGGTGGAATCATGGCATGGGGAGATGATGTCCAAAAGGAAATATGAAATTGACTTGCTAAATGGATCTTCGACTTGTGAAAATGCGAGAGGCTGGTGTTCCATAGGTATGGTTCCATCACGAAAGATGGATGTCTTGCCCCAAGTAGACGGCGCGGGTGCTTCGAATTGTGATTGATATCTGTCGCACGCTCTACCAGACAGCATCTTAGCTATTGCATCAAGCAAGACTTTGCAGTACGTGGAGGAACCCTGGTTTCAGCGTCCTAATAGCGGTCGTCACGGTCCTCATCGCCGTATTGACGACGCTCTTGGTGCTCGTCTTCAACCTGACCGTACCCGCGATCTCCTTGGTCATAGCTCCTCTCCTCCCCGAACGTTTCTGTCTGTTCGGGCTCCTCCTCACGTCCAAACCTTCCACCACCAGAACCTCTGCCATAATCCTGCCGCTCGAACTCCTCCTCACGTTCAAACCTTCCACCACCCGAAACCCTCCCATACTCCTGCCGCTCACTGAACTCCTCCCGGCCCGGATATTCTTCCCTTCTCTCGAACTCTTCTTGTCGTCCGCCATAATCTTGGCCTCCAAACGCCGGGCGGTCGTAGCCACCAGAAGTGTATTCAGATCGCTGCTCCTGGAAACGGTTGTCGCCACGGTGATCTCGGGTTCGATGATTGTCTTCGTCAGAACCCCGTCTCTGACCGCCAAAGCTCTCGGTCGTTTCCTGACGGTAATTTTCCGATTCCGAAACCCTACTGAAGCCGCCTCGACCCTCATATTCGTTTGATTCTCGAAACATTCGACCCCTCGAGTCTCGTTCCTCACGAACGACCTCTGATTCCCAAACTCCCCCGGGCTGCTCATACCGTTTCTCGGTCGTCCGTTCATAGCCTCCACCGTACGTTGGGCGAGACTCCTGCGTTATCCGTTCTCCGTAGCCAGTACGGCCATACTGATCATCCTGTTCGTAGCGCTGGTATTCTTGCCGCTGGCCGCCTCCAGAGAAGCGGGTCTGGGAATACTCAGCCTGCCCGTAAGCAGGCTGATTACCTCCATATTGCGGTCGGTAGCCAGTCTCGGTGACAGATTGCGTATAAGAACCATCTTCTTCGAACTTCTGGCTTTGATAGGTTTTCTTTTCAGACTTTGAGCCTCCGAAAGCCTCCCCTAACAAGTCGCCCCCTATGGCGCCAGCTAGACCGCCAACGATACCGCCAACTGCTCCTCCACCCACAGCTGCTTCCGCGAACTTGCCAATCCCCGACGTGCCACCGCCACCGCCACCGCCACCTGACTGAGTGCTCCGAGAGTAGCCTGCATCATAGCGGGATTCTCCGGCGAGGGCGGAGCCAATCTGCCCTAAGATAGCCCCGCCAGCAAGTCCACCAAGTGCTCCAGAGCTGTTAGCCGTTTTGGTCGTTGGCATTCCCAGCGGTTTGCCACAACCATGTCCCGTATCGTGGACGCCTTCTTTGTGGTTGCGTCCCTTCTCAACGCCGTCCCTAGAGAGTTGATCACGTAAAATCCTACGCTCCTGCTCGTCCTTAGAACCCCACCACTGTTGCACGACACTAAACATTAGGCGCCGGCCGTCGACAGCGCCATCATTTCCAAAATCCCGAAGATTGGGGTGATGGAAGACCCCCTGGATGATTCGGTTAAGCGTTCTTTCGACATCAATGCGCTCATCATCCCAGCAGCTGATCAGTTGGGGGACAACCCATTTCAGGACCTGACTGGCGATCTTTCCTGCAGGCTCATTAAGTATATTGGAGAAGTGGTCCTTGGACAGCATAGAATGGGTAGGGTTAGATGAATTGTCGTCATAGAAAACAACTAGCTGCTTTTCTTTGCTACTTTGAATTATCTCTGAAGATCCAGTGTTCAATTCAGTCTTGACCTGGTTGATGATCGGTAGGACAAAAGGGGCCAGAAGGCTAAACACAAACATGTTAAGCTGATCTGCGGCAAGTTAGACCGCCACTCTTTTGGGGACCTTCCACGCGTCCACGCACCTTGTAGCTGCTCAACAAGAGCAGGTAAGACAGGTATCTTCTCGATAGCCTCCGTGATAGACTGCATCATCTCGTCATGCCATTCAAGGATAGGATAGACTTGTTTACGTATTTGTTCTATTTCCCTCACAAATGCCTCTGGTTCTCTAGGGCTAATGTGCGTATGCTGCATCTGCGCAGCCTGTGCGTTGGCCTGCAGCTCATCTGCTTTTCCAGCTTGATCTTTTCCACCAAACAGTCCGCTAGGAACTTGATTGAGAAGGTCTTGTAGTAGACTTTGATCTCCTTGATTTTGCGACTGTTCCATGGTCCCTTGGAGCTCTTGAATCTCGGACTGGGTAGCCTTGTCGGAAAATTCGCCCATGACACTGTGAAGGAAGTCCACGCCTCCGAAAGTCCCGGTTATGATTGGATAAACGGAATGCCGAGTCTCAGGAAGGACCAATTGGGTCCGTCTACCTACGTGCGGGAAGACTTCTCGTTCGCCAAGCTCTATCAGTGCAAGTTCTGTGTAATTTGAATGCGCTGAGTAATCCTCGAGACAATGGCAGCCAGTCCCGAGCAGGCGTAAAGCTTCGTATAGATCTGCCTGGTTGCGGCTTCGTGCATACTGTCTTCCAAGCTGGATGCAGCGGCCAAAGAGATTACGAACGAGGCCGGCGGAGGTCGTAATGCCAATATTTTCGGTAGAGATGTAGTTCTTGAGACCTATTCAAAATCAGCAAGGATTTAACCGCGATAGCATCGGAGGGTGTTGCAGTGCAGATGTGAATCCATGCCAAGCTGCGTCATAGGATAATTTGCTAAAGCCTGAGAACTTTGACGGCATTGGCCTTATTATTGGAAGAATGGTACAAGTTGGCACAAATGCTTGACGTTGATTGACATACCTGTTTGAGGGTTGATCGCAAGCTCTCGGCGCTCGTCGACCGGGCCTCGCAGCCGTCTATCGTACTGACGAGCATCTAGATTATCTGCATACTAGAAATACATCAATACATCGTTCAGTGATACATAGCTTCAATGCTCGACCGTACGTCTTTGGGATTATCGATGTGTTCTTCAGGCCTATAGCAGCCCAAGCGATCCATGGTGACCTCGAATTCTTTGGTTGCTGCGCTTTTTTAGAAGGCTTGATTGAACTCGAGACCAATCCAAGCTCACCATAGCCAAATGACATGAAGCCGAGTATCCATAGCAAAAAGGTGATTGCATTTGCGCTTATGTATTTGACCGTTCCAACGTCGACAGCTTGGCTGTAGTCTCGTAGCCAATTGCCAAAGTAAACCCGCTTGACATCAAGCTTGCCAAACTTCTTGCCTCCAGCGGCACGTGACATAAGTATGTTGAGTAAGGTATCTTCGATATCGCCATGGCGCCAGTTTTGTCCTTCAATACGGGCAATTGAAGCTGGAGCTCATATTAGTGCTCAAGTACCTAAAAGTACAAGGACCCTTGAAATGAGAAATATTGTAGTGCTCACCAA
>JAABUJ010005497.1_pt1 | contig 12651 bp, 15 predicted proteins | sample 5559131 | NCBI WGS metagenome assembly JAABUJ01 (sample SAMN10711875, study PRJNA513366) | rock metagenome | isolation source: Antarctica rocks | place: Antarctica: Victoria Land, Mt New Zealand nord | collected 2016-01-07
CGCTGCTTGGGAATGTGGTGGCGACGCTCGGCGTTGGCTTTGAACGGCACGACAACCCATCCCAGTCAGTAAACCCCAAGCTATCCTACTCTCAAGCCACCCCATCACGGTCCATGCAACACACTCGCTGCGGGGTGAACGCCAGCCTTGGGGCGCGGACGACACGGCCTTCGTGTTCCTCGAGAACGTCAAGGGACCAACGGAGGCGATCGAGGCGATGCGTCGCGCCATCCTGACCTATGCCGGGCAGAGGCCAGTGCCAAAACCGCGTGGCATCCGAGAGGCGGGCTGTACATGAGCGAGGCCGCTGAAATCTCGATGTTCGAGTTCGCCTGGTTCGGACGGGGGCCGGCCTTCTGGCGCTGGGTCAAGACGCTAGAAGCGAAGCCTTACATCGAGGCGTTCATGGACATGCACCGGCGGCCTAACGCCGACGAACCGTTTGACCTTCTCGGGGACGACGACAAGCCCGACATTCTCGACCCGCACCACCTGAAGGTCTTGGCCCGCAACGTCGAGGCGCGGTTCGGCACGGGCCAGGTCTGAGCCGTGTCAGGTGGCCGGCGCTACTGCGCCCGGTTCAGCCCCGCCAGTTCCCGGTAGCCCTGCTGGATCATCTCCACATGGCCGGACATAATAAGCTTGGAATACGCGTGGCCATGCGCACCGCCGGCTTGGCAAGCAGTGCCATATCAATGGCTTATATGTTCATGCCACCAATTCATTGAACCGACCGCTCTGCTAGGCTATATGTTCTCCATCGGGACGGCCGATCGGCTGAGAGAACGTCCCCCGGCGGGTTCATCCCCGTGCTCGCGCAACGCGGGCCGCAAGCGGTAGCCGAGTGCGACTACCTTTAGGGCGCCTCCGGGCGCCCTATCGTTTTCTGGCTGGCTGGGTATGGACCTGCCGCCCTTCCACCGCCGCCGTGGCCAGCCCTGCAAACAGCGCTCGACCCAGAAGTTCCGGCGGACGTGCCGGGTCTTCAGCGTAGGCGCTCTCGACCACCATCTCGACATCCTCTCGCGTCGTTCCGCCTTTGCCCGCTTTTCTCAAGGCAAAGAACACCTGGTAGCGGATCGGGCTGGCTGGCATACCGACGCTCCCAGCGGCTGGTACCTCGATAGAAGCCACATACAACCAGTTCCGCCGGGCCTTTGTCTCGCGCACGTAAATGCGCGGCTCACGCAATCCCAGGATCGCGCCCGGCAGAAAAAACGAGAGCTGATAGCGGTTCGGGCAGAAAATCCGGCGGCGCATGCCATCCATGATGACCGACGTGTCGGCTACATCCACCTTAGTATCAAAGGCGCGCGTGAAGACGTGATTGCTGAACCGGCAGCGCACGGTAATGGCGCGGCTCAGCTTCTCGCTCGGCACCTGGAACCGTATAGGGTCTAGGTGGCCAAGGTCGTGGGGGACTCCTCCGACGATCAGCGCCGCAAAATACGGAGGCGCTGCGGTCACGGCCGCTTTGCCGCCACCTGCCGGTCCGCCACTTCCACGCAGCTCTCCAGGCAACGGACAATCCAGGCGTTCAGGCTCTGTTTCCGGCGCTCCGCCAGGACAACCAGCCGCTTGCGAAGTACCTCCGGCATCCGCAGCGTCAGCTTGGCTTCAGCGTCGCCCGCCTCCGGCATTTCGCCGAATAGCGTCTCGATCTCGTCCGCCGAGCAATATTGCTCCACCCAGCGTTGGGCCTGCTCCGGGTCCAAGGGGATCAGCTTTTCGTAGCCGTCCTCCCATGGCTCAAGCCCGTCGTTGTGATTGACGACGAAGTAAGCGCCGTGCCGGGTCTGAAACAGGATGCCGCCCGCCTCATAGCTGATGCCTTGCATCTCGGGGTCGCTCGCGGTGGACCATGAGGCGAGCTGCGTCGCCGTCTCCGTGTTGTACGTCTTGCCGTCGATGATCCGCTTCATACGCAACGCCACGCCTACCCCCTCCCTGCGGCACCAACTAAAATCAGGTGGTGGCATATGTGAGAAGCGTGGTGGCATATGTCAAGTCACCTGGTGGCAGGTGATCACGGAAGGGCTGGGCGTCTCCCCTGGCGGGGCCGCGCTGTCGGGCTACGCCCCGAGCCACCTTTAGGGCGGCGTCTCGGCCATTCGGCTTCCATCGCTGACGCGCGCTCTCGCCGCCGACGCGGCGTAGAGGGGGCCGAGGGGCGTTGCCTCTTCTCTCCCCCAAAGCGGCTTCCACCCAGCTTCCTCCGCCTCCGCCTCCGCTGCGCTGCGGCTCCGTGCAGCCGGGTCCCTGCGAAGCCGCTTTTCCCCTCCAGCCCCACCGCTCGCGCGGCCCCGGGAAGCAGCGCGCCAGAGAGGCGCTGCTTCGCAGCACAAGGGGAAGAGAGATGGGAGACACCACCACTCGTCGGGCCGAGGCGGAAGGCCGGGCCGACATCTATCAGCGCATCACGGACCAGATCGCCGCCGCCATCGAGGCCGGGGCCGGCAAGTGGCGCATGCCGTGGCATCCCGACGCGGACGGGGCAGCTCCGGTGCTGCCGGTCAACGCGGCCACGGGCAAGCAATACCGGGGGACTCTGTTGCATGGACCAGGAGGCGGGCGCAGTGCGCCTACGTTCGTTCGCTCTCTACGCGAAGCGGACATAGCTCGGGCGTCCGAGTTCGAGCATGCGGTTCAGCGCATCGACGGCGATGGCCACTTCGGTTGCGCGGCGCCGGTCCGTGCGTGAGCGCAGCGCGTCGCCGATCACCCGCTTGAAACGGCTCATGTCGGCCTCCACCAGCGCACGCCATCGATAGCCTGAGGTCTTCTGCCACCTCATGCGGCCGTGCTCGGAGATGTCCTGCAGATGCTGGTCTCGTTGGCTTGGCGCCGTCGCGGCTGTGTCGCTCGGAACAGCGTTGGATCGTGGTGGCACAACCACCACGGCATCGGGATGTCGTGCGGTGATGTCACCGTAGACACCCTCCCGATCATACGCGCCGTCGGCCGTGAACGAGGCAACCGGGTCCATGACCTGGTCGAGCAAGGGGCCGACCTGCGAGGCATCATCGACGTCACTCGTGGTCAGCGTCGCCGCGACGATCCGGCCGGTGTCGGCATCCACGCCGATATGCAGCTTGCGCCAGGAGCGGCGTATCCGCGTTCCGTGTTTCTCAAGCAGCCACTCACCTGAGCCGCACAGCTTCAGCCCCGTGCTGTCCACCAGCAGGTGCACGGGCGCCGAGCCCGGCCGTGGGCGCGGCAGCTCCAGCGTCTCGGCCCGGCGGCTCAGCGTCGAGTGGTCCGGCACCGCCAAATTGAGGCCGAGCAGGGTGATGACGGAGCCAATCAGCCCTTCAGTCTGGCGCAGCGCCAGGCGGAACACGGCCCGCAGCGTCAGTGCCGTGGCAATGGCCAGGGCCGAATAACGCGGCTGGCCGCCCCGGGTGTTCCGTGGCTTGGCTTGCCAGGCCGCGATGGCCGCGTCGGTGAACCAGACGGTCAGACTGCCACGCCGGCGCAGGGCGGCATCATAGGCCGCCGAGTTCGTCACCTGATGCCGCTGCTTGGGGATGTGGTGGCGACGCTCAGCGTTGGCCTTGAACGGCAAGGTAAGTACCTCTGGGGGGTTGGTGGCGGAACTCGCTCCCTCACCATCCTACTCCATGCAGCCTTGCCGACCGATCCCTGCAACAGAGTCCCTTTGCGCCAGAAATTGTCCGCCGGGTTCTCGCCGGTCGCGACCTTCGCCAAGGCTTTATGGATCACAGGACCCTCTGGCGTCAGCAACACCAGCACCCGGACCGACCATAGCCGGGGCCCGAACAAAGCTTCCAGCCTACGGTCAGCTGTCATACGCCGCTGAAGCACGTATCCCGCCTCACGCCCGACCATTGTGGCCGCGAGCGCCTCGGGGGACACGGCTTCTCCCCCTTGAACAAGGACTCTGTCCGCATCCCGGTCGTAGGCATCGGCGCTGATGACCGAGATGCTGTACTTGCCGTCGATCGGCTTGGCGAACAGCGGGTAGTTGGCGGGGTTGCGCAGGAAGGTCGCGATCGCCGTCGCGTCGCGCAGGAACTCGCCATGCGGAAGCCGTCGCTCAGGGCCTGTGACGGCGAGAAGCATAGGCGTCGGCAGACCCGCACCTGTCAGTAAGGTGTGGAAGAGCAGCTTGTCGGCCGCGGTCGCATACCACCCTGTGTCGTTGCAGGCGATGTGCATCGGCTGCTGCGCCTGCTTGCCGACGAACCGTCGCTTGTCCTCCTTGGTCAGGTGCGGCTCCCAAAGCCGGTAGTAGAAGTACTCGTTGGGTGTCAGCCTGCCTGGCCCGCGACGGAGCGAGACCACTTCTCCCAGGATCGATGACATTCGCCGGCCCGCCTTGATCGCGGCCTGCAAGTTGGTCGGGAAGTCCACAGCGGGGATGCCATTCAATGCCGTGAACAGGCTGCCGTCGTCCGCGTTCATGCTCGTGGTGGTCATGGTGTCTGGCTTCTTTCCGCCTTGGGCATGCGCAGCAACACGTCCGCGCTGACCGCCGCGGTGATGTCTTGCTCCTCCGGTGTCGAGATGGGTGTCGGCATGGCGACCTTTGTGGCTAGCTGCATGCCTCCCCGCATGAGGGGCACCAACCGCGGCTCGCCCGAGAGATCCACGTGCTGGAAGCGGTTCACCTCCATCCCAAGCGCCCAGGGCGCTTCGTCGGCTTCATTGCAGAGCTTATGAAGAGCCACGATGGTCGCCCTTTGCTGGGCTTGGTTGGCCCGTTCTTGTGAGACTTGCCAGCCAAGGCTGTCGACCGAGAGGCCCCCACCCTGAAGCAGCCCCACCAAAACGAGAACATCCTCGCCGTCTGCCCCTTTTACCTCTACGTGTCTGTCCGAGAACTTAATGGCTGAAAAGAGTGGGCTATGATTCAAGGACGGACGCTCATCAGGCAAACTGCCAACGTAAATTGTGGAGCAGGTTCGTCTTCCAGCAACTCGCCCCTCTTCGTCTCATGAGGCGGAACCCTTGCGATTGTTAGCTAAGTTCTCGGACAGGCACTACGGCCTGCTGAGCAATCCAATGCGCTGGCTTTTCATCGAGGAAGTTGACCGAGTAACCCCGAAATGTCCTCTTGATGCCGTTCGCCTTGTCGACAAGGACCTTCGCCTTGGCTACCAGGGCATTCACCTGTTGCTGAGCTGGCACGGCCTTTGGTGCGGTCGCTATTGCCGACATGCTGGCGATCAACTCGTCGGGCGCGATCTTGCTGGTCTCGGTTGCTGCGAGATGAAGGAAGGGAGTGCCTATGTTGCCTGGCGTGTTCTCATCCGGCACCTGGGCTGCGGCCGGTCCACCCACGGCCGGAAGGATCGATAAGGCTCGGAAATATGGTACACCCACGCAAGCCTCCCCTGGTTCGTGGCTCTGCGTAGCAGGACAGCTTGCGAACGGCGGATGCGTTCATGCAGACTTTTCGCGCAATGTGGCGCGAGCCGGTAATGTGGGGTCGATGCACGGTCTGTCATAAACTACGCGGTAAGCGGCGGTTCAAACTCCGATTGCCTTTTAAACTAGTTTTGAAAGAGGGTTGTGAAAGGAAAGTCGCCTGATTCTACCGTCAGAGGCGCTCCCTTCCATAAACGAGCCAGACCGCGTGAAAACTTTGTGGCGTAATGGCAACAAGCATCATTCGAATCCTGCATGCCGCTAGTATCCTCTATCGTTGGAGAGCGAGTCGTGATTCAAGCTTTGAATGGCGACGATCCCTTCCGCGACCGCGATCATCCTCACGGCTGACGAGCGTGCAGTGCTTGAGGCGCTAGTACCCACTGTCACTGAAGCGCGCCACACCAGCGCATCCGATGAATGGACCGGCCAGCCGCGTTTCGTGCCAACCGGCGGTGACTCGCGCTTCAACGATAGTGGGTACTAGCCCGTTCGACGAAGAGCGAGGCGCGGATGCGGCTTCGCGCCCGCATCGTGCTGCTGGCCGCTGACGGGACATCGACGCGCGAGATCGGGCGCCGCGTTGGCTGCACCACGGGGACTGCGTCGAAGTGGCGCGTCCGCTACGCGCGCAATCGTCTGGCGGGTCTGGACGAGACTGGGGCGCGGGGTGCCGCACCCAAATACGGACCTGCGGACCAGAAACGCATCCTCGCCCTGCTCGATCAACCACCGCCCGCCGGCTATTCGAACTGGACGGCGCCGCTGCTGGCACGCACGCTTGGCGATGTTCACGAGCAGTATATCTGGCGCTTCCTGCGCGCCCAGAAGATCGACCTGTCCGGGCGCAAGTCCTGGTGTGAAAGCACCGACCCGGAGTTCGTGACCAAGGCGGCCGAGATCGTCGGCCTGTATATGGCGCCGCCGGAGAATGCGATTGTGCTCTCGGTCGACGAGAAGCCGTCCATCCAGGCGCTTGAGCGAGCGCAAGGATACCTGAAGCTGCCAACCGGGCGTGCGATGATCGGCCAGTCGCACGACTACAAGCGGCATGGGACGACAACGCTGTTCGCAGCCCTTGACGTCGCCACCGGAACAGTCGTGGGCCGACATTACAAAAGGCGCCGACGGATCGAATTCCTCAACTTCATGAATAGGCTCGTCGCCGACCACCCCGATCGCGAAATCCACGTCATCCTTGACAACCTTTCCACTCACAAGCCGAAACGCGATCTGTGGCTCGCGCGCCATCCGAACGTCCACTTCCACTACACGCCAACCCACGCCTCGTGGCTGAACCAGATCGAGATCTGGTTCTCGATCCTCAGCGGAAAGTCGCTCAATGGCGCATCCTTCCAGTCAGTCGATCAGCTCAAGGCTCACATCGAGAGCTTCATCATCAACTACAACAAACAGGCGAGACCATTTGCCTGGACCAAAAGCGAAGTCCATCAGAAGCGCCTCAAACCGCGTTTCGCCGATCAATGATTCCGGGTACTAGGGAACACGAAGTTGCCACAGGGAGATCGACTGCGAAGTTGTAGGCGATCCCGGATAATCACCTGATCCGGCCGGAGCCGCACCTTAAGCGAGAGCACCGCAGGCGCCCAACGACATCGGCGACCTTGCGGGCACCGTGAGTTGCGACGCTGCTAGATGCGGATTTCCGTGGTCTCGCGGTACCTTAGGCAGCGAATACCGAGGCGCCAGCCCGCGAAGTCAGCAAGGCTGCTGGCCATGATGCAGCTGAGCCGCTTCCGGTCGCTGACACTGTGCCCCATCCCCGCCGCCCCTGCCCTCGCCTGTGGAGAACATCTGAACAAAGTGCCAATCCCGAGTCGGCGGCGACTGCGCGTGTGACATCTACCCGGAGCCATCCTCGAGGTGCGGTTTGGTGGGGCACTTCTCACCCACAAGCTGAGTGTGAACTTTAGGAGCAAGACTGTGCACTGTTGGAGCAGCGGCCAAGAAATGCAACCACATGGAATCAATGACTTACAAAGTTATCCCGTGCACTTTAGGAGCGTCTCTTACTAATAGAGAATCTAATATCTTCCTCTATTACCTGCTGCTCCTAAAGTGCACAGCGACAAAAGCGTTCGAAGCAGTTTATGTCGAACGTCATGGGAACAGTGCACGACATCCTGCAATTGAAGGGCCGACAAGCGACGCTCGAGCATGATTTCGATCGCCAAGTGGTCGAAGCCGCCGCCGCTTACATGTCGGACGAAGATGCCGGACTCCGGTTCCTCTACTCTGGCTGGTGCCAAGCTGCACTCCCGCATCGCCGCCTGCCAGACAGTAGGGGCTGGCAGGTCGACGGAGACCGTTACTGCCTCATCGTTGAACCTGGCATGCGACGCGGTCCGGGTGGTGAACCAGTCCATATCGGCGTGCCATTCGGAAGCCGCGCAAGGTTGATCCTGATCTACCTGCAATCAGAGGCACTCAAGACTGGCAGTCGGGAAGTTGTGCTCGGCACGAGCCTCCGGGACTGGATGGAGCGCATGGACATTCCAGTTGGCGGAAAGAATCTGATGGCCGTGCGCGAGCAAACAGAGCGCATCAGCAGATGCAGGCTCACGTTCGAGATCCGGCAGGGCAACCGTGTAGGGCTGTCGAATCAAAACATTATGGACAGCGCCATTTTCCTGGAGCCGGACGGGGATGACGCCCAGGGCTCGCTTTTCACGCAAACGGCAAAGCTTTCCCAAGCATTTTTCGAGGGCTTACAGCGACATCCGGTCCCGATCGAGGAAACAGCTATCCGGGCCATCTCGAACAACTCCATGGCCATCGACATCTATGTCTGGCTGGCATACAGGCTACACTCCCTGTCAAAGCCAACACCACTGTCTTGGCGGGCCTTAAAGGCGCAATTCGGGTCCGGGTTCGCTGCGGCAAACAACTTCAAGCGGAACTTCGTGCCAAATCTGAAGCTAGCCCTCGCAGTCTACCCGGCCGCGCATGTGGAGGTGGATGAGGCTGGCAACGGCCTAGTCCTATATCCGTCAAAGCCGCCAGTTGCCGCGAAAAACCTCCCGGCCCTCCGAGGCTGATCCTAAAGATCACGAAATCCTTGAGGCTGCGGTAATCCTCAGGCTGACGGGCAAGGATTTGATCCCAAAGATCACACCCAGGTCACCCCGGAGCCCTTGGTCGAGTTGGGTGATCTGGGTGTGACGTGCTCCTGCCTTCCGGTGTGCAACTTGAAGCACTTAACCCTCTACCATGGCCAATCACGGGTCTTAGATGATCCTCGGCGGTCCTTCGACGGTTCCGTTGTCAGATGGCGGGTTGGCCAAGCGACAGGTATAAGCCAAACCCGAAGGCCCCTCCCCTACAGGCCTCCATCAATTTGTCGCGGCACAAAGATCTGCTTTGGTAGATGCGCTAACGGCCCGGCTACAACATAGAGGATCGTCGTCAGCAGCGGCTTAGCCTCCGGCCCGGTCACGCTGCTAAGATTGACCTCCCGGGAAGCCACGAGCAGGCAGAAACCGGCCGCGCGCATTGGTTCCATGAGCTCATCGAGATGATCACCGTAACCCAACATTTCCGCCCGCCGGGCTACGTCCATGACGTCCATGCAGTCGCGTACGAAATCCAGGACAGCAGCATACGCATCCTCAACCGGCCGCGGCAGCTCGACGATATTCCCTGGCCCAATGGCGCGAAAGCCTTCAGCATCCGGTAGACGATGGATAATGCCGCGGCCATCCACGGGCTCGACGTCAAGCACCAAGTGATTGCGGTCGAAGGCCACTTTTTGGGCCTCAAGCTTTTCGGGTGACGACACGGTGATCGGTTGCATGAGGAAATTAAGGTCATCGCAGCCAAACGCACGGGCAATCGCTCGTTTGGTGTCGGTGTTGACCTGCTGGCCAGCCTCAGTCCTTTGAATGCTACGAGCTGTGAGCTCGGAGATCTCGGCCAGCGTCTCCTGTGACCACTCCATTACGCCACGCATCATTCGAACAGCCTCGCCCACCTCCTCGTTGGTGACCGGGTATCAGTTTCAGTTGTCATCATCCCAATGCTCCTTGTTGACCATTCAAGGATTACGCGAGCTGCGCTTTCACCGACACGACAGTAGCCCGATAGGACCTTACAACACTCAGCCACCAGTTCACACGTCATATGGCATGGTGACCATGCGACCCGGTGGCCACAATGCCGAATGACTTCTGCCTTATCCCCTCCGTCGACGTGGCGGTCCGGCCGACGGCACCCGCCACGGTCCCGAGAGCCCCTTTGCTGCCGCCCATGTCTCGACGGCCTCAAGCAGCAAGTCGTGCACTTTGACCCCTCGTTCGACCGCATACAGCCGAAGGCTCTTCTTCCCCACCGGATGGAGGTACAGGACCGACGGATCGGCGGCATCCTCCAACGGCCGACGCCCCCTCCCCTGCCCGCCAGCGGTATCATCGGCCGCTTCCTGCGGGCGCTGTAAAGCTGAAGCGGGCCGTTCAACTGCTGCCGGATTTTCGACCATAAGCGATGCCGCATAGGATACCGGAGCCGGCGCGCGGGTCATACTAACCCCCGCCGCGTCGTATGACCCGCTGGTTTTTTGGCCCGTTTATCCAGCGGCGTCGTGACCTTATGACCTCTAGGCACATCGGCCATAGGGTCACCTGACCTAAAGACTTTGTGGCCTTCCGGCACAGTGGCCTTACGGCCAGTCGGCGCAGTGGCCACGGTGTCATATGACGCGGCGGCCATGATGCCCTCGCGCTGGAGCCATGCCCAGACCTCCGCCAGCTCTGCCCGCGCCCGGCCTTCTGGTTCTCTTTCCTGTGGCGTTAGGCCATCTGCATATGCGTAGGGGTACGATATTGAGGCCGAGATTGCCGTTGGACAGACCCTGGCACCCATGGCTTCAAGGGCTTCGCGGGCCAGCGTGACAGCGCGAACCCTTTTGTCAGGCGGCGATTGCCATAAAATGACCCCCGTCCGCCGTTTCTGGGCGCCCGCTACCCGAAGACTTTCTTGCACGCTTTCTAAATCCTCGGGATTCGGCCTAGTGATGACCAATGCCGCATCTGACACATCCAGAGCGGCATTGACCACGGGTGTGGCCGTCGGTGGCGTGTCGATAAGGATCACCTCGACACGCTGTTTTCGGAATGATGCGATTTGGTCCGCGATGCCAGCAGGTGAAACGGCAACAACGAGCGGCACGGGAATGCCTAATTTGGCCCGACGCTGGCCCCAGCGTAAGCATGTTAACTGCGGATCGGTGTCGATGATGACCACTGAAAGTCCGGCTTTTAGGCACTCCACGCTTAGGCATCGGACGGAGGTACTTTTTCCAACTCCGCCCTTGCGAGCAAGGCAACTTAAAACGACCATGTGGCCTCCATGTCATCCTATCTCAATGCCGTGAGGCCGTATCGCACCAAGGCCGGGCGGTCAAGCGACATCGAGGTCGTATGGTCGTCGCGTCATATGACGTAAACGCGGCTCGTGTTCCGGTAGCTCAGGCTTTTAACCGGATTCGTCTAGGAACTCGGGTCGTAGGGATAGGGGAGGGGCCTAACCAGCCTGTCTTGCCAACGTCGGACCGACATTGGGTCACCAACAACCCTGATGCCCGAGGCCCCAAATGTCCAAAAAGCCCACCAGATCCATAGCCGACTACATGGTGGATTCAACTGGTCGTCGCAACACTCTAGTATCCCGTCTCTGAAGTTAGTATGCAGTTTCCTTCGACTGTGCTTTGCTGGGTTGCTGATAAGAGTGGGAGTTGCGATCATGCCCGGACCCAGCGCGGTGCGCATCGAGTTGACGGACGTGGAACGTGTTGAACTTGAAGGACGCACCCGGCGGCGCAAGACCGCGCGTGCGGACGCGTTGCGGGCCGAGGTCGTGCTTTTGGCAGCGAGCGGCATGACCAATCTCGGCATTGCCCAGCGACTTGGCATTACCCGTGTCACGGTGACGACCAGGCGCAAGCGGTTTGCGGCCTTGCGCCTGGACGGTCTTGGCGACGAACCGCGCCCCGGCGCCCCACGAAAGATTGTCGACGAGAAGATCACCGAACTCGTGACGGCGACGCTTGAGACTTTGCCTGCGACGGCCACCCATTGGAGCACGCGTTCTATGGCCAAGGCGTCTGGTGTGTCGGTGTCGACTGTGCATCGCATTTGGCGGGCATTCTCGCTGCAGCCGCACCGCAGCGAGACATTCAAATTGTCCACTGATCCGTTGTTCGTCGAGAAGGTGCGCGACATTGTCGGCCTCTACCTTGACCCGCCGGACCGCGCACTGGTGCTGTGTGTCGACGAGAAGTCGCAAATCCAGGCACTCGACCGCACGCAGCCGATGCTGCCGATGCGTCCAGGCCAAGTCGAGCGCCACACCCACGACTATAAGCGGCATGGCACGACCTCGCCGTTTGCAGCGCTGGACGTCAAAGTCGGCACCGTCATCGGCAAGTGTATGCCACGCCATCGTGCAGCCGAGTTTCGCCGCTTCCTTGACACCGTGGCGAGCAACGTGCCCGGCGACCTCGAAGTCCATGTCGTCATGGACAACGCGTCGAGCCATAAGACCAAGCTGATCCGCGACTGGTTTGCCAAACGCGCCAACTGGCACGCGCATTTCACTCCAACGTCCTCGTCATGGATCAACCAGGTCGAGCGCTTCTTCGCCTTGCTCACCGACCAGCAGATCAAGCGCGGCGCACATCGGTCCACCAAGGAGCTGGAAGCTGCTATCACCAGCTACATCGATACCCGCAACAAAGACCCAAAGCCTTTCCGCTGGACCAAAAGCGCCGATGACACTCTTGCCTCCATCCAGCGGTTCTGCCGTCGCACTACCGAACTACAGGTTCGATGTGGATAAGAACTTCAGAGACGGGACACTAGGGAGGGCTGTTGGGATGGCAGGTCGACGTCGGTCAGGTCGTGCGTTGCGAAGCAAGCTGCGTTCGCCGGGACGACCTCCGGTTGCGCGCCAGGAGCACCGGCGGCGTTTTTGGGGTAACTGCTCAACCCGGTGCGGTCGCAGATTGGCCTTGTAGGGTTGCGAGTATGGCTTGGTAGGCGTCGATGCCACCGCGTTTGGCGGTGCCGATGACAGACCGGACAGCTGCGAACAGGTCCGCACCCCAGCCTGAACGGAAACCTCCTGTGACCTTGCGATAAGTCGCTGTGGGCCGCAGTTCGCGTTCGCTGCTGTTGTTGTCGGCGGCGAGTTCGGGGTGGTCGAGGAACGTGAACAGGTGGTCGCGCACCTTGGCGTATCGCTTGC
>JAABUJ010005498.1_pt1 | contig 12651 bp, 17 predicted proteins | sample 5559131 | NCBI WGS metagenome assembly JAABUJ01 (sample SAMN10711875, study PRJNA513366) | rock metagenome | isolation source: Antarctica rocks | place: Antarctica: Victoria Land, Mt New Zealand nord | collected 2016-01-07
GAGGTCTAGCGCAGCATCCTTGCGCCATTTCCTGTTGGAGATGTACTCGTTTAAGATTCTGCCGTTCGATGAATTGGTTATCGAGGATCCGGTCATCATACCCGAGGACTGGGCGCTCCTGAAGAGGGAGCTGGAGCTGCTGGATCCAAGGCCCCCGGTGCTGGAGCTCTCGGGGCCTTTCAAACCAAGGTTTGGGAAACGGAGGAGGGGCAAGAAGAGGAGGGTGTGGTGGGAACGATATGCGAGGAGCCCGCTCAATGAGTGGCCGTTCTGATGACGGTCTTGGTATTGTAGGGATGGTCTATTGGTCACGGAGCAGGTACCTTTAGCCGCACCTTAGACGGCAACTTCCCATTACTGTCACTTTACGCAGATGCATTTCTTTCCTTCTGTCTGCGACTCAATCAACTTGTTCATCTGCTTCGTCTAGCATTCGAAGATCAAGGGCTTCAAAGCCCATACATCATTCTATCATGTGCTGATACATTACCCCTCATTTCTTAATCACCGATTCAAGAAGGAATTTTGACGCCATCACCTCGATTGTCTGCGTTGGTGTAATTTACCTGAAGCGAGTATCTAGCAGTGGTACGGTATGTCATCTATGAACCTACACGTTTCCTGCCCTTGTGAATGATTTCACAACTTCTACGCCGCCTCCGTTTTGGCTCTGCTGAATAGAACATTACCGGTCGAGGTTTCCAGCTCCTTCAGCGTACTTGATGAGGTACTGGGGGAATGGTGGGTGGAGGGAGGAGGGGTGATGGGTGCTGTTGGTAAGAGCACTCTTGGTTTGTAGGCCTGGGCAAAGGGCTGGGGAAGACCTCTTGCGGATTGTTTTTGATTAGCTGGGAGATGCTATGTAGGCGGTGCTTGTAAGTGGTATGGCTCTTCGTATCAGCCCAGATGGGATTGAGGACGGCGGTGCCTGCTTTGTATATGACTGACTGCGAGGTTTGAAGCCGAAGTATCGCAAGTAGGATAGATCATTGTCAACTCGAAGAAGCAGATCGACAGACTACGCCGGCTTTGCCGGTTCATTGTCAGTGGGGGGATGTAGCAGCTCGCGCAGGCTGTTCCAGCTCAAGATTTTGGGCATTTTTCAACCAGATAGTGGTGTGGCATACTAGATTCCGGATTCAGACCAATCTGCAGGAAGTCATTCAAGCTTTGATTACCGATAGGAGAACATGGCTACTGTCCTCTTGGTTTCGATCGGTCTCTTTACGGGCCAACACGATGATTGCGAAGAGGAAGCAGAGCCAATTTTGCCAAATTTCAAGGTGACGGAAGGAGTGTATCCCAACCTCGCAATTACCAAGCTCATTCATTTACTCATGCGAGAGCATGACAAGGGCCTTCCCATCTTGGAGTGCCGCAGCATCTAGAAAGGCGTTGAGTTGTAGGCCTATTCTTTGGGTGGACGATTATGCTGAGGGTTTGGGAGAATCCTGATCCAGATGTGATGGATTGTCAAGACTGGGTGGTTGCAGGTCTTGCTTTGATTAGGATGTATGGATTTCGGGCTCCTAGACTGATATTAGCCGTTGATCGATGGTATTTCGAGGTTTCTTTGCTATATCAGCTGTTATCTCCTCTTTAGTCGCCATTCTTGGATGTGCAGACATGCAGATGGAGACAAGAGGTGCAGAGTCTTACTCGATAGCTGATTTCAAAGCCCGTATGTTAGGAAACCAAAAGTTATCAGGAATCTATGAGGAATCCCTGAAGGGGTGAGGAGCCATGAATATCTTATTTCCTGGACATCCATAGCGATGGGGGGGAAATGAGACTATGGGTCTGCACGTTGGAAGGTTTCTGCAGCTTCTTGTGTTGTATTTGGTATGGCTATGGCGTCCTTGCACGTGCCTCGGTTAGCTACGATCACCAGCCTAGTAGATATATCACGCGTCAAGATCGCACTCACATTCCCACCTTACTCCAACAACTTTTTTCATAGACTCAACGATGATGATAATCAGCAGGAATACTCCATAGAAGAGCAGTATGACCCTATCAAAGCAGTCTACTATGTCAGCAGCATCAGGGGCTGTTAAGCCATAGTACTTACTGGAATCCACAAGCCGAATTCTGACTGCTCCAGGAACTGGAAATATAGCCACACAAGATGGAGGCGTTGCTCTTCACAGCCTACCCAACGAGATGATAGACAAAGTCTGCGCTTACCTAACCTTCGAATCATTGAAGAACTTTCGTCTAGTGTCACAGAAGTACGAGCCACCTACCAAGAAATACCTCTATCAGACCTTTGTTCTCTGGCGAACCAACGATAGCTGGCAGAAGCTTGGCTCAATTGCAAAAACCCCAGAATTGGCGATATTAGTCAAATGCATTAAGGTGGCCAGGGTCAGTCCATTGTTGAACCTTACACGAAGGAGGTGGTGGGACTTCAGTATCGGTAGGAGAGATTCAAATGACCGGAAAACAGGGCAGATTACAGACTGACCACTCTTGAAGACCAAAATGCCACGGGCGCACAGAAACGGGAAGACTATGATGGATACCTCAAGTGGCTTGAGGCCGAGGAAGACTTGCCGATCAGCTCGAAGAGGGAGAACTTTTTCCTTCTTGGCCATTTCGGCCAAGACCTTACCGTGGAGACGGTAAAGGAGTCGACACTTGCAAGGATGAACACGAATAGCTTAGCTCATCGTACAAATCCTAACTGGACGCGCTCCTGGGGACATCCGATCAGTCGTCGTACGCAGGAAAGTCGTGTAAACGGCGAAGAGTATCGCGTACCGGAGAACTCGCACTTTGAGCTCTTCCTCCACGCGGCCATGAGCACCGGTGAGTAACTTTTGGAGCATCTGTTACCCCTTTCTGAGGTCTTCAAGAGGCGTGAAACATGTCTGAGCTGTATCCGCTCCCAAAGCATGCACCTCTGCTCATTGCATTGACTGAAAGGAGGAACGCTGACTCCGAAACTTACTCAGGGGCTGCCTTGTCCACACTGCGCCTTCACGATATAACGGAAATAACGGGCGAACCTTGCATGCCTTTGTATTTCGCAAATCTGAAGCGCCTGGAGCTAGACATGAATGTTTTTCTTGCACCAGAAGGAGGCCCGTACTACTTCCTTCCTTGGGTGTCAGCTCTGACAAATCTCGAAGCTTTCAAACTTATTCAGCGGTCCAGCGGAGAGCACAACATCGACGTCATGGGGGCTCTATATCCTCATAATTATCCGAGGCTTCTTTGGCTGCACCTTGAAAATGTTATAACGGACTGGACTGCGCTAAAGAAATTCCTTTTCGGACATCGCCACAATCTGACCTACCTCAAGGTGTTGAATCCTGATTGCAAACCATCAGTCTGGTCTCGGATGCGTGCGCAACTTGAAGACAGCAGTGTGTTCGCAAAGCTTCAAGGCGGAATTTGCGATCTCTGAATTCCTTTGGTGGTAGCCCGAAGAGTCGAAAATCCGGGGTAAAGGCGGTTATGAGAAGGTCGTGTCGGTATTCAGCTCGAGCATCGAAGAGATGGGTATGCACGCAGCTTGTTTAAATCTAAGCCATGCGGTCGAGGGTATGTCCGTACTGTTGCCGGCTTTGACAAATCTGATCGTCAGTCTCTTTCATCATAGACTGGGAATATGCCAGCACCATGCCTTATCTCGGTGTGATATTGCGATCCTGTGCCTCTATGCCATTTCTCCCTAGTGAGAAGAATTGAGCCGGCGATGACCTAGTGCGAGATCGCTACACCCACTACTACAGTCGCTGATAGATTCATAACAAGGCACTCTTCCTACCAGCTCTTGCACATTGGCCGCTGGTGAAAAATAAAGCCTCTCATAAGAGATGGCTTAGCAGCGTGAGGTGGTTCAATGAAACAGAGTGGTGTGATGCCAGCGCCTCCTGCCAGGTTTGCTTCTGGATCAGTGAATCTCGGATATGAGAGCGAACTGCGGCGACCGTTGAAAAAGGAAATCTCTCATCTACTCACAATCTCCGTGTCAAGAAGCCATGTCAGTATGTAATTTCTTTCTAGCTGAGCTTCGTCGCTTTCTTCACATCTACCTGAGTATGACTAGGTAGACGAACTGGAGAGTAGTCACAATTTCGACAGCGAAGACTGCCGCTGACTTAATAATGAAAGAAGTTGGTGACAGCAGTGTTACGCCGCCAGACTTTGGTGCTGCCTTTGGAGGTATGTCAATAGCGGGAATGGGCGAGGTAGCCGTTGTAAGCGTGACCCAAATTCTAGTTAGGCTTTACGCTATTAAAGTAGGCCTGATTCGGACTACTCTAGCCTGAAGGAACTCCTCCGTAGAACCTAATCTCTATCAAAACCTACTTACTATGTTCCGCACCACCATTCGAAGAAATCTTTTGATGTTCATCTATCATAGTGCGCAGTGCACCGCGCAGTGTGTTGATATACTGATAGATCAGTGACTCATTGAATATCCACCGTATATAGATAGGTAGTCCAGACCCTACCATCCACTACGCTGGATCCTTCATCAATCATTCCAAGCTCTTCATCCTTCGCCTGCACCTCGAAGCGCCACCTAACCTTGTTCTGTACCCTGGCAAGCTGGATTGCTCTGAGCTGCGCCAGCAGCTTTTGAATCACCGACCCGCCGCCTTGCTGCCCATCTACTTTAGGATATATTCCACAGTCTCAGACTCGTCAAATTCGGCGTGCAGGTTTGGGCCAGAGGTTATTCGCCTTGTTGTGCTCCACCGCGTAACGGACCGGACCGGAATTAGGCCAAAGACATTTCCCGCTCCAAGAGCCATGGTGAATGCATGAAAGAACTTTTTATGAATGGTCATTGCTCTTTCGCTCTCTCAGCAGCAATTGACCGGTAATTATCCCGGAGCTGAGCATATGATAAAGAGCACATCAAGTTTGGCCCCTTCTCTTGATCTTCGCTTCAACACTGCTTTCACGCCTGGTGCAGCTCTACATCTCTGCTGTATGCTGGCAGCGAGACTTTTCCTGAGCCTATCATTCATGACCCTGAGTCTTGATCTTAAGGAACGGAACGAGAAGCAGGCTGATGAAGCTCATTGCCGTGGCAAACCAAAAGAGCGCAGCGTATGGCTCGTATGGATCATGCGCGTAGTAGCCAGTCGTCGCAGGTTTCTTGGAAACACTTGCGAAAATCGCCGCGCAGGCACCGAGACCGATTGTAACTGCGAGCTTGATGGTTGTTTGGAAAACGGAGCTGGCTATGGATTGTTGCGACTTAGGCAAGGAGGATACGACGTACATCTATGACATACCAATTCAGCAATGCGGCGGGACCTAGCTGGGGCGATCTCGTACTCACATTGACTACATTGAATTGCAAATCGGTTCCGACCACAACAATAGCCAGAGCAGGGAATGTAAACGCCCAATACGAGGCACCCGAGCGCTGTGCCGCAACGAGGAGGAATGACACGGTGAATGCAGCAGTGCCTAGGCCCATCAACAGTTTATTGGAAACCCGGTGTAATAGTCGTCCGGCGATGAACTAAAACGGTTCGTTAATATTAATGACCGGCCTTGCTCAGACTTGGGAGCTTACATTTACAACTACTCCGCTGACAGCCGTAGGTAGTAAACACACTGCCGTCATCAACGCGGAGTACCCGAATAGCTCCTGGAGATACAAGGCGGAAAAGAAGAACAAGGCCGCAAATGAGAGAAAGCCGAGCAACAAGATTGTGAGAAGCTGGATAAAATCAATACTATCTCTCACAGGGCAAAGCTGACGTACAAGAGAGAACTCCTTATCGCGCCAGATCGTCATCGGCAGAAGCGGATATGAAAAGTGGACCTCCCACCAAACGAAGGCGGCAATCATCAGGAGACCCAGCATGATGAACACAAGAACGTATGGGGTTCTCCAGCCTTGCGGTGCATCAGGACCAACACTGGAAGAAATCTGAGTGAGCGTGTGTGGGCTCTGGATTGAGAGAAGCTTCCTTACCTGATACCAGCTGCGAAGAGACCGATGCCGCCAATCGTCAACGCAGCACCAATGATATCGAACTTCTTCAGCGACTCTACTGACAGAGGGAGCTTCTCGCTGTCGTCCACGGGGACTGTGAAGCAGGCAACGATAGCAACAATTAGGTAAATGATGGCCAGGAGCCAGAACGACGCGGGCCATCCGAAGAATTGCGTCGCAATTCCAGAGAATATGGAGCTAAACACAAAGCCAAGATGATTGCCTGAGGTGAAGCAAGCGAATGCGTAATTCTTCCTCTTGGATGGTTTGTCGTAGATGCTACCCAGGATGCCTTGGGCAGAAGGTATGGTTGACGCGGACGTCAGACCCATGACTCCGTTCAGGACGTCCATAGTAAGCGCATCGCGCGAGAAACCCGTCCCCAGTGCGAGGACAGCGAAAACGAATAGACTTGTGAGCAATATACCTCTTCGACCGAACATATCTGCAACCTTGCCAAAGAAGAGCAGGAACGAGCCGCAAGTTAAGCTGTTCCACTTAGTCCTTTGAAAGCCGGGGGGAAACAGCCAGAAGGACTCACGCCGAGGAAGCTGTCATCCAAGTCAATTGTGAAGTGGTCATGTTAAGGTCCCTTTTGATGAACGAGGATACGACAAGAGTGCTTCCTTGAAGAAAGCTTGGCATAGCTACGCTCATCGTCGCCGTGAAGATGAACAAAATCTCCTGCGCTGTCGAGCGGAACATTGCTGGACGAGCACTGGGCCTAGAAGGCTCATCTTCAAGGGCAATAGTGGTATCGTCTTCCGTATGATTTTGCCTTTCGGCATCTTCAGGTGCTGGCACTACTGCTGATAGATTCATTGAAGCCATAGTTGTTGAGAGTCGTGACGCCTCATAATAAAAATCCAATGGCTATCGCTGAGGAGCCAGCTCCATCTATTCGCAAATTTTTTGGTAAAGGTCCTAAGTATGAGGGAAAGATAATAAAGTAAAGGAGTGTTGAGAATAAAATAGATGCTGGTTGCGAACCCATAGTCATCTATGAGTAATGTCGCGGTAGCCGACGGTAGCCGACGGTAGCCGACGGTAGCCGATGTCCGCCGACGTCTTCGAAATCTGGTAAAAGAAATCAGCGAGATCTGTGCACCACAACATGGTGCATACTTGTGGACTCTGACAATTGGGTACCGGCCGATGCATCGACAGAGTGCGCCACATTCCAAGCGGATCTCGCTCGAATTTGACCGAAATTTTTGGCGATATACGGTCACAATCGGTGATCTTCCTGTATCGTGATTAAATACCTGGATTCGACGTGTTCTTATATAACCTAGACGGAAATCTTCAGTTACTGTAGATAGAAACAGAAAGACTGTCCTCCCTGTTCCCGTGTTATTTGATTCATCGTCAGGGAATCAGGGGCATTACCACTTCCCCTCTCCAACGGCACCCAACTTGGAGCTCAAGAGAATAACACGACTATACAACTTCAACGTATGGTATCCATGTCTGTCCTGCAAAGGGCTTTGGAACAAGCATGGTAGACTCATTGACACAATCGAAGAGCGCCGCGTAGATTAACAGGCTCGAAGCCTGGGGTGACTGAGAGAGATGACTACGATTTCGGGACACATCTGGACGGAATAGCAGGCATCGTCATTCACTCGCGAGGAATCAATGTGAGGATGATGTGGCCCCATGCAGTAAATATTGACTTTGCGTGTGTGTCTTGCGATATAAACAAGGACTTTCGTACCATGGCCGAACACAAAGAGTGACTTGCCGTCGCTACATCCCTCAAATAGCAGATAAATCATACACCTACTTGACCTTTTGATCTCCTTTACTCTACCATCATAAACCCCGGAAATGGTGGCTCGTATCTAAGCCGGCGTGATGGCGATGTTATCAAGTCTGACAATAGCACTCGGTTGACCAATCACAAATTCGAATCGCAAGTTCGTCGGGTTCGCCGTTGCCGTAAAGCTGATGGAGGTATGATAGAATTTGCCCACAGCAGCCTGCCCGTAATCACACGCATCGAAAGTGGATACGGCCTGATGGTTCAACATGATGCCCACGAAGCCAAAGGTAGTCGTACAGGAACTGAAGTACACACCGAAGGACAAAGTGTAGGCCGCGCCGACCGTAAGTCCACTGACGTCCTGACTTAGGCTGGCCACATCAGTGCTGGATTGCGGCTCTCCATGTTCCAAGAATTGATAGGCGGTTGGAGAGTTGTCGCCGGCGGTCAAGGAGTGATAAGTGTTCGTTTCGTCTGTGGCAACCCAATGGTCAAGGCCACCGCACTCGAAGCCGCCATTCTGGACCAGGTTATTGGGGGGTGTGGGCGTGCAGGCTGGGGGAGGATTGGTCTGAGTGGGCTGGCACGAACACGCAGAGCTGTATCGTGCAGTTGCAGTGCCGCAGCCGCCTGTTGCACGTGTCGGGAATCCGGTCGTTGCGGTGTTGTATGTCTTGGTGTAAGTGGCACAGAAGGCGGAGGCCGATGAGAGGGCGGCCGGGGTCCCGGTGGGGAATAGGGCGCGAAGGCAGCTACACAGACTGGTCAGTATACACCTTGCCTGTATAGAGTCACGCTCTTAACAGATACATCGCGGTCAATACGTACTTATCTGCATTGCATCCCGGGTTGTTCGCTGTAGCACCACTAATGAGCAAGCAAAGTCCAAGGCTGAGCTCGACGGCAGAGACCGAGAGCTTCATCTTGCGAGGGGGGTAGCGTTCAAGAAATCGCAGGGATACAAGTTCAGTATCAAGTAGAGCTGCGATGTGCAGGATATGATGTTTGAACAGGTAGCACATAAGTCATGACAGGCAGAGTTCTTATACTGCGAAAATTCCCCAGCCTGCTTGACCTTGAGGAGTCCATGTGTCGACCCTCCTTGACGATGGAAGCCATGCACGAGTCGAATGTCAAAGTCAAAGAAATAACGAAAGATGGCTTGGCATCTCAAACACGAGGTTGAGGTTCGCCAATTACGGTAAAGAGAACCGAATGGTCGCCCCAGTCTAGACGGCGAGGACAACCAAGGCCTTGGCCAAGATGATACTGTGACTAATATGTAGAGCGCAGGCCATGCTCGACTCTAGGCGCATCAAAGAGGCGTTGAAGTGGCACCGTATTCGCGTAATTTGAACGTGGTCTGCCTCAGTCCCGCGATCAATTGCGTTCAGTATGAGTCAGCCAAGCACGAATGCCAAGAGTCATGTGATTTATTGGTTTCTCTTCAACAAATGCCGCTCGATCAGCCAAGAGACGGGACCCTCTCAATCACTCAGTTCAATCCCCCAAATATCGACTCTCCTCGTCCTACTACTCATCTCCAATCTAATCGCCGCTTTACCTGCCGCCCTGCCTGGCCGAGCATCACCGACCTTCCGCCCCTGCGCACCCGAATCACCAAAGGCCCGCTCCCAATAGATACCGGCAACCTTTCAAGGTTCGATCGCCTTTCTATTGTTGAGACTGTTATGACATATTGTCAAGCAACGGTAGATCCACTCCATGACATTCTGGGTCCGTTGCATTTGATGTCAATCTGCGTACGCGGAATATGTTAAGCAGGTCGTGACGAAGCATGAAGGTTTTACACGAGTGTCAAGACGAATAGGGTCTAAACGACGTATGGACTATTTTTGTGCATTTGAACATGATCTGGGAGCTTCCATTGGTAGAAAGCGAACGTGAAGAGGAGGGAAGCTGAAGTAGGTGGAAATTGATCTGCGATACGAGGAGAAACGCCCGGCTGAGCGTTCATCTGAGTAAAATCTTGAAGGCTGCTAGTCTCCGCCAAACAGCTTCTAGACCCATAGAGTCTGCACATGTTCCTAATATGTAATAGCACGGATTCAAGTCGAGCAAGCCAGTAAAGTAACGGCCATGTGCTGGGCTACCATGCCTGAAATAGCCCTGTCTTCCTTAAGGCGGTTGGAGCACAAGCGTCATAATCGTCAGTATCGCCCGAGAAATCACGGCTCCATTTCATACATTGGCACCAGTAGCTTCTTGATGGCATAGCAGTCGTCACAAAAACCCTCCCCTTGTTGCTTTCTGAGGATCCTCGGACTATTTTACTGGGATACTCTTGTTTTCGTGGCGCTCTGGCATCGGGTCATCACTGAATATTCGGTTCATCGCTATTTCCCTAATTTATTTTTTCAAAATGCAATCTATTTGTTCTTGGTCCAGCTACTCCTTATCGTTAGCACTCTGCCAACGCTTTAAATGACTACCCAGGGAGGAAGGACATATGTCAGAATCCGGTGATGTTCCTATATGAAATGACGTTTGTCCTTCGATGAAGAGCCTAACGAAAGCTTTAGACCGGACAGCTTAATGTCAGCTTAGAGTATGCCAATACGAAAGCGTGGCTGATGTCTCCTATTATTGAAAGCTCTGATGGTCTAGCAGATTGCTAAGGCGTCTTACAACAATGACAACAGGGTCACAAAGGGAAAATATTGACTAGAGAAGACCATGAGAGAGTTAATTTTATTCAATCTTAAGCAGCAACTCCGGACACATCAAGGTACGCCTCTGTATCACTCATAAAGGAATATTTGAGGTTGCATAGCTTGTGCAGGATTTAGGTGCAAATTGTTAATGCCTGTCTGAGAGCTTACAGAGGACTGCCTGATCGAGAGGTACTTCCTATTCTAGAATCTTTGATTTCCGTCCTCTACCCAGCTAAGTCCTTCCGAATCTCCCCTTGATTGCGCCAAATGGTTTTCGCATCCGGCCTGTGTCTGTTGTGGATACTCGGAAGAGCAGCAAAGGAAGGCGGATTGATGCTAGGCGAGCCCCGGGTACCCCCCTCGAAATGGAAGGACCGGCCCCAGGACATGGTCTCTCATCAATGTCTATTGACATCAACATGATCAAAACACCAGAATATATACACAAACCATTCCTCTACAATCTAACAGCGGGAATGGCTTAGTGGTTCGCCCACGGCCCTCCCAAAAACCCCAATGAAGCCTGAACTCTGGCCTCTGCACCGCTGACACATGTGTATACCAGGAGGGGTTTGGTAACGGCCCTATGGGGACGTGAGCTTTTTGCTGGTCCAGGGTTCAAATCCGCTTGGTTGCTGTTGCTTTTTTGGCATTTTCGTTTCTTGGTTTGTTTTGATTCTCTAGCGTTTTCAAGCGCGATAATAAACAACCACTCAGACGCGATACCTCCGGAGTAAATTCAGAGTAAAGGTTACATTGGTAGCGCGGCACAGTTCACGAGGTCTGAAGGTGAGGCAATTAGTGCATTTTATCCTCTTTCGGCTCTTTTTCAGATTCTTCCTTCACATCTTACAGCCGTTGGTGTAGAGGTAAATACTGCCGAAATGGCCCAAAATTGTTAAGATACCTATCCCAGAATCTGCAGGCTTAGTTCGAACCAGCCCGAGACCAATAAAGCTCCAGTCACGGCTTATACAGCTATGCGTATCGAGCATACGGGTAGGCTAACTACGCTGACTTGGAGATGTCTACCGCTGGGCTACCGCTGTATTGAAGCATATATCAACGCAGCATCCACGAAACAGACCATGGACGAACGATAGTCTTGAATTCCAGTCTCCCAGCAGCTGTTGATTCGGTCACTCCATACTGACCTTGGTGGCTGATTGAGAAAAGCGAATGACTGGTAATCCTAGTCGGCACACGACATTTGTACAGGCCAAGAGGTCTAAGCGCGTACGCTGATAATGTTTATTTGCAAAGCTTTCTTCAACAGAAGTCGTCAGTCAGGTGGCTATCGTTGACGCATAAGCAATTTAATCGTATATCTCATTGTTGCTTACAGCATACACTTACATCGGTTGGAGGGATTTGGAAGCTCTTTTCGACTGCATCATATTTGTCATCTACCATTCTATGTATTCTGTGAGGACCATGTCCTTGGAACCGAGTCTTGAATTTCTTATCACACGAGCAGTATTTTACGATTTTTGGATGCATTGCGACTATCCCAGCTCCTCACCATATCTCTTCGTAAATCTTTTCGACTTTTTTCCTCTCGACAATAGCTGTTCATATAAAATTTCTCTCTACCAGCACCATCTGGCAGCCGAGGACGCATTTCTCTTTCATCACACAACAACATGCACTCCACTGACCTCATGTCCAAAAATGCCAGGGTAACTCAACATACGTGCTGAATTATCGCTGCCAGCCATGGAGTTCCGTCGATGAACTGCACTGCCCTAATTAGACCCTTTCAGAGAGCCAAAACCTGACGAACCATAGAGCTGCAACCAAAACCACTCTCTGCGCCATCTCGCAGTCTCATATCTCTATCCCAAAGAGTGGACCAAACGGTGAACGGCGTGTATGACTTCCACCCTCAATTTCGTGTGAGCGTAGCACAGGAGCAAGGATAAATGGTCATGGTCCACCGGATCGGGATAGAACTCCAAAGGCATATCGAGGTCGGGCTCACCCAACGAGTTGGGGAAGAGTGCTTTCTCCAACAGCGGCTTTTTTGTTTTGGTCGATGAGTCGTCCAGCAATAACGGGAGTGGCATCTTCCACCCTTGGCAGAAATAGTGTGCATTGAATGGGAACAGGAGTCGAGATATGGGAGATATGGGAAGGGGGGGATTAAGGGGGGAGGACTGATTAAGTGAGAGAAGGGGATGCTGACTCTAGGAGATTGGAGGGGCGGGGGATGGCGGTTGCAAGGGCAGGGCAGGGGAGAG
>JAABUJ010005500.1_pt1 | contig 12648 bp, 12 predicted proteins | sample 5559131 | NCBI WGS metagenome assembly JAABUJ01 (sample SAMN10711875, study PRJNA513366) | rock metagenome | isolation source: Antarctica rocks | place: Antarctica: Victoria Land, Mt New Zealand nord | collected 2016-01-07
ATTAAATATTTCTTAAGTCTCTGAAGCTGCATTAAATAGAGATATGATCTTAGACATAAAGTTAAAAGTTAATTAATCAGTATAAACATTTCTTAATTAAGTTTAAAGAAATGCAATTTAACTTATTATTATCTTATAATTGACTCAAGAAGTCATTTCTGACATTGATGACTAATTAATGATAATGAGTTTGTTCATCATTATAGAAATAGAGTTAAGCTTTATACTGAGAGATTGTAAATAATTGAAAACATTAATTAATAAATTAATTTTAATTTAGTTTGAATCACTGTTGAACATATTACAATATAAGAGAGATAGAATTTTTCTTTATATAATACAGCATAAAAATTTATTTCTTTGTTCTGTAGTCTCAACACTGAAGTAATGATGAGCACTGAAGAAAAAATGAATATGTAATTTATGCATTACTGTATCAAAACTTTCACAATTAAAATATAAATCAAATCAGTTTAGATCAAAGCTTAAGTTTCAGAGTTACTTAAAAGTATGTTTTAAATCTTTGATGCTATCAGATGTGAATTGGTCTGTAGAAAGTTGTTTCTTTTCATTTATGCTATGTAGAGTATATATAGGAAATGATGACTAAGACATAAATAGGGGCGCTTAGTAAGAGATGAGTAAGCAATGATATCACAGCAGAACGTACCTTGAATCATGTGATATGGTAGCGAACGACAATTTCTCGTCCCAGGCTGCAGAAGCCACAAAGCATGGCAGGGCAACGAAAACGACAGCGCACTTCCAGCAGCGGAACAAGCATCGTGACCGCACACGACGACGATCATGCTGACACCGAAGAGACTAACGCAGGGAAAGAAGCAGTTGCCGCAGGTATTGACAAAGGGGGAAGATCCTTATTCGTGCGATCTTTACCACCTACCGTCACCTCGGACACTTTGACCCGATACTTTTCGGAATCCTTCCCAGTGAAACATGCCACCGTCGTTCTCGACCCCACTACGAAGCAGTCTAGAGGTTATGGATTTGTTACTTTCGCGGACGCAGAGGATGCAAAGCAGGCAGAGAAGGAGTTCGCCGCAAAGGTCCTCGAGGGTTGGAAAATCAAAGTGGAGATAGCAAAGCCTCGGCACCGACAAGTTGAAGAGAATGGCATACGCGGCCAAAAAAGCACCAGCGTGCCCTCAGCGACGACCACGACTCAGAAAGTGGAACGGGCGAAGATCATCCCTCAGGCGCAACCACAATCAAAACTCATCGTTCGCAATCTGCCGTGGAGTGTCAAGGAACCAGAACAATTGGCGACGCTCTTTAGGAGTTATGGGAAGGTTAAACACATCACCATTCCAGCTAAGAAGAATGGTCTTTTGGCTGGTTTTGCTTTTGTGGTGATGAGGGGAAGGAAGAACGCCGAAAAAGCTATGCATGGTGTTACTGGGAAGGAGCTTGACGGCAGGACGCTCGCCGTCGATTGGGCTGTCGAAAAGGAAGTCTGGGAGAATTTGCAAACTGGTGATACCATCGGTCCTGATGACAAGGAGCAATCACAGGTCGATAGAGATGAAGATCAGCGTGAGGACCTTGAGTCCAATGCATCGGTGGATTCGAATATTGATGACCGAATTTCAAGCGGTGCTGAAAGCAGCGAAGAGACCGTGGGTGATTCTGACGGTGATGATCTTTCTGATGGCAATCCTAAAACTCAGGATTCTCGGGACAATTCAACCACGCTTTTCATCCGCAATCTCCCGTTTACAAGCACTGAAGAGGTTTTGCATGCTCATTTCAGCCAATTCGGTGCCGTGCGTTACGCACGAGCTGTTGTTGACCACATTACCGAACGGCCAAAGGGGACTGCCTTTGTGTGCTTCTACAACAAGGAAGATGCAGATAGTTGTCTACGGCAAGCTCCTGTCACTAATCGACCCGGTCAAGGTAAGAAGGGTGAGTCAAGTGCGCCTTCGACTCAGCATTCTGTGCTTGAAGATATCAACGCCGATCCGTCCGGTCGCTATACTAGAGATGGCCGTGTTCTCCAAATATCTCGAGCTGTCAGCAGGGATGAGGCTGTCAAGCTTACCGAAGAAGGCAGTTCTCTCCGTGATAAGCGGGACAAGGACAAGCGACGGTTGTACCTGCTTTCCGAAGGCACGGTGCCATCCAACTCGCCACTGTATGCTAAGCTCGCACCGTCGGAGATAAAGATGCGGGAAGCGAGCGTCAAGCAGAGACAGTCGCTTGTCAAAAATAACCCTACTCTGCATATAAGTCTTACCCGACTCTCCGTTCGAAACATCCCTCGCGGTATCAGTTCGAAGGACCTCAAGGCACTCGCACGTGAAGCCGTTGTCGGTTTCGCCAAAGACGTCAAGCGTGGAGCTCGCAGTCAGCTCTCTAAAGAGGAGCTCGAGCGCGGTAGTGTGGAGATGAGAGAAGCGGAGAGGAGTAGGAAAGCGAAAGGGAAAGGGATCGTGAAGCAAGCCAAAATCGTCTTCGAGGGTAGGGAAGGAGGCAAGGTCAGCGAAGACAGCGGCGCCGGAAGGAGTAGAGGATACGGCTTTATCGAATACGTATCTCACCGATGGGCTCTGATGGGCCTGAGGTGGTTGAACGGGCACGCTTTGGGCCGCGATGGCAAGGACGACAAGTCGACATCCAGCTCTCGGGTCGACCCGGCTGAGGGAGTCAAACGATTGATCGTCGAATTTGCCATCGAAAACGCCCAAGTCATCGGCAGAAGGCAAGAGAGGGAGGCCAAGGCACGTGAAAGATCAAGAACGTCCATGGCAAAGATCGAAAGCGGGAACTTGCCCCATGCAGCGAAGAAGACGCTCAGTAGAGACAGCCTAATGGCGATGACACGGAAAGGGGTGAAGAGGAAGAGGGACGATGGAGCCGAACATGGAGCCGCTAGTGTTGGCAAGCAAATTGCTTCTACCAATGGGGATTCCGTTGGTGGCCAGCAAGTAGAAGCGGCGAAATTGGCGAAACGACAGCAGATTATTGCGAAGAAAAGGATGATGAGAAGGGCCAAGAAGAAGACTTGACGGATACGCTCTTTAGTACGCTGCATGCAGACTCGTTATTGCCACAAGCCATGCAGCGTATCCAAGACCGTTTGTGTTGTACTCTGGGGACTTTTCTCTATTCGCCATCTGATATGTGGGATGGACAAAGCATATCATGTCAACAGTGGTCTCCGTCCAGGACTCTGGCTGGCATGCCGAGGAGCCCAGGCTTTTCGGGAAGAGCTCGTGATGCTGTGATCGTCGGCTCCCAATGAAGTCATTCTTATAGCTCCCTTCTGGCTCGGAGATGGGCTCGGACTCTGCCTAGTGTGTGGACTTACTCGAGGACGGGGTTCAAGTGGTGAATTTCATCACGCCATAGACCAGATTACGAGAGGCATCTCAAGCAATGGATATGGCGATCCGCGGCTTTCATTGCAGGAAGTCCCATCATCCTTATGAACCTGAGCCCTCGTGTCGTCTTGGCCTACACGATTCTAGCGAGGGACTTCGGTCCTGCTACGTTATTTAGATGGGCAATAATGATCTCATGTACATACTCACCTTACATGAAAAGTTTGTCGGCATAGAACCCGCCGTACTCCTACCTGAGAATATACATCAGAATCACTATCGTGTATTTCTTCCAGTCAGCCTGGTACGGACATGGACACCCAGAGAGGCCATAGCTACCACCTTGTCCATTATATAATCTCGAGTTTTCACTTGTCCTTCATATCTGACCATCGCTTTCGTATCGCATTTCGAGCCGTCCAACATTAATTTAGGACTTGCCTTCAGTCCTTGTCTCTTTTCATTTACGATCCATAGACGTCAGGCAGGGGAGCGAGAGCCTGCAGAAATGGATATGTAAAGCAAACTTGTTTTTTTCTCTGACCCGAGCATTCAATCATCTCTCCGCTTCTTAGTCTGAACATCATATCCAATCAAACAATTGCTAATCCATATTCACTTATCGACCGTTTGGGTTCTGAATTTCACAGGCTGGTGCCTGTGGAGGAAGATCCAGTACCTACCTTATATATCCCACGGCAACTCTCCGAGTCTCCAGATCTCGAGAAACTCCCCACATCTACTCTAGTCGAGGGCAATACTCATTCGCCGTCGTCGAACAATCTCCAATAACATCTGCCACAAACGTCAGCAACGATCTTGGACTTTTTACCAAGCTAACTAAATAGCTCGTTAGTCACTCCAACCCATCAACCCTGATGTGTCACCACGAAGAGACCACCTTCCGCTGCGGCCACAAAGGTCACCGGCGCTATCACTACTGCCACTTCACTCGCAACGACGACCTCCATCAGTGCTTCGGCGTCAAGGTCCTCGGCCGTACCTGGCGGCAGCGGAGAGAAGATTGTCCCAAGTGCACCGAGTATTGGGAGGCGCGGGGGGGCAATCCGCAGGACAATATCTCGCAGGAGGAGTATTGGGAGCAGCTGCGGAATGTCGAGCAGCCGGTGTATCTCCACCCGCCGCCACTATTGCAGCAGCTGCCAGGACACCTGTTGCTGCCAGATGTCCCGCCGCAGCCACTGTTTCCGAACCTGCCACATGTCCAGCGGCCGCCGCAATACCAGCAGCAGCCGCCGCAATACCAGCAGCAGCCGCAATACCAGCAGCAGCCGCAATACCAGCAGCAGCCGCAATACCAGCCGCCGCCACAATACCAGCCGCCGCCGCAACACCAGCAGTGGCCTCAATTCCAGCAGCAGCCACAGGCCAACCAAGGCCCGCCAGCCCCACGCCAACCTGGACAGTGACGGGCTTAGGCTGCCTCATGAGGGCCCTCTCCGGGCTGGCTAGATCTCCTTTGTTCATTCCTCTCAGGCATAAGCGCTTCTGGTGGGCAAGCGTTTGACATTCTTTTGATTTTCTTCAAGCAGGGGGGGATACCTATTCTTGGCGTCGAGCGCTCCTTTCCGGATGTACGAGTAGTAGTACATATCTACCCGGACGGCGGCCGGTACTGTAACGGTACTGTAACGACTAATAACTATCTAATCATTCTTTACTCTTGGCCGTAGAAGTCTCCGCTCAAAGCATCACGAGCTACAGTGCAAAGACGACTACGAAGCAGCATCCGGATAGGACATCAGCAAATCGCACAAACTGACTGTGAGGGAATTGTGGAAAGCACGAACGTGGCGGGTATGGCGCCTGCCACTTTATTCAAATCCATAGACAACATGTATGCCGCCATCCCGCATGTCGCACCACCTCCTACCACCACCATCCCCCACAGAACTAAAAACCCCCGACCACGATCCCGAATCCAAACGATCAAGCACACTTTCCGATTCGACACCGCCCCGCATACATCGGACACCCACAACCTACCCTCCCTACCTACCCAACCCACCAAACGCAGTCACCCTAAATCCCCTCACATCCGCAGGTCCCCTAACCCCTCCACCCTAACCCAAAGCAACCCCCAAAAGCAACCCCCCACGCAACCCCTCAACGCAATCGCCTCCCTCCCCCTCCACCCCAAGATTCTCAAAGATTCTCAGCCCCGTGCACCGTCCCCACGATATTATACCGCTTGCTAAAGAACGTAAACCACTCGTTCAACACCGTCTGCTCCTTATCGCCCAGATCGCTCCACGCCGGCCTGCAGTCCTCCGCCTTCAGCGATGACGTGGCCAGCGCGCGTGATGCGTCTTTGCCGGCGAAGACTGTGAGGCCCCTCTGGAGTCAGCTACTGTCGGAAGTATTCCTTGGGGATGCACGGGCTGCTTCTGCTTGGCTCCCGCTTTTGGGTTGGAGTAATGGGGGGGGGGCGCGGGGGAGATAGGGAGGGAAAGAGGAAAGGGGGTTTGCGTAGGGGGGAATAGGGAAAGAAAGAGGAAAGGGGGTTCTTCGTACCGTGGTATTGCCCCTTAGGAGCGTAGGCCGCGTTGCCGCTGACGTCGAAGATTCGGCCTTTGATGGCTACGTATGTTGGGAGGTTGGGGTCGGTGCCTGGTGGAGGGCGGAAGTGCGGTCCACTGGTCAGCCTTCGTTGTCTGCTTGACTGCGCCAACGTAACGGTACGCCACGCATCGTTTATACGACGCCGAGCCCCAAGAGGACTGACAATGCAGATCGGGGAGCTTACCATCGCATTTAGACAAATGTTGGACGCTGACGGGGTCGTTCTTGGGCGGATTGAGGTGGACGGGCGTCTTGGGCTCGAAGTTCTTGGGCTCGGGCACGTGGCCGGAAGACATTGTTGTGGTCGGGGGAAACGGGAGTTCGTGGTGGTTGGGGGTGGGGTTCGTTGGCTTCTGAGGAGGATAGGACGACGTTGTGTTTGGTCTTGGCAGGCAGGTGGTAAGGTGGGGCAAGGGACTAACTAACTTACCCCGCGCTAAATTAGTGGCCGCCAAGGAGAAAGAGCCGCATGTGCTGATGTAAGCATTTTCCATGTCAGCCACGCGGTAAAATTCCGTGCATTTGAGTGCGCTCAGACGTAGCAAACTTCTGCAGTTAGGTGCATGGTTCACATCAGATTTCACATTGAGCTCTATGATTTTTTCCTCGGTAGGATTGTCCCCGAGCCTTTCTCTTCCGTATTCTCTGATCGACGGTATCCGGGCTCTTGCAACGGAAGAAGCATGATCGTACTGGGTGTCCGATACAGGAAAGAAGAGGGATCGATGTGCATAAAGCTTATCCTTTCACATTCACCAAGGCTCTGAGAACAACCATGGTGAGATCAAGCGACACGTTATCCTTGTCCATTCTATATTTTGACCGGTGTCTGCACCATTAGGGTGAGGAGAGAATGGACAATCTCAGCTGCTGCTAGGACGGTGGTCTCGCCTGGGTTGTCATAGATTGGTGCAACCTCAACCACGTCTGCGCCGATTATACGCAGTCCTTCCAGGCCATCGAGGATGGATAACAGCTCTCGGGTTGTCCAACCGCCAACTTCAGCTGTTCCTGTGGCTATTGCTCCGCATGAGTCAGTGATAGTACAAACGGTCAAGTAAGATGAAAGCTTCGCTTGATTAGCAACTGCAGACCAACGAGTCATGCTCAAATGCAGATAACAAGTTCAACGTGAGTATAACATTTTGATTAGAACCAAGCATGGAAGATTCTCTCTGGAAAATCGAAGCTGAAGGCTGACATTAGATTAATGCTCAACCGGTCCGTGACACCTGCTGCAAGACAAATAAGTATGATGCCTGATTGGCGGTAAATGGCATCTGTGGAGACATGAGATCTTACGCAGTGACTTTGTGTGGTAACTAGAATCTCAAAAGGGATGGTCGGGGCCTGTTGTGGTAGTACCAGAAAAATTCCGAACACGAAGAATCAGCTATTGTATGCACTCACCCGGTGCGAATGCAGGATCCAGCACGTCAATGTCGACACTGATGTATACCTTCGAATTACCGACCCGATCTTTGAGCTTACCGATGATTCCATTCACTCCAATTCGGTCGATGTCTCTGGCTGTCACGATTTCGAAGCCACAACGGACATCGTTTCGCAGGTCTCTATTCCCGCGACTCAAGGGTGCTCTGACACCTGCATGGATGGAGATATTGCGGATCAAGCCTTCTTCATGAGCGAGATGCAGAAAGGTTCCATGGTTCACTCCACTTTGGATCCGAGAATCACATCAGGATCTTTGCGTCGACAAACATTCCCTGCGAGCCTACATACGCATAGTGTGATATTCCCCCGCCTCGAAGCTATTAGCCAGGTATAACTCGGTGAAAGGAGACGACGGAGGTTACCAAGCACATCTGGATCCCATGTATCTGCAACCGAGTTAGCTTATCCTGGTCCTTGCAGATGGAAAATCATCCGTCTGCACATGCTATGCAACAATCGTATTGATGCAGGGGCACTGACCAATGTGGCTATCGAAATGGATGACACTGACTGGCCCCCACCTACGGAAGGTCGACCGCAGCGCTGAGAGAGTAGTGGTGTGATCGCCTCCGAGGGTGATAATCCTCGGTATACTTGACTTGCTGGTTGTATTTGCTTCTCGACCCGAAATCACCTGGCTTGATCTTCAGCGACCAAATACAGCTCCAGGTCCGTCCACGACACGGGTTGCTCAACGGCCTTCGTTGCGGCTTCACTTGCTAAAGATGATATGGCATCACCGACCTTATGCGCCTTCTCCAGCTGCTTCAGCGCAACAGTATTGTCCAGAAACGTCAGCGGCGCATCTCCGCAATCGATGATCTTGGCCCAATCCTCGAAAGTGTTGCGCCCTCATCAGACCAGCCCTATCAGCATCCCCAGCTGCGCGACTTCAAACGCAACGTGGTCCTCGACGGGAGTACAAGGCTGATTGCATACCCGTGTAAACGCTCTGCGCAAACTGCGGCATGATGCGCCTGGAACCCTGGCGTATGCCGCCCGGGCCGAACCTGGCCCCGGGCCTCGCAGTTACCGCCTGTATGGATCGTACATGTACATCAGTCAAACGCACGTGTAGCACCTGTGCAAGCAAACAATATTCCCCGAGCGTTTGGAAACGCGACGTCCCAAGCGAGCGTCGAGCGTAAATTATGACGGGCCACTTTAGGGCAGAAAGGAAGTATTCGTAATCGTCTTTCTTTGGCTGACTTCACCAACAACAAGAACAACAAGAACAATATCTATTGAAAACACAACCACCAGCCTGCAGCATCGAGAAAGAAAGGAGCAGCCAAACAACCAAGCAAACGACCCTCCCAACTCACCGTATCAAACGGCGCTCCTAGAATAGCGATATCATATTTCTCCACCCCGTCCTTTTCGACGAAGCAATTGATATAGGGAAGGTGGGCGTAAGTCGTCAGACCAGAAAACGCGCTACCGGTAACGATATCGACATCATCTATTTGTAGGTTGGAGGTCGGTGATTGTGCTTGTAGGCGGCCTGTGGAGAAATCCACACCGGCGATGGGCGGGAAGGTGATGTCGCGGGCTAGAGCTGGGGCGAGGGAGAAGGAGAGGGTGAGGAGGAGTGTGGGAGGGAGTGTGGGGATCATGGTGTTGGGTTAGTTCGGGCCTGTAGACGAGTTCTTGAAGATTGGCTTTGTAGGCTACAGTACTGGGTCGGTATGATGTCTATCTTCATCAACAGTATAAGTGCTGATACAACGTTAGTGGCAGTGGGGTTGGGGAGCAGGGATGACTGATTAGGTAATTCCCATCTGGCTTCAACATCAACGGTTAACTTGCCAGCTCCATTTGGATTGCCAACGCGAGACCAGTCGCTATTCCGCTGGATGGACCTCATCTCAGTTTCTAACTGCCTCGTAGTCATGGAAATGAGGTCTTCGTATAAGAAGTCATTATTTTCACCTAATCCCCCTCCCGATGAGCCCAAACTCCATCCACAAACCCTAATCTATCCCACACCTTCCCCCCTCGCTCCGCATCCCATTGCATCCCATCAATCCTTCCACCCCATTATCCACAGCCTCTCCACCAAAGCCCTCTCCATTGGCCTCGCCCTCCCCCTGCCCCTTCCCCTCGCAGCCGTCATGCTCGTCCGTCCCCCCAATCAACCCACCTTGAAGGTAAAGTAGTCTTGCCCAAGTCACGGAACCGCCGCAAAGCTTGCTCCGTAGTGAACCTTACCCTGAGATTCCTTAAATTTCCGGGAGGGTAAGTTGCGCCGCGTGCCTCGATTGCTGAGCAAGGTAGATCAGGAAGCAATCGAGAGATGGAACCTCGCGCTCTTGTCGGTCCCTCTTCTATACTCCAGTAAGATAGTGGGTCTTGGGAGAGTCAGCGCATTCTGCGTGTTTTTATGGTTAAGACTGCTACTCGGCGGTGCCTCTCCCCTGAACTCAAGCGTTGTTTTTCGCTTACCCTCAGTCGGTATCAAAGACATGTGAGCACCGCGCACCATGGAAGGCATCGAGCGGAACCTCTGAATGCTCAAGTATGCCTGGGGGACTGACATGAGCGGCTAGCAGGCGAGCTGAAGCTATCGAGTGAATGTTGACAACGCTGGAAACGACTAGCGGCGAGTATGTACGGAGAGATAAATCCGCCGGACCCGTCATGCTTCTTACTTTTCATTATCGTCGACCTCGAATATCTGCTCGAAGCTTAGCTTGTGCGAAATACAGCAAACCCAGAACCAACCGCAGCAGCGGCGGCGAGATGAAAAGGACTGCTGTGATTGTTATTCCCAGTGACACGGAGGAAGATGAAGAGGAAGACGAAGACGAAGAGGAAGAGGACGAGAGCGAGGAAGAAAGGAGGCAAGACGAAGTGAAATCGAAGCTCATACTCGATAGTACGATTGTCCTGGGTTAAGACTGATCTTAGAGTTCACAAAAACGAGGACCAGATGCTGATCTGAATGTAGGTTTGAATCCCGACCTGCGGGAGCGAGCATTACGGATGCTGCGGCAGATTGAGGCTGGCACGCTGGATAGAAGGCCTGATAGTGAGTAAAGCTGATAGCGCGCATCATCAACCGCGTCTCGTTGCCCTTCGTTTCGTCGGCGACTGCGGGTCTACAAAGGAGGGAATCGAACTCGTCCAAAGTCAGGCGATTGGACCCAATTGACCGCCCTCAATGCGATTTGAAGCCGAAGACGACGATGGAGACGGAGATGGAATCGGCGGTGGAGGGGTCGAAACCCACTATGGTTCAGACTCCTGACGGTAAATTACGGCAAGGTACCAGTCACCTTATCGTCACAAGGTGCTTATGTAATCACATTGGTAGGAGGTACCTAGGGCAACCACTTAGGGCCAATGAAGCCAACCTCTCTATCAGCGCAATACACATTTTTACTGAATAAAACTTATCACAATCAATTCCCTGCAGTCTCTTTACCTTAATAAAGTCTACACTAGGCGTCTAGATGCATGATGAAGACCATAAAAGAAAAAAAGATGATAGACATGTTCAATTCTCAGAAAGTCACTGCAAACATTAATTTAGCTACACTACAACAACTGATCATATCAGCAATAAAAGAAGGAAATCAGAAATACAAAGAAAGACTTCAAATTAGGATTCAGGCTCAGCTGAAGAAAGTTTAGAAAAAACATCAAGTCAGCATTCAGGCTTAGCTGAAGAAAATTTAGAAGCAAATACAATGTGAACATAAGAGGATGATAGCAGACATGAAAGAGAAAGTAGATAAAGTACTTGAGCATCTTGTCTTAAGTGCAAACAAAACAGTGACTTATGCTATAGCAGCTTATGAAAATCATGCAATTCTCTTTATAAAGATACAGTACAGAATGACACTCACTAATTAAATGATTACACTGAAGCAGGTCATGAACTTAAGAGTGAACAGCAACATCAAGATATGTATTAAGAATGCAGTAACAGTGAAAAAAATCTGATATACAACAGCATTACTTCTGATGACAAACATCAACAAGGCTCTGAAAAAGAAAACAGATAGCAGAGTCATTGCAGCTAGATAGATGTGAAGTGATGATATTAGTGTGATCATAGTGAACATCATCAGCAAAGCAGAATTGATGAAACATCAAGAATGACTATAGACACTCAATTAAGACACAGAGATCATCACTTCAGCATATTAAATGTTAATATATAGTGTCAGAGTCAAAGTAATAGATCTGAAGAAACTGAAGATCATGTTTGAGGCACTCAGAACAGAGAACATTGACATGATGTAGAAAGAAAACATTAAAAGAATCATATGAGTTAAGTATGTTCTGAATAAGAGACAGACACATATCTCTTTGATGATGAGCTTTGACAAAGCATCAACAGCAAACAAGATTATCAGAAAAGAACTGATGTTTGAGTACAGAATATATAAATGTGAGCTGTGAAACATGAGATGTTAATGAAGACAATGTTATCAATGTCATCAATATAAATATATGACACTCATGTGCAGAAGAACTCAGAAGTGTATCTTTTGCATGAGCTCTCACAATGTGAAGAAATGCAGTGTCAAGAAAGATAAGATGAAGCTGAAATGTGCTGCATGCAGAGAAGATGAACATTTCATCTGAGACAGATTCTGTAAGCTGAATAAGAAGAAGAAGAAGAGAATTAAAGCAGCACTTAAGATGAGATCAATACTCTACAACAAAGAGACAGAGATAAATAAAACAATGAACTAAAATCTTTTAAGCAAATCTACAAAATAAGCATCTCAATTTCTCTCTTCTTTATTTACAATCAAACAGTCACAACTTGACAGAACAATGAACAACACAATATCAGCAAAGAGAGACAGATCAAAGAAAAAAGCATGTAGCTCTGTTAAGAAAACTATGATGTCACAGAAGAACTCAAATATCAGTTAAAGATTTTTAGATACAACTCTTCAGAACATGATCACATCAAATCTTTAAATAACAAGAACAGAAAAAACAATAACTTCATTTATTCAGACATTGAATCAGAAAGAATGAAGAGAAGTTTTTTACAAAAAAAGAAAAGTGATTATAAGTCAGAACTCAGAAGAACTTAGCTTAAGTTTAAAAAGAATTTTACATAAATCACTAACAAAAAGAGATGAAAATCTGAAGCTTTGAACCTTATAGACAATGATCTTTATGAAGAAGAATGAGTTATAAACAAGATATGCTATTTATATTACAGTACAATGTCATGAAGTCAAGAGATCAGATGATGATCAGCTTCATAAAAGATTGATAAATATATAAATATGACATT
>JAABUJ010005502.1_pt1 | contig 12647 bp, 7 predicted proteins | sample 5559131 | NCBI WGS metagenome assembly JAABUJ01 (sample SAMN10711875, study PRJNA513366) | rock metagenome | isolation source: Antarctica rocks | place: Antarctica: Victoria Land, Mt New Zealand nord | collected 2016-01-07
GTGCGTTCCTCACGCTAAGTGTTAGTGAGGGTGCGAAGCGAAATGAAGCGCAAGATAAGTGAAATGAAGCAACATGTTAACAGTAAGGAAACCTCCATGGCAATTTGTCTAAGTCCTTTCAACTTACCCACCTGTGATCCTGACATTCTTATATATAATTAATTAACTTTAACTCTTCAGTGATCTTCTTATATGAATGAGATGTCAATAAATTAAAATTAAAAAAGAACATTTATACTCTCACTATTGTGAAGTAATCATTATGTAAGTTAAGTCAGAAAATTCTGTAAGATTAAGTTCAACACTTTATATATTTAAACTTGAAGTTAATCTTCTATCAAGAAAGCAAATATACAAAATGAAACTGCATAAAAGCTTTAATTAATACTGTCTTTAAATGTATAATAAGCACAGCAAGATTATAATAGAAGCATTAAAGTAAGATAAAATCTATATAATTAAGCATATTATAAAGAGTCTTAATAAATTTACTTTGATATCTATAATGTACACATCACATTCAGAGATCATCTTTTTTATTATTGCTTTAAATGCAAGTCTGTATATTTAGATTCATGAGCATGATCTTATAATTAACTTTTTAGATGTCAATATTGTATCATTAAATAAAAAGATTAAGATTTACAGACTTTAACACTGATAATTTGCTTATCTTAATTCTATAAAGTTGTGTAATCTTTATAAGATGACAATTCTTGAAAAGTTAATTCTCATTGTTAAGAACAATGAGAACATATATAAGATTTATGCTTTAATTAAGTTCATTAACAAGTAAGATTACACTGTAAGCAAAAGAAAGATTAACATTCTTGTTTTTATTTTTATTAACATATATAGCTCATTATTCTTGTCATTTAACAGATATCAGTACTTTCTGAAGATAGTAGATAATTATTTTTGAAAGATATAAACAATATTGCTGAAGCAATATAATGAGACTTCACAGACACTGTAAGAATGATAGCTGAAGACTAAACTTTAAATTGATGTAAAGATTCTTGCTGTATAAAGTGACAACAAAATAAAGTTAAAGTTCACTTTAAATGACTAATATAAGTCTCTTAACATTACACTGCAATACATAATGCTCTATATGTCAATTCAGAATGATATTGTCAAAAGAGTTATTCAAATCACTGAGAACTCAGTGCACATCATGATTAAAGAGATACAACTATTAATAAAGTTTTAAGTGTAGACAGTATAGACAGATACTTATCTTTATAATTAAACAGCAACTAATCTTTTAATTAATGACAAATAGATAACTTTTAAGAAAGCTTTCATCAGTGTGAAGTTATTTATCAATTACATTTATATATAAAGATGTAAGTACTACAGCTACATTGATCTCAAGTTATTATCTGAAGATAGACACAACAAATTTATAAATTAAGAATAAGTAAGAGTCTTTATAAGCTATATTGAGAAAATTATAAAGCAGTATCAGCTTTAAGCTTTAAATCTTAAGTACATCATTAAGAGTTACACTGTAAAGTTTGTTGAAAGCAAGAAGAAAGATATTGTTAATCTTAAATTGTAATGATAAACATTAAATGTTCTTCAGAACAGAAGACTTATTAAATGTTTATAAAAGAAGTTAATTATTATGAAGATCACAGCTTCAGATCAGATACTTATAACTTAGAACAGTAAGATGCAGTCTAACTTAATTATAATTAAGATTAATAAGTCTTAAAATAAACAACATGAGATTAAGTTGACTGCAGTTAATCTAGATGAGTCATTAAATAAGAAGATTAATACTGATTAAATTAAGATAATGACATTTAAAGAAGTCAGAATCTTTCTGTACATTAAGATTTTAAAATGAAAAAGAAACAATGATGATAATAATTAAGATATGAATGAGTTCTTAATTAAAATATTAAGAATTATGCTGACACTTATAGCATTTTTTATAGACAAAAAAGATTTTATAATTAAATTTAACATTCTGACATCTGTTATCTATGCTGAAGCAGTGAGAGACTCAATTTAAGAAGAAATGTAAAAGAACATTATTTATGTGAAGCTGACAGTTTTAACAATAAATGAAATATGAAAAGAGACTGTATCATTAAGAAGAATCAACATTATAATCAGTAAATAAGTCTTTAAATTTAAGCTGAACATTAATGAATTCTTAAATAAGCTTAAGACAAGACTTATAGTAAGAGACTTCTTATAGATATATAATGTTAATTATAAGAATATCTTTATTCTTATTGTTAAATTTAACACTCTGCAAATCTTTCTGACTATCATTGCACTTAAGAATTTAAAGTATCATCAAGTAAATGTTAATAACATTTTTACAGAATTCTTTCTGAAAAAAACAATCTATATAACACTTTTTTCTAAAGTCAATGTTACATCTAATCATGTTCTGTGCATACTGCACAGCCTTTATGATCTTGAGCAAGTCACACAGAACTGACATGAACAATGTGTCATTAAACTACTTAAATTAAGTTTTTATTAAAGTAAAACTGATTTTTATCTTCTTCTTTACAGCATTAAAAGAATCATACTGCTTCTTTATATAAACAATATTATTGTAACTTCAACAAATTTATTATACATTCTCTGATTTAAGCAAGCTCTTGCAAACATGTTCAAAGTTAAGAACTTAAGAAAGACACAGAAAATTCTCAGCATTTAAATTATACATAATTACAAAATGAGAACTCTGCATCTAAATCAGACTCACTATATAAATAAGATATTAAAGAATCTTTATATGCAATCTGACAAGCATAGAGTCATCAGTATTTTACTTAATAAATATAATACTTTTCATTTTGTCAGTTCAACTGATCAAAGAATAGATTAAAGACAGTATTAATAAATAATTAAAAGTTTAATGTATACAATAATTCATATTCAGTCAGACATCATCTTCACATTAAATTGACTAAGTTAATATCTCAGCAATTCTATAAAGCATTATGAACATACATTTAAGAAATTATTGCAGTACATAAAATCAATCATTAATCTCAACATTATGTATAGCTTTAATGAAAGTCAAGTAATGCTTAAATATTCTGACTTTAACTATGTTTCAGACAAACAGAATTGAAAATTAATTCTAGAATGTGTCTATATGCTTAAAGATGAATTAATATTGTGAATAAGTTAAAAGCAGAAGTTCATTGTTATTTTAATTACTGAGATCAAATACATAACTATATTAATGTGTACAAAGACTGAGATCTGACTTAAACAGATATTAAGAGACATAAGCATAAATAAATATTTTAAAGTCAATTTATATTGCATAAACATTCAAGAAAATGAAGCTCATTAAGTATTTTTACTTATTCAGCTTAAAAAAGATAATTAAGCTGTCTTAATCTTAATTAAGAATATACATATACATAAGTGATTAAAGTACATTAATGTCTTCTATTACAACATCTGCAATCTGTATAAGCACAATCAGATTTAAATAGACTTTATGCTCAATTAAAAGATAATTATCAACAAACTTATTAAGTTTCTGTTTAGATAAATCTTTGAGCAGTTCATTGAATTTATGAAACTCATTATTAATGATTAGTTAAACTCTTAAATGATTTGTTAAACTTTTAATAATGTGTTTAGTCATTTAATGTTTGCTGTCAGTGAGAGTCAATAGACACAGTCTCATTAAGTAAAAATGTTGAGAAACAGTGTTCTAGCTGCTTCTATAAAGTAAAATAGAATTAATGTCAAAAACTAAATAAAAACTTTATTTACATTAACTACAGTTAACATTTTTTCTACTTCTTCTGTAACTCTCTCAATCAAGACATACTCATAGACAACACAGTTTAGAGATTTCACTAGACAGCATAGTATAGCATAAGTATCTACTTTCTTTCAACATTCTTAACAGTTATCAATTAAATGTTAATTAATAATTAATATAAAATTAAATTACTTAAAATATTCTTGCTGAACAGACAGATCATTTAATTAACTGTAAAGTTGATTTTTCATTTTAAGATAGATAGCTTTCAGCAATGATTAAAAGTATAAATTATAAATCTTTAAAAATATAATCTTATTCTAAGATTAATCTGACTGAAAGTCACTAATTTTTAGATTGATTAAGTTACAGACTGTATAACAATCTGAGATTGATAATAAAAATATCATTATTTGTTTTTGAAAAAGTGACAACAAGCTGTAAATGAATCAACATTAAATATAATTAAAGAGTATACAGCTATGAAGATATTTTAAAAGCACAGAACTGTCAGATATTAGAGAACTTTTGCAAAGTGTAAATTTTTATTTGCACTTCTGACATAGATTTAGCTCAGATTTAAAGTGTTAGTCATTTACACAAAGTGAAAATAGCTAACACTTTAACTCTTATTTTGCCTGCAGTTTATACTTTTTACACTTCATTTACAGTTAGTGAACTCTGAACTGATTACTTTTGAAAGATAATTACATGCTAGTATTGTAAATTCTGAAGTGCAAAAAATTATTTGCACTTTGCAAAAGTTCTTTATTTATTAATGATTTAATAAAATTCAGAGAAGTTAGAAGTTAAACTGTTAACTATTATAAATAAATAATTATGAGTCATTATTAAAGAGTTTCAATTTATATTTAGATTGACTTTATCAGATAAATTATCATTAAATGATAATATAAACATAGCATTAACATCAATGACATTAAGTCTGTTAACATAAATGCTTATTTTCTGTCACAGCTACAACTAAATAAACAGACTAAACAAATAACAAAATTACTGAATAAAGATTTAATTTGTAAATTTATAAATTTATAAAGCTTCTTAATTTTGTTTGTTAAAAAGAAGAAGAATACATAATGAATGTATATTGATTACAGAGTGTTAAATAATATTATTGTTAAAAATGAATATTTACTTTTCTGAATTCAGAAATGTCTAGATTAAATCAGCAAAACTTAATATTTAATTAAGCTTAATTTTACTTTAAGTTATTATTAAATTTATATAATCAAAAACAATACAAAAAAGACTGTCTTCAACATTTATTACAGCAAATATAAATTTACAGCTATACTCTTTGAGCTATGCAATGTCTCAGTGACATTTCAGTTAATAATGAACTTTATATTATGAAACTTACTCAATAAATTCTATTTAATATATCTTAACAACATATTAATCTTTTCTGACTCAATTTTAAATCATTAAAAACACTTATAAATCATTCTTGATATCTTAAAGAAACATAAGCTATATGCTAAGTTTAGTAAGTGCACTATTGAGATAAAAATTCTTAAGTTTTATAAATATATTATGAAATAAGATACACTATGATCAATCTTTATTAAGATATCAGTCATTAAGAATTAATCTATCTTAAAGATAGTACATTATGTATGACAGTTTCTTAAATTAACTTTATATTATCAACAGTTTATACAAAAATTTGCACAGATTGCAGTACTGCTATTGAATTTGCTTAAAAAGAATGATGTTAAGTTATATATAAAGAAGAATTGACTCATTGTCTGAAATGTATTATGTAATAGTGTTTTTTAACAGCTTAAGAATGTATTTATATTTAAATTAATGCTTATTTAAGTAGCTATACACAAACTATTTACTATCAAAATAAACACTTTCAAATGAGTAATTGACTGTGTCTTGATGCAGAATGAAATGAATAAAAAACTTTATTTAATTATTTATAATGATTAGAAGTTACAAGATGCAGAGTTTAATTATTCTATTTATAAAAAGAAATTATTGATCATTAAGTATGCACTTTGAACTTGACAGTACTATATTGAAAATGATTATATTATAATTATTATTATAAATTATAAAGATCTACAATATTTAAAGAATACACTGCACTCATTTAAACAGCTAGCTCAATAAACTGATAAATTTCAGCAATATAATTTTAACATTTAATATTAATTTGAAGCTCAGACTGTCATATTAGATTTAATTAATTATTAACTTAATTTTATAAAGAAAAACTCAGCAAATAAAGTGTTCTTAGATGTTCTGTGAAGACTAAATGATGTGAAATGAAAGAAAATGATAACATTGTATTTAAAAGATAATATAGAATCTGAAAAGTCACTGCTTTATAAGTATATATGTAAAAACAATATAATGAATCAATTTTAGCTGCATTATAATTTGAAATTGAATGATCTGTATTTGATTTAAAAATAAAATGATGATGAAGCATCATTTCTACAGTTTTAGTACTGTGCAGACTTTTTAAAACATATATACATTGAATATAAACATTTAAAAGTGTCAAAACTGCTAAAAGTCATTTAACTTTAAGCTTAATGACATAAACTATTGTATATTTATAAAGCATTATTTTAACTATTAAGTTGCTTAACAACTCTGAAAACATTAAGAGATCAAAGAATATTTATATTTAATTTGTAAAAACTTATTATTGTTTAAAAGATGAAAAATTAATATAATAAACATATTATCTTAAATGTCTTAAGAAAACTATTAAATTATAACAATAATTAACTATATTACAGACTGATCTGTAACTAAAGCTGTTCTAAATGCAATGAAAATAACAGTTACAGATTTTCTGTATGATAAAATCTTTATGAATTATGATTTACTGAGAAAGTTATTATTTAATAATAATATAAACTTTCTTAGCTATGTTGTAATCTACTATTTGAAAAAGCTCAGAACTCAACATAAAACAATGACTTTTTATTATTTCTGTATAAATGAAAAGATAAAAAATCTAAATAAAATATTAAGTTTTATGCTTACAAAATATCTTATGAATAAATTAACTTAATTATAAAATAAATACTTATTACAAATACTTTTTGCAGCTTAAATCTGAGCTTATAATATAACTAAACAGAGCTCATTCTATTTACTGTATAAAATAAATTTATAATTATTAGACAACTTAAACAATCTTTGATTACTGAGAGAAATTGACTTTGAAGATCAGTTAAAATGAATTGAGTAAATATAAATAATTTAAGTAATCATCAATGAAATTCTTTTATAAAAGATTCTTGAATCAAAAACAATTTATAATAAAACAGTACAGTTAAGCACTACAAAGAAAGAAGACTGAGTGCTTATATAAAATGAAGAATCTTAAAAGTTTATTGAGAAGTGATGTTCTAGCTGCTTCTATGAAGTGAAGTAGAACTAGCATCAGAAACTGAGTGAAGACTCTGCTTACATTGACTGCAGTCAACATTCTTTCTACTTTTTCTGTAACTCTCTCAATTAAGATGTGCCCATAGACAACATGGTTTAGGGATTTCACTAAATAACATAATATAGCATGAATATTCATTTCTTTCAATAGATTATGAGCTCAGTTAACAAGAAGCTTCTCAGAGAAAGTGCATACTTCTAATGTATGTAACAGCTGAGTCTGCAGACTTTTGAGATTCACAGTGAATCTGACTTTAGCAGTGTTACTGACTATTGAGGTTCATAATAAATCTGACTTTAATGAAATCAGCACAGTGATGACAGCTTGATATGCATCTGTTAGGCAAACAAGCATCTTCAGCAGCTAAGTATGTTTGATTTAGAAGATTCAAGAAGAATCAGTCTCAGCAAAAATTAGCATTTATAGTTACTCATAAGAGCACTGTTCTTTCAGCAGCTTGATATGCATCTTGTTGAATAGATAAACAAGCATTTACAGTTACTTAGAAAGCACTGTTCATCAGTAGCTTAGTATAAGTCATTAAGATGAATAAGCATTACTGTCTCACAGAACAAGAGGCATAAAAGCTTTCTATTTGTTTTATTTACATTATCTTTGATGCATACATCATTACTTTACTTTATTCACTTCTTATACTACATGTCAACTATCATCACAATGAACTTCAACAACTTCTTTATAAAGCAACAACTCATCTCAATTCTTACTTACAAGAACTGCAATCAATGATTCACTCTTATGAGAAGATGACTGATAAAAAAAGATCTATAAAATGTTGTTGAAGTCTCAGCAGTCAACACTTCTGTCAGTGAATTCTCAGTTACATTTTTTCTCAGCAATCTTGACTTCAGAAGTCAGAAAACTGATGTAAAGATCTTATATTGACTTATTATCTACATCAATATAGATAATTAAGAATATCTGATGAACAAGATCAGCACAAAGAATGTTTGAGATGCATTAAAGTTTAAATACAAGAAGAAGTTGCAGATGATCAGAAGACAATATTTGATAAAGTTTGTTGAGTATAAGATGTCAGAGAATATGTTCATTAAAGAAGCATAAACTTATTTGAGCAAACTTAGCAGAAAGATCACTGCAACTCAGTCTGACATGACTGAGTTGTTTAAATCAGAACAACAGTTTCAGACACTGCTTCAAGTGCTGTTAAACAAATATGTTGTGATCTGTGATGTCATTGATGTTTAGAACAATTTAGACATCAAAAGAGATCTACAAAAGCTTTAGAAGAAAGAGGCACAGCTTAAGACTGATGAGACTATTATTGTCTTGTGAACAGATAAACAGAAAGAAAATTAATGTTTAATAAATCAGAATTGCAGTTCATCAAATCATTACACAGCTGATATTAAGCAACACTATTGTAGATTATTCAGCTCAGACAGTGATCATTCTTCTTGTTACTTTATCAAGTGCTTTCTTTGCAACAGCTTTCACTTCATTAAAGATTGTGAATTTCTTTCTGACATCAAGCAAAATACTTAAAAGAAGATAAGCAGATTAATCACAGTTAAGTTATACAGATTAACTGCAGTCAAGTTGTATTAGAAGTCAGTCTATAAAGAAAAAGAAAAGAGATACAGAGTCTTTAATACAGAAATTAATGACAGTAATGACAATGACTTCTTCTCTAAATTTAAAAAGAAAAAGAAAGTTAACAATGAAATCACTGCTCTGTTTAAGAAGACTGTCAGTAAAATGCTTAAATCTGAATGAATTGCAGACTCTGAATTCTTCTCATACATAATTAATTAACTTCAACTCTTCAGTGATCTTCTCATACAAATGAGACATCAGTGAATTAAAGTTAAGAAAAGACATTTATACTCTCACTATTGTGAAGTGATCATTATGCAAGTCAGATTGAGAAATTCTATAAGGCTGAGTTCAACACTCTACATATCTGAACTTGAGGTTAATCTTCTGTTAAGAAAGTGAATGTGCAAAATGAAACTGCATAAGAGCTTTAATTAACACTGTCTTCAGATGTATAATAAGCACAGTAAGACTATAATAGAAGCATCAGAGCAAGACAGAGTCTATATAATTAAATATATTGCAAAGAGTTTTAATGAATTTGCTCTGATATCTGCAGTGCACACATCACACTCAGAGATTATCTTTTCTGTTACTGCTTCAGATGCAAGTCTGCATGTTTAGATTCATGAGCATGATCTTATGATCAACTTCTTAGATGTTGACACTGCATCATTGAATGAAAAGATCAAGACTTACAAGCTTTAACATCAACAATTTGCTCATCTTGATTTCACAAAGTTGTGTGATCTTCACAAGATGACAATTCTTGAAAAGTCAATTCTCATTGTTGAGAACAATGAGAATATATATGAGATTTGTGTTCTGATTAAGTTCATCAATAAGTAAGATTACACTGTAAGCAAAAGAAAGGCTAACATTCTTGTTTTTGTCTTCATTGACATATGTAGTTCATTATTCTTATTATTTAGTGAATATCAGTACTTTCTGAAGATAGTAGATAATCACTTTCAGAAGATGTAAACAATACTGCTGAAGCAATATAATGAGATTTCACAGACACTGCAAAAATGATGACTAAAGACTGAACTTCAGACTGATGCAAAGATTCTTGCTGTATAAAGCAACAATGAAATGAAGTTAAAGTTCACTCTAAATGACTGATGCAAGTCTTTTAACATTACACTACAATACATGATGCTCTACATGTCAATTCAGAATGACATTGTCAAAAGAGTCATTCAAATCACTGAGAACTCAGTGTGCATCATGATTAAAGAGACACAACTATCAATAAAGTTCTGAGTGCAGACAGTACAGACAGATGCTTATCTTCATAATTGAACAGTAACTGATTTCTTAATTAATGATAAGTAAATGACTTCTAAGAAAGCTTTCACTGATGTGAAGTTATTCATCAATTACATTTATATATAAGAATGCAAGTACTACAGCTACATTGATCTCAAGTTATTATCTAAAGGCAGACACAACAAGTTCATAAATTGAGAATGAGTAAGAGTCTTTATGAGCTACATTGAGAAAATCACAAAGCAGTATCAGCTTTAAGCTTCAGATCTTAAGCACATCATTAAGAATCATGCTGTGAAGTTTGCTAAAAGTAAGAAGAAAGACACTGTTGATCTTAGACTGCAATAGTAGACATTAAATGTTCTTTTGAACAGAAGATTCATTGAATGTTCATAAAAGAAGTTAATTATTATGAAGATTACAGCTTCAGATCAGGCATTCATGACTTAAAACAGTAAGATACAGTCTGACTTGATTACAGTTAAGGCTGACAAGTCTTAAGATAAACAACATGAGATTAAGTTGACTGTAGTCAATCTAGATGAGTCATTAGATAAGAAGATCAACACTGATTAAGTTAAGATAATGACACTTAAAGAAGTCAGAATCTTTCTGTGTGTCAAGATCTTAAAATGAAAGAGAAACAACAACAACAATTAAGATGTAGATGAGCTCTTAATCAAAATATTAAGAGTTATGCTGACACTTATGATGTTCTTTACAGACAAAGAAGATTCTATGATCAGATCTGACATTCTGATGTTTATTATCTATGCTGAAGCAGTGAGAGACTCAATCTGAGAAGAAATGTAAAAGAATGTCATTCATGCAGAGCTGACAGCCTTAACAGTAAATGAAATATGAGAAGAGACTGTGTCATCAAGAAGAGTCAACATTGTAATCAGCAAATAAATCTCTAAATTTAAGCTGAACATCAACAGATTCTTAAACAAGTTTAAGACAAGACTTGTGACAAAAGACTTCTTACAGATATACAGTGTTGACTATAAGAACATCTTTACTCTCACTATTAAGTTTAACATTCTGCAAGTCTTCTTAACTATTGTTGCACTTGAGAACCTAGAGTGTCATTAAGTAAATGTCAATAACATCTTCACAAAATTCTTTCTGAAGAAAACAATCTATATAACACTCTTTTCTAAAGTCAATATTGCATCTAATTGTGTTCTGTGCATACTGCACAGCCTTTATGATCTTAAGCAAGCTGCACAGAACTGACATGAATGATATGTCATCAAACTACTTAAGTTAAGTTTTCATTAAAGCAAGACTGATCTCTGTCTTCTTCTTCACAGCATTAAAAGAATCATGCTGCTTCTTTATGTAAATAATATTGTTATGACTTCAATAAATCTATCACACATTCTCTGATTCAAGCAAGCTCTTATGAATGTGTTTAAAGTTAAGAACTTAAGAGAGATACAGAAAATTCTCAGCATTCAAGTTATATACAACTGCAAAATGAGAACTCTGCACCTGAATCAGACTCATTATGTGAACAAGATACTAAAGAATCTTCATATGCAATCTGATAAGCACAGAGTCATCAGCATTTCACTTAATAAATATGATATTCTTCACTTTGTCAGCTCAACTGATCAAAGAATAAATTAAAGACAGTATTAATAGACAATTAAAAGTTTAATGTATGCAGCAATTCATACTTGATTAGACATTATCTTCACACTAAATTGATTAAGTCAATATCTCAGTAATTCTGTGAAGCATCATGAACACATACTTAAGAAACTACTGCAGTATATAAAATTAATCATCAATCTCAGCATCATGTACAGCTTTAATGAGAGTCAAGCAATGCTTAAATACTCTGACTTTAACTATGCTTCAGACAAGCAGAATTGAAAATTAATTTTAAGACACATTTATATGCTTAAAAATGAATCAGTGTTGTAAACAAGTCAAAAGCAGAAGTTTGTTGTCATCTTAATCACTGAGATCAAATACATAGTCATGTCAATGTGTGTAAAGACTGAGATCTGGCTTGAACAGATATTAAGAGACATAAATATAAGCAAATATCTTAAAGTCAACTTACACTGTGTGAACATTCAAGAGAATGAAGCTCATCAGACTTCTTCATTTATTCAGCTTAAAGAAGACAATTAAGTTGTTTTGATCTTAATTAAGAATGCACATGTACATGAGTAATTAAAGTACATTAATGTCTTCTATTACAACATCTATAATCTGCATAAGTGCAATCAGATTCAGATAGACTTTGTGCTCAGTTAAGAAATAGTTGCTGATGAGCTTATCAAGTCTCTGTTTAAACAGATCTTTAAGCAGTTCATTGAACTCATAAGACTCACTGTTAATGATTAGTTAAATTCTTGAATGATTTATTGAACTCTTAACAATGCATTTAGTTATCTGATGTTTGCTGTCAGTGAGAGTCAATAGATGCAGTCTTATTGAGTGAAAGTGTTGAGAAATGATGTTTTAACTGCTTCTATGAAGCAGAATAGAACTAATGTCAGAAACTGAGTGAAGACTCTGTTTACATTGACTGCAGTCAACATTCTTTCTACTTCTTCTGTAACTCTCTCAATCAAGATGTGC
>JAABUJ010005503.1_pt1 | contig 12646 bp, 13 predicted proteins | sample 5559131 | NCBI WGS metagenome assembly JAABUJ01 (sample SAMN10711875, study PRJNA513366) | rock metagenome | isolation source: Antarctica rocks | place: Antarctica: Victoria Land, Mt New Zealand nord | collected 2016-01-07
GTGCCTCATGAGGTCCTCCCTGGGTGTGTTGGTCGATGGTGGTACACCGACCATACGCGCCAGGGAGGTTTTATGCAATACGCGTCTGGACTGTCAAGCTCAGTCGCTCAAGTTTGAACCATGTCTAAGGGGCGAAACTGTGCGATAACGGAAGCCGACAGAGTAGAGGGCGAAAGTACGATTCCTATAGCCCGATCGGGGGGAGGTCGCGCCTCCTATCGGCGGGTACTGTTAGGCGCTTACGGCGCCCACATCGACAAAAAGTTGTCGATCTTTGCTGCTCCGTCAGGAGCCTCTTGTTCAGGGCGCAGTCCCTGAACAAGCGTAGCACCTTACGAGTGACATTGATCGCAAAATGCGCACAAGTTTGGTTTCGGCTTTGCCGAGTTAAGTTATGGATGACGTGATATGGGAGCGGGAGCGTGATTTATCAATGAACGCGTGTGGGAACGACGTGTGGCTGTCGGCTACTACGGCGATAGCGCTGCTCGGGGTCTCAGACGCGGGCGTACGGGCACTGGTGCGGGACGGTGAGCTAGAGGGGCGGTGGATCACCAGTGGTGCCCTCGGCGAGGAGCCACAAGTTGTGGTGTCAAGCCAAAGCGTGGCGCGACACCTGGGCGTACGTGATGGGCCGTCGCTGGCCGCGTCGGTAGCGCATGGCGCTGCGACTCCCGCCCAGGCGTCACTTTCCCGCTTGCACGGCGGGCTCTCACCTCGGGAGCGGGAGGTGTTGGACGCTTTGGTGGCGGGGGCTAGTCACGCGGAGATGGCCGCCCAGCTGGGGGTGAAGCCGACGACGGTCAGTACGCACCTGATGCGTCTGTATCGACGACTGGGGGTGAGTGGCCCAGATGTGCGCGCCACGGCTATCGCTCAGGCCCGACATTTTGGGCTGCTTCCCTAACGAGACCTTTACTCTGCTTTAACACGTCAGCATGAACCATAGCGATGCGCATCCCAGCCAAATTTTGCCCTGGGCGTGTCGACAGACGGTGCGAGACCTGGTATACTAGAGAGAGTGAGGCCAACGCGGAACAGACCGTGGGGGCCTTTTTTATACCCCCAATGGCGCTATCGAAAAGACTCATTATCATAAGCCCTTTATGTCAAATACGAGCCTCAACACATGTTGAAGGATGTAAGGTCTCATAGTTTCTGCGCACTGTCTCACAATTGCTGCACGCTGTCTCTTAGTTCCTGTATTGATCTGACAAGGGGAGCCACCTGTCTGCGTCGCTCGATTCTAGGACGCGGCCCAACATGCTGATAACGCCCATTATTCGCAGGTCTACCATGGCAAAGCTGCTGATAATGCGCTGTACGCAGCATGCTAGTGAGCCGAGAGCGCTTCTGATAAGAGGAGCTGGCATGACGAGACTCGCCGGTCTGATGTAGGCCAGCATCAAGAATTGTGAGACAACGGTGGGCTGGCCTCACAAAGTATGAGACAGGCGGCGCAGGAACTGTGAGACAACGAGGTTGTCCCCCGTATGAATACGATGCAGAAACTATGAGACCTTACAAAGGACAATCGCCGTTAAGTACATGATGCGCCTGATCGTGGCCTGTCAGACGAGCGTCGTGTCGCGGAATACGCGACGCAGAACACTCCTTCAGGGTCTCTGCCCTCCGCACCTTTCGGGACGGGTAGAACGGGACCATTGCTCCTCTCCATGTGTCGTTTCGCGAAACGCCGTCGCGTGGTTTCGCTTCTCGACGTCCGCCACTGCGCTTTCTCAAGGGGCAGGCGGCACGGAGAGATACGTCCCGATCGTCAAAATAGGAGCTACACCTGTAGAGGGGGCTGTCTCCAGTCTCATTCAGATGCGCAAGACCCTGACAAGACGGCACACTATATGCAGCGAGCGCGGTAGGTGCCTTTGCAAACCGGGCAGACGTCTAGCACGAAAGATAGATAAGGGAAGGTGGGTCGTGATGAATACCAATAATAATGAGGATATCCTAGCCGCCCCTGAAAGGGGTTCCGCGTTGACGGGCGACGACGCCATTATGGACCAGGTCAACCAGGCGTTGCAACGTCATGCGACGACCGACCGCTCCCCGATCAACGTGGCCGCGCAGGGCGCGACGGTGACGCTGTCGGGGACCGTGGGCAGCCAGGACGTCAAGCGGATGGCCGAGCAACTCGCGCGTGGCGTTCCCGGCGTCATCGACGTGACGAACGAACTGGTCATCGGCGACAACGCGGGCGGAGGGGTGTTCGGCATCTTCGGCAACCACGACAACGACGCCGATAGCGGCGGTGGCGTCAACACAGGCGGCCTCGGCGCCATCCCGCTCGTCGGGGGCAGCGGCGCGAGTAGTGGCACGGGTATCGGGTTTGGCGTACCGCTGGCTATGGGACTCTCTGGCTCCGACGAGGGTTCCTCCGCAAGCGGCGAGACGCGTCAGTCGCGTAACGCCGACGCCGAGGAAGAAGACCTGAGCTGAGAAGCGGTCAGCACTCAGCGATCAGCCTCGTGCTGCTGGCTGATTGTTCGCCTTTTCTCCAGGCAAACACGGTACGAGACGCTGGTGGTAGACCCTGTTGACCCGCCTGTGGTACAAGGTTAATGGATAGCTCTGCTGATGGTAGGCCTACGACGAGACAGCGTTGAGAGCGGTCTTTGGGTGCAAAGATCACGTCCCACGCTTCTAGATAGGAAGTCGCGCGTCGTGCATCTGGGGGACATCTCGAATGGGATTATGTCTCCCTCTACCAGGGAGTCGTGCTTCTTAGCCGGCCGAGCCATGTAGAACGGGATTGCAGGTGTGGCTGTCCCGTTCTACATGGCCCGAGGTGCGTCTTGGAGTGAGACCCTGTCCTTCCGCGTCGCGTTGTGCGAGACGCGCGGCGCTAACGGTACTTTGTTGATTACGGAAGTGATGGTGTTGGACACGCCAAGATGGGTATGAACTCCTTGCCCAGACGGCAGCCGCCGCTGCTGAAAGACAGCCTTCAGCGGCGCGAGAAACGCCTGAGCAAGGCGTTCGCCTTCCGGTTTGGCGATGCCTTCGAGCTGCCCGGCAGGCTCATTGCCGCAATCAACAAAGTACCGTTAGGTGCGTCGAGCGTCTCTGGACGCGCCACCACCACAGTCAGGCGTCAGAACAGAGTGTCCGGCGACAACCCGTCGTAGACTACTGGCCGTCACACCTAGTGACGACGAGGCACGGCAAACGGTGGAGGAGTTGGCTGTATGGGCTGTCTGGGGTCGACCATGGCCACCGTTTCTACCCGGTCATGGCTGAGGGGAGGGGAGCAATGCCACGCACAGGAGCAGATGCGAGCGTCATCCATCAACTCAAGGTGACCCTGCAGGGCGTCAAGCCGCCAATCTGGCGGCGGCTCCAGGTACGCGCCAACACCACCCTACCGCGGCTGCATGACACGCTCCAGGTCACGATGGGCTGGACCGATTCCCATCTGCACCAGTTCATCATCGGCGGTGTGGAGTACGGTCTGCCAGATCCCGACTTTACGGACGCGATGCGCTCCGAGCAACGCGTCACGCTCGCGCGGGTCGTCACCACCGAAAAGGAGCGGTTTGTCTACGAGTACGATTTTGGTGATAGCTGGACCCATCTCATCCTGCTGGAAAAGGTGTTGCCGACTGAGTCTGGCGTACACTACCCGCGGTGCCTGGCCGGCAAACGCGCGTGCCCGCCCGAGGATGTGGGTGGAGTGTGGGGCTATGCGGCGTTCCTTGAGGCCATCCGCACGAGCGACCATCCCGAGCACGACGACATGCTCGACTGGTGCGGCGGTGCGTTCGACCCTGACGCCTTCTCCCTTGACGAAATCAATCAGGCGCTCGGAGGCCTCTGATTGTGTCCGTACAACTATCGTGAGCTTGGCGGGGATTGTCCTTTAAAAGTTGTTGAGACTCCACATAAGGCGGTGTTGCCCCCCCCATTTTCGCGCCGATCCACCAGAGACTGATGTGCGGGAGGACCAGGACCATGGCCGAGACCTTTACCCAGCAATGCGTGCGGGCCGCGCAAGTCGACGTCGCGCTGTGCTGGGGGGCGTACATTGACCGCGTGACCCAGTGGCAGGAGACGGGCACGCGCGACGCCGGCGGCGGTGAGGACCTGCGCAACGCACGCGCCTCTCTGGTCACGGCGCTAGCCATCGAACGCGCGGCCCTGGGCGCGCTCATCGGGGACGATCTCGACCTGGACGACGATGACCGTGACCTGGACGATCTCGACCTGGACGACGACGATGCGTGAGCAGGTCACGCCCGCGCGGGTGGAGGCTCCCGCCAGGCCAGCCGTCCAGGCCGTGGACGTCGTCGATGTCCTGAGCTTCGCCCACCCGGAGCGTCGGCCGCTCGTCGATCCGCTCGCCGCCTACCTCGACGGTCTGGCCCCCGCGAGCCGCGTGGCCGTGCGCACGCGGCTGCGCGCAGCCGCGCGTGTCGCCGGCGCTAATCCCGCCGCGCCTCCAGACACCGCTCTGCCCTGGGGGCAACTCCGCGCCCACCACATCGCCTTTATCCGCGCGCGCCTGATTGAGCGCGGCAACGCGCCGGCGACGGTCAACCTGACCCTGGCCGCGCTCCGGGGTATCGCCCGCGAGGCGCGCAACGTCAACCTGATGACCGACGAGGAGTACCGGCGTATCCGCGAGGTCAAGCCGCACAAGGGCGAAACGCTGCCCGCTGGCCGCTCGATCCGCGCCGGGGAACTGCGGGCGCTCGTCGAGGCCTGCGCCCGCGACCGCACCCTGGCCGGCGCGCGGGACGCGGCGATCCTGGCCGTCCTGTATGTCGGGGGGCTGCGCCGCGCCGAGCTGTCCGCGCTCGACGTCGGGGACTACACGCCGGACCCGCCCACGCTCGCGGTGCGGCGCGGCAAGGGTAACAAGGCGCGGATCGTGCCACTGGAGCCGAGCGCGGCCGTCGCCCTCGACGCGTGGCGCCGGGTGCGGGGCCAGGTCCCCGGCCGGCTGTTCCTGCCCGTCAACCACGGCGGCCGTATCCAGGGCCAGGGCATGACCGCCCAAGCTATCTACAATGTGCTCGTCAAGCGCGCGGGTCAGGCTAAGATCGCGCACGCCTCCCCGCACGATTTGCGGCGCAGCTTCGTCGGAGACTTGCTGGACGCGGGGGTCGATATCAGTACGGTGCAGCAGCTCGCGGGGCACGCCAACGTGACGACGACCCAGCGGTACGACCGCCGCGGCGAGGCGTCCAAGCGCACGGCCGTCGAGAAGCTGCACTTCCCCACCCCACAGCGCGATCAATGACGAGAGGACGATAGCGTGCTGCTCTACGCGACGCTGTGCAGCCTGCTCGTGGGACTGCGCGCGGCCCAGGCCACGCTCGCGCGCCGGCACGCGCCGCGCACCGTCATCACGGTGGCCGACGTGGCCCTGGCTCGCGCACGGCGACTGTGTTCCCTCCGCGCGCGGTAGCGTGCCCAGGCCATGTGCCGCGCGGCTTCGACGGCACGGGGCGTGGGTGGTAGGATGCGTGTAGGGATCGTGTAGGGATGAGGAGAAAAGGCTACATGATGCGCCCCAAGACCAAGGACACGGCTCCCCCCATCAGCGTGCTCCTCACGCGCCAGGAGCGGTGGACCCGCGCCGAGGAGCGCTGGAAACGCCAGCAGCGCCGTTTCGCCCGCCGCCGCGCGCCCCTGTCGGATGTGCCGACGCTCGACGCGATCCCGGCCGCTGTGCCGTACAAGGACCTTACGCCGGCCGAGCGGGAGCGCCGGGCGGGAGCGCCGGGCGACGACGGCGACACCGGGAGAGCACGCGCTGCTCTACCCCGAGATGCACGCCTTCCGCCAATCTATGAAGCCGAAGACCGCGTTGGGCGCATGGGTCTACCGCGTGCTCCTCACGCTCATGCTCGGCGGCGGCCTAGCCCTGTCCGGCTATGGGCTCGTGGTCGCCTGCACGCACCCGAACCTGCAAGGCGCGGAAGGGTTTATCTTCGGGGGCGCTCTCCTGGCCTCCGCGTCCTTCCAATTCGCGGCAGGACTCGCCGCCTGGGACGAGGAGCGGCAGGGCTCCACCGAGCGCGACCTGGCACCGCGCTGAGCGCACGGGGGAATCGCAGCACCAATGTTGGAGGCACGAGGTACAGCGCGTAGACGCTATGCCCCCTTTCCCCCGCGCCCGGCGCACCCCTGTGTCGGCCGTGCCACACACGGCGCGGCGCACAGAGAAACACGCCAGCCAACGCGTGCGCTCTCGGGGCACGCCCGCCCGCGTATCCGGCCACGGTGCGCGCTGACCCACGTCTTTCGCGGCGTGTCTGGGACACTAGAGAGAGAAGGCTGAGGCGTCGTCGGCGCACCGGGAGGGCCGGCGCGCCGCACAGGGACGAATGAGGAAGAGGGGACGGATAAGCGTGAAGGTGGAGTACCTGCCATTGGGCGGCGCGGGCGAGGTCGGCGCGTCGTGCGGCCTCTTACGGATCGGGGACCGGCGCGTGCTCATCGACGCGGGGATGCGCCCGTCCGCGCGCGTCGGGCAAGAGCGGTTGCCCGCCCTCGACCGGCTGACCGCCGAACCGCCGGAGGCCATCCTGGTGACGCACGCGCACATCGACCACACCGGCGCCCTGCCGCTCGCCTCGGAGATGTTCCCGACGGCGCCGATCTATTGTACCGAGACGACCCTGCTCCTGACGCGCCTGCTGCTCGCCGACAGCGTGCGCGTCATGGAAGCCGAACACCTAGCACAGGAGGGCGAGACGCCGCTCTACACGGCCGAGGTCGTCGAGCGCACCCTCGCCCGCGTGAGCCCAGTCGAGTGGGGGCAGCCGATCGCGCCGCTCCCCGACCCCGCCATCACGGTGCGGTTCCTGCACGCCGGCCACATCGCGGGGGCGGCCATGCTCCTCATCGACACGCCGGCCGGCCGCGTCCTGCACATGGGCGACTACTCGGTGACGGCCCAGCGCACCCTCCACGGGATGGATGTGCAGCGTTTGCCCCCGGCCGATGCCGTGATCACCGAGGGCACCTACGGCGACGCGATCCACGCCAATCGCAAGGAGCAGGAACGCGCGTTGGTGGCGACGGTCGCACGCGTGGTCGGGCGCGGGGGGCGCGCGCTGCTGCCGGCGTTCGCGGTGGGCCGCGCGCAGGAGGTGGCGCTGATCCTACGCGCGGCGCGCTCCACGGGGGAGTTGCCCCCGGTGCCGATCCACCTCGACGGTATGGTGCGCGGCGTGTGCGACCTCTACCAGGCGCAGGTCCACGACCTCAACCCGCGCCTGCAAAACTACGTCCGCAACGCGCGGCGCCCGCTCTTCGCCGACCCCTCGCTCGCGGTCTATGCCGTCACGGCGGGCCGGCGCCGCCAGCTACTGAACGACCCGGGGGCGGCCATCGTCATCAGCTCGTCGGGCATGATGACCGGCGGCCCCGCCCCCCTCTACGCGCGTGCCTTCGCGGCGGACGAGAAGAGCGCCATCGTCTTCAGTGGCTACCAGGATGATGAAAGTCCGGGGGCGGCGCTGCTGCGGGCGCGGCAGGGCACGACCGTCACGCTGGGCAAGGAGGACCTGACCCTGAGCTGCGCGGTGGAGCGGTACAGCCTGTCGGCCCACGCGGACGCCGGCCAGATCGAGGTGGCCGTCACGCGCACCCAACCGCGCGTGACGGTGCTGGTGCATGGGGAGCCGGACACGCTGCGCGCCCTAGCCAAGCGTGTCGCTCGCCACCATCCCTATGTCGCGGCGAACGGGGAGGTGATCACCCTGATCGACGCGCCGGTGCGGACCACGGCGGCGGCAGGGCGACCGGCGACCACCGCGCCGTCGGGGGAGGGGGCGCATCCGTCGCCCACGGTGGCGGCGGGATCGGCTGTGATGACGGAAAGCCTGAACCAGAAAGACGCCGACCCCTCCCCTGCTGACCTCAGCGCGGTCCACCGTGCGGCATTGGCGGCGGGAGGGCTTCACCGTCCGTGGACGACGGTCGAACTGGCGCGTCTGGCGGTCGGCGCGCGCTACACCCCGGCCACGCGGGTCCACGTCCAGGGGTTACTCGACGCCGACGTGGCCCACTTCGCGCGCAAGCGCCTGGGGGCGCAGGACGTGTACCTCCCCCGCGCGCCCGAGGACGTGGCGAAACGCCAGGCCACGCATGTCGCCCTGACGCCGGGCGATCTCGTCATCGCGCGTATGAACGCGGGCCAGGGTGAGGCACGCCTGGGCGTCATCACCAGTGTCGTGGAGCAGGGGAGCGTGGAGGCGACGATTGTGGGCTGGAAAGGGGAGCGGTTCCCCCTGGCGGTCATCCAACTCCCGACGGGGGTGCGCCGCCCGGCGTATGTCGCCCTCTCGCGCGAGGACCGGAAGGTCACGCTGGCTGCGGACCAGGAGCGGATCGACGCCGCCGTGCGCGCGGGCGTGATCGCGCACGACCTGATGGCGCTGTGGGCGGCGGACGGCGAAGGCCAAACGACCGCCGATCTCCTGGGAACACAGGAGACGGACGATGGGCGTCTCGCGCTGGCGCGGGATCTGGTCATGCGCGGCGGCGTCCTGTTCACGCGCCAGGGCGATGTGTGGGAGCCGAAAGCGGAGCGGGATCTCGCGGCCCCCGAGGCCGTGGCGCGCCACCTGGCGCTCCTCGCGCGCGGCCCGCGGGCTGAGGTCGTGTATCGGGACGGTCGCCAGGGCCTCCTGTCCGGCCGTGGTCGCTGGGGGCAGGTCGAGGTCGTTTTCGACGACGGGACGCGGGTCTGGTGGCAGGATAAAGACGTGCAGGCCGTCGGGTCGTCCGTGCCTGAGCGCGCCACCGGGGACGGGGCCGACGACGCGGTGGTCGCCACCGCTGATGGCGTCGATGACGACGAGCGGGCGGGGTGAGGCCCGCTTTTCTCGCGCGCCGCGGCGCGCCTGTGTGGCGCGTCCCCTCGACGCCGTGCGTGAGAGGTGCAGCTGGTCACACAGTACCGGCCCAGGGGCCGGGAGAAAAGGAACTGACGGCAGCGACGGCAGCGACGACACCGTGAGCGAGCAGTCGGCGTGTCCGCGCGTGATCGAGGGGCAGGGGGTGTGGCGATGAGCGAGGAGAAGTGGGACCGGGTGCTCGGAGACATCTTCGCGGCGCTGGATCGGGACGCCGCGGCGGAGGGACAGCTCATCGCGATCGCGCCCCTGCTCTCCGATGAGCAGATCCTGCGGGCGTGGGCGTACCTCGCCCATGACGACGCGCTCCGCTGGCGGGCGCGCAGTGCCCTGGCGCACGAGGCCTTGCGGCGCGTCGTGGGCCGGGCGGAGCGCGACGGCCGGGGGACGGCGGCGGTGCAGCAGCTCGCGGCTGCGTTGGGGATCGAACCGGGGCGGGTCTACCGCCTGGCACAGATCCACGGCGTGATCGAGGGCGGCGCCCTGGACGCCGGCATCGTCGAGGTGCTGCCGGAGATGGTCTGGTACGACGAGGCGCTCGCCGCGCCGGACCCGGCCGCCGCGCTGGGCTACGCCGCCGATCAGGTCACTGCGGGCCGCCCCTACAGCCCCGCGGACTTTCGGCGCGACGTGCGGAAGGTCGCGGCGGCCCGTGGGCAACCGGCGCGGGAGCGGCCGCCGTCCCCGCAGGTGCGCCTCCGCGTCACCCGGCGCGACGGATCGCGCTGGCCGGCGGCGGAGGCCGTGGCGTTCGATCTGGTCGATATCGCAGCGATCGAGGTGGAGACGCCGTGGGGGCGGGCGGTGCTCGCGCTGGACGGGCAGGGCCATATCGACGCCGCCGTGCGACAGGAGGACTGAGGACCGGTGAGCACCGGAGTGACTTTCTCCGGCGCGCCGGCCTGTGTGGCGGGGGCACGCGGCGGCGGGAACACACAGCGGCGGCCGGGCGGCCGGGAGAAACGGCGAGAAACGGGGGCGGGGTACCCCCCCACGTCCGGCGCGACAGCGGGTGACAACGGCGTAGAATCAAAGGTGACGGGGCACGGGGAGGAGCGAACCGTGTCGATCCAGCGAGGAGGAGCGATGGCGACATCCCCCAATGACCAGGACGGGTGGCCGGTGCGGGAGGAGGCTCTGCGTGCGGAGGGGCGCGACGCCCTCCTGCGCGACGCGGGTCTGCCGTGCTACCTGCGCGAGATCGGCGCGGTCGCGCTGTTGACCGCCGCCGAGGAACAGGCGCTGGCTGCGGCCGTGGACCGGGGCCGGGAGGCGCGCGGGCGGCTCGCCGCGGGCCTGGTGGCGTCCGCGGACCAGGACGCGGTGGCGCGGCAGGTCGCCCAGGGCGAGGACGCGCGGCGGCGCTTGATCGAGGCCAACCTGCGGTTGGTGGTCAACATCGCGCGGCGTTACCGCCACCGCGACCTGCCGCTGCCCGACCTGATCCAGGAAGGGAACCTGGGCCTGTTCCGCGCGGTCGAGAAGTTCGACCACCGCCGGGGCTACCGCTTCTCGACCTATGCCCACTGGTGGATCAGGCAGGCCATCACGCGGGCGCTCGCTGACCACGGGCGCACCGTGCGCGTGCCGGTGCATACGCTCGAGTTCGCGGCGCGGGCGGCCCGGGTGGTGGGCGAGTTGGCGCAGCAGATGGGCCGGGAGCCGGGCACAGCGGACATCGCCGCGGCGCTGGGCGTGCCCGTGGAAACGGTCATCCGCGCGCACGTCGCACTGCAGCCGCCGACCTCGCTGGAGACGCCGATGACGGAGGATGGCGGCCTGCTCGGCGACGCGCTGCCTGACGAGGGGCTGCTCCCGCTCGATGAGGAGGCGCAGCGGGGGGTGTTGCGCGCGCGGGTGCGGGAGGCGCTGGGCGGGCTCACCGACGAGCGGGCGCGCGTGGTGGTGACGCTGCACTTCGGGCTGCAAGGGCAGCGCGCACATACGCTGCACGAGATCGGGGAGCGCCTGGGACTCACGCGTGAGCGCGTGCGGCAGATCGAGGGTGAGGCGCTGGCCGCGCTGCGCGGGAGCGCCCTGGGGGTGGAGCGCGACCGCGATGACAGAGGCGCCGCCTAGCCCGCCCACTGCCCGCGCGGACGCCAAGAGTGGCACGGATCGTGGCGTACACGATGAGCGTGGACCAAGAGCGCGCGGTGTGGGACCGGGTGGAGAAGCAATGGATGGCGGTGGAGCGCGCCGAGGATAGTCTGAAGGGCACCCATGCCGGCGTCCCCACAACGGCCCAGATGCCCCCCATCCGTCTGTAGCGTAGCAGCGGTGGGGGGTGCCGCGCATGATGCGAAACTCACAAAGATGGATCGTGGCGTCAGCAGGAAGCCGTCCTTATCCATGCCGTTGTTGGCGCCCCCGACGCAATATGATGGAAAGACGGATGGGTGTGCCCCGCGTGAGGCGCGTGAGGGGAAGGAGGGGCGGACGGTGCCAGAGGTATACACGGGCAAGGTGCTGATCCCCGGCGACCAGATCGACGACTACTTCGCTGTTCTCAAAGATGCGGAGGAGGCGCGTGCCCCCTTCCGTCAGTCGGTAGAGGACCTCAACGTCGCGTTCGCTGTCGCGGCATCCCTGGACAAGAAGTACAGCCGGAAGACAGTACGCAAGCACACGAGCATTGTTGACCTGTTCATCATCTTCCTGACGGACTATACGGACGTGGAGCGGTTGGAGGATGTGACACGGGGGATGGTCAACAGCCACTTCCGGCGCTGGTACCGAGGGAAAGTGCTCGACCGCATGGACCCCGACGAGATCCGCGTCGCACTCAGAAAGTTCTTCGTGTTCCTCGACCAGGAGCGGGGCATCCACAACCCCAAGGCGTTGGAGGCGCTGCGGTGATGGTGGCGCCGGTGGAGCATGTTCCATGAGCGGGAAGAGCCGACGGGACACGCCGGAGTGGGCGTGGGAGCAGACGCTCATCGACGCCTACTATGACTACCGCTGGCATCAGGTGCTCGACCCGCTCGCCGCGGCGGTCAGGCGCTGGGAGGCGGGTGATCTCGACCATGTGGGCCTGGCGCGGGCGGTCGGCCGCATTCGCAAGGGGGTATCCCCCATCGACTACATCTTCAGTGAGAAACGGGAGATGTTGGTGCGCATGATCGAGTTTGATGAGAAGTGGTCCGGCCCCTGGATCGCCGCCCATCCTCGCCCCGAGACGCCGTCATTAGAGGCGGACTAACCAACCACTGAATGATGGCAGATAGACAAGCGGCTGATGAGTTAGTGACCGTTATAACTCCCATAGTTATGTAAAATACCAACCCATTCCAATACTAGAGTCCCTGCTGCCCCACTTATGTACTTAACTACTTAACTGCTGCAAGGCTGCTTGACGCTTTGCCGTATATACTGGTTTACTGCAAGCAGTTGTGCAGCGAATAAAGGTTTACTGATCGGCTGCACGCAATCATGCAGCAGTTACTGCATGGCGTTATGCAGCCATACCTAAAGGAATAGATGATGAGGCTTGTTATCGCGGATCTCAAGGGAGGGACCGGAAAAACTACGACGGCCATCCACGTCGCGGCCCTTTTACATAGAAAAGGGCGAACGCTCTTGATTGATGCCGATCCGCAAGGTTCGGCGCTCTCATGGTCTGAATCGGTGGTAGACTTCCCCTATCCCGTTGTTGGCCTGCCCGTCCGCGATCTGCACCGCCGTCTTCCGGCATTGGCCCAAGGGTACGCGCATGTGGTTATCGACACGCCTCCCACGGACGTCGCTATTGTGCGTAGCGC
>JAABUJ010005507.1_pt1 | contig 12637 bp, 16 predicted proteins | sample 5559131 | NCBI WGS metagenome assembly JAABUJ01 (sample SAMN10711875, study PRJNA513366) | rock metagenome | isolation source: Antarctica rocks | place: Antarctica: Victoria Land, Mt New Zealand nord | collected 2016-01-07
CAACGCTGTCCGCATCGTCACGGGCAAGAACTCCATCCGTCACACCATGCGGGATGCAGTGCTCGACGTGCGCGTTCTCGCCAACATCCTCAACCATATGCCCGTCGCTTGATGCGAAATCCCTGTACTTGGGGGCCGGGTTGCGGCGCCGCCGCTTGCCCGGTGACGCCGCTTCCGCGGCGGGAGTAGCTGAGAAAGACATAGTGCACCTCCGGTGTTCAACCGAGTACATAACGTTTTATCGGGACGCATTACCCTCTGCACGAGACATAAATCGGGATTTACGCACCTCGAGTGCGGATTCCGACGATGCCGCCCGGGTATTGTATAATAATGCACTAGGCTCGCGTAATACTTTGTGTTTTGCTGGGAAATGCCGAGCTGTGGAAGGATGGCCTTGGCGGCAGTATGCAAGGGTGCCAGCGTTGCATGCTTCTGTCGCTCGGGAGCATGCAAAGTTGTGGGGTGGTCGCGTCAGGCCGCCAACTACGTCATCAGCTCACTCCCGTTCCACCGGCGCGGAACCCACTCGATCACGCCAGCACCCCACAACTTTGCATGCTCCCGGTCTCGTAACCGTGGCGAGCCTCCATCCCGCGGCGGAGACCATCGAGCGCTTCGAGGCGGCGGTCCGGGCCAAGGGATGGGCCGTCTTCGCCAAGCTCGACCACGCCGCCGCGGCCGAGCTGCCGGGCTCCAGCTCCGCCCCCGCACCGTCGTCGTGTTCGGCAACCCAAAGGGCGGCACCCCGGCCATGCGAACCAATCCGACCCTGGCCATCGATCTCCCGCTGAAAACCCTGGTCTGGGAGGACGACAGCGGCAAGGTCTGGCTCACCTACAACTCGGCCGAGTTCGTCGGTCAGCACGTCTACGGACGGCACGGGCTCAGCCTGGGTGCGGAGCACACCCAGGGCCTTGTGAAGCTCCTGGGCGACATGTCCCGGGACGCGACGCAGTAGGCGGGCAAGCGAACACGGGAACCCGGCGGCCCCTGGGCGTTGCACGTCCTCACTGATAGGGAGGTTCCCGTGGCCGCTCGCCCACGCGTCGTAGCGTTCGATATCGTCGAGACCACCTTCTCCCTGGAATCCTTGCGTCCACTTCTCTCGGCGCAGGGCATCCCAGGCGCCAGCCTGGAAACGTGGTTCGCCCGCATCCTGCGGGACGCCTTCGCGCTGGCTGCAACCGATACCTACGCCGGGTTCCGCGACATTGCGGCGGCGACCCTTGCCGAGGTGGCGCGCGAGCACGGGCGAGAGCTCGGCAAGGCCGGGCTTGATGCGGTGCTGGACGGGTTCGGGCAGCTCGACCCGCATTCCGACGCCGCCGAGGCGTTCCGCATCCTGAGGAGCGCAGACGTGCGCGTCGCCGCCCTCAGCAACGGCGCGGCCGAGACGACGCAGGCGCTGCTGCAGCGCGCGGGGCTCGCCTCGGAGGTGGAGCGGGTCATCTCCGTCGCCGAGATCCGGCAGTGGAAGCCCCGGCGTGGAATCTACCTGCATGCCGCGGAGGCGCTTGGCGTCGCGCCTGCGGAGATGGCTCTGGTGGCCACGCACGCCTGGGATGTACACGGGGCCAAGTGCGCGAGGCTGCTCACGGGCTTCGTCGCCCGGGGCCAGAGCTTCCCCGCCACCATGGCCGCGCCGGACATCGTCGGGCAGAGCTTGGCGGAAGTCGCCCGCGGAATTGCGGCCATGCCGGCCGGTGACGCCCGCACCGACGAACTGACGGGTGCGGTCGGGGCGCCGTAACCTTCTGCGCAGGAACCCGAACCTTGAGGCAACCCCGTCCACCTCCGGCACGGGGACGATAGATGTTGTCGACTGGATGCCCCATGCGTGAACCTTGGCTTCCACCAACGGCCCTGGACGGGCCCTTCCCGTCCGGGCACTGGGTGCCGACGCCGCTGCGGCGCCGCGGGGCCTGACCTTCGCGCGGGCAAAGCCGGTCGGCCTTCGAAGACCTGCAAGGAGTAAGACGGTTGCAAACAGCGGCACCCTGGCTCGTCCTGCTCGCCTTTTGCGTGCTCACTTGGTGGGTGACACCTCGGCGGGTCGGCGCTGCCCAGTTTTTCGACGGACGCCAGAGCGACGGGCGGCCCCCGGGCGTGTGGATGGTGGCGATGAGCGCCGCCGTCACCTGGGTGTTCGCCAAGTCCATCGCCAACGCCTCCGACCTTGCCTACGGCTACGGGGTGACGGGCGGAATCGGCTACACGGTCTACTACCTGAGCTTCGTGGTGGCGGGCCTCGCCATTTACCTGCTGCGGACCCGGGGCGGATACCGCTCGCTGCCGCATTTCCTGGTCAGCAAGTACGGGGTGGCCGCGACAAAGCTGTTCATGCTGCTCGTGATGTTCAGGCTGGCCAACGAGATTTGGTCGAACACCAAGGTGATGTCGCTCTACTTCGGGCCGGAGGGCAGCAGCCCGTACTGGCTGGCCGTTATCCTCGTGACCGCCTTCACCGTCGCCTACGCCTGGCGCGGCGGCATGCGCGCGAGCCTCACCACCGACCGGGTCCACATCGTCCTGGCGTTCGTCCTGCTGGCGCTCGTGCTGGCCGTCCTGTTCCCCGGGCTCGAGGCCAAGGGCCTGCCCGAGGTCTCCCAGGCAACGCGGGACGGCGGCCTGACTTTCTGCCTGCTCGCCTTCGTCCAGGTCCTCTCATACCCGTTCCATGACCCGGTGCTCACCGACCGGGGGTTCCTGAACCAGCCGAAGCAGGCGCTTCGGAGCTTCCTGCTGGCCAGCGTGCTGAGCGGGAGCTTCATCTTCCTGTTCAGCCTGATCGGCCTGTATGGCCTGTCCTTCGGCCTGAGCAAGCCGACCAGCGTCACGGTCCCCGCCTCGTTCGGGCTGGCCATGCTGCTGGTGTTCAACGCGATCATGCTGATGACGGGCGGGTCCACCATCGACTCGACGCTGACCAGCGTTGCCAAGCTCTCGGCGCGGGACTGGCGGAACCGCTCGGCGGAGGCGACGCCCCGTCAGCTCGCGACCGGACGCATCGCGCTGGTGGTAGTCGCGGTCGTGGGCAACCTTCCGCTGCTTTCCATCTACCTCGGCGACCGGCTCGGTCCGGCCATCATCGCGGCCACCACCATCAGCGGGACGATGGTGATGGGACTGGCACCTATTTTCCTGCTCTCCTGGATCCGGTCAGCGGGAGCAGCCAGCTTCCACCTGGCGCTCTGGCCCGGCGTCGCCATCGGCGTCGTCCGTGCCGTGGAGACCTTCGGGCAGCTGCACATCTTCTCCCCCATCCTCGCCCTGGGAACCGGCCCCTTCGCGCTCGACCTTGGCGTGAACGCCTGGGGCCTGGCTCTCTGCACGGCAGGCTTCGTTGCGGGGGCTGTCCTGGCACCCAGGACGGGCCTGTCGATGGCCGGACTGCCACAGGAATGACGCCGGGCGAGGTCCCGATAGTGGAAGCGCGCGGCGCCGTGTTCCTGTTCGGCGGCTGCTACAGCAACCTGCAGGCGACGAGGGCCCTGCTGGATGAGGCGCGGCGGCTCGGCATCCCGCCCGAGCGAACCATCTGCACGGGCGACGTCGTCGCCTACGGCGCCGATCCCGCGGCCACGGTCGACCTCGTCCGCGCTGCTGGCTTCCACGTCGTCATGGGGAACTGCGAGGAATCCCTGGGCGCCCGCGCCCAGGATTGCGGCTGCGGCTTCACGGCCGGATCGGCCTGCGACCGGCTATCCGCCGCCTGGTACTCCCATGCCGACGCGATGCTCGACGAGGACTCCCGCCGCTGGATGAGGAGCCTGCCGCGCCGCATCGACCTGCTGATCGACCGGCGGCGGCTCGCCGTCGTCCACGGCAGCCCCGACCGGATCAATGCGTTTGTCTTCGGCTCCACCTCCGACGATGAACTCCGACAGCTGGTCCACGGCGCTGGATGCGACGGGGTCATCGGCGGCCATTGCGGCATTCCGTTCACGCGCGTGGTCGGCGGCCTGCTGTGGCACAACCCCGGCGCCATCGGCGTTCCCGCCAATGACGGCACGCCGCGCGTCTGGTTCAGCGTGCTCGAGCCCGGCGACGCTGACATCGAGATCCGGCACCTCCCGCTCGAGTACGAGCATGGCGCGGCGGCTGCGGCGATGCGGGCGGCGCGCCTGCCGGACGGGTATGCGGACGCGCTGAGCTCCGGCCTGTGGCCCAGCCTGGATATCCTGCCCCCGGAGGAGCTGGCGCGAACCGGGCGGGCGCTGGCGCCCCGGACGCTGCGGTGGCCCACCGCCACATGAGCGCAGCCGCGCCGAGCCGTCCCTCCTGGCTGCCCCGGGCAGTCCTGCTTGTGGCAGTGGCGGGTCTCGTCGGCGCGTTCTTCGCGTTCGGGCTCCACCACGCCCTCACGCTCGAAGGGCTCCAGTCGCACCGGGACGAGCTGGTTCAAGTCCGCGACCGGAACCCCGTGCTGTTCGCGGGAGGCTATCTGCTAGCCTACATTCTCATGGCCGCGCTCGCCATCCCGGGCGCCCTGGTCATGACCGTCGCGGGCGGCGCGGTGTTCGGCCTGGTAGAGGGCACGGTGCTGGCGTCGTTCGGGTCGTCGCTGGGCGCCACCCTCGCCCTGCTCGCCAGCCGTTACCTGTTTCGCGGCTGGGTGCAGCACCATTTCGGCAGGCGCCTGGACCAGGTGAACCGGGGGCTGGCGCGCGATGGCTGGCTCTACCTGCTCAGCCTGCGCCTGGTGCCCGCGATCCCGTTCTTCGTGGTTGACCTCCTGTTCGGGGTCACGGCGTTCCCGGTGCTGCGGTTCTATGCCGTCAGCCAGGCCGCGATGCTCCCGGCGACCCTGGTCTACGTGAACGCGGGCACGCAGCTCGAGCACCTGACCAGCCTCTCCGGCATACTATCGCCAGGGGTGCTCGGCTCCCTGGTCCTGCTGGCCTGCCTGCCGCTCGCCGCCAGGGGCGCGATCAAGCTGATGGTGAAGCGCCAATGACCCCTCCCACCTGGAAGCGGCCGCACCGGTTCGACCGCAACCTCGTCGTCATCGGCGCCGGGACCGCAGGGCTCGTGGCCGCCCTGGTCGCCGCCAAGGCTGGCGCCAAGGTTACGCTGGCCGAGGCGCACGAGATGGGCGGCGACTGCCTCAACACCGGATGCATCCCCTCGAAGGCGCTCATCCACGCCGCCCGACTCGTCGCCCAGGCCCATGCGGGGGCGAAGCTGGGCTTGCTCGGATCCGTCGGTGCCGTGGAGTCCGCCGCGGCGATGGCCCATGTGCGGGCGTCCATCGCCGCCGTCGCCCCGCACGACTCCGTCGAGCGCTATCGCGGCCTCGGCGTCGATGTCCGGCAAGGTCGCGCAAGGATTACCTCGCCCTGGTCGGTCGAGGTGGGCGGAGAAACCTTGACCACCCGGTCCATCATCATCGCGACCGGCGCCGAGCCCGCCGTACCGCCCATTCCGGGCCTGGACGCGACAGACTACGTCACCTCGGAGACCCTGTGGCGGCTCGAGGCGGCGCCCAACCGGCTGCTGATCCTCGGCGGTGGGCCGATCGCCTGCGAGCTGTCGCAGGCGTTCGCCCGGCTCGGGTCCTCCGTCACGGTGGCGCAGAAGTCGGACCGCCTGCTCGAGCGCGAGGACGACGAGGTCTCCGCCCTGGTGCGCAAACGGCTCGAGCAGGAGGAAGTCCGCGTGCTGACGGGTCACCAGGCGGTCGGCGCCGCGGTTCGGGATGGCGAGCGCAGCATGCGCTTCGAGCACGACGGCGGCACCCTCGACCTGCCATTCGACGTCATCCTCGTCGCGGTGGGCCGTAAGCCGAGGACATCCGGTTTCGGCCTCGAGGAGCTGGGTATCCCGCTCACAAAGAGCGGCACCGTCGAGACCAACCACTACCTGCAGACCCTACATCCTGACATCTACGCCTGCGGCGACGTTGCGGGCCCATGGCAGTTCACCCACGCGGCCGCTCACCAGGCATGGCACGCCAGCTTCAACGCCCTGTTCGGCGGCTTCCGCCGCATCCGTCCAGACCGGGCCGTCATGCCCTCGGTCACCTACACCGAGCCCGAGGTCGGGCGGGCCGGGCTGAACGAGCGCGAGGCCAAGGCCCGAGGCATCGCCGTCGAGGTCACAAGCTACGACCTGCGCGAGCTCGACCGGGCCATCGTCGACGATGCCCGGGAGGGGTTCGTGAAGGTGCTGACCTCGCCCGGGCGGGACCGCATCCTCGGCGTCACCATCGTGGCGCCCCGCGCGGGCGAAATGCTGTCGGAGATGGTCCTGGCCATGCGGCACGGCATCGGCCTGAAAACGGTGTTCGGCACCGTCCATGCCTATCCAACCTACACCGAGGCGAACCGGGACGCGGCGGCCGCCTGGCGCAACCGGCATGCGCCGACCTGGCTGCTTGGCGGGCTGAAGCGCTATCACGCATGGATGCGAGGCGGCCCGTGAGCGCCTTCGCGAAGCTCTCCGTCATCGTGCCGCTCGGGCCAGACGAGGTGGAGTGGCATGGGCTCGTGCCGCAGCTCGGCGTCGCCCTGCCGGAATCGAGCGAAGTCATCCTCGTCGCTGCGGGACCCCCCGTGCCGAAGCCGCCTGCGGACTGGCCGGAGCACCTTGCCTTGCGCCGCTTCGATGGGGGCGCCGGGCGAGGACGGCAACTCAACCACGGCGCGAGGCAGGCGGACGGGGAATGGCTCTGGTTCCTCCACGCCGACTCCCGCCTGGGGCCGCATACCGTAACCGCGCTCACGGATTTCTTGGCCCGGGGCGAGGCGGCGCTGGGCTGGTTCGACCTCGCGTTCCGCCCGGGCGGGCCCCCGCTGATGAGGCTGAATGCATACGGCGCGAACCTGCGCTCGGCCTGGCTTGGCATGCCGTTCGGGGATCAGGGCTTCGTGATCCCGGCGCGCTCGTTCGCGGCGCTCGGCGGCTTCAAGGAAAACGCCCCGTACGGCGAGGACCATTTGCTCGCCTGGGCGGCCAGGCGGTCGGGCCTCCCCTTGCGGCGGATCGGCGCCCGCCTGTTCACGAGCGCCCGGAAATACGAGCGCGGCGGCTGGGCCGCGACAACGGCGCGGCATCTGTGGCTGACCGCCGCCCAGGCATGGCCCGAGTGGCGCCGGCTGCGCAGGGGCGCCGGATGACCGCCGTCGCCGTCTTCGTCAAGACGCCGGGCCTCAGCCCGGTGAAGACGCGCCTGGCCCAAGGCATCGGCAACGCGCACGCGACCGAGTTCCACCGACGGGCCGCGGCGGCGGTGGGCGCGGTCGCGCGTGCGGCCGCACCCGACGTGGCGCCGCACTGGGCGGTGGCCGAGCAGGACGCGCTGGCCCACCCGGCATGGAGCGCATTCCCGACGCTATGGCAGGGCGATGGCGACCTGGGCACGCGGCTGGATCGCGTCTACGCGGCGCTGCTGGAGCGCCATGGCTCGGTGCTGCTCATCGGCGCCGATGCACCGCAGGTCACCCCGGCGCTGCTTCACAATGCGGCACACGCCGTCCTGAACGGCGAGCCTCCATATGCCATAGGCCCGGCAACCGACGGCGGCTTCTGGCTGTTTGGCGGCCGGGCTCCGGTGCCTGCTTCCGTCTGGCACTCGGTCGCCTATTCCCGGGCAGACACCGGGGCAAGGCTGGCGGAGGCGCTCCGGCGGTTCGGTTCGATTATCTGGCTTCCCACTCTCGCCGACACCGACGAGGCTTCGGACCTGCCCGAATTGGCTTCGGCCCTGGGCTGCCTGCGCGATCCCTTGCCGGAGCAGGCCAGCCTTCGCGACTGGCTGCACAACTTGCGCCAGACGCCCGCCTTCCCTGAACTCGCCCAGGAGATTTCCTGACGATGACCGCTTCCGCCCTCATGTCCGCCCCGACTCTCGCCAAGGAGAAATTCCGCGACCCCGACGTCACGGCCCGGGGCGAGATGCGCGCCAAGGTCGCCCTCAAGGTGCTGGACACGCTGTGGTTCAACACCGGCACGCTCTGCAACCTTGCGTGCCTGAATTGCTACATCGAGTCCTCGCCGCGAAACGACCGTCTCGCCTACCTGACCCGGGCCGAGGTCGCCCGCTACCTCGACGAGATCGCGCGGGACCGCCTGCCGACCCGCCTGATCGGCTTCACCGGCGGCGAGCCGTTCATGAACCCGGACATGCTCGCGATGCTCGAGGACACGCTCGCGCGCGGGTTCGATGCGCTCGTGCTGACTAACGCCATGAGGCCGATGCAAAAGGTCCGGCCCGGGTTGCTGGATCTCCGGCAGCGGTTCGGCGCGCGCCTGACCGTTCGCGTCTCGCTCGATCACTACGGGCCCGCCGTCCACGAGGCTGAGCGGGGCGCGCGCACCTGGGAGCCTACCGTGGATGGCCTCGCTTGGCTCTCTCGCGCCGGGTTCGAGGTGCACGTCGCCGCACGCCTCCTCTCCGGGGAGGCGGAAGGGGAGGTCCGCGCCGGGTTCGCCCGGCTGTTCGCCGGGCTCGGCGTCGGCCTCGACGCCTCGGACCCGGTCCGGCTGATGCTGTTTCCAGAGATGGATGCTGCCCGGGACGTCCCGGAAATCACCGAGGCATGCTGGGGCATCCTAGGGCGCTCGCCCGACGAGGTCATGTGCTCGGGCTCGCGCATGGTGGTTAAGCGCCAGGGGGCGTCATCGCCCGCCGTGGTCGCGTGCACCCTGCTGCCCTACGACCCGCGCTTCGAGCTCGGCACGACGCTGGCGGAGGCGAACCGCCCGGTCGCGCTGAACCACCCGCATTGCGCTTCCTTCTGCGTGCTCGGGGGCGCGGCCTGCAGCCGGGCGTAGGACGGCCGCTCGCCTAACCCGGGGCGGAACCTCGCGCCAACCGGGACAGCACGCGGCGGCCCAGGGCGCCCTCGAGTGCCACCAGCAGCGCGGCCACGCCCAGGTTCCACGCCAGGATCATCACCGTCGCGTCGATCTGATGCAGCAGCGACAGCGCCGTGGCGGTCATCGCGGCAACCGCCAGGCCTGCCGTCATCGTCACCAGCTTGGGGCGGAGCCGCGCGGCATGCCGGAGCATCGCGAACATCGCGACCGACAGCGGCACGCTCACGGCGAGCACGGTCGCGAAGCACCGGACCGCCTCGCCCATCCGCATCGCACCCGCGTCCACGCTGACCCAATCGGTCAGGCAGCCATAGCCGATGGTGGAGACCCAGAGGAGCAGCGTCGGCACAGGCAGCAGCAACCAGCGGCGGGAGCGGTCGGGCAGGCTGCCCAGCAGGCATCCGACGGCCGCAAGGACGCCGGTCGCCGCCGATGCGATGCCTCCCAGCAGGAACGAGGGTTTGCGGAGCTGTTCGGCCATATCAGGCCGCAGCCCATGCTCGACGACGAGCAGCAACAGGATGGCTGCCGCCAGCGCGAGCCATCCCGCCGTCCGCACCAGCGGGGGGCGGATCGCCCGCACCGGCCGGGCATCGGCGGCCAGGCTCTCAATGAGGTCGGGGGTGTCCATCATTTCTTGGGCCCCCGCTCGTGCAGCAGTTGCCTCAGGGCGGCGATGCCCCGGTGCGTGGCGACCTTGAGCGCGCCGACCGACATCCCGCTGACCGCCGCAGCCTCCTTGAGCGATTTTTCCTGCAGCTTGAGCAGCGTCACCGCTTGCCGCTGCCCGGGCGGGAGCGCCCGGATCGCGGCGTGGAGATCCTGCGCCTCGAAGCTGAGTATCTCGTTGGTTTCCGCCGCGGGGAACGCCTCGTGCTCCAGCTCGAGCGCGACCTCCCTCGTGGAGGCGCGGCCCAGCGCGCGCAGGCGGTCTATGACCCGGTGCCGCGCGATCCCGGCCAGCCACGGCTTGAACGGGCGGGATGCATCGTAGGTATGCCGAACGGCATGCAACGTCAGGAGAACGTCCTGGACGGTGTCCTCGGCGTCGCTCGGGTTACGGTGCGCGCGGCTCGCGATGGCCCTCAAATAGGGCGTGACGCCCACGAGCAGGCTCCGGTAGGCCGCGCCATCGCCGCCCTGCGCAAGCACCATCAGCGCCGCCCAGTCTTCCGGGTCGGTGGCGATCGCGTCAAGCGGGCGTGGGGCCTGGATCATCTCCTTAGGCATCATCGCATGAAAGCGGGGGAGCCCACGAGCAAGTCTCCCCCTTCCGGCTTCCTATGCCTCGCCGCGGGCGGGGTAGTCCTTCTCCGTCACGAACTTCACCGCGGCGAGCACGTCCGAGAAGGACGGCCGGGCGAACGGCATCGTTTGGATGGAGGCCGCATAGAGAGTCCGGTCCGGCCGGATCAGGAACAGGCCGGGCTCGGCGAACAGTGGCGGCTCGCCGTTCCTTGATGCCCGCCGAGATAAAGAGGCCCCATGTGCGCGCCTGCTCGATGCCGAGCCCGTATGCGATGGGCAGGTGCTCGATTCCCCACTCGGCCTTCGACTGCTCCGCCCGCTCCTGTATGTCGGTGCTCGCGGCCACGGGCTTGACTCCGAGCGCCTCGAACTCGGCGAGCTTGCGGTCGAGGTCGCGAAGGTAGGTCTTGCAGATGGGGCAGTGTAGGCCCCGATAGACGACGAGCAGCGTGAACGTTTTGGGCGCACTCTGCGCCAGCTCGAACTGGCCGCCGCCGACCATGGGCAGGCTGAGCGTGGGAACCTTGGTGCGTGGCTTGATGGACATCAGGGGTCAATCCTTGTTCGGGGCGCTCATTCGGGGGCGCCATAGCCGTTGTTAGAACCGGGTGGTCAGGTCGGTGAGCCAGGCCGGGGACGCGGCGACCAGCGCGCCTTCCAGCGCGTGGTCCGCGCCGGTCAGGATCAGGGCCGCCACCGCCAGGGCGCCCCCGCCCAGGACAAGTTTCCCGGTCTTCCCGGCGCGCATCATCTGGCCCCGCCAGCGCATGAGCGCCTGCCGAGACAAGGACCCGACCACGAGCAGCGGCACCGCCGTGCCTAGGCCGAATGCCACCATGACGGACGCCACGCTGGCGAGGTCGCGTCCCTGCGCCGCCAGCACGGAGGCGGCCCCGAGCGTGGGACCGACACAGGGGCTCCAGACCGCGCCCAGGAGCAGGCCGAGCACGAATTGGCCGCCGAGCCCCGTGGGCGTGAGCCGCTGGATCAAGCGGTTGCCCGCGTCACTGACGCCCCCCGTCGCCACGGCGAAGTGCTGCTGCAGCGCCCCGCTGAGCAGCACCACACCCATGATGCCGAGCAGCACCGCGGAGACGCCGCGGAACACGTCGCCGTCGAGCCCGGCCGCGAAGCCCACTGTCGCCACGAACAGGCCGACGCCGACGAACGACGTCACCAGCCCGGCCGCCAGCGCCGCAACCCCCAGGCGATGGGCCGCCATCGCGGGTCCAAGCACCAGGGGCAGCAGCGGCAGCACACAGGGCGACAGCGTCGAGAGCATGCCCGCGACGAAGCCGAACCCCATGCTGGCAAAAGGCAGGCTCATGCCCGGACGATCCTGGGACTAGCCGTTCGCCTTTTGCAGGAGCGCCTTGATGGATTCGGCATTCGTGTCGCCCGTGGAGCGGCCCTTCTCGGCGGCACCATGGAACACCACCAGCGTGCTCTGCATCTGCGCGCCAAGGGCGCGGACGACATCCTTCTGGCTGTCGAAGTCGACCTGATAGACGACCAGGTCCTTGAACGCCGGGTCGACCATGAGCTTGCTCAGGATCGGACGCTGCTTGGCGCAGGTCGGGCACCAGGTTGCCGAGATGTCGACGAGGATCGGCTTGCCCTCGTGCTGGGCGGCCGCAAACGCCTGCTGCGTGAACGGGGCCTCGGTGGCGGCCTGCGCGACGGGGACGGCGGCCACGGCGAGGCAAAGGGCGAGCGCGGCGGCGGACAGCGATTTGGTGAGGCGCATCAGGGTCTCCTCGATCGGTATGAAGGGTTGCCTGGGCTAGCCCAGGCAACCCTTCCACCGTTCTGGCCGAGAGGCCAAAAGGTTACGGACCTCCGTTCCCGTCCGGCCCGGCAAGGTCACAGCATGTAGCCGATGTCCGATGCCGCGGTCGGGTAGGCGAACATGGTCGATTTGAGCGCCTCTGCCGTGAGGTCATGCCGGATGGCGAGGCCGAACAGGTTGATGACCTCCTCGGCGCCCGGGCCGACCAGGTGAGCGCCAAGAATGCGGCCGGTTCCCTCCTCCACGAGCGTCTTGAAGCCGTAAACGGGTTCCGCCAGCCGCCGCGCGGTGAACCATTGCGGCACCTTCTCCGACCTGACCCGGACCCGCTTCCCTTGCGCGGCTGCTTCCGCTTCGGTCAGCCCCACCGCGGCGATTGCGGGCACCGTGAACGCGACGCTGGGAACGCCGCGGTAGTCCGGCCGATGTCGGTTGAGACCATGCAAGATCGTGGGAGGTGATCACGCCGCTGCTGCTGCTGGCCACCGGTCGTCGTTGGCGGGCCGGAAGCCGGGGTGGCGACGGCGGAAGGCGTCCTCGAGGGTGTCGTTCAGCACCGCCGTGCGCACGTCGAGGAAGGGCTGCACCGTGGCCCGGCTCCAGCGCATCTGCTGGGCCTTGTTCATACGCCAAGAGATGATCTCGTCCACGGCGCTTTCCAGTATCCATCCGGCGAGTAGCGCCTGGCATACCTGACCCGGCCTGGTGATCTTAGGGGTGCTCGTACGAGTGCTGTTAAGATTGGAGGCGGTTAGGGATGGAGATCATCACCGGGGT
>JAABUJ010005508.1_pt1 | contig 12634 bp, 15 predicted proteins | sample 5559131 | NCBI WGS metagenome assembly JAABUJ01 (sample SAMN10711875, study PRJNA513366) | rock metagenome | isolation source: Antarctica rocks | place: Antarctica: Victoria Land, Mt New Zealand nord | collected 2016-01-07
CAAGGACATCGCGCGGAGGCCATCAGCGAGTACAAACGGGCGCTGAAGCTGGCCACGCCCGGCGACACGACCCAACGACTCAACCAGAAGATCCGCGCGGCCCGATAGCAGGCGCGAGGGACAACACCTCCCCGTAGCATTGGTCGCCAGGCGCGCTGCTCTCACAGCACCGCTATCGCAGCTAATGGGCTATTAGGTGCGATAACTAGCCCTAACTGGCCCTTTTTGTCAGCGCCCTGCGCGTGAGCAACACCGGGGCTGGATCGTGTAAACTACGTATTATATGCGATAGGGTCGCGCGGAGGGGTGGCAGATGACCACGGAGATGGTAATTATGGTATCTTATCGAAAAGTCGGGGGTTACGCCGCCGCGCGTGCCACGGGGGCGTGGGCTTCAGCCGCGCGTTGGGTGATGAGGTCGGCCAGGGAGGGCATGCGGTAGGCGCCGGAGAGGCGGTCGTAGAAATAGTGGGCCACATTGACACCGAGCTTGGCCGCCGTCTGGGTGATCGTGCCGAAGACGTCCCAGGCGGTGACACCCGCCTGGGAGCGCGGGCCGAAGCTCACGTCGCGCTTGCGCACGCGCTGGCGCGCCCCCAATTCAGCCGGGTTGTTATGCAGGGGGACCTCCGGATGATCCAGGACGCACAGCAGGGCCGCTTTCTTGGCGGCCGTCGTGGCGATGCGCTCGTCGAGGTGCCAGTAGCCGGTGCGCCGGGCGAAGAGGGTGTCGAAGGCCGCGTCCAGGCGCGCCCGCTCCGCCGCCGTGGGGGCCGCGCGATACGCCTGCAACTCATGGTAGTACGCCCAGAAGTCGGCCCGGAACGCCTCGACCAGCGCCCGGTGGTGTGCGAAGACCGGCGTCAGCTTCTTAAAATGCCGCCCCGCATGCACCCAGCACAGCGCCAGGTCCGCCGTCACGCCCTTGAATTGGGGCGCGTCGTCGCAGACCAGGATCTCCACCACGGGCACGTCCTGCTGCATGCGGTAGGCCCCGATCGCCGCCGCGTCGAGGATCTGCTGTCGTTGCGGGGGACCGAGCCGGGGGATGTGCTCCTCCAGGAGCGCCCCGAAGGTGTCCGCGTCGAGGTCCACGCCCTGCGGCAGCCGCCCCACTGCCGCCAGGATGGCGGCGGGCAGCCCGTGCTCCGCCAGGAAGGCCCAGGCATAGCGGTTCAACTGGTAGGCGCGCGGGGCACCCAGCCGCAGCACGTCGAGCACGGTCTGCCGATCCTTGCGCGGGGTGGTGCGGTAGAGGGTATAGAGCGGACCGCACAGGATGTGGCAGTGCTCCTCCTCCTCGTTCACGCGCGTGCCGGTGTCGTCCAGGTGCTGGAGCAGGCTGCGCGCCAGCCCCGCCCGCGCGATGTCCTCATACTCAGCGGCGAAAACGGGTTGGTCGATCAGCAGGGTCGCCAGATGCGCCGCCGAGATCACGATGCCGACGCTGTGCAGCACCTCCAAGATCTTCGGCTCGCTCATCTGTCCTTGATAGTAGAGCTGCAGCGCCAGGGCTTTGAGTCCCGGTCCATCGTGTCCTTGGCCCGCATAGCCGTCCGGCAACGACGCCTGATAGCTCCGCCGGGTGCTCGCCGCGTACCAGCGTGCACAGCGAAAGAGCACCGTGTCCGTGCGCAGCGCCACGTCTTGCACCACGAACTCCGCATACCCCTTGCGCTCCGCATCGGATGGGAGCAGCGCCGGATCGACCTCCTGCTCCTGGGTGCGGTCAATGTGGATCAGGGAGCGTTTGTCGGTATGCACGGGCGGCCGCAGCGGTCGCCCCGCGCGGCGTTCGCGCTCGCTGGCATGATCCGCGGTCGCCCGTTTGGTGGGCAAAATCGTCGGCGCGCCCTGCTCCCCTTTGAGTCGGTTGTTTTCATCGCGCAGACGTTGGTTCTCTGCCCGCAGCGTCGCGATCTCGCCCGCTTGCACCTCGATCACGTTGCGCAGCAGGTCCAGGATGCGCCGTGCCTCGGGGTCCGCGATCCCGCTCAGATCCACCTCATCCAGCATACTCACGCTCCGTCAGGCCCCGACTCACTGGCCTCAGTATACCCGCCCCCCGACTTTTTGAGAGGATACGTAATTATGCGTGGCCTCGTGATCGGCGCGGTCCTGTGCGTGGCCCTGCGTCACGGCGCCGACATGGTCGCCGGTCTGATGCTGAACGCGTGTAGGGGAGGGGAGAGAGAGACATGGCTGCGGCGTCGGTGACACGGGCGGCTCCACCGGTCGCGCTGATCCCGCCGCTGCGCGTGGCCGTTGATCGCTTCCTGGCCCGCTCGCGCTTCAGCGCCCGGACGCGGGACAGCTATGCCCAGGACCTTGCCCCCCTACTCGCGCACGTCGGCGGCCAGCCCGTCGCCACGGCGCTCACGCACGCCGCAGCCGCCGCCTATCTCGCCGCCCAGGAACCACTGGCGGCGAGCACCTATAATCGCCGGTATGCCGCCCTGCGCAGCCTCGTCCGTTGGTGCCAGACCCAGGGCTACCTCGCCGACAATCCGCTTGCCGGCCTGGAGCGTCGCCCCCAGACGCGCGGTGGTCCGCGCGCCCTGGACCCGGAGCGGGTCGAGGCGGTGCTGCGTGGCATCCGCGCCGCGCGCGATCGCGCCCTCTTCTGGCTGATCTACGACGGCGGCCTGCGGTGCCGCGAGGCCCTCGCCGTCAACATCGAGGACATCGACTGGACGGAGCGCTGCCTCCGCGTCCAGGGCAAGGGCGACAAGCCGCGCGAGATGTTCTTCTCTCGCCGCGTCTCCGGCTACCTCGATGCCTACATAAAGGAGAGGGGCGACCCGGCGCACGGTCCGCTCTTCATCACCGCGCGGAAGGCGCGCAACCCACGCCACGCCGACCTCACGGCCGAGGGGTACGCCCGGCTCTCCTATCGCCAGGCCGACACGCTGTGGAAGGGGTACACGCCGGGCTGGGACCTGCACCAACTGCGGCACACAGCGATCAGCGCCCGCGCCGCCAAGGGCTACACCGAGGTCGAGCTCAAGCGCTTCAGCGGGCACAGTTCGTTGCGCAGCCTGGAGGTCTACATCGCCCACAACCGCGAGTCGGCCAAGCGTAAGGCGCGCGAGTGGGAGCGTCGCACGGATGGGGAGCTATAGGCAAAGCGATGATCCTGACAAGTGTCCACATCATCGTGTCCGATCTGCGGGAAGCCCAGGTCGATATCTCGACGGTGCCGCAACTCGCTGGACACGCCAACGTGACGACGACCCAGCGGTACGACCGCCGCGGCGAGGCGTCGAAGCGCACGGCCGTCGAGAAGCTGCACTTTCCACTACCGAAGCAGCGGCTAGCAGCCCGCGCCCGACCCTCCACAGTGTCGAAATCTTGTCAACGCAACGCAAATTGAACAGTTACACCATCAATCATTAGGCGAGGCGTGTTGTGACCTCATAGTGAAAACTTAATCAATCAGCCGCCTCTTGCCTTGCTGCCGGATCGTCAGGACCTGCCTATAGATTAGATAGATAAAGAATTCGACAACGACAAACACAATTAGACAAAGAGCGATGAACCAGAGGAGCCGGACGGTCTGATTGGGCGAGATTGTCTGCCAGCCAACTATCTGCGCAATATCGAAAATGGAAGCGACGAGGAGCATTAGTAAGAGTACGATCAATCCCCGCCCTATATGCCGACCCTTCCGGTCAAATAGCTCGTCCGCGTTGACTAAAGTAACCTCGTCCAGCCGCGCCATCATCTTGCATCGACCGCCATTCTTCACAAGCGCCCGCACCAGGACCCACTCACCCTTTTTCAGCAGTAACGGTTCGAGAACGAGCTTGGTGTGTGTGTCATTCCGCGTCAGTACAACGGCGGCGAGCTCAGGCTTCTCCCTCACATCGCCGTCTGTCAGCACCTCGCATTGGTCTCCAAAGAGGAACTCGACCTTGCTCCTGAAGCGAGTATCGCTCACGTCGCGCGTCCCAGCATTGCGGAACTCGACGAGGTAGGCCCGGATATCGAAACCTTGGGCCGGCTGGTTATCGAACGTGATAGACAGCCGGTCCCGCAACTCCTCTGCCTCCTTAACACTGACCAGATACTCGCTCGATAACACGTCATAGGTAAGAAGCAGACGTTCCCTCCCGACCCACCACTGGTAGAGCTGGAACAGGGCAATGGCTAGGCCGATAAGCGTGGCGACACCGGCCACGGCACCCAGGATCAACCACAACGGTTGCTGATACCATGGCACTGCGCTGTCGGCGGCAAGCATCATGAGCACCACAGCGGGTCACGGAGTTTGTTAATCACTATGGCGTCCCTCCACGACGAATAGCACCCCCAATCCAGGCAGCACGCGGCCGGGCATCGCTGGGGACTAGATCGCCGCCCGACGTTTCGCAGAAACGCGCGTTTTCGGAAAATTCGCCAATCACTGCCGCTTCCCCATTTTGCGCACGAAGGCTGGCGTCGCGTCCTCGGGCATCTCCTGCAGGGCCATGGCCACGATCTCAACTCTAGCGGGCTGCGGCCCAACCATAGTCTACAAGACCGCCTTCCACTAGAATGATAGGATATGCGTAGAGATGTGAGGAGGCATACATGGCGACAACATCGACGACCTCGACGCGCGATCCGCTCGCCGGCGACCCCGCCGAGGGGATCATCCGGGGGATGGTCGAGACCATCGTGCGGGAAGCGCGGCCCCGCCCGCTCGCCGTGATCCTGTTCGGCTCGCGCGCGCGCGGCGACCACCGCCCCACCAGCGACGCCGACTTCCTGATCGTCCTGCCCGAGGGCACGGACACGCGCCGCGTGGCGATCACCATCGACAACAACCTGCCGTTCGAGGGCATCGACGTGGATATCGTCACGGCCACGCCCGCGCGCCTGGCCGCCGCCTGGGGCGACTACGGCAGTGTCCTCCACTGGGCGCAGGAGCGGGGCGTCGTGGTCTACCGTGCCGATGAGGGCGCCCGCCCCCTGACCAGGGACGGCGACGGGACGCCGGCGACGGCGGGCGGCGCGGGGGCGCCGGGAGTGTCGGCGTGACGCAGGGGCCGGGGCCGACGCGCGAGGCGCGCATACAGCGCACGCGCGCCTGGCTGCGCTATTCGTCGCGCGATATAGCCGGCGCCCGCGACATGCTGCGCTCCGACACCAAGTCGTCGCCGTACCAGGCCGCGTTCTGGGCGCAGCAGGCGGCCGAGAAGGCGCTCAAGGGCGCGCTGACCTACGCCGGCGTCCGCTTCGAGGAACCCCACCGGCTCAATGCGCTGGCCGCGCTGCTGCCCGCCGATTGGGACACGCGGCGGGCCTCCAACGCCCTAGCCGAGCTCTCGCGCTACGCCGTGCAGACGCGCTATCCCGATCTGGACGAGCCCGAGCCGACCGCCGAGGACGCCCGCCGCGCCATCACTCAGGCGGCGGCGGTGCAGCAGGCGATCCGGCGCGACCTGGAGGCCCATGGCTTCCCCTTCCAGCAGCGCCCGCCGCCGCAGGAGCCCCAGGGGCCGGGCCGTGACGACGACGACCCCCCACGATCGTTGAGGGTTCGCCGATAGTACGTCTACGCCGCCGCCTGGCGCTGCCACCCGCCGCCGCGCACTTCCGCGCCTACGTTCGGCTGCGCAGCGTCGACCCCGCCCGTAACCGCGACCGCAGCTACACGCTGACCTGGACCCCGGCCCTCTTCGAGGGCGGCGCGCTCCTGCGCGTGTGGGGACGCACCGGTGGCCCCGAGCGGACGCGCATCGACTACTACCCGGATCGTGCCGACGCGCAGGCCCACGTCGAGGCGATCCTGCGCCGCCGCCTGCGCCACGGCTACCGTGTCTTGGAGTGGCAGTAAGCCGGAGTCTTGCCGGAGTCTTGTCGGTGATGGGGGCCGCACCGCTGGCCGCGTGACGTGTCCATGAGAAAAGACCTGGGGATGCGACGGCTACCGCCGCTCCCCTCTCTCAACGGTGCCCCGTTCCGTGTCGATCGGCGAGCGGGAGGCAAACCCTTGCATCTCCCAGGTCGTACTTTCAGTGTGGCAGCCGCGCGTGAAGGGCGTGTAAGGGATGTGTCAAGAGTTCGTGAAGGAGTGTGAGGCGTGACATGGGAGTGGTAGTGTGCGGCGGCCCGGCCGGCGTCCCCACAACGGCCCGGCCGCCACTCCACGATGGGTAGCGTACCAGGGCGGCCAGTGGCGGCGCATGATGTAGAACTCATGATGTGGGTGCGATGCCGGGGCACGCCTTTCTTTTCCACGCAGTCGTCGTCGCCCCAACGCGGTATGATGGAAAGACGACGTACGGGCGCGTCCCGCGTGAGGTGCGTGACGGGAGGTAGACGATGCCAGAGGTGTTCACAGGCAAAGTACTGATCCCCGGCGACCAGATCGATGACTACCTCGCGGCCCTGAAGGATGCCGAGGAGGAGCGCGCGCCGTTCCGGGAGATGCTGGAGGGACTGAATGGGGAGTTCAGCGCCTACGTTGGAAAAGAAGTACAGCCGGAAGACTATGCGCAAGCACACGAGCGTCGTCGACCTGTTCATTGTATTCGGCACTGAGAAACGGGGTCATGCACACATTTGATGATGAGGGCGCTGACGTCGCTCAGGGCTGCTGCGAGTGGCGCGACAATCGGCTGGTAGGACGTACCAAAGCCGGGCTACAGGGCTTACTGGCCTCCTCAAACGTGTGTGGGAGGCGGTCTCACTATAGATAGCACTCAGGCTGCCAACCAGTATCATCAAATGTGTGCATGAGCCTGGAAGTGCTTGCCAAATACATCCTGGCGAGGCGCCCAGCTGCCAACGGCGGCTGGGGAACGAGCGAAAACGTTCCTATCACACCAAGGGCAACGGCATCACGTCATGTGCGCATACTAGTCATTGACAGATCCTTCGACGAAGGACTCCACCTAGAGACGAGTGGCGTCGAAGATGCTGAGTGTGTTGTCATGCTCGTTCGTGATGAAGATATGATGCGTGTTCTCGTCTATCGCCACGTCCTGCGGTCCTATGCCTACCGGCAACATGGTCAGGAACTGTCCGCTAGGGGCATCGAACACACTGATGCCGCTGCTGTAGACGGCCACGGACCCCGGCGGCTCACTCAGCCCTCCGCGTGCGGTCGCGACGAGCACGCGTGCGGGGCGCTCGACGATGGCCACCGTTCGGCTCAGGAAGTACCCCCCGGTAGGGCCAGCTAGCGGGACTGTCTGGAGCCCCCCCCCCTGCGCCATGTCGAGGATGTACAGCATCGCCCCAGCGCCGTTTTCCGCCTCATAGCCGTTCGGGGTGTACACCACGAAGGCATGGCCTGTCGCCCGGTCGAGCGCAACGGCGCAGTCTCCCCCGCCGACCGTATCCGGCAGTGTCAGCGTGCGTAGACGCGCCCCCGTGCGCGCCGCGAGCACATCGACGATGACGCGCGCGCTGGCGCCACGCGGCTCGATCACGAGGACGCGCGCGCCCTGTCCGTCAACCGCGATGGCCCCGACCCCCTGCTGTGCCAGGACAATGTTCGCACGGACCTGGTCAGTTGCCAGATCGACCACGGCGAGGAACCCGCGCGCTGTCGCGCCCGTTGGGCTGGGATCGGTCGGGATTGTCGGATCGTAGGCGTCCCCGACATAGAGGCGTCCGGCCGACGTGTCCAAGGCGGCGACCGATGGCTGTCCGCCGAGCACGATCCGCCGCCGGACGAGGCCCGTCGATCCGTCGAGCACGAGCACACAGGTCGATACGACCACGTACGCCCGCCCATTCGCTGAGTCCACGACAAGCGCCTGCCGCGCGCCGGGCACCCCGCCGGCACCGGATAGCGTCACGGGGATCGGATCGACCGCGACCGTTCGTCGTAGCGCCCCCGTCGCCGCGTCGAGCACGGCAAGACTGCTGCCGTTACTCACCGCGCCAGCGGCGATACTAATCGTCCCGGCGCTCAACACGAACACGCGCCGCGTCGGCGCATCGAAGGCGATGGCGACGGGGCTCTGATCCACCGTGACCGTCCTGAGGACCGCCCCGGTCCGCTCGTCGACCATACTGACGCTGCCGGGCCGGCTAGGGAGGACATGGTCACCCGCGAGCGGACCGGCGTTCGCGACGAAGACGTGCCGGTCTCGCGCATCGACGGCCATCAGGACTGGATGCTGCCCGACGCGGACGGTGCGCACGAGGGCGCTAGCCGCACCGCTCAGGGGCGCGCGTCCACCGCGCACGTCGGCCGCTTGTCCTACGGCAGGACTCGGCCACAAGCACAGAGAGATAAGTATGCCGCCCATCAATGCCGCGCTGCGGTTGATAGCCCCATGACCATCATGTGCAGACATAATCACCCCTCCTAATGCTGCTATCGCCAGACGATCAGCGACGCGCGACCGCCGAACCGCGATGAGCGTGGCACCGGCGTCTTCAATAGCAGGCGCCGTTGCGCAGATAGTAGTAGTCGTTGTCGATCGACGATTCGATGTTGTTGATCGCGTTGTTAGTACACGCGTTCAAGTAGATCTGCTTACCGACGCCGTTCGGCGTGTAGATGCCCAACGTATGTCCGCCACTGCCGTCATCAGCCCCACGATACCACATCACGCGGATCGGGCTGCTGCCGGAATTAGTATAGCCGTGGTCTTTCAGCCAGGTGAACAGATCGACGAGATAGGTTCCATCGCACCCATCGTCCTGGCTACAGTCGGGGGTAACGGCGCCGTTGGAGGTCCAGTTATCCTCCGTAAAGATCACCGGCTCGCCGCTGAGGCTGTTCAACCAAGTGTTGAGCATCAGACCTAAGTCACCACACGGGCCGGCGGGCTGGTTGAAGGTGTTGGTGTTGGAGTAGCCGTACTCGGTGTAGTAGTTGCGCCAATAGTTGTAGTCGCTTGTGTTGTAGTGGTATGGGTGTACGCCAACGGCCAGCGCGCTTACGGGGACCCCTTTATTCGTGGCGCCAACGCCACGGTGGCGCTGCCCATGTTCAACGCCTATGACATTGACGACAAGAAGCATTCGAGTAGCGATGGCCAGCGCATCGAAACGCAGATCCCGACCATCAATGCGCGACATTCCAGCAAGTACTTCGCCCTGAATAAAGGGGTGAGCGCCTACTCGCTGGTGTTGAACCATGTGCCGGTCAATGCGCGCATCATCGGCACGCACGAGCACGAATCACACTACGTCTACGATATCCTGCACCACAATACCACAGACGTGCAACCGGAACGGCATTCGACAGACACCCACGGCGCCAACCATGTGAACTTTTTCATCTTGCACGTCTTCGGCTATCAGTTCGCCCCGCGGTACCGCGATCTGCATAAAAAGATGGACGGCCTGGTCGGCGGTCATCATCCCAGCCACGACGCCGCGTCCCTGATCAAGCCCGCGCGCAAAACCTTCGATGCCGTGATTATCAGGGAATGGCCGAATATCTAGCGCATCCTGGCGTCGCTGGCGCAGAAGGAGGTGACGCAAGCGACGATCGTCCGCAAGCTCAGTTCCTATGCCCGCCAAAACCAGACCAAGAAAGCGCTGTGGGAGTTGGATGCGATGCGCCGAACGATCCATATTCGTAACTATCCAGCGTACATCTTGTGTTTGCCCTATGTCTGACCACTACATCTTGTGCTTCGTAGGACTGGAAACAACTGATGTCGCGTGCAAAGACGCTCATGGAGCGACCACGAGCGTTGCCGGACCACTAAATGTAGTGATGACGAGGCGAATGACGCACAAGATGTACGCTGGATAGTAACCCACATTCTCAATTTCATCGACGATCCGGTGCTGCGGCAGAGTGTGCAGACAGCCCTCAACCGTGGTGAGGCGTACCACCGTCTGCGGCGTGCGATCTCGTACGTCAATGCGGGCAAGTTTCGGGTGAAGACCGAGACGGAGCAGCAGATGTGGAATGAGTGCGCGCGGCTTATCGCCAACGCTATCATCTACTACAACACGCTGCTGCTGTCGCGCGTCTTCGCGCAGAAGCTGGCGACAGGCGATGCGGAGGCTATGACGATCCTCCAGGGCATCTCACCCGTCGCCTGGCGGCATATCAATCTGATCGGCACCTTTGATTTCACTGCGGCTGCCTCGCCGGTCGATATCGAGGTCCTGGCCGCGCACTATAACGACCCGGACTTCTGGCACCGGTCTCTGCAGGAAGGGGACGATGAGGAACTGGAGTCGTAGCCAACACAAACTTTTACCTTTTCGAGGGGTTGGGCACTAATAACCTGGATCGCCCGACCACGCGCATCCTGACCGTCCTGGAGTTGCTGCAAGCGCACCAGCGCCTCAACGGACCGGAACTGGCCGCTCGACTGGACGTCACCCTGCGGACACTACGGCGCTACGTCACGATGCTGCAGGACATGGGCATCCCGATCCAGGCCGAGCGCGGCCGCTACGGCGCCTACCGGCTCCGCCCCGGCTTCAAGCTCCCGCCGCTCATGTTCAACGACGACGAGGCGCTGGCGTTGACCCTGGGCTTATCGACCGTCCGGCGTCTCGGTCTAACGGCGGTGGCGCCGGCGGCTGAGGGGGCGCTGGCGAAGATCGAACGTGTGCTGCCGACGGCGCTGCAGGAGCGCGTCCGGGCCGTACACGAGCACGTTGTGCTCGCCCTCGCACCCTCTATCGGCGCGCCGACGAGTGAGGCGCTGGGCACTTTTAGCACCGCCGCACGGCAAAGCCGCTGCGTCTGGATGCGCTATACGACCTGGCAAAAGGACCAGACGGAGCGCGTCATCGATCCGTACGATGTGATCTATCGGGACGGACGCTGGTTCGTGGTCGGCTACTGCCATCTGCGCCAGGGGCTCCGTGTGTTCCGGCTCGACCGCGTGGCGCGGGCGGACGTGCGCGACGACACATTCACACGCCCGCCGGACTTCGACAGCATGGCCTACATCACCCAATCGCTCGCGACCGTCCCCGGTCAGTGGTCGATCGAGGTGCTCCTCCAAACGACGTTAGAGGAGGCGCGGCGACAGATCCCGCCAGCACTGGCAACGTTGGACCAAGAAGCGGACGGTGTGGTGCTGCACTGTTTCGTCCAGCGCCTGGACTGGTTCGCGCACGTCCTCGCGGGTCTGACCTGCCCCATGGTGGGGGTTTCTGCATATCCCCCCAAAAAGGTGCATTAAGATGCTTGGCCAGTATTGGGCGTCTCAAAACCTCTAAGATGACCTGAGATGGGCGTTTTGAGACGACTTTTGCGACACGGCATGTCGGGGGTGTCGCAAAGTGTACCTTGTGAGACGCCGGCCTTGATGCAATGGTTCAGGTACGATTCTATCACCTGGGCATTTCTGCTACGGAAAGAGCTTAATGCACCTTTTTGGGGGGATATGCAGAAACCCCCATGGTGATCCGGCGGCCGCCCGAACTACGCGAGGCGCTGCGGCAGCTCGCCGCTCGTGCTGTACGTACCGCGGATGCTCGTGGCGAGTGAGCGATGGGCCTTAGCGTACGATACGGTTCCAATGATAGTCGGACCCCAGCTTCGTCAGCGACTTGCTCGAAGCCCAGGTCGATATCAGCACCGTGCAGCAACTCGCCGGGCACACCAACGTGACGACGACGGCGCGCTACGACCGCCGCGGCGAGGCCTCCAAGCGTAAGGCCGTCGAGAAGCTGCATTTCCCCCTCCCCGCAGGGCAACCCTAAATGGACGTGTCCACTACAATAGAAGCATCCTGCTATCGTCATCCACGATCCACCTGAGGAGTGCAGTGTCATGCCCGCAGCGGTCACGTCCGATGAGATCAAGAACGAACTGAAAACAACCCTAGCCGCGCGCCAGGGGCTCGGCACGGAGTACGACGACCATTTCGTCGACGCGTTCCTGGAACGGCTCAAGGGGCAACTGTCCCTGGAGATGCGGGACGCGGTGCTTCAGGAGGTGCTGGGCGGCCCGGCCCGGACGCCCGCGCGCCCGGAGTCGGCCGCGTTGCACTCGGCGCGGTGGCGACTCAAGCTCGCTCTGGCCTCGCTCGTGTTGTGCCCGGTGCTCCTGGGCCTCGCCCTTGCGACGACCCCGCCGTGGGCCACCAATTGGATGCCCGTGCTCGTCGTGTACCTCGTCATCATGTGTCTCATCCTCCTCGTGAACTTGGCCGTTAACCTGCGCTTCAAGGGATGAGACCCGATGCCGCGCTCTCCTACCCCGCCCATCACCGTGCTCCTCACGCCCCAGGAGCGGTGGACCCGCGCCCAGGAGCGCTGGAAGCGCCAGCAGCGCCGCTTCGCCCGCCGCCGCGCGCCGCTGTCGGCCGTGCCGACGCTCGACGCGATCCCGGCTGCGGTCGCGTACAAGGACCTCACGCGGGCCGAGCGGGAGCGCCGGGCGAAGACGGCCGCGCCGGGAGAGCACGCGCTGCTCTACCCCGAGATGCACGCCTTCCGCCAGTCCATGAAGCCGAAGACCGCGCGCGGGGCGTGGGTCTATCGGGTGCTCCTCACGCTCATGCTCGTCGGCGGCCTGCTCATGGCCGGCTACGGGCTCGTGGTCGCCTGCACGCATCCGAACCTGCACGACGCGGGAGGGTTTATCCTCGGGGGTGCCGTCGTGGCCTCCGCGTCCTTCCAATTCGCGGCGGGGCTCGCCGCCTGGGACGAGGAGCGGCACAGTTCCACCGATCGCGACCTGGCGCCGCGCGCGTAGGAACGC
>JAABUJ010005509.1_pt1 | contig 12634 bp, 8 predicted proteins | sample 5559131 | NCBI WGS metagenome assembly JAABUJ01 (sample SAMN10711875, study PRJNA513366) | rock metagenome | isolation source: Antarctica rocks | place: Antarctica: Victoria Land, Mt New Zealand nord | collected 2016-01-07
TGCGAATGATGACGGTTGCATCTGGTCCACCACCTGTTAACAAATCCTCTAGCTGGAGAAAAAGCGAAGATTGAAGGAGCGGATTGGAAGACTAGAGATGAAGCCATTATGATTTTTCCATTGTTATGCTTGATAAGATCGCTTTTATGCGAATATCTGTGATCTGGATACTCAATATTTCACCAGGCCGCAGCGACGTAAATAGCATCTCAGCGCCACTAAATAGGAAAAGAAGGCATAAACCTACATGCTGTGGCAAAGGCAACGAACGAGTATCCATCGATTGCAGCTTTGGAAAATATTAGTAGCCTCTGTAAGTCTTGAGTCCTTCGTGAATGACGACGGACGGCACGACGAATGTATTTCGTTAGAGCCAGGCTCGGAGTTCGCAGGCGATGGTGTTGCCCATCATGGCGCCTGCATTCAGAGTAGCCTAGCACAAGCAAACTGTCAGTGAGAACGAAGAGATGTGCAGCGAGATCGTCTTATCGTACCAGACGTTCGTCGACGCGGAGTCGAAACACGGTAAGCACGAGTTGAGGCATTGAGCTTTAGCTCAGCACGTTTGCCCAAGCGTCGAGGATCATGTGAATATCACATGTATTGCTAGCTCTTCTTACGCGCCGTCTGCCATTCGTCCGCCGTCCTGGGCCACTGGGGCTTCACAATGAATGAATATACATATGCTTGTGGCATTTATCAGTTGGGAAGCTTGGTTTCCTTGTCTTTGGTAAGATCTGTTTTCGTGTACTTACACTCCCCGTAATGGTACCAAGTGCATATGGCATCCGAATTTCGCTTCAGGTAAGATGAAGTACCCGCCACATTATTGATAAAGTAGGGCGGGTTCCTTGTACCTTCAAAGGGGATACTCGAATCCTTCGAAAGGAAATTCAGGGAAGCACGTCATTCCATATCCCCTTCATCGTGTTGACTCCTGCATGGGACTTTCGTGTGTTGCTGCTCCATTATTAAGCTGTGTAGAAAGCATCTAGTAGATTGCGTGGATAAGTGTGCTGAACTGGTCGCTCGGTTCTCTATCGAGGCGTATTGGCTCGGTCCCCGTTCCCTCATGCAGCGACGTTGCATTCTCTGCCGCTCATGTTTGACTAAAAGCTGTGACAATTGTCGTAGTCCGTTGAGAAATATTGACGTTATTGAGATACCGCTATTCTGAACTGAACAAGGTAATGCCTGTATCCCTTCGGCATATGAGCTCAGCCTTCAGATGTACACTAACTTGGGCAGGAGGAGATTGGGGGCCTCAATAGACATAGGACATGCACCACATAGAGCGTTCCATTCGGGCGGTCCGTAAGTCAGCTGAATGTCTCGGTTGATCGTATAATAAAGCCCTGTGTACCACAACCGCCATCGCACGGGGTGAGGTGGATCACTTTATCGTTGGGAACAAGGTGTCCCATGAACTCGCTTTTCCTTAACATCGGGCTTGTCGACTTTCAGAAGTCATAATTCGATCGAAGTCTGCACGCTCATGAGAGTTCTCACGATATCTCAAAAGGGGTAGGAGCACCTTTTCATAAGCCATAGCCGGAGCTTTTTGTCGTGCTGGGGACGTCGATTCCCGGGCCCAGATTGATTCTTTCAATTCACCGGCCAACAACATCTCCATATTTGGCGGCGGCATGTACAGCGTCGCCACAGGACCTCGAGGGTGTAGAATTTGCTGGTCGTTATGGACCGGGATTGTCTCGAGCCACGACCGGACCAGACCAGACCGTGGGATCGAGCTTTGAGTTGCGTCCAATGTTCGTGCAATGCTGGCCAATCTAGCGGCTCGGGTGATTGTGAGACAGATAGGAGTGTGAGTTTTCGGTTGGCGGTCCAGGTGCGGTATTCCATTGGGCCTCAAACTCCGTACCTCTAAGGCATGCCGGCATACTAGGCTTGGGCGTCGAATCCATGGCGGCCCTCTTATTTCGATCTGGAGCAGCCGAAGCGGCCCCTGAGGGTGTGACCTTTTCATGACCCATAGCCGGAAATTTTGGTCGTGCTGGGGACGCCGATTCCCGGGCCCAGGGTCTGATACTCCGACCAGAGCCATCCATCGTTATCTAGAGCCTCTCTTAAGGCAAAGAGCGCGTACCCGCGACAGAGCGTTGCCCGCCACAGCGGGAATGGACGGCCCCTGGTAGACAGGAAGGCGCCAATGTATACTCACCAGATGGTGAGGAGATAGCAGGTCATCATTCCTTACACCACGCAGAGCATATACTGTGGTTGTGCAAGGGACTGTGAAGGAAAGAGATCTGAGCCATCGACTCCATGGTATTTTCAGTCGGATGAACGAGCATGGAGATATATAATATACCAGGCCACAGCTCCCCAAGTCTCTCTCGGCGAAGGGTGACCAGCGTATTCTTTCATAAAGCTTGTCTGCACTCGCTAGTGGGTGGGACATTGGCTGAGATTCTGTTGAGTTTTCGTTGCCAGTTCTGTCATATCTCAGCTGCGATCATTTTCCTCGCCGGTATGCTGAGAGCCGTAAGTGGCGCTGTCGCAAGCCGTAACTTGAGTTGTTCGGGCATTCCAGATCCGTAACTTCTTCAACTATTGCTGATCAGTGAAGACTAGTAATGGTGGTGAAATCCTTGGCCCGATGTGGAGCTTGAAAACCTACAGGCTTACGAACCCTCACATCCAGCGCCTATGCGGTCGAGTACCAAGGAGTTGTTGCATACGCTGGCGTTGATAATTAGCAGGGCATCCGCAACTCGGTAGTATCTCTTAATCTCCTAATTCAACAAGTTTATTGGGGATGAAAGAGAGGGCCATTACCAGAGCCTAGATCGAATAATATAGGTATAAAATTAGACGTTGTGAGAATGAACACTGAATAACAACATCTCCCAACATCATCTACCGAGCGATGTAGCCTAAGATCTGACATATCGGCTTTCTGCCGAAAAGGTGCTAGCGGATCTCTGACTTGTTTGCAGCATCTTTGATAGATCTATAATCCACTGTGCAGGAGTCTTGATATCGATCATACCACTCGGCTATTTCAGATTCGATAGCAGTGCTACAGATCGAGTCGTACTACTCCAAGCCATCGGCGGGTATCCAGGGACTGGAATGAGTTGCCAGATACGCCTTGGATCACTAACAACCCACACAGATGCTGCGAGGCCCGGCATGCTTATATACAAGCCCAGCTAAATTGGCTCCCAATGATCGGGATAACCGGCCTGAGTGATGCGACTCACCGCTTGTTGACTACACAAGCAAAGGGAGCAATATTCTGCCGGGCCAGTATGTTCTGTGAGCGTCGAGGTCTTCGCAAAAGTAGACAGAAGTGCAGAGTATGATAGATTATATATAGCAAGGGTTGGACTTGGTTGGGAGGCTTGTTGACTTGGATGGTCTTGAAAGCATAGCAGAAGAAGGTGTGAAAGGTCACCATATGAAAAGGTAGGCTCTTGCACCCCACCCATGAACAGGAAAGGGCAGAACGCTTCACTGCAGAGAAGCTCGTAGATGGTGTGATATTCCAACAAAAGCGAAATAAATTTCCTGAGTGAGACTCAGTCGACCTTGCGATACGCTTTCGACCTTCACCACAGCCCTTCAATCCTCACACAACATACCACTCTCACTCAGCATCCAACAAGCTTGCCGCTACTTGCCGGCCCGAAAAGAGGCGCCTCACAACCGCCGTTGATGGTGATAGCAGCAAGCACATTTTCGCAGTTGGTGGAGGCAAAAACCTGCAGTACACATCCCCCGGGAACAGGCTTGTTGCTGGTGGCGGTGAAGCTGCCCTCCTGCTCAATGAATTGGTGGCATTGATTGTTCTGGGTGAAACTGTAACCTTCGACGTCAGGTACAGCGCAGGCGTTGTCGGCATAGACGTTGACGGAGACATTGGGGTTCCTGGCAGCGTCGGCGATAGGAGAGGCGCTAATGACAGCGAGGATGGAGAGGACTGAGAGCAGCTTCGATGTGTCAGTGAGGGTGATGGGGTGAAAGGGGAGGTTGTTTGACCTTGGTGTAATACATCTTATATCGTAACGGATCAAGCTGACAGGTTTATTGGCAGGGCTCCAGAACTTAGATTTCCTCTGAAGAGAATGAGAATGACGTTTAATCAGACTCAGAGGAACACTTTTGACTTTATATATCCGTATGGACTCTGGTGAGGTCTCGCCTTTGAGAACCCGAACAATCCGAATGAGATGAATCCGAGACTTGTGCAAGTACGTAATTGAAAAGGTCTAGTAGCATGGTGGATCAAGTCCATGATGACCCGCGTGAATGGCTGAAATCGCTTAAGGGACATGGCGAGGTTGCAACGACACACGAAGTGGCGGCCACCTCATGATTGACGATCAGTAATCACATAGTAGATTTACCGAGTCCGAAGCTGACAACACTACTCCCTGAGTGGCTTTTTATGGGCCACATAACCAATTGGTATTGAGATAGCGAAGAAGAGCCCCAGAAGAGCTTACTCACGTCGGGATTTCTGATGCGAAATACGTGCTGTTGAAGCCACATAGGCTCCAATACTACGTTGCTTGCCAGTGATTACTATTGCTCTTCGCTGGTTGCTCGCTCGATGAGCCGAACCAGCCTCTCAGCAGTGGCCACGGCAAAATCCTCGTTATTGATGTCTCGCTCATCTCGTATCACCTCGATCTCACTGCCTTTAAGCCCTTCCTCAATAGCTGCAAACAGAGAGTTATCTGCGTTTCTGTCTGCGAATGCATCACCGGGCTTAGATATGAGACTAATACCACCTACCGGTAGGACAACCTGCACATCTCCTGGCCGGGCACAGTGACCCTCGAGTTTTTCGGCGATGAATCGCCCTATCTGCCTACATTCTTCCACATTCGTCCGCACAAGCGTGACGGAAGCATTGTGCTCGAAGATGTTCCTGCCAGCCTTCACGAACGTTCCTGGCAAGGTATTCCGAGATCGGTAGTTGACCATATCGCACGCTCCGAAGCTTATCACCTGAGGGATCCCAGCTTTCGCGGCGGCTTCTAGGCGTTCTGGTCCAGCGGACATCACACCTCCAACGATCTCGTCCGGTACTTCAGTGATTGTAAGATCAATGACGGCATCGATTCCTTTGGAAAAGATGAGTGGTTCCATGGCCCGCCCGCCATGGCCTGTGGCATGGAAGACGTAGACTTCGTAATCGTATTTGGTAGTCAGGTGGTGTCGCATAGCGTTCACACAAGGCGTCGTAACCCCGAACATGGTGATTGCGATCCTCTTCTTTCTCGGTGCTGCCTTCTGTGTGCCTTCCGGTGTACCTTGCTCTTCTTCATATTCTTGCTGTAGCCGCGCATGATATACCCTTGCCATCCCAGCAATTGCTCCAGCCGCATTGTTCAGCACATCGTTAAGGATGCTGTTCGAGCCTGCTATGTCGACAATGCTGTACATCAGGGTGATGTCGCTTTCGCCAACGATGTGTGAGGTATCTCCACTTGCCACCGTAGACACAATGAGCTTAGGGAAGGTGAACGGTAGCGCCTCTCGCATGACCGCCGAGGCCAGAGCGGTGCCGCACGACCCTTCAATCGAGATAACACCGTGTAAGGGAGAATTTGAGTAAAGATCTTGCACGCATGCTGTGGCACAGTCGGTCATGATTTTGATGACTTCGGCTCGGGAAAGGTTGGAGACATCAGCAGCGTTGTCGCAGGGGGACGTAACACTGCTTCTGTATTTGGCGACAAGTACATCCTGAGTGACAGTAATGGCCGGCTGCGATACCGGCGTCCTACCAGCGTCAATCAAGATTACTGTGGTGACCTGTATGCAAGAGCGGATGCAAGAGCGGATGCAAGAGCGGACGTAGAGCAGCTCTGAAAGCTTCGTGTCGCAGGTGCCGATATGGAGAATAGTAAGAGCCGCCATGGCATTGCTTTCGTCCGCTTGAAGGTATTACACGCCTTTGAGTATCAACAATGACCTGATAGGCCTAAGTCTTCTGTCGCCGACGATGGTCCTTCATGTTGGTTATGGGTGTCTTCTCGCCCCTGCTTTCCAGTCTTTCCGGAGATCAACGTCGACTTCGTCAACTCTGTGCCCGCTGCCGACTTCAACTGAGGCGAAAAGCAGTAGCAAACGACGGAAAGCCTCGAAAGGTTCCAGACGTTACTCTTGTGGTCGTACAAGAAGTCTCGTCAGCGTCATCCACCCTCCTTCGCATCTAAGCGAGCGGGATGAGTGTGATACCTACTTATCTGCTCTGCCGCCATCTGGCGGATGAGGAAACTCGATGGCTCCAAGACCGTGCAAGACCGCATCCTTTGATGTCTGAGCCGCCCATTTTTACTCGTCAGATACTGTGATCATGCCGCGTCCTACCACCCGTAAGGAGATGCTCGATAGGCTCAAGGACTCTGTTGCCAATGGAAAGATCATCATTGGCGCCGGCGCGGGTCAGCAGCAACAATGAAGATTTAGATGGAGACTGAAAATGTCTAGGTATCGGTCTGTCTGCCAAATGTATCGACGAAGGTGGAGGAGACCTCATAATTGTTTACAACTCGGGCCGTTTCCGCATGGCCGGTAGAGGCTCGCTGGCTGGGATGATGCCATACGGCGATGCGAATGCTGTCGTTCTAGAGATGGTAGGTTGCTTGAAGATGTTCTGCATCATTTATGTTTCTGGGTCGTTCTTGGTTATTTTCGTCATGTATTCCACTCATGCACTTCTTTGAAAATCACACTGCTACGAGTACTCTATCTGTAGTCAGGAGCTAGCCTCCAAGTCAGGCTAGGGAAGTTCTTCCAGTCGTCAAGCATGCCCGTGTTATGGCCGGTGTATGCGGCACCGACCCCTTCCGCCTTATGCCTACATTTCTCCGCCAGCTGAAAGACCTTGGCTTTTGCGGCGTCCAAAACTTCCCCACCGTTGGCCTCATCGATGGCAAATTCCGTCAGAACCTCGAAGAGACCGGCATGGGTTACGAGGAAGAGGTAAATATGATTAGGACCGCCCATGAAATGGACTTGTTGACAACCCCCTATGTGTTCAATATTGATGAAGCGGAAAGAATGACCAGCGCTGGCGCGGATGTATTAGTTGCTCATATGGGCCTGACGACTTCAGGAAGTATTGGAGCCACGAGCTCGAGTTCGCTGGACGACTGTGTGAGTAGAATCCAGGACATAAGGGATGCAGCACTTGTTATAAATCCGGACATTATCGTTCTGTGCCATGGAGGGCCTGTCGCGGAGCCGGAGGATGCGAAGTACGTCTTGAGCAAGACAAACGGAGTCCATGGGTTCTTTGGCGCGAGTTCGATGGAACGGTTACCGGTCGAGAAGGCTATTTTAGGGATAACAAAAGAGTTCAAGGCATTGAAGCCTTGACATTACCATGAAGTACTGGAAGCACGATAGCCTCTCACCTCTAATGTAACGCCTGACTGAAGCGCTTACGACAGCCTGCAATTGAGACTAACGCCCAATGCGTCCATTGAACATATATGCAGGGGGACATTGGACCATTATCGTCTTCACGGGCAGTAGAATTGGGAACAATCCAAGCATCGGACTCGATAGAGTTCAACATTTAAAGCATAGACTGTAAAGTACGTAAAGGTAAAACAGCGGGTAAAGCAAGGACTAAAGTTTCAGATGCTTGAACAATTGCACGGGCCCAGCCAGCAGCCATGTTTCGCACGGAGCCTGCAGTTGTGTGCGTTATGAGACAAAAGGGCGAACTGGTTGAGAAGTCCATCAGGTTCGCGCGGAAAGGTTGGGGAATCAAAAATGTGCCACATGAGATATCGAGACTGCAGACGTGATCACCTCATGGAGGTGTAGACGCTAAAACTGGGCATGCGCCGTCTGAACTGGTTAAATACTCGCCGTTACCAAGGCACCGGTATCTTAGTCTCGTGTGGCTTATTAAAATCTTCTTGTGACGCCGTCGCTCCCTTCACTTATTCTCCCTACGATGCAACGTAACAATTGATTGCACGGCTTATGTATCTGACAAGTAATTGAAAATATTGCTATTTCTCTGTTGTCTAACAAGCACCGCTTAGTATTGGTATCAAGCTGCTAAAATTCCAAAATTGGAGAAAAGACTTTTGCAGGAAAAGCAGATCAACCCTCCCCAAAGGATCCAGCTCCTCGATGACGAAAGTGTCGCCGATACAAGCGCCTATCCATCACCAACGCCTCCAGTCGATAGGACTTATGTAGCTCGAGACGGCTGACGGCAGACGGGATACTGTCGACGATGTCGAAAGCCCACAAACGCTCGATTGGACGAGGGAGTTCTCTTCCGGTCTTGGCGGTCTTGGCGTGGTAATGAGATTTCAATATGGCGAAGTTCGCAGAAAAGGAGTTCGTCATGCGGTCGTGTGCGGTCATAACCATTGATATCCCCTCTTTAGAACCGTTCACAACTCTAGACGCCTTCGCTCTTGCATCTTACCATCTTCCTCCGCCTGGTGAGGCAAATCTGGATAAGTCGCTCAGTTGCCGACTTGCCTTGCGATCCCGGCATCGCTGGTGTCATACACGTGCTGCGGTTGCAGAAGAGAGTCCAGGTTGTCTTCGATTGCATTCTGCAATGATAGAGAATCTTGGTCGGCCATTGAGGAGGACACAGAGTTCCCACTCGGGCGGTTTGAAGACATGCTCATAGCCGGACTTGAAGGTGCTGTACCTATCGGGCTAAGTTCTCGTTTGACGTTGGCATCTCGCTGATCGGCAAAAGATTCCGCTCCTCGTTGCAGGTACTCTTGAATGGTGCTACATCCGCATGTGGTGTGCCTTAACATCTCTCCTTTCAAAAACAGTATCTCCTCCTTGCACGAGTCACGTACCAAACGCAGCTCGTTGTTGTGTCGTTGCATTTCTCGCGCCTTGGTTTCAAGGTTCTGTGTCCATTCCTTCTTCTTCTGTCGGCATTTCGATGCGGCAATTCGATTACGCTCGAGAAACTTCGAGCGACGAGCTCCCTCGGGGTCGTTTGGGTCTGCCCCACCGCCATTCTTGAGCGAGCGAGTAAAGTTCTTACGTACCCGCTTGGTTGGTACGGAAACCTCAGAGGACTCAACAGTATCGGCAGTTGATTGCTTCCGCTTGCTGCCGTTACTCGTGCCACTACTGGACGTGGAGCTCTCCGGAGACGGCAGCCCGTACTGCTGCGGAGCAAGCTGGTACTCCAAGCTACTGGACGTGTCCTCATCGGGTGGCGTAGTCTGACCATGCTGCGTACGAACCCTCGACGGATCGATTTGGGTGAGAATGTTGTGTGGGACCTGCCCCTGACCGAAGTATTGCCAATCATCTGACGGTAACACCCCAGAAGAGGGTGGTGACAATGGCTGGAAGCTGTTCCAGGCGTTGCCAAAGTCGAGGGATGCTTTAGAGGATGCTTCATGGCCCCTTGGAGTTGCTATTCCAGAAGGCGGCTCGGAGTCAAAGAACGCATTCACGTCTTCAAAGTCGACGCTGTCGAAGATATTGGTGGAGGATTCGTGAGCTTGTACATCAAAGTACGAGTCGCCAGAAGATCGATTCACATTCCCCTCCAGCGCTCTTCTAGGCTTCATACTCGCTTCATCATTGATGGAACCGGGAAACCCCTTTGAGGATGCCTTTCCAACTACTGGCGACATAAATTCTTGGAATGCTTGCGTCATTGTTGGCAATTCGACTAATATCGAGGCTGCCGGTTTCCGATCCGAGCTGTCCTGGCTGCTAACACGCGAGCTGTACAGAGGTTCTGTCTCCGCTCTATCGACTGTGGGTAAGAGCTGGCAGAGCTAATAGTGAGCTGGTGGAGAAGAGTGACGGCAAATCAATTCAGTATCGTGGAAGTCGAAGAGTGGACGTTGACTATGGATGGCGTTGAGTGAAGCTTGTGAGGGCGACGAGGTTGCTACAGGTATGTAGGGTATGCCGAAGGTTGACGAAGTGTTCCACGATCGTACTTGTGGTGCTCTAGGGTGGGTGTGTGGTACTTTTGAGTGATTTAAGATCGCGCACGAGGGTGGAGCAAAAATCGCTGCTACTACCGTGATATGAAAGAGATGCGGAGGGGTGTCCCGAATTTATCAAGACGCCACACGATTTCCCGGAGGTCGCTGCGAGTTCCTTGCAGCTGACTGGCCCGCAGTCCGATCTGCCTGTGGCTATCGGAAAACCCTGGCGGGGTCAAAGGTCACTCCAAACATGGGGTCTCTGACTGGGCCGGGATGTCGTCAAGCTTTCCTACCGTGGACCCCTCCAGCTCAATTCAGACCCCTGTCAATTATAGCCAATGGGAGACCCTGTCGGCCCATGTCAAAAATCCCATTAGGTCTGCGGTTTCCCATGGTCGCAGCACTTCCCTATCAAGCGTGCTATTGATTAGCGCCACGTTCGACAGGGGCCATAGCTTCTACTCAGAATATCGGGTCTGGGGCCTGTGGCTCGCCGAGTCCCTGTGTGACGATCTGTTGAGACGGCTATAACGAGAAACACCACAGTGAATCTAGCTTCCCACAGAAACTAGTCTCACGCTACCAAAGAGCACGGTGCGTTTGGGCGTATGCAGATGTTTGTATTCCTTGGGGTGTACACCCCTTCCGGTCACTTCAGAGCCTATCATTGCCCGACAATGCTCACTACTGCACTGCTGCATCACAGCACATGCTACTCCATAGATAGCACACGCCAAACCTTGTCATTCTTGCGTTTTACTAACGAGAGTAGCTCATTCCCATCGACGCTTCCGCCCTAGCCAATCCACCGAAGCCGGAAGGTCATTCATCGAGCTCAATCCTGAGGTACCTACTTCTAAGCATGGCATGCTCATCAGTGGAGCAGTCACTGCCGCAGGAATACCATAAGACGAAGATTCTTTCCTCTGATGGGAATACCAGTAAAATGCCGGGGTTCAATTTCCTGTCAACACCTGTCGCATGTGAAAGCCTTGCGTGCATGGGCTGTTGAACGACTGAAGCACCGCATCGTCTGGAAGATCCTCTTGAGCTCGCTTGGAAAGCCCGAGGTCGACCAGTATAAGCTCCTCGGCACATTGGCTTCGGATACCGCTGTCAATGTATTGTCAACTGGAAGGGGATTTCATGAAGGGTCCGCCTGCCACTGGCAGAAATGCAAATTAGCCGGCTATAAGCTTTCTACCAATCAGATCACACGCGGACCCATCCCCGAGCTTCGGCTCCACCACGCTCAGGCTTCCTTTTCCCGATGGCTTTCTCGAATCTCGATTTCACAACCGCACTGAAGATCGGGCTTAGCGGAACCCTGTGCACGTGATGTGGCGGGAGTCGCGGGACAGGTGTTTGTCGAATCAAACAATGTCCATGTCACGATAATAACGATTCCGTCGCTGTTGCGCATGTGGATAAAGAATCCCCTAATCATTCAGTACTTCCACTACAAGAAGGATCTTCGCTTGCAGAGTTTTCTACAAACTTTCCAAGTATAGCTTTATCACCGAAAACTTCTCGTAACCACTCTTCGTTGTTGAGCTGTGCTAGCTGCGTCATGAAGGCCGAGGGAGGCCGAGTACTTGACTTTAGAGCAAGTCATTCATAAGGTAAAGTAGGTAGTGCACGAAGTAGAACGGACACCCTCTCGAAACAATCAACATCGCGAAATTTCGCTAGCTCGACATCCATGAGCTGTCAGCGAAAGGGTTTCCAATAACAAGAGCTCAATTGACCGATCCTTGTTGCATGCCAAGGTATTGTAAACTCATGCGGTGGTGGCATGGTACACACTTCCCGGGCATTCCCGAATAAAGACTCAGAATCCACTACCATCTCCGGAGAGATCCTCCCGCTGGTTTCCCGGCCGCTTCAGCTTCCACTGGTCGTCCAGCCCATCATGAAGTTGTCAATACGATTTTCTTTCGGCAACCATTCTAGGCACATCCATTTTTGGTATCTATAATCCCTACGCCCAATTTCGCTAATCAACACTGCACCGCCCTGGGAACAGGGCTGCTTTTGCACTCAAAGATGGCGTGTCACCAGAGGTGTTACATTGACATATGGAGCTCTAGGTGCACCAAGGCCTTTAAATAGCACCGGAAACCATCTATCACAATTTAGATTCCCGGTCCAAAGGTATGCATTCTCTTTTATCTTTCCTCTTAATCCGATGTCTATATAAACGTCTGTCCAAACGTCCGTGTCTGAAGACTTGATCCATGGTCAGTTCCACCTCTAAAATGTACGAGATATCCCTCGGGAAAGCACCATTTCTAGAGCCAAACACCGGTATGAGATCGACCTTATCAAGGATGTCAGAGCTGTACGTGGCTCGCAAGCGATTCTCGACGACGACGTAACTCTTCTTTGAGGCGGGCGCTTGAAATACAGTGACGAGCTCCTGAAGGGTAGCATATTCATCGTGCTAGGGAGTTCAAGCACCATAGTGCGATGAGAAGAAGGTGTAAGTGTATAGAGGCCGTAAATACGGTGGAGGTTTTCGAAAATTCTCCTTTCCGCGGCGGAGCGAACCAATCTTAATGGGACCAGAGATGTTGAAATCGTAGACTAGGGGGTGCAATCATCGAAACTGGGTGTGCCTAGAGAAATCGTCTTTTTTTCGAGGAGTTCTGAGAAACTGTGCACCGATTCTTGCCATTGCACAAGATAGCTCGAATGGTCTA
>JAABUJ010005510.1_pt1 | contig 12633 bp, 9 predicted proteins | sample 5559131 | NCBI WGS metagenome assembly JAABUJ01 (sample SAMN10711875, study PRJNA513366) | rock metagenome | isolation source: Antarctica rocks | place: Antarctica: Victoria Land, Mt New Zealand nord | collected 2016-01-07
CCAGGATGGAGATCGATATGTGTCGGCCCTGGTGTTGGGTTTGCTCAACGGATACACAGATTTCCAAAGTAACTGTGGAACCAAAATGCTACGCCAGAGGCCTGCGTAGTAACCAGTACCAAAAATGCGAGCAAACTCCTGCGCTACAGCGCTGATGGCAAGTAGCTTATCCTCAGAATATGTCAAATCCCTCGCAGAGTAATCTTCCACTATCCCTGCCCAAAGATGACAGAGTCGATGTCTTGCCAGCGGAAGCGGCGCGCTGCCTCGGCGGGGGAAAATTTGCGAATAAAGACGAAGTTTCTCGCCAAAAGGTTTCTCGATTGGCCCTATATTGCTCTCCCATGCTGATTCGCACTGCCATTCCAGCGTAGCTCCTTTAGACAGAAAACTCAGTGTTCTAGGTGAAAGCAAACGTTCCTGAAGTGTCCAAGCTCTCATATTGATGGGCTCGTCAGCATAATGTATGTCAGGAACTTTCTGCAGGGTGACTGTGACTAGGGTTCCGCTGGCGTGAAGGACAGGAAAGTAAAAGGCTGTCGAACAGGGCATGTAATTGTCAAGGAAGCCGTCGCTTGCTTTTCTAGATCGTGATGCCACGATCGTCAAGAGTGAATTTTTGAATATTTGATCCATGTGGTTCAATATCCAGTAGGGCAGCTCGTTGCCCGCTACAAAAGCTCGGGAAAATGAGATCAAACTCCGCTTGCAACTTCAAGCTGAACACCCCTCTACAAGAGTGGCAGAGCGCCGTCAGGTGCACTCTGTCAGAGACAGATCTGAGTACTTATATCCCTGCACCCGCCTGTCGATCATGCACTATGAAGCGGTGTTATAGCTTAAGAACGGAGAAGGGTTTTACTTCAGTACTTGTGGCTTCCATGTGTCCTCGTAACTCTGTAATGGAAGCCTACAGATAGCACAATTGATGCAATCACCTCCATCTCCTTCAAGCTGCAGAAGCAGCACTTTAACAACTATGCATTCTCCTCACGTTCAGATAGCGCTGTCCCTGGGTGACATCATCAACAAGCAAACAGTATGAGCCTACACTGCAATTCAAGCACATCAACATGCTCTAGAAGCAGCAGCTGAGCATCCTTTATCAGCAGAAGCCAAATCTATCAGCTGACACATCTGTCTAGACTGCAAGAATTGAGAATAAAGACAATTTTAAATTTATATGAAGTGTTTTGAATTCTGTGTGTCTAGTAAGCTTATGTTGCATAGCAATGATATATGTTCCTTAGATTTTGCACAAAAGTCAACTGTTGTTGAAGTTAATTAACATTGTTCTCTTTACATAAAATCTAAAGATCTTCTTAGAGAGACCTGACCTTGTTATTGCATATGTGTTATGTCAAGCTCACCTCAATCACTGATATTTTGTATTGAGTGTGCTTCAATGAGCAAGAATTTGTGAATAAAGCAGTAAAGATAAATGTGAAACTGTAGAGCAAGCTGTTCTGTATTATGCATTTGCACTTGTGAATCATTTCAGCTGTTGTATGAGCCTGATAGAATCACATATTGAAGAGTACAATTGAATTATTTTCACTTTCAATTCTATCATTGATGTCATCTTTATCAGATTCTTCTTTCTGATAAAGTCACTGTCTTCAAGACAAAGTCATAAGCACAGTACTTTAATTTAAATGATTTAGCTCAAAGAAAACAGACTTTAAGGCTTGCAATAGAACATCACTATATAGAATACAGTGAGTTTTGTAAGCTTTAAATCTTAATGAATATATATTGATTTTAGTGTCTGTCATCACTGCTGATTGATTCATTAGTTTGAAAGATGCTGATGATGTAAGAGATATTGCATTGAAAGACTTAATAGATAAGTCTTAAGCACAGTCATTTATAGCATATTGATTGAGACTGCTTTCTTTGAAAAAGAAATGCTCATTAATACTTAAAGAGTTGCATCATAACTGTCTCACTTTGCTGTTCTTATTGCATACAGAACTCATTAAGTAAGTCTCTGAACATCATTCTGAGATTGAGAAGATTAAAATATCTAGAATTTGTATTTTTGCTGATTATAGCACTTAACTTCAAAGTGTTTATCTGCTGATCAACACAGTGATTTTTTGACAACTGTATAAAAGAATTGTTGATTGTAAAGCTCATAAAGCTGCTTATAAAAGTTGATGATTTTCTAAGAAGAGTTCTATTACAGTACTTTTTCTCTATTCTTTCTCATCATTAAGTGAAGATCTCTTTCAAAGATCAAGACTGCAGCTCAAGAATCTGACAAAGCATTTAATTGTTTCTGACTCATTGAGATAAAGAACATAATTAAGATAACATTTTCAGATTAAACAAATTGATATCTTCTTAGAACTCATACAGACTCTCTTTCAATATTCTTCTTAATTTACAAGATTCTTCTTCATTCACAATTCTGCTCAGCACAAATGTCATCTGCTGTAGAACACACTCAGTCACTACTTGTTAATGTGATGCATCATGAGACTCTGATGAATCATTGAGACAGCATGCTGCAATAATGTCTTCACACTGACAACATTGACAAGAAAAAGTTATGTTGTAGACAGAACTTTGAAGTTCTGATGAGTCATTCAACAATAGATCATTCTTAGAACTATGCATGAGTGTAAATAAGTCTAGAACATTCTCTGTGTGAAGATGTGGCAAATGTTGTCTCAGATTGAGTCAGCAGTTATTTATTGTGCTAAATATAGAGTTTCTGCTGCATCAGAACCAGCATCAGATATGAAAATCACAACAACAAGCTTAAAAAGTCATATGATATTTAATGAACTCAAGTTCATCTTATAAGACTTCTTGTACTGCAATATTGTCTTTGATCAAGGCAGAAATCTTATATTGATGATGAATTCATGCAACACAGTCTCAGTTACCTTAGAGCTTACATATAAAGACAAGCAGAATGCTTAAGTCTTTGCACATCTTACATCTATCAGTTATGCAGCTCATCTGACTTTTGATTCTGCTGTTAATTTTATCAAGAGCAATTCAGATTACTTTGCTCATCTACATTAAAACATGCATATTAAATCAAACTGTTAAGTCTTTTTCAGCACTTTCAGTGTGTTCATCAATAGCAATATCATCAAAACTGAGGCCTCATTCAATGAGATTATTTATTACTACAAAAAGACATTTCATTTTAAGCTTGAAACTTCTTCAAGAGATTTAAAGAAGAGATAAATACTAAAAGATGAATGCAACTCTGCAGTCAGGCAGATTAATTTCTTGCTCAGTGATTCAAAGAAAACTGCAGAGATTGTGAGCATTCATGTTACAATATTTATTCATAAGCAATTCTGTTATCTTGTACTTGATGCTTGTCACAAGATGACTGTATATACATCAAACAGAATTGAAATTAGCAGAATACTTTTCAGAATCTCTGATTCAGTGCAACTTACACAAAAAGATGAAATTCAAATTGATGAATGCATTTATCTCTTTAAATATGATGAAGATGCAGACACAAAGAAGTATGAGCAATAACTGATCAGTTTTATGAAAGAAGTTTATGATTCTATTTGAGAAAAGTTATTAAAGATACTTGATTTAAGCTCAGAAGCTGTGTTAATGAGATTAAATAAATACTCTTAATCATTAAGAGCATTTGCAGACAGATTCTTTAGACTAATCACAGCAGAAACAAGACACAATGATAGTGCAGTTGCTGTGAAGAGATTTAAAAAGTCAAATAAGAACTTTTTAAGTGCTCATCAAAGAATGATGTCTTACATTGAGAAACATGTAAGTACTATCTGACTACTAAGTTGCTCATTAATTTAGAACAGTCTCACATCATAAAGCTTCTTGACTGCTATGCTGAATCTGATGCAAAAGTTTCTGAAGTCTATTGCATTTATCAGTCTTTAGCATTCAGAACTCTCTTTAATCTAGTTAATCAACAGAAGCTTGTAGCTGCAACTTAAGTTACTCTGTTTTGTCAGTATCTTGATGAACTATTCTTTCTACACAAGAACAAAGATGTCATGCATTGAGACATTAAATTCATCAATCTTAACATTGTCAGTCTGATCTCTTTAAAAGCTGTTATCTTCAATCTTAATTCTGCAACTTGTGATGCAACATTCATTAATCACTCTCAAGGCACTCTATCTTATCTAGCACCTGAGATTGTGGCACTCAAGACATGAAAACATAATAAGAAGCCACTGTCTAGAGTGGCTGTCAGGTCAGGTCAGGCTCAGATTTTAGAATCTGACTCAACTTACTGAGCTTTACTTTGCAATTCAACTCAATTCTGTGCAGAATTGAGTTTCAGACAGAATCAGATCAGACTATTCTTAACAGCTCAGACTAAATCAGAATTAATTAACTTCTGTTATTAAGCAGCTTTATATTGACAGCAGCTATTATTGCAACATTTTTAATTAGCATTGTACACAATTCTTTTTGTTTAACTACATGTCTGCTTTATAAGCATTATATATAAGCATTATTAACTTAATTATCAGATCACTCATTCTCTACAGAGCAAAAATACATTAATTAATACACTTTATCTTTTTAGTAAATCTATAATGTATAAAAGATTGCTTTTATCTTTTGCAATTTCTTTAATATTATCAGATTCTCTTTCTTATGTAGCTTAACAACTATATCACAAATAAGTCATGAAAGAGATTCTTAATATGCAAGAACTTATATTTTCAAAAAATATATAAAGATATGTCTCACTTATCTTCTACAAATTCATAATGACTAACTAATTTCACTTTAAGCTGTCATTATACTGATCAGAAATCTCTTCAATCAACAGTAAAAAGAATTCTAAATTTAAAATAAAAGAATGCAGCTTCTGTCAATACTGCTGTTGCTGCATTGCATGAGCTAATCAGAGAGTGTTAGAATTGAGCATTTTAATTTAATTTAATAATGTAATTATGTGACTCACTTAACTCTTTTTGTGCAGAAACTGATTTGAAAAAAGAAGAGTTGTTAATGATTTAATCTTTTTCTTTAAAAATGTCATGCTTAACAATCTGTTCTTTACTTTCATTTTAGAAGCTTAATTCTGTCTTATACATCTTTATCTGTAATTCATATTCTATTCTTTTTGATAAATCTTATATTGTTAAATTTACAAGCTTTAAAGTCTGCTTAATATTTCTTTGTAACTTTGACTTTTATTGTAACTCTATCATGCTATACAACATAATTTTAATGTCAGTTTCTTTACTGTGAGAAGATCTATACTTAATAAAGAAATTGCAACTAACATGATTGAGATACTATACTTTACAAATTGTATGTATTGCTTTAAATTTCTTAGATAGTAGCTTAAGAAGAAATGATCATAAATTAATAAATTTAAATAATTGTGCAGCTTAATTTGAATTGATCTTAGTTATCTACAAATTTACTGATAACAAAAACACAGCATTCATGTAAATAAATGATAGTATAAAAACTTAGTAAATTCATTTATCTTTAATACAATATATTCTACATTTTCTTTCTACAGAACATCTTACTTTTTGTATTAAGCTTTTTATATTTTCTTTCTGCATTATGTAAGTAAAGTAAGTAATGAAGAGATATGATGCTGATTTTCATTTTAGAAATACATCATCAGAACAGAGAAAACTGAGTGTAAAGATTATCTTTATTAATGTAATAAGAGCATCAAGCTTCACATCTTACATTACTGAACTGAATTAACTCATTAATATAGCAAAAGTATTAGACTTTATATCTCTCATCACTAAATGAAATTAACTCATCAATAAGAAAATACATTCTACTGATATATTAAACTCTTCATCTCAATCTAAGAAGAAGAGAAAGAAAAAGATCAATAAAATTAATTTATCTATTTTAGATATTGCTGCACATCTGAAGAAAGAAGACTTTGCTAATTAATGAAAAAGAATAAAGACACTCATTAACTACTCTGAATTTACATTCAATGCTGCACTATCTTAAAGTACTTCAGCTGCTTCTTTTACTTTTTTTGACTCAAAATCTAGTACATAACTTCACTTATTATAATGCTCAATTATAATGCACAAAGTATGTACTAAATCAGAGAATAAATCATATTTAAGAATTCAGAAACTCTTTATTTATTTTTTTATTGAATTCTTTATGTTCTGATATCACTCAAAAATTGATCTCATCACATTCTTCAGTGATCAATGCATTCACAGATGCTGATATTGAAGAGGCTTAAGAGCAGAATGATATGATAATGAATAGATTGAATATAGATTTTAAACATAATTTAAAATATAAGAAGCTTAAGATGAAGATTTAAAGAATGAAATATATAGTCAAGACAAGAAAGAAAATTGTTGTTAAGAGATATGCAAAGAATGAGCATAATGAGTATTAATAAATAATTATAGTGTTCTGTATCAGACTTTAACTTTATTTGTAGTGATCTTTTTTATAGATCAGAATGTAATGACTGAATAAAAAAAGAATGAAGATACTGCTCAATAAAACAACTTAGTTATAGCTGCTAAAGAAATATAAGCTTTATGTAAGCTTCTTAAAGCAAAGAGTGCTTTCTCAATAATTAAAGAAGAGATATATTAACTTTATTTAACATTTAATTTATGTTGATATGATTAAATTAAAAAAGCAGATAAGCATATTTAAAGCTGTTGAGATATCTGTTTAAATGAAGTAATTAAGCATTAAGAATAAATTATTTAATTTAATAACTATGAATAGCTTACTACAGCTAAAGATGAGAATTCAAATCTTATTATACAGATTTTTAATAGCAGCATACTTAATTCAGAGCACATAGCAGACAAGAAGAATCATTAATATATATTATACTTTTAACACTTCTTTATAATAAATCTGAAGACAAAAGCTAATGTTATTTCATTCTATAATTATCAGCTCTCAACAGTGTTTAATGTCTCTGCAGATAAGAATGAAGAAACAGAAATGATATTAAATAATGATGAAAGCAAAATTACAGTAACTTTTTCTGTTTAAGTGATGCTGAATGAAAACATTGATAATGAGTATATCTTTTTTAAATCTGATGAACTTGTGCACACAGATATTAGAAAAACAATATTAAAAAAAAACAAAATATATTAATTCTGCACTGTTTGTCTATCAGAGATTTAATTAAATTTTGAACTTCATAGACTGCTACTTCAATGTTAAAGAGTGATGAAGTTAAGATATAAATTGATTAGATATGATTATATTACTTTATTATAATATTCTTTACAATTGTCTATTAGCTTCTTGCTGATTAACTATATTTATGAATTAAGATCAACAATGAAGATTAACTGTCAACATTATAAGCTTTAATCTTCACTAATGATGCAGATTAAGAGACAGAAGATTCAGTGAAGATATAAAATAATGATGAGAAAAATAAAGATCATTATGATGATAATAATGATAATATTAATGAAGATGCAGAGAATCAGAATGAATTCTGATGCTTTAAGCAAAGCTAAATGTTTTTAAAGATTCTTAAACATTGTTTTTTACATTTGAGCATGTTCAATTTTAATACTTCACTCAATAATATTAGCTTATATGTAACTTGTGCTTATCACAAGCAATTTAAGAAAATTGAAGTGTTCATAAACTGCATAGAAAGAATAAAGAGATTTGATATTCAAATTAAAAATTATGTTAAGTATATGTTTATTAAGATTGCTGACACTTAAATTGATGAATATTAACATCATCTTCAAATAAGAAAGAATAAATTTCTTTTAACTTTAAACAATCATTAATAATATCAATAAATGAAAGATTCTGTCTCTTATAAAATTGTAATACTGAAGCAGTTAAGAATTTAATGTGCTTTATCTGTGCTTTTAAGTGTGAATATAATGCTTTTAACAATTTTTTACTTTGTTAATGAAGAAGACTTTTTTCTTTTAATCAATATTATATTATATTCAAGACTGTGTGTATATTAACAGTCAATGTACTCTGAGCAGAGTTGTTTAAGTGAATAATTTAAAGATTAAGATCAATGATTATTAAGTCATCATTAATGATCTTAATAGCTGATGCATTGATTGCTGTAGTGAGTCTTTTAAATAATGAATTCATATAATCTTTAATCTTTCTTGACTCATAACTATGATCATCATTAATGATTGCATATCCTGAGTGTGTGCTGTTCAAGATATTTATAATGCTTAATTGTATTGTTTCTATATTTGAATAGACTGAGTGTGCAGGTTGTCTATAGATCACACAGGTCAGAGTTGAGTTCAGATATTGAGTCAGGTTGAGCTAACTTTTATTTAGCTGAGTTAGGTGCAGGTTAACTCAACCTGATCTGCATAGAGTCACAGATTTTTTGTGAGTTATATATAGTCTTAGTAAGCATGTGTATGCACTTAGTAAGCACATACACATGCTTACTAATGTGTGTTTCTAATGCATACCTTCACAAAAAGTCATGATTTTCATAACTTATTCAGTAATATATCTTGTGACTGTGTAATTTATCTCTATATAGCTAGTTAAGGTGTAATTTATTATGACTAATATATCAATAAGCTTTCACATTTTTGAGCTCTAGCCCTAACCTTACTCATAATGGCTAGCCTTATCTGTGTGCAGATACCTGCACAGATTGTAGATAGAGTTAATTTATATATAAACTTAACTTAACTCAACTTAGACCCTAGTGTGAGTTCAGATTAGGTGCACTTTTTTTTAACTTAACCTGACTTTACACTCAGTCTATATTTGAAGTTTAATCATAATCATTGTTGTTAAGTCTTAAGTCAATATTCTTATCTTAATCATGATTACAAAGTCTGAAGTTAATGTTGTTCTTATAATCACTATCATTATAAAGATCATTATCACTGAAATAGTGATCTGATAGAAGCTCTGTACATAATTTAATTGCTGTTGAATTTAGCTCATCTATTAATGAATCTTTCTCATCACTATCAACAATCATTGTCAATGCAGATCTCTCTTTAATTATTTTTATCACTTTTACTGAAAGAATGAACATGTCATGATATTTAATCAGCATAATGTTCTCAATAATGTCTAAATTCAGTCAATTTTAACAATATATAATTACATCTTAAGTCATATTGAACAAGCATTTGACTTTAATATCTACTGCAGAAATTGCAAGTATATTTTTTACAAATTGTATCATTACTGATTTTAAGTTCTTCATCAGCTTTCAGTAATTAAATATTAAAATGTTTACATTTAACACTGAAGACTTTTGCAGATAATCTGAGACTTTTTTTGTCACAGATGTATTTTGATGCTTTTTTACATTTTTTATGCAACTCATCATTGCTATCATCTTCTTCTTCTTTGAGTCAAGAATTCTCAAATCATCATTTAATGATTCTTTCTTCAAGTGCTGATAGTTAACTCTGTAATATTGTTGAAACTTAAGTTTATACTTTAAACATAAATTTTCTCAGTCTTCTCTTTATTGAAACAATATGTCAGTCTTGCTATGTAATATTTATTGAGAACTGAGAATATTCTACATTGTACATATTAAGCTTATTGCATAAATTCAATATGACATTAAGATTACAGAACAACTCTTAATTAACTTTTATCTTTTTATAATACTGAGTCAGTTTCTTTTTTAATGCATTAATGACATTCTGCAGCTCAGCACTAAAGAACAATTTAAATTTTCTGATTATTTTATTCTGTTTTTCAAGATAATTAAATAAATCATTGTATGCATATCACAGCTTATAAATTGTTAACTTATTAATAGCACTTATTGTCTCTATTTAGTTCTTGAAGTGCTTCAGAAGATACAGTATATATTTAATATGTTGTCACTCTTTTATATTGTATTTAAGAAGTTTTATTCTGCTTATTGTCAAAATTAAACATTCTATTCATTAAAAAAGTTCAGTTTATAGTTTATATGCTTAACTCAGCATATCATATAAAGAGTTTTACTGAGTTTTTACATTCTCAATTATATTTCATGAATTTGTCTTCTGCAAATCTTTGAACAACTCTAGATGCTGTGATGATGTCATAATGACAATAGTTAGTAATTAAATCTATATGAGACTTTTGTTAAAATATTAATTCAATAGATATGAGCATTATAATAAAGTATTATAAAAGATATACTGATCTTTTTCAGTATGATGTTAAAGAAGTAGTCTTTGTCAATTGTGAAATTTTGTAGCTCATCATCATTAAATGTAATGATGAACTGATCATTTTTTGTATTCACTTTCAGATATGTAAATAGCTGACTGACTGCAAGCTAAATTACATATATTATACAGTTCATAATTTCAGTTTCATTACTTCAGATAATATTTTTCTGACTCAGAAGCTGATTCAGATAACATTGTAATGTATAATTGTTGAATACATTATCTACTATAACTATCAGCAATCAATGTGTCAGATTTCACTTCTTCAACATTTTAAGAATATACTCAGCAAGATTTTCATCATTGTATTGACTCTTTAATTCTCTGAAGACTAAAAGTATCTCTGTGTATTTTTATTCAGCATCAATAAAATATGCAGTAATGTCTAGAAATGCAAGATAATTTGAACTGCTTCATTCATTAAATACAATAAAGACTTTAATCTGTGTCTTAAGCTCTGCAAATACATCTTTTTAGACATTCACAGCACAACACTTAAGAAGTTATGCAATCTTACTTTGATCTGAAATCTTAATATCAGCATAATATATTCAGATAAGCTTTCAAAACTTTACATACTTAACAGCATAAAAGAGTATATTGAGTGCTATAATGAATTGAAGAACTTACTGATTAAAGATTTTAAAAATAAAGTTAAGTAATTTAATAATGATCTTTTGAGCTGTTTATTAAACAGTGAGCATTATATTAAAGCATTGTAATTGAAAATTATAGTATATCTTTAAATTCATTACTTCAAAGATTGAAATCTGTCTTTTTGATGCTGATTTCATCTTCTGACAACTGCTGCTTTTCAGATGATGTTTTATGATGATTGTTTCATTATTTTTTGATGCTGAATGATTTATGATATTGTGACAGTTAATACACATTATATTTAATCTTTCATCACATTTACTAACTACTTCAGCAAAGAACTGTCAGATCTTTGCTGAATAAGCTAAACTGTTTTATGTCATTTAAGCATAATTCTTAATTTTAATGTCTATATTCTAACTTTATACAGTTATTTCTCATCAATCTTGAAACTCTCACTTTGTTACAGATCTTTAAAGAACATATTCTGAATTTAAAGTATCTGTAAAAATTAAAGAATAAGATTAACTTAATTAAGATGACTTAATTCTATTATTGAAAGCATTTAAAAATGATCTTTCTAAGTTGCTTAAGATCTGACTGAATGATGAATTGTATAAAGACATAATGTTGAGTTATTGTAGTAAGTTAAGCAAATAAATGATACTTTATTGTACTTTGAGTGATGTGTTGATGATAATGTGTTGTGAGAGTTTCAAAATTAGTATATATAAGATTGTAGTTATGTGACAGAACATGTATCTGAATGTAAAATGAATTTCTTATAATATTAATTATGATAGACATTATTTAAAAATTACTATGTGTAGCAAATATTAAGTATTAATGAAGAGATTTCTCATTGAAAAATCTTTAATTAATAATTAAAGATTCATTTAATTATTTTTTATCTTATATCTTTAATCTCTAAAGATCAGCTTTCTATTCAATTAATAATAATTACTTATTATTCTTCTCATTACTCTTTTCATCACTAATAGATTCAACATTCTTCTCATTATCTTCACTGTCATCAATTAAGTCATCAAGAACAAATTCATTAATGAAATCATCATTTAAAATTTTTTTATCTTTAAACACTATTACACAAGCTTCATCAGCATCTTCAATCACACTCTTTTTATTTTCTTTCTTCTGATCAAGTACAGACTCTTAAATGTAACTAGTTAATGTTAGAGTTAAGAAGTGTTATAATTAAGTAATATAATATTTATGCATAATTAAAGTCATTGATGTATTCAGAATCAAGAACTTCACTATGAAAGTAATATATGATCTTAATGAGATCAGAATCTTCAGTATTATGTAATTCTTATTTTTTCATATCATTAAGCATTCTTTCATAATGCTTAACTACAACTGTCAGATACTTTCTAATTTGATGATTAATGTTGATGTACTTCTGCTAAATAACTTCATCTTTATTGATATTCTAGAGAATGTCAAAGAGTCTATAAAAAATGTAAATGTAATATATTTCTTACTTTACTTCTATAAAATTCTGCTCTTCTTTTAGCACAAGAACTTCAGCAAATAACATTTTCTTCTTAGTCTTTTCTTTAAGTTAAACTCAATTCTCATTCTTCATTAACTTGTTTCTCAACTCATCTTTGTAGTAGATATCTGCAGATAGTTAAAAGCAATATAATTGAGCATAATAATTTTAAAGAAGTCTTACAAGAAATTTCACAGTTGTATTGCTTCTTCAAGATCTCATTTTTAATCTTCTCTTTCATGATCTTCTTCAATGCTGAGTTCACAATTTAATATACATCAATCTTCTTTAATACATCTTTTTTTCATTTCACAGCTCTGCAGTTCATCATCTTTGCATTTTCAATTTATTTAAAGTTCT
>JAABUJ010005514.1_pt1 | contig 12618 bp, 15 predicted proteins | sample 5559131 | NCBI WGS metagenome assembly JAABUJ01 (sample SAMN10711875, study PRJNA513366) | rock metagenome | isolation source: Antarctica rocks | place: Antarctica: Victoria Land, Mt New Zealand nord | collected 2016-01-07
CAGTTTGGCCCGTGGCACAGGGTGTACAGCCGCTACCAGCAATGGTGCCACGATGGGACGTGGGCGCGCATCGTGGCCGCGCTACCGCCCAGCCTCCATGAAGACCAACTGTCGCTGTAGTACTAGGCGCTCGCTGCCAATCGGTGGCATGTTTGCCTTCAGTGCCCGGACTTGACGCATCAAATCGCGGGCAACCTTCTGCCGCAGTTCATCAATCCCGCTGAAGCTGCCCACCAGTGCCTTCCTGTAAGTGGCATCTTTGAAGCTCATCAACTTCTTGAGTTGTCTCGGGTTGATCTTGGCTGGGTCGATTGGACGGTGAGAGAAGTACAGCAGTGCAGGTTTTCCGTCAGCGACGAACCGGTCAATCTCTTCCACAGTGCCCGACTCGGCTACCCCAGTGCTGGTACCGACCTTCGTCCAAAACATGCCAATCATGATCTGGCATTCATCGACGAGTTGGCGGTTGATAGCTTCCTGCGGCCTCACGCCCGACTGCGGGAAAGCGTGCGTTTCCCACTTGATTGGCAGCAACACCACTTCCTCAGCGACGGCGTGCTCGGCGTTCCAGTCGTTGATTGCTTCCGTCGCGGCTTGTCGCTCTTCTGCCATGTCGGATGGTGAGGCGACAAGTACGCGATAGATTTCTGCCTTGAAGGACATCTCTCCCCCTCACAAGTACGTGCCTTCTCTACATGATGGTGGGAACTGTAGCATAGACAGAGTAGTGGGCCGTTTGGGTTGTCGTCTTTCCCTGATGCAGCGGGATAATACTTCTATGCTTAGGAAAGTGCCTCCCAACCGCCGCCGATCCCGCCGCCATCTGTCGCGCTCCTGAAGGCACTTGGCTATTTGCAGGACATTCGCGGCGGTGAGGCGGTTGATGACCTGGACGAACTGGCAACGAATGCGGGTATGCTACGAGCAGAGATGCTGCCGCTCATTGATCGAGCGGAAGAGCACGGCCACATGAGCGTGGACGACGGATCAATCCGCCTCACTCAGAAGGGATGGCGATGGTATGAAACGCACAACCCTGCGTGAGACGGTTTCCGGCTCTTTTTCAAACGCTTACCAGGGACTGTAGCGCGTTATTTATCGGCCGAATCAAAGAGGTTACTGCGCCGAACGAATGTGCTATCATGCTGTACGTACAATTTTGCCTGCGGGGAAGCGAGCCATGCGACATTCACATTTTGAGATCAAGAACTTCAAAGGCATAGCCCATGTCCGAATTGGCCTTGATACCGCGCCGCGCGGCAACATCTACACGCTGGTCGGTCTCAACGAGAGTGGTAAAACCACAATCCTTGAAGCGCTCAACTTTCTGAGTTACCGCACTGAGACGCTTGATCCACTCAACTTGCCGGGCTATTCGATCAAAGATGTGCATGAACTCATCCCGATCAGCAGACGAGCTAACTTCACAGACAGTATTGTGCTCACAGCAGGATATATCCCTGATGCCGACGATAATCAAGCGATCCGCGACTACCTGCGAAAAGAGTTCGGTTTCGAGCTCGCGCAGAGCGTTGCTCCCTTTGAAATCACGCAGACCTATTCATTTGTGGACTCTCAGCTAGTTACACCTTCGCAACAGCCGATATCAACATGGAGCATTAAGTTCATCGGCAAACGGCAACGCGCCAAGAAGCAAACGGAACTGAAAGGCGAGGAGTGGCAAAAAGCGGTTGTCTATGTGCGGACGCTCCTCCCCAGTATCCTTTACTTTCCCAACTTCCTCTTCGAGTTTCCCGACAAGATATACCTTGAAGACACGCCGACGATTGCAGAGACGAGTGGGTTCCACCGCTTCTACCGAACGATCTTGCAGGATGTCCTCGACTCGATCGGCGGTAACATGAACCTGCAAAAACATGTGCTCGATCGGGCGAAGGCGGGCGGGAGGTTCGATCAGCGAGCCCTAGAGAGCGTGCTTTTAAAGATGGGGAGCGACATTACCTCGAAGGTCTTCAAGGCGTGGAATCGCATCTTCAACCGGAGCGTCGGTAAGAAAGAAATCGTCGTAGATTGGGACGAGGACCCCGTTGGTGGGTGGTACTTGCAGCTCCGTTTGAAGGATGCGGATGAACTGTACACGATCAGCGAGCGGTCGCTCGGGTTTCGCTGGTTCTTCGCGTTTCTCATGCTGACGCAATATCGCGGATTTCGTAAGGATGCTGCGAAGAATGTGCTCTTCTTGCTCGACGAGCCGGCCTCGAATCTTCATCCTTCGGCACAGACCCAACTGTTGGAGAGTTATGGCAGGTTCCCGGACAACTGTTCAATCATCTACACGACGCATAGCCACCACATGATCAATCCTAACTGGCTTGAAGGCACCTTCGTCGTGAAGAACGAAGGACTGGATTATGATACCGAAGAAGAAGACTACAACGCCCGGAAAACGCTCGTGACAGCACTGAAGTACCGTGATTTTGCTGCACACCACCCAAACCAGACGACGTACTTCCAGCCGGTCCTCGACGTGCTCGATTACAGTCCCGGCAGGCTCGAAAACGTGCCGGATGTGGTTATGGTGGAAGGGAAAAATGACTTCTACACGCTCAAGTTCTTTAGCGAGAAAGTGCTGAAGAACAACACTGGTCTTCACCTGATGCCCGGTGGTGGTGCTGGTTCATTGGACGACGTCATTCGCCTCTACCTGGCATGGGGACGTAACTTCATCATTGTCTTGGACTCGGACGAGGAAGGCGCGTTACAGAAGCGGCGCTACGAGGAGCGCTTCGGAGCTCTTGTTCGAGACCGGATTTACTCGCTTCAGGACATCGACGCGGCTTGGAAAAAGATAGGCATGGAGCGCTTGGCGGATGAGGCGGATCGTATGGCGATCCAAACGACCGTATATCCCAAGGCGAAGACTTTCAAGAAAACGTACTTCAATCGGGCTGTACAAGAACTGTATCTAACGGATCAGCGGCCGGGCGTGTCGAAAACGACACTTGGTAACTTCGAGAAGGTGTTGGCCTTCTGTCAGGAGAAATTAACGGAGGCGGGAAAATAGTTGTGTGGAGCGACACTATTGTCGCTCCTGAAGTTGCAGGTGGTGGGGGTAAGTCCTGATCGGCTGCATGCGCCATGATCGCTCCACCTCCGTTCGCTGCCGTTGCCTCCTCTCCCACGCCAATCACCCACAGATACAGCACATCTGTTCTGATATTGTCAAGGATGTACGCGCTATTGGCTGATCAGAAAGGTGCGACTCGCGTGAGCGCGTGGAGCGGCCCTGACGCACATTCCCCGCTTTGCGACGCTGAGTCGTGGCGCATCACGAAGATGCGGCCTCTTCAGCATTCCGCTGGTATCTCGGGGAGCGGTGCGTCCGCCGGTGTCTCCGCGACGACGATCAGTTGTTGGCAGAGCGCGATGCACTCGTCGCAGATATACACGTCCCCCGGCCCCGCGATCAGATGCCGGACTTCGTCCGACCCTTTGCCGCAAAACGAGCAGCGGGAGACGGTCGGCTGATTGCGCCGGATGCGCATACGTTCCTTCGCGGTGGCCATCGCGCCCCTCCCCTTTCCCTGGCACATCCCGTCTCGTCGATTGTCGCCGCTGTCTCGGCTGGGGTCCGATGGCCTTCCGTGTCCGAGGTTGGTGGCCCAAGCCCTCGATTAGCCGGACACCTTCTTCATGATCTGCGCGAACTCCGCCTCGGTGTACGCCCGCATCGTCTCCGTGCGCACATTCCCGAGCGCGCCCAGCTTCAACGCCAGCGCCGAGATCGTCGCGTCGTCGGGCGCCTCGATGCGCGAGACGATGTCGTAGCGCCCCATGGTGAAGAAGAGGCCGTGCACCGTGCAGCCCATCTCCGTCGCCATCTTCTTGAAGGCCTCCGCGCGGTTGGGGCTGTTCTTGAGATCCTTGACCCCCTGGTCGGTCCAGTTGGTCATCGCGATATAGAGCGGCATGCGATCCCCCTTTTCTGAGTATGCGTGTGCCGGACACCCGGCAGAGCGAGAGGTGGACACGGAAGGCTGCGGGTATTGTGCGCCCAATGCCGAAATGATGTCCAGCGGACAGGCAGATAGATCGACGGCCGAGGCGAGCGTCGCCAATGCCCCATTGGACGACGTGTCAAAAAATATTTTGTATAATATAGCAATGAGTGAACGCAATAAGTCACCGGAGACATTCAGAGTGAGCGAACGGAATGCGGAGCGCGTCTTGCGACAAATCCAAGCAATTGACGAGGGGGTTCCTCCGATTCTTGTGGGGATCGATGGCGCCGGTGGATCAGGGAAATCCACGCTGGCTCGTCAACTGGGCGATCTGCGTGAGGTTATCTCCGTTGTCCATATGGACGATTTCTACCGACCGATGGACGAGGCGACCCGGATCACGCTCAGCCCGCAAGAGGGCTACATGCGGTATTTCGACTGGGAACGGCTGCGGGATGAGGTGCTCACGCCTTTGTCGATGGGAAAGCCCGGGCACTATCAACGCTATGATTGGCCAACCGAGCGCGTGCTACCGGAAATAGTGCCGGTAGAGCCGAACGGGGTCGTCATTGTGGAGGGCGTCTATTCCCTGCGCCCGGAACTGGCTCAGTACTTCGACCTCACCGTCTTCGTTGAAACCGCTCAGGCTGTGTATACGCGCCTGAGAAATGGGCTCTTCGACAGCCTTGGTGACGCTCAGCAACGCGCCGTCAGCACGCTCCCGAGCCACATGCGCACGACATCCTGTCCGACCTCGCGGACAGCGTTGCGGTTTGTCCCGCCCGATGCGGAACTCCTCAGCAGATCCCCGCGAGCAGAAACCGTTGCCGCAGCAAGGGGAACCCAGCGCGCCCGTACATGCTCCGTTTGACCAGCTTCAGTCGTGTCACCTGTCCCTCGACCTGTCCACTGCTCCACTCGCAGGCGACCGCCGCCGCCACCGCTGCATGGTCACGTCGCAGCCCCCCGGCAAACTCGCGAAACTCCCGCAGATCGCTCGTTTCCGCCGCACTGAGCCACGCCACCAGCGCGGGCGTGTCATGTGCTCGCACCAATCGCTGAAACTCCTCGACCAACGGCAGTGCGCTCGCGATGTCCGGACAGCAGCGGAGAAGCTCCGCCCGATAGGCGCGCTGGGCCACCGTCAGGTCATCCTCATCGCGCAGGAAGAGCCAGACCGCTTGACGCGGTGACACGACCCGGACTGGTGGCGGTATGGCAGGCGTACCACGCTCGGTACTGCTCGCCCGCGCGGGCTTGCCCGGCTGTCCGGGCGTGACCCGCCAGCGCCGTACCTGCTGGCGCACGAAACTCTCGGTGCCCGTGAAGCCCTGCGCGCGTAGTTCGCGCCAGAGGGCCGCAGCATTCTGACAGCCCGCTTCCCAGCGCATCCGCAGATAGGGTTCGTACGGCGTCAACAACGTCCGCCGCAGGCGATTGGGCGCGCGTTCGGGGAACGCGGGGACGGCGAGGTACTGTCGCACGACGCGCCGACCGATGTGCAACTGCCGCGCGATCGCCCGCACCCCGAGCCCCTGCTGATGCAGGTCGAGCACGGCCTCGTACCGTGCAAGGCGCCGTTCCCGCCGGTGTTGCTGGTCCTGCTGTGTGCGATTCCGACGCGGCAGAGCGGCTTCTGCGCCAGCTAACTGCACCGGTAAAGCGCCTGAGGGATTCACCCCGACCGCTTCGAATGCCGTCGCTCGTTCTTGCTGTGTCAATGTGTGTGCCGTCTCGGTGAGCGCCGGATGGTGCCGCTGCAGCAGCCGTTCCAGTGCTTCCCCGAGATTCTTCAGCAGATGCCAGCGATCGGCGACCTGCACGGCCTGAGGGGCTCCCTGGCGCGCGCCGTCCGCGTAGGCGCCCGCGCGGTCCCGGCAAATGATCTCCACATCGGGATGATCGCCGAGCCACTGGGCGAGCGGCGCGGCGTCGCGCCCTAGCAAGAGGTCGGCGGGACGATGCCCTTCCATGTCCACGAGGATTGTCCCGTAGGTGCGCCCTTTGCGTCGGCACCAGTCGTCCACGCCGAGGACGTGCGGCGTGCTCGCGTCCGGTAGACTCGTCGCCATCACCGCACGTAAAAGGGTGACGCCGCTGATGGGAATACCAAGTTCGGCGAGGAGGCGTGCGCCCGGCGCACCGCCAACGGCGACGCCGAAGATCAGCACGATTGTGGAGAGGCGGGTGGTGCGCTGGCTGAACGGGGCAGCGACGGTCGGTAGTCGCTCGGTGAAGATGCGCCGTGGGCAGCACGAATTGTCACAGAACCAGCGGCGGGTATGCATCTCCATCCGCACCGCCAGTCCTTGCCACGGCAGGTCGCGCAAGGAGCGGATGTACCAACTATGCACCCGCGTGGTGGGTTGCCCGCAGACGGGGCAAGAGACGGTGCATCGCCGCGTGCGCGCGACGAGCACAATGTCGGTGTCGTCGGGGACGATCCACTCGACGGTGATGACACTGGGATCGGGGATGAGGGTCTTGGAGCGCATCGCGACACTCCCTCCGGCATGGCAGACAGTTAGAGGGGATATTGTCGCATAGGGGCGCGTCGGCGGGCGTCACCAAGGCTGTCGAAGAGCCCATTTCTCACTCGCGTATACACAGGCTGAACGATTGCGAAGGATGGCGGCACGAGGGGAGAACCCGCCGGAGTGGATCCATCGGTGGATGGCTGCAGAGGATTGGTATATCCGCGATGTTGAGCCGGGTGCGAAGGCGGATATCGTCGTTTCCGGCATGGGAGAAGAGGACTTACCGTGATTGCTCATGGCCGTGCATCGGTGTCATGCCGGGGAATAGTGTTGCTGCAAAGAATTCGCCTGTCAGGATTGCTGGCGAGATAGCCCAGACAGGGAACGACGCCTTTTTATGTGCCGTCTCGCGCCATTTGCCTGATCTTCTCAAGGTATCTCGTCACACCGGTATCAAGCTCCTGCGGATACTCGTAGCCGAGACCCGTCGCCACTGTGCCAGCGACCTGCGTGAAGAGTGCTGTCATCTGAAACAACGCCCGCCAGTTCGCCTCGATGGAGGCATCGGCAAACGTCTCTTCAAGTGCCGACCATATCTCTGTTGGTAGTGCGCCCTTCAAGCCCCTCCCGAGCACCCCCGGCTTCCATGACCACTCGCGACCGATCTCGGCGTACCATTCCAGCATCCGGCGCAACAAATCATAGCGCATCACCGAATCGAGGCAGTACCGTGCCTGCATCAGTTCATCGCGCCAGAGGTTCTTCGCCACGTACGTCGTCTCCCACCAGAACTCCTCCACAAGCGCCCGGTACTCCTCCGGTGTCGGCTTTGTGGGGATGTGCGCCCGGTAGGTCGGTTCGGAGAGCGTGCCGGTGAGCCGGTCTTTATCGACGAGCACGGAGTAGCCAACATCCAGATAGTCGGGAAGGGCTGCGGCATTCGCCACCAGTCGTAGGTGCTCAATCGAGATGATGGTGAAATCGATCTTTGTCCCGTCCGCGTAGAGCACCAGGCGGGAGTATTCCGGCATCCCGTCATGCGTGCGTGGCTCGCGAAACTGCACGAGGACCGCACCGAACTCCGTGAGCCAGCGATCCTGCGCTTCGAAACGGTCGGCATCGGCGACGTAGAGGATCACATCATGATCGGAGAGTGCGTCTAGTGGCGCGTTGCTGTTCGTGCGAGAACTCGTCAGGAGCACGGCACGCACAGCATCATCCATCATCGCCCACCGGGTGATCCTCTGCGTCACATCGTGCCCGTGATCTGCCTGGTTCATCACAAAAGTATACCACCACTGGTTGCCATGACAGGTGTTCTGTGTAGCACTATCCTTTTATTCCGCTTGGGCATGAGGATTTTCTTGTCTGTTCAACGCGGCGTAGAAGTCGTGCAGAAACTCATGAACGCCGGACTCGTTTTGTGTATGCTCGTCGAGCCATTGGGCGACGCCCAGGGACGCGAATGCGCTCCACCAATAGACTTTGTTGCGTATCGCGTCATTCATCTCCGTCCCATAGGCCGTGAAGAACTCCGACCATCGCTCTTGCGGCACATACCACCACAGGAGCAGGCCGGTATCACGCAGCGGGTCAGAGAGACTGCTCTCATCCCAGTCGAGCAGATAGAAGCGGTTGCCAACGAGCAAGAAATTCTTATTGTTCGGGTCGGCGTGTGTCGGGACGAGAGGCGTGTGCGGTAACGTACCTGCTTGATTCGCCAACCGATGGAAGCCCTCGATTGCTTGCGTTGAGCGGAGCGGTGCAGTGTGAGCTCGGTGCATGCCGCGTTTCAAACGGTCTACGCTCTGTTGGATGTGGTCAGTATAGGATGTTGGCTCAGGTGGCAGCAAAAGCCCCCTCAGCTCTTCATCGGTGTGGTACGTCTTGATAAACCGGGCGAGATCAGGAAGATGTTGGGAGAACCACTCGCGATCGGGATGGCTCCCCTCGACATATTCCTGGATGGCATACGACCGATCGTTGGCATTCCCGGAGCCGAGCACCGCCGGCGTGATATTGAGTGCCGCCAAGCGGTTGAGTACCGCTGCGTTTACATCGAACTTGAGGAAGACGTTGTACTCGCCGTGGCTGGCAACAAAGGCATCATGGTTCCCGGCGTTGGGCTTTCGAATGTCCCAACTCGCTTCGTGGAGGTCTCGTTCGAGGATGTGTAACGCTTCTTGCATATCCGGTGTCATGTTATCGAGTATAGTCTGATTTGCACGGTGGCGTCAGAGTGCTTTGAACATGTAGATGCAGATCGCTGACTCGATCCCCTTTCTGCCGTCGTTCGTTTCGTAGTCCCAACTGACGGTGAACTCCCCTTTTCCCCAATCGTGATACCCGAGCCGTTCATACAGCCGCCGCGCATGCGGATTGTCCATGCTTCCCACCGCCAAACCGATGTGCCCGTACCCCTTTTCACTCGCCATTCGTTCGGCTTCCCGCACCATCCGTGTGCCGACTCCCCTGCTCTGCAACGCGGGTTTCGTCCCTCCGGATTCCAGATGCGGTGTGTGTCGCGGGTACTGTCCCGTCGGATCGTCCGCAGGGCCCCCCCAGCGCAGCAAGAAATGGCCAACCGGTTCATCATCATGCCAGGCGATCAGGTAGACCCCTTCACCTTGCTGCTGAACCGCGAAGCGACGATAGTGATATTTCGCTCGATTGTTCGGCGAAAAATGTTCTTCAAAGATATCTAGCTGCGATGCTTCAGCCGGTCGAATCTCGACTGGTAGTTCCGTTCTCTCAGCATTCATAGCAGCTTGACTATATCATACGCTCGGCGGTCTTCGGTCCGATAACAGGTCATATCACGTCCAAACCGGGAATTGCAGGCAGGACATCGGTTCCAGATAACGCTCCGAGAACCCCATTATCGGAACCGCTTTGCAGCGTCCACCGGAGGAGATGGCCGCCGTGCCCCTTGACCCCACCAGACACGCGCTCAGGAGACAGGGCGCGCTTCCCCTCCCGTCTGGCCTCTGGACTCGTTCGCTTCGGTCGCCGCTCGCTCGTCGCCCGCGTTCTTCCCGGTCGGCGCCTGGTCCTCGTCCTGGATGTGGACGTTCGCGCCCCGCCGCACGGCGCGCTTCCTCGCCCGTTCGGCGGGCGGCATCCCGGCGGTCCGCCCCTTGCCGCGCGACGGCGCTTTCCCCGGATCGCTGCTCTGTGGCTTGCCGGATTCCTCGGTCGACGGTGCCATGGTGCCTCTCCCTTCCGGAGTGTCGGTCGTTCCGGGTGCCCTCCGCGATGAAGGGGCGCGACGTGTCGCCCGCGCCTCGTTCAGGAGACGTCGGAGTGGAGTCTCACAATCTCTCTGAAGGGTGCGCCGTCCCGTTCGTCGAGAGATCCGCTGCGAAACGGGCGGTGCGGGAAGCCCTCGTCGCCGTGGAGCAGCCGCAGCCGCGTCCGCGCCGATCGCTCCTTGATGACGATGCGCATCATTTCGCCCCCGAAGGAGGCGAGGTCGGCCTCGATCTCCCCGGCCCGCGTGTCGTCGCGGCACCGTCCGAATGGGACGGCAGCATGTGAGCACATCCATCGACGAACCGGGTCGAACGACCAATGATCCGGCCGCGCACGAGAACACGAGCGGGTATGCGAAGCAGCGGACCGAGGACATCGTCCTTGGGCCTCATCCGACCTTCCTTTTTGAGGCGGTCGTTTTCTGTGGCTTCGCCGTGACCACCCCCGCGCGAAGAGCAAGCCGCCACCCGAAAGCGGCGGCACGGCACGCCGTCTCGGTGCGGCACACGATTACGGTGTCACCAGCTTCGGGCTCTTCGGATCGATCGGCTCTGTGGGGGTGACGACCGAGGCGTCCTTCGACGTCACGCCTTCTTTCTCATCGTCCGGGCTTTTCCCTTGTGGTTCCTTGTTCCCGCTCTTGATCGGGGCGGACTTTCCTGACTGCTGCTTCTCCGGCATCGCCTGGCCTCCATCTCTGCATCGGTCCAACGGTGAGACCCCTCCGGTGCAGCAAGGGCGATGCCACGGACACGGGCCCGCCCGCAGGATCCGGGGCCACCTCACGAAACGGCCAACATCGTACGCCAAGGCGGCGACGCAAAGAAACGCGACGGTCGGAGCGCGGCGGCGTGTCAGGCTAGGGTATACTGTGCCGGAAAGCGGTCGCGGCGAGCGAGTATCTTAAGATACGGTAGAGGAGACTTCCAATGCACGGAGAGCCGCAGGATTCCCGATCACAATGGGGCACGGTCAGTGTGCTCTGGGTGGCGATCCTTGCCGCCTTTCTCCTCTTCGCGCTCGGGAGTGGCGCCCTCCATCTGGCACCCGTTGTGGCGGGGATACCCGCCTTCGGTCTGGTGGCCGTTGCGTTCATCGTTGTCGTGCGCACACAGGGGAGCGACGCGATCAAGCCCGGGCCATAGCGAACACCGGAGTCGGCACGAATGGATCACCGTTTCGTCGCCTGAGCAGGCCAATTATCATCCCGCTCGCGGTTCCCGCGATCGCCGTGCTTCTCGATCCTATCCTCGACGCCGCGATTGATGCGTGGCGTCCTCATTGGAGTCCCTCACGAAACGGACAACAACATCGTCCGCGAAGGCCGTCACACTGAGCGACGCGTCAAGGTAGGGTGTACGGCCACTGACACATAGCCGGATGGGTAGAGCGGACCGCTACGGTAGATGTTCGTTGTTGCTGATGCCGCGAGGGGATCACCTATGGCGCAGATGGAAGCCACCTATGGTCAGCATAATCGCAATCCGATCTTTGCGCTCTTAATCGGCGATGCGATCTCCTTGACAGGCAGTTCCCTGACGTCGCTAGCAATTCCTTGGTTCGTTCTACAAACTACGGGGAGCGCAGCAAAAACCGGGGTCGCCGCAGCGGTCACGGTTGTCCCGGTGATTATCGCTGGCACCCTCGGTGGCACGGTGGTCGATCGCATCGGGCTCAAACGAGCAAGCGTCATCGGAGATGCGGCCAGCGGTTTCGCAGTGGCACTTATACCGCTCCTCTATGTCACGTTCGGGCTCCCGCTGTGGCTGCTCCTCATCCTGGCTTTCCTGCGGACGTTACTCGATGAGCCGGGCGGTGCGGCGCGATTGAGCTTGGTACCCGATGTCGTGTCCCTTGCCGATATGCAACTGGATCGGGTGAACTCGTTCTGCCAAACGGTCAGGAGAGCCACGCAAACTGCCGGTCCCCTGTTAGCGGGTGTCCTCATCGCAGCAGTTGGTCCGAGTAATGTACTCTGGATCGATGCGGCGAGCTTCTGGTTTTCTGCGGCGATCGTGGCCATCGCGGTTCCCGATGTAACCCATTCACGCAAGGAGGGCGCGTCCGAGCCGGGCTATTTCGCAGGTCTCGCCGAGGGCTGGAAATTCATTCGCGGTCACCACCTGCTCCTAACACTCCTAGTCGTCTCGGCGACGATTAATCTGCTTGTGGCACCGCTCCTGCTCGTCGTGCTGCCCGTCTATGCCAAGCGCACATTCGGCAGCGCCATCAATCTTGGGTTGATGCTCGCGGGTTTTGCAGTGGGGACATTAGCTGGGACAGCACTCTACGGAGTCATGGCCAATCGCGTGCCCCGCCGTGGAATCTACGTGGGTGGCATTCTCGTTTCCGCAGCTGGGTTTCTCCTGCTGACACCCGTATCTCATTTGTTCATCGCAGTTACAGCACTCATCATCTTGGGCCTCGGCATTGGGCCGGTCGACCCTCTGCTTCTGACGATCGCTCATGAGCGAGTCCCAGCAGAGCTCCGTGGCCGCTTCTTCGGGCTGATGCGCGCCGTCGCGTGGATTGTGATGCCGGTGGGGTTGCTCGTCACGGGGTATCTGCTGCAGACGATAGGGCTGCGGATTACCGTCACGGCGACCGCAGGTCTGTATCTCATCTTCAGCCTAAGCCTGGTTGTCACACCAACACTTCGCCAGATGGAACAGGTGGCGGGGAGCATTGACTAACACTGACGCTGCTTACCGGTCATGCGCCCTTATGCGAAACCGGTGCCCTCGAACCGTGGCCTCCCGGCCATCCGCCGAGAGACTGCGGGGCCAAGCGCGTTTTGGCAGCACACTCCGTCTGTATGTTAGGGTGAGTTTGGAAGGGGGCTGACTCGACACTCCGTTGCGGTCCAACGCTTACCTCTGAGCCGTCGCCCCCTTTCGCTTTAGGCACCCGGCAGCAGACTGGACGGG
>JAABUJ010005515.1_pt1 | contig 12613 bp, 7 predicted proteins | sample 5559131 | NCBI WGS metagenome assembly JAABUJ01 (sample SAMN10711875, study PRJNA513366) | rock metagenome | isolation source: Antarctica rocks | place: Antarctica: Victoria Land, Mt New Zealand nord | collected 2016-01-07
AGGACAAACTAATGGGTGTAAAAGAATAGCTCGACCATTTACTAATTTAGGTTGAAAAGCTTGAATTCCAAGACGATGAAGTGTGGGAGCCCTGTTTAAAAGAATCGGATGGCTTTGCATAACTTGTTGAAGAACTTCCCATAATATGGGATCTTGATTATGAATTAAATTTTTTGCTGTTACAATTGTTGGAACTATTTTTTTCGCCATCAATTGTCGAATTAAAAATGGTTGAAATAATTCTACCGCCATCTCTTTTGGTAAACCACACTCATGAAGTTTAAGAGTTGGACCAACTACAATAACCGAACGACCAGAATAATCAACTCGTTTTCCTAACAAATTTTGTCGAAATCGGCCCTTTTTTCCTTTAAGTATATCTGATAATGATTTTAACGGTCGATCATTAGAAGCACGTATAGGATCAGAACCTCCCTTCCCATTTTCAATTAAGGCATCCACTGCCTCTTGAAGTAGACGTTGGGCATATGGAGCATTTTCTATATTAGTTCGGTGAAATCGCTTATTTCTAAAAAAGATTTTTTGATAAAGTTTATTAAGATCAGAAACTGCTACTTGGTCTCCATCTAATTGTATGATTGGCCTTAAATCGGGTGGAAGAACTGGAATAATAGACAAGGTCATCCATTCAGGTCGAGCTTTACTGCGAAGAAAATCTCTTACTAATTTTAAACGACGTATTATTTTTGAACGATGAGCAAACAATTTTTGTAATCGACGTAAATCTGGTAATATAAGAAAATCTTGATTCTCTAACTCAATAATCTCCCCTTTGAGTTCTATAAGTTCGTCTTTTAAAATTTTATCTAAAACTACTAAATCTAACTGAATTAACCGTTTATTAATAGCTAAAGCACCGGTATTAGCAAGCACTTTTCGAACAGTTTCTATACCAGTTAAGTTAAAATCAGATATATTTATTTCTACATTTTCTACCAAATTAGAGTAAGTTGGGATTGGAATGTCTCCATCTTTAGGTAAACAAGTCATATAGCCTAAAAAAGAATTACGATCTTTTTCAGACTGCCAAGGAAATTCTTGTGAAATGGGCAATATACATTGTTGTGAAAATGTTTGAGATATTCTGTCTATTCCTATTTTATTAGATTCTAGGTTATCAATAAGATTTAAAAATTGTTCAAACACTGACCCTGACAAAAAATGCTTTGCATTTTTTGTTTCAAACGGGGTTTTTGTCGTACGAAGCAAAGGTGTTTTAACACCAGTTTCGCTTAAGTAAAAAGAATAGGTAGGCAATTTTTTAAAAGAGCCTTTTACAGTAGGTGTAAATGAGAATTTATACTTTTTTATTTCAGAAAGTTCTAACTTTTCTGTACAATATGTAACTACCTCAACTCGTTTTCTACGCAGACCCAATAAAATTGAAATATAACTTACTCGACCTTTTAAATACCAAATATGAGTTACAGGTGAAATTAATTGAATATAGCCTAAACGGTGTCTACGAATTCTAGAAGAAGTGTATTCTACATCACAATCAGGACAAAATTTTTGTGTTTTTTTATTTTTTTTTCGTCCACAAGCACATTCAAAATCTTTAATTGGTCCGAAAATTCGTTCGCAAAACAATCCACCTTTTACAGGACGAAGTGTTTTATAATTAACTGTTTGTGAATTTGTTATTCGTCCAACAATATTACCATTAGGCAATGTTCGATTAGCCCATTGTTTAATTTGTTCTGGAGATGCTAATCCTATTCGAATGGATTCTACTGGAATTCTTTTTGATTTAGTAACAGATTTCACATTAATACCCCCATATTGTTTTTAGAAAAATTATAAGAATCTACACTATTAACAAAAAGATATATCAAACAAAAACCGAAACAAAAAATGCAGTTAAAATCTGAAGGATGAAACAAAAATTGAAACACTGACAAAAACCTTACAAAAAATGCAAAGCATTTTTTGTAAGGTTTTTGTCAGGTCAGTATTTTTGTTTCATCTTGGCAAACCATTAACAAAAACCTGACAAAAATCAGATTTGAAACACTGACAAAAAATGCCTAACAAAAAAAGCTTAACAAAAAAAGCGAAGCTTTTTTTGTAAGGCTTTTTTTGTTAGGCATTTTTTGTTTCAACCTTGTTTTTGTTAACGGTTTGTTTAAGGTTTGTTTAAGTTTTGTCAAGGTTTGTTTAAGATTTGTTTAAGATTTGTAAGTCCATTTGTTAAGGAAGTTTCATAACATCCATGGGCGTAGCTCTTCCCATTGAACCAATAGTATAAATGTCAAGATCTAAGCACAAAGATTGAAGTTCCCGAATCAAAACTTTAAAAGACTCTGGAGTTCCTAAAGTTATTGGAGCATCAGTTAAAATCGCATTAATAACTTGGTGTCGGCCTTGAATATCATCTGATTTAATTGTTAAAAGTTCTTGGAGAGTATATGCTGCACCAAAACCTTCCAGGGCCCAAACTTCCATTTCCCCAAGTCTTTGACCACCATGTTTAGATCTTCCTCCTAACGGTTGCTGAGTTACTAAAGAATAAGGTCCTGTAGAACGTGCATGAATTTTATCATCAACCAAATGAACTAATTTTAACATATAAGGTTGTCCTACAGTAACTAATTGATCAAAGCATTGTCCAGTGCGCCCATCAAAAAGTCTTGTTTTCCCAGGAAAATTTGGATCAAATAGCCACTTTTGCCCAGTTTTTAAACGCGCTTCATAAAGTTTTGAATAAATTATACTTCGAGATGCTTCAGAACCATAAGTTTCATCGAAAGAAGGAATTTTAAAGGATTGATTTAAATAAAGACCAGCTAATCCCAACAGAGCTTCAAAAACTTGACCCACGTTCATTCGAGAAGGCACACCTAGGGGATTAAGCACCATATCGATAGGGGTTCCGTTTGGAAGGTAAGGCATGTCTTGTCGAGGTATTATTTTTGAAACAATACCTTTATTTCCGTGACGACCGGAGATCTTATCCCCAACTTGAATTTTTCGTTTTTCGGCCAAATAAATATGAACACGGCCTGGACCATCAAACGTTATTCCTGGAGGAATATTTTCTGTTTCCAAAATTTCAACATTGATTACTTTTCCTTCAACACCTTTTGGAACACGTAAGGACGTATTACGTGTAGTTGGTATTTTTTTACCAACAATATCATATAAAAGTTTCTCATGAGGTGAAAGAGATTTTTTTTGAATTGGAGTAACTTTTCCAACTAAAATATTACCCTCTTTCACCCAACTTCCGATTATAGCAACACCTTTTTCGTCTAAATGTAATATCTCTGAAAGGTTCACTTCAGGTATTTGATTACTTATCTGTTCGACACCAAATTTCGTATCACGAATTTCTATTTCGTATCTTTCTATATGAAGAGATGTATATATATCGTCATATACCAATCTTTCACTAATCAAAATGGCATCTTCAAAGTTATAACCTTCCCAAGGCATATAAGCTACAAGAATATTTTTACCTAATGATAAATCTCCTGAAACACTAGCTGTACAATCTGCTAATAAATCTCCTTTTTGAACCCATTCTCCTTCTAACACTGAAGGTCTTTGAGCTAAACAAGTATCTTGATTAGAACGTTGATAATTTTGTAACGAATATTGAATAGGTTTTATTTTTTGGTTTCTTACATCGCTTGCTAACATTGCTTTCGGCTCACAAATATAGACAAACCCTGACAACCCTTTAACAAAAACTTGAGACACTGACCCTGACAAAAAATGGAAAGCATTTTTTGTTTCAAATGGGTGAGACCCTACGTTTGGTATTTTTGTTAAGTTTTTGTTAGCGGTTTGTTTAAGGTTTGTTTCAGATTTGTCAGTCAACGTAGGCCTTTCTTTAATATTTTGTTTAACACCGCTTTCAGCGATGTTAGAGGGGATAGAAGCAAAGAATTTTTCTTTTAAAACATTTTTGCTGTTTTTTGCAAAGTGTAACTGTCGATCAGGAAGGGGTCCCCAAAGTAACCTTTTTTTACTATTTTCTACGTAATCAACAAAACTTTTATGAGTAAATCGATTAAAGTAAGAAAAAACTTTATTAATTTTTTCTTGTTTTAGTTGAATGTTAGTTTTGACAACTTTCTTTCTAGTTAAAAACTTTGATAACCGAGTTTGTAATGGAATTTTAAGGTTATCTTCTAACATTATTTTTGACTTAAAAGTCTCTGACCGTTTTTTTTCAAACAAAGTTTGAAACAAAAAATGGCTAACAAAAAAAGCTTCGCTTTTTTTGTCATCATTTTTTGTCAGTCTTTCAGAGGTTATAAGTAAGTACAGCTTATTTGTATAATCTTGAATTCTTATAAATTTATCTAGATTAGTGACCAAATTCGTTTCAAACAAAAACTTTGTTCTTGTAGGGTTTTGTATCTTTTCTTGTAGAAAAGATAAGGGGTGAAACCCTACAAGAACAAAGTTTTTGTTTGGGCTTACAAATCCTGACAAACCTCGACAAACCTTTGCTTCGCACGATGTCGTGCGAAGCAAAGGTTTGTTTGAGGTTTGTTTAAGATTTGTAAGCCCTACATCGTTTTTGTTAGAAAACCCATTATTTTTATAGGTAGATCGTAAACTGTGAATGACTGATTTTTTTAACGATAAATAAGAAGTAGAGGAGTGAAAGCCTACAAGAAATCTTTTCTTGTTTGGGCTTACAAATCCTGACAAACCATTAACAAAAACTTTGTTTTTGTTTAAGGTTTGTTTAAGAATTGTTTGCTCTACATCGTTTTTGTTAGACCTACAATTCTGAGAAAAATTGGTAGATTGATTTAGAGATATGAAAATAAGATTAATTAAAGATGAAGTTTTTAAATTAAAAAATTTATAGGATTCTTGTGAAGGTAAGTTATTTAGAGTCTCAGTCTTTTGTAGAAAATACAACTTATTTTTTGAAACAGGATAACCAAAAAAACCTTTTCTAGGTTTTCCTTGAAAGATTAAATTTCTAACAAAAACTTGAGACAAAAATGGTATTTTTGTTAAGTTTTTGTAGGCCCCTTTACTTCCTGATAAGAGTCTAAAATTTTTAATTTTTTGAAATTTTTTATATCTAAAAACGGGTTTACCAACCTTTGCTTCTTTTAACATCGCTTTAACAAAAATACTATTTTTGTTCTGCGATGTCAGGCCGTACAAATCTTCGATTTGTATGCCCCATAACGACACTGACCCTGACAAAAAATGCAAAGCATTTTTTGTTTCAAATTTCGTTTTTGTTAACAGTTTGTCAGAATTTGCTTTATGTAATTTATTAACAAAAATATTTTCAAAGTTACTTTCTTGAGATACGTTAGATTTCAATTTATTCGAAAAAATATTAATACTATTTTTTTCAAGAATAATAATTTTTTTTCCACTTGCATAAGAAACATATCCACCTGATTTGGATTGAACAACATGTCCTGAATCGGCAGCAACACGTGCTTCTAATCCTGTTCCTACTATTGGTCGTTCGGGTGAAATTATTGGCACGGCTTGACGTTGCATATTAGACCCCATCAAAGCACGGTTTGCATCATCATGTTCTAAAAAAGGAATTAATGAGGTTGCTATAGAAATCATTTGAATAGGAGACATAGCTATGTATTCAACATGTTCTCGTGATACTCGATGATACTCTTTTCCTATTCTAATTGGAATATTGTTTATTGGTAAAAAATTTAATTTTGAAGCTTTTAAATCGCCAGGAGCAACTTTAACGCGTTCTTCTTGCTCAGCTGAAAAAAATAATGGTCTGGCATCACGTAGTGATGAATCTTGTTTTTGAATTTGACCTTGATAAACATTATAAAAAGGAGTTTTTATAAAACCGTGAGAACTTATTCGTGCGTGGATAGTTATCGAATTTACTAGCCCTGCATTTCGTCCTTCGGGTGTTTCAATTGGACATATTCTACCATAATGAGTAGGATGTATACCTCTGATCGCCATCCCAGCTGTTTCTCGACTTATTCCTCCCGGACCTAAAGAGCTTAATCTACGTTTATGAGTAATTTCAGCTAAAGGGTTTGTTTGATCCAAATATTGAGAAAGTGGGCTTGATCCAAAAAATTCACGCAATGCACCATTAATTGGTTTAGTGGTTATTAAACTATGAATAGTTAGACCTTTTTTTACTTTTTTCATTTTTTCACGAATTGTTTTTTCTAAACGAATTAATCCTGTGCTTAGCTGATTTTGAATTAACTCGCCGGAAGCCTTTACTCTCCTATTTTTTAAATTATCAATATCATCCACTGTAGTTAACCCATGTTTTAAATTAATTAAATAATCTATAGCACAAAAAATATCATGTCGAGTTAAAGTTAATTGTTTATCACTAATTAAGAGCCCAAATTTTTTATTTAAACGCATACGACCCAATAAACCTAAATTATAAGTTCTTGGGTTCATAAACTTTCGAAATAAAAATTTTTGTCCCATGATAGGAGTTACTTGCGATTTTTCTTTTTTCGAATGTGTTTTAGAAAGAGTTGGATGACTCTTTTCATATAAACTTATAAGAGCCTGCTCTGTTGTATCAGGGTGATTTTCTTTTAAATAAGAATTTTCTAAAAACTCAGAAAAACGTATTCCAGTTTTAATTTGTTCTCGAGTAAAACCTAAAGCTTGTAAAAAAACTAATGCAGAAATTTTAGGTGTTTTTTTCATACGAGCCCAAACCCGACGCTTTTTATCAATTTCTAATCTTAACCATGCACCTCTAAAAGATATTAAATCTGCATAATATGTTTTTTTTTTTTTAATATCTATTAATTCTTGATAATAAATTCCAGGACTTCTAACTAATTGATTTATGACAACACGTGGGGATCCATTAATTATAAAATGGCCTCTTTTAGTCATTAAAGGAAGGTTACCTAAAAGAACCCATTGTAATTTTATTTCATTAGTTTGTCGATTTGTTAACTGAGCTGGCACATACAATTTACAAGAATAGCTTTTTGATTTTAAAATAGCTTCTGTTGGAGTACACTCTGGTCGATTTAATTGATAATACTGTGGATAAAAAAATAACTCTAAATCATGAGTTGCATTTGTAATTGGATTTCTATTAGATAATTCTTTAATGATACCTTTTTTTAAAAGAGCAGAAAAGCTTTTTCGTTGAATTTCTACAAAATCCGGAATGAAAGAAGACACTAGGTGTTCATGAAATCGCATTTTTTACAGTTTTTATTAACAATTTTTTACAGTTTTTATTAACAAATAGACAACATGGTTGCTATTGTTTAAGATTTTTGTTCAGTTTGCGAGTTTGTTTACATAATATTCTCTCTGTCTTCGGTTTGTTCTAACAAAACAATTATTTTGTTCCAAAGTTATAAAAAAAGTAGGAATCCCAAAATAATATTTTATATATTTCGTACAGAAAGCCTGTTGAAATTTAAAAAATAAAATGTAAAAAGTTTTGCCTTATATTACTTTTAATATAACATAAAAGAAAGGTTAATATGATATAAACCGCCATTTGAAACAAAGATAATTTTTCTGTCGTGCTTTTAAAATCTTAAAGAAACCTCTAACAAAAACTTAACAAAAAATGCAGTTAAGTTTTTGTTAGAGGTTTCTTTAAGATTTTAACTGCAATTTTTGTCTCAGTTTTGCTTTTAAACTGTTCATAAAAAAGGTAGTAAAAAAAAAATCAACAAATAATAAAAAAAGCTAAAGATCTATTGACCTTATTCTCAAAAAGTATTAAAATTAAAAATAGAATTATATTTTATTAATTTTATAGACTAAGCTTTTTAATTGTTAGATTTTATAGCAATCTAAAAGGATATTTTTTTTAGTTTTGAATTTATATCATTAAAAAGGTAAATTTTCAAAACAAAAAATTTTAGAGTATTCCTCTAAAAGCGCTTTTAAGAATTATTAACGATTTTTGTTTTTTAAAAATTTCCTTCTAGAATCTGATGTTAAGTGAAAAACCCACTAAAAAAGCCTATTTGCAGTCAGTATAGTTTTTATGATATTCATTTCTTGAATATAATTGATAGTATGAAATGAAATTATTGAATAAAAAAAAAAATGCTTTGGTTAACGATTAGATCAAATTATGTAAATAGTTTACCAGCATTTTAATAATAATTAGACAAAAATACTGACCTGACAAAAAATGCAAAACAAAAAATGCAAACCATTTTTTGTTTTGCATTTTTTGTCAGTCTTTCAATTTTTGTTTCATCTATTTTTGTCACAAGTCAGTGTTTCAGGCGGTATAGCCAAGTGGTAAGGCAGAGGATTGCAAATCCTTTATTCCCCAGTTCGAATCCGGGTGCCGCCTAATAAAAAATAATATTTATAAAAAAAATTTTGTAGCATTTAACAAAAACCTGAAACCTGACAAAAAATGCCTGACAAAAAATGGTTTGCATTTTTTGTTTTGCATTTGAAACAAAAATATTATTTTTGTTGAGCTTTTTTTTGTCAGGTCAGTCTTTCAAATGATAGTATCCAAACAAAAATTGAAACAAAAAAGGTTTTTGTTTCAATTTTTGTTTCAGTTTTTGTTAGCGGTTTGTCAGGATTTTAAAAGCACCGAAAATTATAGTATCGTGCTTTTAAAGTCTTAAACAAACCTTAAACAAACCGAAGGTTTGTCAAGGTTTGTCAAGATTTTAACTGCATTTTTTGTTTCAGTTTCATTTCAGCTTCTGTATGGAAAACTATTTACTTAATAATTTAAAATTTTTTGATTTATTTTAGAAAAAGAAACCTAATTCTTTCCAATATTAAGTAAAAATTCATAAAAATTATTTACTTAATAACAAAATGGGCCCATATACTCTGCCTACATTAAAACATCTATAATGCTGCTACTTTGCAGTCCTGACACGATTAGAATTTTAATATTATAGAGTAATGGACTTTATTTATTATAAGATTAGTTTCTTTTTTTTGCAAGCAATAATTTCTACATATAAATAAAAACTGATCTAATTTTTTTCATAAAATTTTAATTAAAAAGAGTGGATAAGAGTCTTTAGGTTATGCGTTCATAATCTAAAAAAAAATGTTAAAGACGAATTAAAAAATTCTCTGTCGAAACTGCTAAGCCACATACAAAATTATCTTTTATAACAACTCTGGGCTTTTCAGAAAAATCCTTTAGGTAAAAAATAAGCTTTTCTATTATTACAGGCAAAACTTATTTAAAAAAATGAAAACCTCCCATGTCAACAAGTGATTTGAACTCTATATTTTATTTCATTAAAAATTGAACGGATACTGTAATAAATCTTTGTAATTTATTGAAAATAAAACCTTTTTAAAAGAAGTAGAACTAGTGTTTCAAAAGTAACATTTTCCTATATATTTTGTACCAATTATTTTTTTTTTTAATTGTTGTAATTGTTATAAAAAAGACAAATCAAAATCTTTCTATTAAAAAAGTAATAAAGAAATGTTATTCTATATCGGTACAATATGGTTTGTTCTTTTCCTATTTAAAATCGTTGAAAAAATTGTGCTAAAATTTTATTAGTATTGAATTAATTTTTACTTTTTAAGGATAAAAAAATGTCAAAACTCGAAGTAGACAACAATGATTCAAATAATTTTTTTCGTGTTCATAAAATATCAAAACTTTATCTTCGAACAAATAAAAGTGCTGAAAATTAAAGAGCTACGCCAACATTTACTAGGGCATAGAAATACATGTTTATGGCTCTACGTGTAATAACATGCTCTACTTTTAAAAACTTATTTACGATTTAAAAAGTTTCTAACATTCTTTATATTTCTTAATTCTTCTAATTTTTAATATTCACAAAATGTAGCTTTTAATTTTAAAGATTTAAAAAAGCATCTCAAAGACTATATAATAATTATAACATCCATTAAAAATGAAACTGAAATTAAAACAAATCAATCGTCAACAAAAAATATGGAAATTATACAAAAAGAATTTGCCCAAGTTGAAACAAAAAAAGCTTGAAAGACTGACAAAAAATGCAAAGCATTTTTTGTTTCAAAAGCTTGGCATTTTTTGTTTCAAAAGCTTGGCATTTTTTGTTTCAAATAATATTTTTGTTTCAAATGCTTTGCATTTTTTGCTAGGTTTTATTGTAGTATTTTTTTAGTCAATCATATCAAAATTAAATGTTTTTATTAGTAAGCCCTTATGAAATTTAAACCATTTATAATTTATTAAAATTTGTAAGAAACTTTAATAAATTATAAATGGTTTAAATTAAAAACTTAAAAACTTATTTTATCTACTAATTTTTTTTAGATAAAATTTCTTGCAAAACTATTTTACCTACTTTAATAAAAGTTTTTTTGTTAATATTTCTAACAAAAAAATTTTTTATTCTTTCTTTCATGCTAAAAGAATTTGTCTCATTTATACAAATAAAAGAAGAAACATATTCAATTTGTGACCCCAAGTCAACCTTTTGATTAACAAACATTTCCAGAACTACTAATTGTACGCTATCATCCACGTAATCTTAATTTTGATAGGTCTTCGACAGGTGTCACTGTAGCTATAGGTAGTAGAAAAAGTGGTTTTTATCGACGAATCTATTATAAATATCCTGAAATTATAAAGAATAAAAAAAATGTTATAGATTCTCAAGATATAAACAAAAAAGTTGACTTAAAACAACGATTTCTTAATGTAGAATACGAACTAAAAAAATCTGCCGTTTTAAAAGTAAATAAGTATTTTAATAGTAAAAGATATGATGAATTACACATAACTGCTTTAAGACATTTTATTAAATATATTAAATCACTAGTTGAATATGAATTTCTGGAACCACCTAGTTTATTTGCTAAATTTGCAGAAAATAAGATAGATCTTTATCAAAAAGAACGTATTCCAGCGCTTATGCAAAGGTATACTCCATCTTATATTAGAAATGGAAAACAAGATCTAGCGAAAATTGAAAAGATTTACAAAACAAATGAACTCCCATTTTCTCCAATTTTGAATTTTTTAACAGATGAGAAACAAAACCCTTCATTTTTAGTTTATTTTTGGTTTGTGTGTGATTCATTTCATTTAGCCTTAAAGAAAAGTAGTAATTTATCAAAATATAAATGTTAATTTACTAGAAGAAGGTGTAAGCTTATGTGAAAATCCAGAAGAAACTTTTAATTATAGTGAACAAATAGATAATATTATCAATCAACAAAAACTAGAAACCATAAAAGTTAATGTTTCTGTAGATTATCTTTTAGAAAATAGTTTTGAAGTTTTTTCACCTAATACACAAAAAAAAATAAATAACTTTTTCGATGAATTATTAGATTGTAAAATTTGTTTGCACACTCAAGAAGGAGACAAACACTTTTATCAAAAAGTACAGGCTTGTTATTCAGTAACTTCTACTGTAGAAAAGGGTAAAACTATTAATTACACAGTGAAACTAAATCCTATTTTTTGTTATAAAGTTTTTCAACAAAACTATTTTTATGAACCCTTTTTGAATTTAAAATTTAAAAATTTTTTAGAAAAACAAAAAAGTGATATTAAGTTTACTTCAAAAACTTTTTACATTTTATTTTTGTTGACATACGAGTTGTCACAAAATAATAATTATTTTGTAAAAAGTGAAAAGGTAAGTTTAAAAAGAAAAGATGAAAAAAAAGGATACGCAAATAATCTAATATTTTCTCTTAAATTTTTAAAAGCAACTAATTTTATTTATGATTATTATTTAAAAAATTTAGATATAGAGTTTAAAACTCTATACGAACCTGAAAGCATTTTTAATGCAATTATTAAAAGTATAAATAATTCTCGGATCCTAAATCAAATGTTTAAAGAGCCTAATAAATAATGCACTTTTTTTTTACTTTTAAAATGTTATATTAGACCAAGCGTTAGTAGTTTTAATTATATTAACCTTAATATAATTAAAACTACTAACGATTGAAAGTATTTTGATAACAGTGTCTATTTCATAAACTACTAACATAGTATCCTTTCTTTGTATACAGGTGTGTATGCAAACTACCAACATAGTATTTATTCTTTGTACAAAGATGTGTATATAAATAATATGAACAGACTTAATCTTTTGGGTTTTCATTTAATGTTGCCAAGATTTCTAATCCTTCGAAATTTTGGCGAAGAGAGAAATCGACTAAATATAGCCCCGAACGCTTTATTGTAAAGAAAGAACCATCTAGTGATAATTTTATCTTTTTAACGAATGTTCTGGGACCAAAATATTTACATTTATTATTCAAACCTGACACTGACCTTACCTGACAAAAAATGTAAACAAAAAAAGCTTAACAAAAAAAGCGAAGCTTAGCAAAGCGGGTGTCAGGCTTTTTTTGTTTACATTTTTTGTCAGGTCAGTGTTTCTAAAGTTTATAAGAATAATAAATAGTCCCTTTGTTTGGTTTTGGTACTGCTCCTAAACACACTTTTTGCCCTGGTGTATAAGAAAGATCAGATTACATCCAAAGATTAAACATTTCTTCTAAGTAATTTTTTTCACTGTCAAAAATAAAGGAAAAATAAAGTGAAAAATTTTACGACTTAATAACAAACTAAGAAGTTTATGTTTATTAACATTCAAAAAAATATAATATACAAACACTAAATTATTAAGATTACATAAAGTCTTCC